>OJFX01000204.1_pt1 | contig 20799 bp, 14 predicted proteins | sample 1594171 | NCBI WGS metagenome assembly OJFX01 (sample SAMN05416840, study PRJEB24817) | seawater metagenome | isolation source: Sea water | place: Canada:Atlantic | collected 2013-07
GCATATCGTCGGCAGCGTCAGATGTGTATAAGAGACAGCTCCTGCAGGATCACCGTCGAGCCCACGGGGAGGATCTCAAACAGCTGGTCCACGTCGCGATTGCGCATGCGAATGCAGCCGAGGCTCACCTCTCCGCCGACACCGTCGGGGTCCGACGTTCCATGGATCCCGTAGCTCGTATTGCGGCCGTCCAGCTCCAACGCTAGCCAACGGCTACCGAGGGGGTTCTCCGGGTGCCCGTACGGGAGGCCCTTGGTCGTGTGCGCAGGCTTCTTCTGCTTGATGCCGATCTTGTACTCGCCAATGGGCGTCTCGTGCCCAGGCTTGCCAATCCCGCATTCCCACGCACGCACGACCTCGTCCCCATGGCGGTACATCAGGAGCCGAGAATCGAGATCCACAATCACGTTCGCCCGGTCCGTGGGAATGCGCAGGACGTCCCCCGGCTGTAGATAGCCGGTAATCCCGTTCACTTCCGCGATGAGCCCCGTGCAGAGCAAAAGATCAGGCCTGCGCCGGAGCACACGCTTGCGCAGCACCGTCAGGGAGTCCCCGGAGGCCACCTTCTGCTCCACGTAGGGCCATGCGCCGCGCGGCGAGAAGCGATGGTTGTTCTGGGCCCGCTCAAGCTCTTTTGCCCACCCGAGGAGAGCGCTCCGGTTCGGACGCCAAGGCGCCCCAACCTCTGCCTGAATGAGATCCGACCAGGCCACGGCGGAACGACCGTACTCGCGCACCTTCAGCAGCGTGCGAGCCTCGTCGTTCAAGAGCACCATCTTCATGGCGTGGGCCAGTGGCTCGATCCGTGAGGTCGAAGCCGAACTCGGAACCGCGCGGGCCCCGGGCTCGTCCAGGGCGGCCTGCAACAATGCGAGCTGCGAACTCGTGACCCCCTCGGCCCCTCGCAGGGAGTCCAGGCGCTGACGAGCCGCGTCGAGTTCCCCCGCCAGGGCCTGCCAGAACGCTGCCACGAGCTGCCCCTGCGAAGCGGGGAGGTCGGCACCTTTCCCCACCTTCAAGTAGGTCTCAAGGTCCTTGGCATCAGCGCGCAACCAAGCGTCCAAGAGCATGGTCGCTAGCCCCTGGGTCTCGGGCACGGCGCCACCAAGCTGGTACCCGCCGCGCTCATCCCGCGACCCAGAGCCGAAGCTCAGCTCGCGATTCTCCGGCACGTACGCCGCCGGCGCGGGCTCGTAGACCTCCTGCTCCACGGGCTCTGGCTCATACACCCCGGACTCGGCGTAGCCGTTGCCCGGGAGAGAACCGTCGTCCTGGGCAAGTTCGTTCCCCAGGTACTCCGGATCCTCGGCCAGGGACTCGCTTCCGCCACCGGGCACGTCGCCGCCCCAGCGGGCCTGGGAGTCATGGGCAACGGGAGCGGCTTTCGGCGCTCCCCCGGTGAAGTTGAGCTCGCCGGACGAATCTCCCGTCGGCCCGGCCTGCGCCGAACCCTCGGAATCTACCCCCGAGCGCTCGCCCGCATGGACGGTGCTCCCTCCCCCATCACTTCGGCTCAAGCCGAACCAAATCAGGATCGCCCCTAGGACGACCACAGCTAGACCTCTCACGTCTTCAAATCCCCCAAGGATGTTGTGTGCGTTCGGGACCCCTCGCCCCGATGTCTCGCCACACTACCGATTCGGGGGAGGGCACTTCAAAGGCCCTTCGCCATCCCACGCCCATGTAGCCCTCGGGCCTGCGTGGCAGCCCCCTGGAGCGCTATGCCTCGCCCGATGCTGCGCTCGCTGCACAAGGGAAAATCTGAAGGTCCCCGGCACTGCCGTGCTCGCTTTTGGCCCTGGAACCTTCCGGTTCACAGGTGGGCCAGACCCGACGTGGTGTTGCCACGTCCGCAGCCTTGGTTGGCCCTTGAGGTGGTTATTCGGCTCCGGAGCACGCTTGCGAGTTCACCTGCGGTGCTAGGGATACCTTCAGGGAGGTCACCCTAGCACCGCCCGGGAGAGCGAACAATCAGCGCTGTTCGATCAAACTTTCTTCACGCCGATCGAGACGGACGCACCGTCGACATCGAAAGCGTCGGTTCCGTCCCCACCCTTCGCAGGATCGGGGCAGTCGCCCACCGCGAGAACCTCCCCCGCGATGAGAGACCAGTGTTCCCGAAGCGCCTCAGCGAGCGCTCCGTCGCAGGTCACCGAAACCTCGATGCGATCGTCCAGCTCGAGACCGCGGTCCTTCCGCACGTTCTGGATGCGCGTCACGAGTTCACGGGCCAAGCCCTCACGCACGAGGGCGTCCGTCAGGGTCACGTCGAGGGCAACGGTCACAGAACCATCGGTGTCCACCACCGTGCCTTCCCGCGACGATCGGTCCACCAGCAACGTCTCAGCGTCGTAGGTGAGCCCCTCGATCGAAGGGCTCCCAAGGGAACCGCCCGCCACCACGGCGGCCAGCGCTTCGGAGTCGAACCCGCTGACCTCCTTCTTGATCGTGCCGATCTGCTTGCCGAACTTCGGGCCGAGCACCTTCAGGTTAGGGCGCGCCGAATACGTCACGAAGTCCCCCTCGTCCGCGGACACGAGGAGCTCTTTGACGTTCAGCTCATCGCGCACGATCTCGGCCATGGCCTCGAGCCCCGAGCGATCCTCAGGCGACGCCGCCACCACCGTCATGGACGGCAACGGCTGCCGCGTCCGCACGTCGTGCTTGGCGCGCAGTCCGCGCCCAAGCCCCACCGCGGCCCGTGCGAGGGCCATTCGGTGCTCCAGGGCTACATCCTGGGCCGCAGGATCCGCCACGGGGTAGTCCTCGAGGTGCACCGAGTCCTTGGCGCCCCCCGACAGGTTCCCGTACATCTCCTCAGAGACAAACGGCAGGAACGGCGCCAGGGCCTTCGACAAGGTCAGGAGCACATGGTGCAGCGTGCGGTACGCGTTGCGCTTGTCGCCGCCATCGTCCTCGGCCGCCCCGCGCCAGAATCGGCGCCGGCTACGCCGGATGTACCAGTTCGTCAGGTCGTCGATGAAGCCGAGCAGCGCCGGAATCACGCGGAAGAGCTCGTAGCTCGCCATGCGCCCCTCGATGTCCCCGAGGAGCGTCTGCAGGCGCGACAGGATCCACCCATCAAGCTCGTTGAGCTTCGGGTCCGCGGGCTCCCCATCGGGCTCCCAGCCGTCCACGTCGGCGTACCTGGTCAGGAACGAATACGCGTTCCAAAGGGGCAGCATCACGGCCCGCACGTGCTCCTGCACGCCCGCCTCGGCGAAGCGCAGGGGCTTGGCATTCACCACCGGCGAGGACGCCAGGTAGATCCGCAGGGCATCCGCGCCGAGGGTCTCCAGGATCTTGTTCGGATCCGGGAAGTTGCGCTTCGATTTGCTCATCTTGGCGCCGTCTTCCGCCAGCACCATCCCGTTCACGATGACGTTCTGGAACGCCGCGCGACCGAACAGCGCCGTCGACAGCACCGTCAGCGTGTAGAACCACCCCCGGGTCTGGTCGAGGCCCTCCGCGATGAAGTCCGCGGGCAGGTTCTCCTCCACCATCGCCTTGTTCTCGAAGGGATAGTGGTGCTCCGCGTAGGGCATGGAGCCCGACTCGAACCAGCAGTCGAAGACTTCGGGGATACGGCGCATCGTGCCGCCGGGGGTCTTCTCCGAAGGGAAGGTCAGCCCGTCGATTTTGTCCCGGTGGAGATCGCCGATCTCCGCCGCGTCGATCCCGCACAGGCGCCCAAGCTCCTCTCGGCTGCCCACACAAACCATGTCCGAGGGATCCTCGTCGCAGCGCCAGATGGGTAGGGGCGTGCCCCAGAACCGGTTCCGTGAGAGGTTCCAGTCCCGCGCCCCCGCGAGCCAGTTGCCGAAGCGACCTGTGCCAACGGCCTCCGGGACCCAGTGGCTGGTCTCGTTGCTCTTCACGAGCTCGTCGCGGAGCTCTTCGACCTTCATGAACCAGGTCGAGATCGCCATGTACAGAAGCGGCGACCCGGTGCGGTAGCAGTGCGGGTAAGCGTGGACGAAGGTGTCCTGGTCCACGACGGAGTCCTGGGCCTTCAGCTTCTGCACGATGGCCTTGTCGGCGTCCTTGGCGAACTGACCCTCGAAGTCCGAGACCGAGCTATCGAAGTGCCCGGTGAGGCTCAAGGGGTTCACGAGGGGCAGATCGTGCTCCTTACCGGTCTGGAAGTCGTCCTCGCCGAAGGCCGGGGCCTGGTGCACGAGGCCGGTACCGCTCGTCGTCTCGACGTAGTCGGCCCCAACGACGTAGAAGGCCTGGCGCTTGCCAGCCACGGCGTCCTGATACTCCGCAAAGTACGGCAGGAGCGGCTCGTAGGGGCGCCCCACGAGGTCCGCGCCGGGGAGCCGCTCAAGCTCCTCGGTTTCCCCGATCCGGCCCCGGGACTGGTAGTCCGCAAGGCGCCCGGGCTCGACGTAGGCGACTTCGCCCGTGTCCTTCACGCGGACCTTGACGTACTCGATCTTCGGGTTGACCGCGATCGCCAGGTTCGACGGCAGCGTCCACGGGGTCGTCGTCCAGACCCATAGGGACGCGTCCTCATCCTCGAGGCGCATGCGCACCGTGAGGCTCGGGTCTTGGCGGCGCTTGTGCCCGTCCTTCTTGGTGACCGGATCGCGCTCCTGGGGGCCGAGTGCCACTTCGAAGTTGGAGAGCGGCGTTCCAAGGGCCGGCGAAACCGGCTGGACGCGGTAGCCCTCGTAGATGCGGCCGTCCTTCCAGAGCTTGGAGAAGACCCACCACACGGACTCCATAAAGTCCGCGTCCATGGTCTTGTAGCCACGGTCGTGGTCCACCCAGCGGCCTAACCGGCGGATGCTCTTCTTCCACTCCTCCGTGTACCGCAGGACGATGCCGCGGCAGGCCCCGTTGAACTTCTCGATGCCGAGGGCGTCCACGTCGGCCTTGGACTTGAGCCCGAGATCCTTCTGGGTCTCGTTCTCCACGGGCAGACCGTGGCAATCCCAACCCCAGCGGCGATCGACCCGCTTGCCCTTCATCGTCCAGTAGCGCGGGACGATGTCCTTCAGGACACTGGCCACGAAGTGGCCGTAGTGCGGCAGGCCCGTGGCAAAGGGCGGGCCGTCGTAGAACACGTAGCGCTCTGACTCCGGCCGCTCGGAAATGCTCCGCTGGAAGGCGTTCGTGGCGTCCCAATGCTCGAGGACGCGTTCCTCCAGGGCGGGAAAATCAACTTCGGGTTGGACCGGGCGCAGTTTCATAAGGCCGGGAGTGTAGCCCCTGCCGTGCACCAGAACACACTGCCGTGGACTCGATCACGCGGCTGCGGGCCGGATCTCCCCGCCCTTGATCGATGGATCCTGCCGCGAATCCGGGCCGAGGGGGCCGGTCCATTCCTATCGGAAGCTCAGACGTAGCCCGGCACGCCCATCTCGCGCATGCGCTTCTTGCCCAGCTCCGTGAAGTCGTCCCGGAGCGCCTCGCGGGAGCGCCCCCTGACAACGCCTTCCATGGCGGTCATGTGCTGCACCAGCCGCTGAACGTAGGGGCTCGAGTGTTCCTCGCCCCGCATGTCCTCGAGCACCGCGCTCTGGGGCGTGGCCCCCCGGAAGAGGCGCCGGTAGGCCCGCTTGAGTGCCTCCTGGTCCTCCTCGGAGACGCCGCCCCGGGCGAGGCCCACGACGTTGACCCCGCGTACGCGGCCCTCGTGACCCTCGATGATCATGTAGGGCGGCACGTCCCGGGCGAGGCGCGTCATGCCGGCGAGGAACGCATAGGCGCCAATCTCGACGAAGTGCACGATGCCACACATCCCCGAGAGGTTCGCGTTGCGGCCGACCTTGACGTGACCGGCGAGCCCAGAGCTGTTCGAGAGGACGATGTTGTCTTCGAGCTCACAGTCATGGGCCACGTGACAGCAGGCCATGATCAGGTTGTCGTTGCCAATCTTGGTCAGCCCGCCGCCTTTCACGGTGCCGCGGTTGATCGAGACGAACTCCCGGATGGTGTTCCGGTCGCCAATCTCGAGCATCGTGGGCTCATTCCGATAGGAAAGGTCCTGGGGCGGCCCGCCGAGGCTCGCTTGACCCACCACGAGGTTGTCCTCGCCGAGGGTCGTGTGCCCATCGATCACGACGAGGGGGCCGATTTTGGTGCGGGCCCCTACTTTGACGTTCGGGCCGATGATGGCGGACGGCCCAATGGTGACGTCCTCGCCGATCTCGGCGCCCTCCGCGATTTGCGCGGTCGGATGAATCAGGTCGCTCATTCCCATCAGTCCTCGAGCATGGTGAACATGAGGTCCGCTTCGCAGACCGGCCGGCCAGAGACTGAGCCCGACCCCTTGATCTTGATGATGTCGCCCTTGATCCGCACGGTCTCCACTTCGAGCCGAAGCTGATCGCCGGGGGTCACGCCGCCGCGCAGCTTGACCTTGTCCATGGACCAAAGCACGGCCAGCTTGCCGCTGAACTCGAGCTTGCGAAGGAGCAACATCCCCGCGAGCTGCGCCATGGCTTCGAGCTGAAGCACGCCGGGCATGAGCGGGATGTCCGGGAAGTGCCCCTGGAAGTAGGGCTCGTTGATCGTGACGTTCTTGATGCCCACGGCCCGCTGGTAGCCCTCAACCTCGATGACGCGATCGATGAGCAGGAACGGATAGCGATGGGGCAGCTGCTCGAGGATGCGCCGGATGTCCATCCCGGACTCCCGCTCGATGGCGCCGCTCGTTTCCTTGGCCTGCATGATCGCCAGCAGGCGCCGCACGAGCTCCGCGTTGGTGGAGTGGCCGCTGCGGGTGGCGATGACGTGGGCAATGAGGTCGGAACCGAGCAGGGACAGGTCCCCCACGAGGTCCAGCATCTTGTGCCGAACGGGCTCGCCCTCCATGCGCATGACGGTGTCAGGATCCCCGAGAACGACGGTGTTCTCGCGGGTCGCACCTTTGCCAAGCCCTAAGGACTTCAAGTGGTCGACCTCGCTCGCGAGGCAGAACGTCCGGGCGTTCGCGATCTCTTCCTTGAATACCTCGGGCGACATGTCGAACTGGTAGCTGCCGGATTGGACACCGGGCTCGTCGAACGAAGCCACGTACTGAAGCGTCAGGGCGTCGCCGTCCGTGGGCAGGGCCACCAGGGTGGCGTTCCCATCCCGGACGAAGACGGGTTCTTCGAGGCGGAATGACTTGGCCGCCCCCCGCTGTTCGATGATCCCACCGCTTTCGAGCAGCTCCACGAAGGGCATCGCGCTGCCATCAATCCCCGGGAACTCGGCGCCGGACATCTCCACCCGCAGGTTGTCCACCCCGAGCCCTTTGCAGGCCGCGAGGAAGTGCTCCACCGTCTCCACCTCGACGCGCTCGCGCACGAGGCGGGTACGGCGATCCTTGGGGGATTGGTGGGCGATGAACGCCGGAACGGAGGGCGCGTCCTCGAGATCCACGCGCACGAATTCAATGCCGTGATGAAGGGGCGCCGGCTGGACGCGGACCTTCGTTTCTTCGCCGGAATGCAGGCCGATGCCGGTGATCTCCACCGGCGTGCGAAGGGTGTGTTGGCGCCGCGTCATCGCGGGTCCTCCGTCGGGTTGGTGGGCTGGGTTCCAGGGCCATCGCCGGCGCCCATTAGTGGACTCTGGGATGCACCCAACGCGCTTCGCAATGCGTTGAGCTCTTCCCTGAGCCCCTTGACTTCTTTCTTGAGCGCCCGCACGTCGCTGCCTGCTCGTTCGGCGCTGACCATGCTGCGCAGCTTCTCGCGGCTCGGCCCGGCGGGGTAGCCGAACCACTCTTCCCCGGCGGGGATGTCCTTCGTCACGCCGGATCCTCCGGCAACGCGGGCGCCGGCGCCGATGCGAACGTGACCGGTGACACCCACCCGCCCGGCGAGGATCACGTTGTCTTCGATCACGGTCGATCCGGCGACGCCCACGTGGGCGAGCAACAGGCAGTTGCGCCCGACCTGGACGTTGTGTCCGACGTGCACGAGGTTGTCGAGCTTCGAACCCGCGCCGATGCGAGTCGCACCGAAACGCGCACAGTCGATCGTCGAGCCCGCGCCGACCTCCACGTCGTCCTCGAGGACCGCGCGACCCACCTGGGGGGTTTTCTTCCACCCGGTGCCGTCGTGGTGGAAGCCAAACCCCTCGGAGCCAATGACCGCGCCCGCATGCACGATGCAGCGCGCCCCCACCTCGCTGTAGGGATAGATCACGACGCCGGGATGCAGGAGAGTGTCCTCACCGACCTTTGCGCCCGCCCCCACCGTGACTCCCGCATGGAGCCTGACGCCGCTTCCAATGACGGCGCCGGGCCCAACGCTCACGCACTCGGCGATGGCCACGCCCTCGCCAACCTCGGCGTCCCCGTGAACAAAGGCACCGGGATGGACGCCGCTGGGGATGTCCGGAATGTCCGGGGCGAAGGCCAGGATGACCTGCGTGAACGAACGCTCGGGATCCGCGCAGCGGATCAGTGCCAAGTCGGAGCGGTCCACCTTCGTTTCGGCTCCCACGAGAACGACCCCAGCTTGGGTGGTCGCGAGCTGGGAGACGTACCCGGCCTGGGCCAGGAACGACACCTCCGACGGCCCCGCGTCGAGGAGGCCCGCGGGCCCCGTGATCCCGAGAGACCCGTCACCCACGACCGTTCCTCCGCAGCGATCTGCGAGCTCGGCGACCGACCAAGCGCGGCTGGGCACGCCCATTTGATTTCCTGTTCCTGCGTTCAAAACCCCTCGTGACCCGCGCGATTCCGCGCTTTGGCTCTGGGGAGCGTGACGCCGCTGGCCGGTCAAGTCAAACCCCGTCAGGGACGGACAGAGCGATTGCCTCAGGTAATCACTCGATGGCCCACGGGGGACGGCATCCAGGACAGGCTCCACGGCGCCCCGGGCGCCGACGAGAGCGGGCATCAGCGGAAGGTCAGGCTGAACGCGAAGACCTGCCGCTCATCCTCGTCCTCGGCGCGCAGGGGCCAGCCGAAGCTGAAAGTCACGGGGAATGGTTCGATCAGACCCAGGGCGAATCCAGCCGACACACGGGCCTGGTCGAGGTCCAGGGAATACGCCTTGGGATCGAGCACCACCGTGTCCACAAAGAAGGACCCCCGGAACACCTCGCGCCGCTGGGTCGTGCCCGGGACCGATTGGGTGTAGAGCGGGAAGCGATACTCGAGGGTCGAGCGAGCATAGGTCTCGCCGCCGCTCGGGTAGTCCCCGTCGTAGGGGCCGATGCCCCGGAATCGGAAACCCCGTCCGATGCGCGCGCCACCGAAGAAGAAGCGCTCGCCGTAGTTCACGGTGCCGGAGGAGCCGTCGAAGGGAACCGCGAGGCCTGAGCCCAGCCCGAGATAAATCCCCGGCGCCGCGCTGTCCACATCCCGTGACAGGTGGAAGTAGCGATCGAAGGAGAGCTCTGTCTTCCACAGATTCCGGTCACTGCCGAGGGCCTCACCGTAAAGCGTATTGGTCCAGCGGCCAGAGTAGCCCGTGCGCGGCAGGCGCGGGTTGTCCAGCTTGTTGACGCTCAAGGACCCCGTCACGCCAACGAACGTCTCCTCTCCCTCGGAGCGAATCAGCGTCGAGGGAAGGATGTCGTCCCCATCCAGATCATCGATCCGAAGGTCCTGCCAGCGAACCCCGAGCGACGTCTGCCAGTCACCCTGGCCAAAGGCGCGGGTAATGGCCAGCCGGGCGAACTTTCGGCCCTCGTCGTGGGACCTGAAGATGCGGTCCCGGAGCTGGAACTCCGCGATGAACCCGATGGGATCGAAGTACCGCCGGAAGATGTCCGGATGCTGGTAGAAGATCCGGCTGTAGTTGACCTCGGAACCTGGCGAGAGGTCGATGCCAAAGGTCTCCCCGTCGCCCGTCCAAGCTTCCTTGCGGTACAGCTCGCCGAACATCCCGAAGAAGGATCGGGGCATGCGCTGGGCGTCGAAGTTGTTCACCGTGAGCGAGATGATGCCCACAAGCCCCTGGTCACTGGCCACGCCGCCCGACAGGTTGGCGTTGATCGTACGGCCCTCTTCGACATTGACGACGATGTCCACAAGGTCGGGGCTGCCCTCGACGATCTTGTAGCGGACCGTAGGCTGCGGGTGCGCGCCCCGCGCGAACGCGTCGTCGAAGTAGCCCGTCCTGATGACCCGCCGCAGGCCGTCGCGCACCTTCACGCCGTCCACGAGCTCACCGGGGAGCTGGGCGAAGCGTTGCCGGATGACGCGGTCCTTGGTGTTGTCGTTCCCGGTGACCTCGAGGAACTGCAGGTAGAAGGGACGTCCCTGCTGGATCTTGTAGGTGACGTACACGAGCTTCTTTTCGTAGTCGCGCACCAGATCGAGCCCCAGGAAGGCCCACCCAGCCGTACCAGACTCGCCGGCGAAGCTACCCGCGTCGATGTGGCCGTCCTGCCCGTAGCGCTCCAGCAAGCGGCGCCGGTCGATCTGGATCCGGTTCGAAGCGAACGGCCCACCGGGGACCAGCTCGAGGAGTTCGATCAGCTCCTCTTCCGGAATGATCAGGTCCACTTCCCGGGTGCGGTCCTCGCCGCGCCCGCCTGGCACCGTGTCGACTCGCTCGATTTCGAAGGCCTTGATGCCCACGGAGCCCACCTTGTACAGCGGCCCCTCATCCACGACGAACTTGACGTAGACGCCAGAGCGGTCGTCCGTGAACTCAAGCTCCGCGTCGACCACTGCGTCCAGGAACCCGCGCTCGCGATAGACCGAAACGATCGCCAGGCGGTCCGCCTCGAGGACTTCCTCCACGTAGCGGTGACCAAACCATGCGAAGAGTCCGCGGCCGCTGGTGCCGAGCCGGGCGGACTTTTTGAGGTTCTTGCGCCAGAGCAAGATGCCTTCATCCGGGATGGACTCGTTGCCGTAGATCTTGACCGACTTCACGTAGACCTTCGGGCCTTCGCGGATCTGGAAGATGATCTCTTGGCGTTGCACACCGTCGCCGCCGATCAAGTGGTCGATCTCGACGAAGTGGTAGCCCTGGCGTTTGTAGGCGGCGATCAACCGGTCCTTGATCTTCTCCACCTCGTAGGTGAAGACCTCGACCCGGTCGTCGAGCAGCGCCCACTCGCGCAGCCTCGACACACTGAACTTGTTGTTCCCCACGAACTGTGGGTCCAGGTCCAGGGGGCTCTCGACCATGACCAGGTGCACCACGACGCCACCCTCGACCTCTTCGAAGGTGAGGCCCTGGGGCTCCACCAGGATCCCGAAGTCCTGGTTGAGCCGGCGCTGGGCCTCGGTCGTGCTCAGGGGAATCGGCTCCCCCACCTTGAAGCCCAGCATGGCCGCGACCCGGTCCGGGTCGTGGAACTTCAGTCCCTCGACCTCGATTCCCACGACCGTCTCCCGGGTGGCGTCTGGGTCCTGGTTCGCGCGCGGGATGCCCTCAGGAAGGGCCTCCTGGGCCAAGACGGCGGGCGCAAAGGAGCCGAGGAACGCCCAGGCAAGCACGCACAGCCATGCGGCACCATGGATGGTGGCTGCGTTGTCGCGCCAAGCGGGTCCAGGGGCCGATCCGGCGATGGATCTGTCCTGGCGTGTCGAGGGAAGGGGCTGCAAGGGAAGACGAGAGCGGGCCGCCCGATCCAGCGATCGACGGCCCTGAGCTCTGGCGCGGAGGGTACCCAACGGGGAACGAGGATCCGAGCGAAATAGGGAGAGCGGGACTACGGAAGCCCCCTCCGCCCTATTTCGACCCGGGCCGATCTTTCTCCTCGTCCACGGGGCGCTGCAGGATGCGCTTGACGGTGCCGTCAGGCCCGAGGATGAGGGTCGTGGGCAAAGGTAGCCGGGCCAGGTCCACGATGGCGGCCGGGGCGGCCGGGGCCCCGGATGGCGGAGGATCCACCGAGAATCGGAGGGCGAGTCCCGGGGCCCGCTCCTTGAGCAGCGCTGCCGCCCGCTCCCTTGCGCTGGGCGCATCCACGGAAACGGCGACCACCGAGACCTCACCCGCCGTATTCCAAGCGTCAAGGATGGGCAGTTCGGCGACGCATGGGCCGCAGTAGCTCGCCCAGAAGTTGAGGTAGACGTCCTTCCCGGCGCTGAGCTCGGCCACGTCGAGGGCCAGGACCGCACCGCCCTCGCCCTGGACAGGGATGGAGGTCACTTTCTCCCCTACCCTGACGTTGACGCCTCGCCGCATCGGGTCCGGGAGGGGCCGCTCCACCACATCGAGGACCTGGGCTCGCCCGACCCCCTCCACGAGGAGGTAAGCGGTGCCGGAATTCAGCTCGGTGAAGGTCTCGCTCCCGCCGCCGGGCCAGTGCACGGTAACGTCAGCCATCTCCTCGACCCCGAGGCCGAAGATCAGCTCCGGCGCTTGGCACGACACGAAGCCTGCGCCGCGCGAGAGGACCTGGGCCACCTTCGTATCGCCGACGCTCGCCACGACGGTGGCGCCGATCGCTTCCTCGTTTCCGGTCACCGCCCGCAGCTGGACCTTGATAGCCCCGTTCTCCTCGACCGGCACCTGGATGTCGTTGCGGTAAAGGGCGTGGCGCTCGCGTTGGGTCTCGTGGACAAACAGGTCCACGTCAAAATCCCCGTCCGCGTCGAAGGCGATGACCGCCCGGCCGTCGTTCGCGGAGTCCGCGCCAGAGAGGTCCGACACGTCGAGGAAGGAACCGTCCCCCTGGTTCAGGAATAGCTTGTCCCGCTCGTTGCCGCTGAAGGACCGGCCCTCCCGAAAGATCTCCCCGTTGTGCCGCGCCAGGAAACCTGCGTTGCCCACGGCCTCGGTTTGGAATTTCTTCGTGCTCGATGTCTCCCCACAACTCGACGCCACCACGTGGCGCCAGTAGGTGCTTCATGTGTCGAAGGGCAGCTTGCCCGTGACGAAGCCGTTGGTACAGAACACGTCGAGGTCGCCGTCGAGGTCGAGGTCCGTGAGCGCGGTCGACCAGGCCCAGCTTGCGCCAATGCCGCCGTTCCCCCGGGGCAATCGCTCGAACCCCTTCCCATCGGCCCCCGCCGCGAAGATCGAGTTGCCCGCCGCGAGCTTCTTGAGCATCGCGTGGGTGTCCGGATCGATGTCATCGGAGAGACGCCCGAGAATGCGGTTTCCCGCGGTCGACGACATATTCGCGATGTAGAGGTCAGGGCGCCCATCGGAGGTCAGATCTCCGAACGCAGCCCCCATGCCGTTGCCGCGATCGGCGACCCCCATGGCCTCGGCCCCATCCTTGAAAGTGCCATCGCCCTGGTTCACCCACATGCGGTTCGACCCGTAGTCGTTGGCCACGAATAGATCGATGTCCCCATCGAGGTCCACGTCCGAAGCGGCGGCCGCGTAGCTCCAGCGGCTGTCCACGACGCCCGCCTTCTCTGCCGCGTCTTCAAAACCAAGGAACGTCCCATCGGCGTCCTTGCCGAGGCATCGCAGGAGCCCGTTCGGCGAGCCGTTGGTGGCCTCGATCCAGGAGTCGTTGTGCTCCGACTCGACGCGGCCGTAGGCGCACACGTGCACGTCGAGCCAACCGTCGCCGTCGTAGTCGAAGGCCGTCAGGGTGTAGGCAATGAATGCCTTCCCGAATCCGTTGGGACCGAACCCGCCGCCCTGGAATTCCGTGTACTTGCCCTTGCCGTCGTTCAAGTAGAGCCGGATGCGCTCGCCGCCGGCCCCCCCGCCTGGCTCTCGCCATCCGACATGGCCGACCATCAAGTCTTGATCGCCGTCGCGGTCGCAGTCGAAGAAGATCGCCCCCGTTCCTTCCGGCGGACCCGCCACGCCGCTCGCAACAGCGGATTCGCTCCAGGTGCCATCGGGTTGCGCCAGGTACAGGAAGTTCTTCCCGTCGCTTGGCACAAACAGATCCCAGTCGCCGTCGCCGTCCACGTCCCCGGAGGCGGCCCCGTTCCAGTGGAAGCTCTGGTTCGCGTCCGTGCCAAAGCGCGCCCAGGTGTGGGCCAGGCCCGCCGCTGCGGCGACCTCCACGAACATGGGGCGTTGGCGGGTCTCTTGGCCGAGCTCCGTCAAGCGGAAGCGATCCAGGCGGTACTTGCCGTCGCGGTTCGTCACGCGGGCGTCCGCCCAGCCGTGCACGGCGACCATGGACCCACCGGGCTGCTCCCCCAGCAGGTGGAGCTTGAGACGCACCTTGCCCCAGCTCCGCAGCCCCTTCTGGAACTCGGCGCCCTTGACCTTCCAGAGCACGGACTCAACCCGGCTCCAGCCACCGACGACCCTCTGAATCGAGGCTTCGAATCCCTCCCGGTCCAGGGGCGCGACGTCCCCTTCGACGTCGAACTCCGTGCGGGAGATATCCAGGGGCCACTCAGTGGGGCCGCCCTCTTTCTTGGGCCACGAGTCGAGGGGGCTGCCCACGAAGTCCTCGGTGAAGAAGTCGCTCAAGGCCTCGAACTCGCGTTTGCGGAGCTTGTCCGAGAAGGCGAGCAAGCGATCCGCGACGGATTCGGACTCGGTCTCCACAAACTCCACCGAATCGTGGGGCCGGTCGGGATCGGGGATCACCAGATCCTGGGCAGTCAAAACCCGGGCGGCCCCCACGGGGGCCCCGGAGTCCGCGCTTTCGGTCGTGGCCCCTTCGGTAGGAGCCCCTTCGCTCGGGGCCTCTTCTCCCCCACAGGCGGAGAGACCGAGAACCAAGGCGGCGCCGATGGATAGGAAGGTCGGGTCCGGTCGCTTGGCGAATCTCATAGGCCTGTGATGGGTTCGGACATGGAGGGCTCGCGGTTCGAGAAGCGCAACATCGACCCCTGGAAGCCAAGCTCCACGGTGCCGGTGGAGCCGTTTCTGTGCTTGACGATGATCGCTTCCGCCTTGCCTTTGTTCTCGTCGATCGGGAAGTAGTACTCGGCCCGGTAGAGCATCATCACGACGTCAGCGTCCTGCTCGATGGAGCCCGACTCCCGGAGGTCGGAGAGCTGGGGCCGCTTCTCCTCCCGCTGTTCGACGCTGCGGGAGAGCTGGGCGAGGGTGATGAGGGGCACCTCGAGCTCACGGGATAGCTCCTTGAGCGACCGCGAGATGACCGAGATCTCCTGCTGCCGGCTCTCGGCCTTGGCGGAGAGCAGCTGCAGGTAGTCGATCACGATCATGTCGAGGCCGTGCTCCGCCTTGATCCGCCGGGAGCGGCTTCGGAGGGCCATGATCGAGAGGCCAGGGGTGTCGTCGATGAAGAGGCGCGCGTTCTTCAGGACGCCCGCCGCCTCCACGAGATCCTGGAACTCGCGGTCGTGCAGCCGGCCCTGTCGCAGGCGGTGGGCCTCGATGCCGGCACGGGCCACGAGCATCCGCTGGACAATGGACGTTCGTCCCATCTCCAGGCTGAAGAAGAGCACCGAAGGTTCGTACCCAAGGCACTCAGCGCGATTGGTGGCCGCGTGGTCCATCAGGTTCAGCACGAAGGCCGTCTTGCCCATGGCGGGACGGGCCGCGATGACGGTCATCTCCCCCGGGTTGAAGCCACCGAGCACCTCATCGAGGTCGTAGAAGCCGCTGGGGATGCCGGTGAACTCGCCCCGGGTCCTCTGGGCCTCGATGCTGTGGAACACGTCCTCAAGGATCGAGCTGACCTTCGCGGCACCGCGGGCCTCGCCCTTGGAGGCGATGCCGAAGATCGCGGCCTCCGACTCGTCGATCAGGGTCTGGACGTCCTCTGCGTCGGGTGCCGTCTCAAAGGCCTTCTCGATGATGTCGCCCGACGCCTCGATCAGGCACCGGAGCTTGGAGGTCTCGGCGACCAGCGCTGCGTGGTGCTTGATGTGGGCGGAGGTCGCCACGGAGGCGGACACTTCCGCCAGGTAGCCGGCGCCACCGATCTCGGCCAGGGAGCCCACCGCCCGCAGGTTCGCGAGCAGCGTCAACGGATCCACCACGTGCCCCTTGGCATCGAGGCGGATCATCATCTCGAGCAAGATGCGGTTGCGCCGATCGAAGAAGTCCTCCGGCTTGCAGATCTCCGAGACCTCGACGATGCGGTCGGGGGAGATCAAGAGGCCGCCGATGACGCTTTTCTCCGCCCCCAGGTCGTGGGGAGTGACGCGCCCGCCGTTCCGCGCCTGGGGCGCCCGGCGCGGCTCTTCGCGGGGCAGCTCGAAGGACGGGTACTCCTGCGCTGGCTCGCCGATCGCTGCGGCCGAAGGGGCGCCAGGGGCCGGCTGCGGCGACACTCCAGAGTCCTCGCCGGGGCCCGTGGCCGCCCCCGGGGGCAACTCCGTCAGCGCCGCCGCAGCCCCGTCGGGCTGCGCCGCCACGGCGGGAGCGGCCGAGGGAGCCGCGAACTCCGCCGCGGCGCTCTCCAGCTCGGCGACGGACTCCTCGTCCTCAATGGGAGCGGCCTCTTCGGACGGCATCCAATCGCCGTCGTCCCCATCGGCAGGCGTGTCAAAGTCGTCCGACTGCCAGCGCGTCGGGTCAAACCCTGAGCCCCCGAAGGCGTCGAGGTGCTCGCTGTCCCCGTCCGAAGTGTCGTCCTTGCCAGTGTCCGCTGAAGTCAATTGGATCCCCCCAAAGTGTTCTCTGCTCCGCGGCCCCGTCGCCGTGCACCACGGGCCCCCGTACGTCCCACCTTAACGAGCCGAAGCCCACAGGTCAGGGACCTGTGGGCTTCTGATCGATAGGACCCCAGCTAAACGTGAAGCTGGGCCCAATCTAGGCGGGACGAATCAGCCTTCGTCGCTGGGCGGGCCCGAGGGGCCGGACTCAGCGTCTTCCTCGGCGGCCGCTTCCGCGGCCTCCAGGGCAGCTTCTTCGGCCTTGGTGCGGCCTTCGGCCTGGACGTGGACCTTGATCTCGCCAAAGTCGTCGTCGCGCACGTGGATCTTGACGCGGTGCTCGCCGACGACCTTGATGGGCGCGTCGAGACGGACGTCTTTCTCCTCGAACTTCGCGCCGGCTTCCTTGGCCAGCTCGACGATCTTGGCGGCGTTCAGCGACCCGTAGAGGTTGCCGTTCGGGTCGGCCTTCATGATCGTGGTGACCTCGATGGCTTCGAGGACCGCGACGAGTTCGGCAACTTCCTTGAGGCGCAGCTCTTCGGCCTCGCGGACCTTGGCGGCACGGCGGGCGATCTGGCGCTTGGCGTCAGCCGTCGCGGGGATGCCGAGCTTCTGCGGGAACAAGAAGTTACGCGCGTGGCCAGGCTTGACCTTCACAACGTCTCCAACGAGACCGAGGTGCTTGACGCTCTTCTGCAGTAGGACTTCGATGTCTTTCATCTGTGATGACTCCAGGGACGGTTAGTCCCAGAAAGGTTGACTAGCTATGTCGGCTCAGCCAACGAAAGGAAGAAGTCCAACGTGACGGGCACGCTTGATGGCCGTCTTGAGCTGCTTCTGGCACTGGGTGCAGAAGCCAGTTCGGCGACGGGAAAGAATCTGGCCCTGGGGGGTCAGGAACTTCTCAAGGTACTCAGTGCCCTTGTAATCGATGATCGGGTCGTCGCAGTTCTTCGAGCCAATGACGGTTCGAACGCGGCGCTTCATTGCGTTGCTTTCCATAATTCTTGGCTCCTATGCGTTGTCGTCGACGTCTTCCACGGCACTCGGGGCTTCAATGTCCCCAACGATGTCTGCCACGTCCTCTTCATCTTCCTCTTCAGGAATCTCGAGAGCGTCATCTTCGGGCGGCTCGGGCACCATGTAGTCGGCACCGTCCTCTTCCGCGGCGAGCTTGAGCTCCTCCTCGGGAACCTCGTCGACGGCGAGGATCAGGTAGCGGAGAACGCGCTCGTTCAGCTCAAGATCGCGGCGGAACGCCGGGATGTTGTCCGAGGGGATCTCGTGGTAGGTGAGGTAGAAGGTCGCCCGGTTCTTGCGGTTCATCGGGTAAGCGAGGCGTCGCTCATCCCAACGACGACAGGACTTAAGCGTCCCGTCGTACTTCGTGACGGTGTCCATCACGATCGATTTGGCTTTCTTCCAGTCCATACGCACGACGTCGTTGTCGAGCAGGACCATGGTCTCGTAAATCTGAGTCAAGGGTCAATCTCCTGGGGTAGTGTCGACGTCACGCGTTGGCCTCGGAGCCAAGGACCCTGCCATCCGAAAGTGCTTCGGAAAGGCCGGGCCTTTGAATCGTCAGTCGCCGCGCATGTTCCAGCGGCTGTGGAACCGCGTCATGACGTCCGAGAACGCCTCCCCGGAGAGCCAGGCCCTGATCGCCTCGGTTGCTTCCGCAACGGAGACCCCAATGGACTCGGACTCCACCTTGGAGAACGGACTCAGCACATGGCGCGCCGCGTCGGTGCCCGAACGACCGATCCCGACGCGAAGACGCGGGAACCTGTCGGTCGCCAGGCGGTGGATTATGGATCGCATTCCGTTTTGCCCGCCATGCCCACCAAGGGGCCGAAGACGGAGCCGCCCCACGTCGAGGTCCATATCGTCGTAGACGACAAGGATCGAGGAGGGATCCGGGGCCAGGACGAGGTCCTGAAGAGGGTCGCTTTCGGAAGCGGCATCCACCTTGGGTACCCAGTCCAGTTGCCCGGACTTGGCGAGGTGGCGCGCGACCGGAAGAACAATGTCCCCGGAGCGGTTCATGAAGGTCCCGGGCTTGAGCAGGAACACGTCCCGCGCCTCGGCCGCGTCCCGGACGCCATCGGCATCGGGGTTCACGGAAGGGGCGGGGGCATGGGCCCAGTCAAAGCCGCGGGGGCCGTTCCAACCTGTCAGCTTGGACGGTCCGCGAAAGAGCGTTCCAAGCTCAGCCGCCAGGTGGTCGAGCACTTGGAAACCGACGTTGTGTCGGGTCCCTTCGTACTCGGCCCCAGGATTTCCGAGCCCAACGACGAGACGAACCTTGGAGGTCATGATCGGCGTGTGTGCCGCATCGCAGATGGCGCCATCGATGGCGCGAGCTGGGGCACGGCGGGTCGGAGATTCCGGCAGGGCCGGGCGGAGGAGCTTGGGTGTGCTGGCTGGGGTCAACGAGGGTCTGCAACCCGTCCAGCGGCGAAAAAGAGTAGCGACCGGCCCATCCGCCCGGAACCCCGGACGGGTGGGAAACGGCGCGATCGAGATAGTTTCGGGATGAGTTCGAGGCCGATTTGGCCCCAAACCCGGCCCAAATCAGGCGCCTTCGCCCTCGCCTTCACCCTCTTCCTCTTCGTCCTCACCGGAGGACTGGGCGGTGGAGCGAAGGTCGGTGATGACCGCGATATCGTGCTCGGGGTCGATGACGAGCTCGACGCCTTCCGGAAGGGTGACTTCCTTCGCCTTGACGTGGGTGCCCGACTCGAGGCCGTCGACATTCACCACGATCGCGTCCGGGATCTGGGACGGCAGGCAAAGGATGTGGACCTCGTTCAGGTCGTGGGTCAGGACGCCTGCCGGGGTGCCCTTGAACTTGAGCGGGACGACCGATTCGGTCTTCTGACCGCGGACGACGCGCTTGAATTCAACGTGGAACAGGGTGTCGCCAAAGGCGTCCCACTGGAGCTCGTTGACGATCGCAGCTTCGCTCTTGCCGTCGATGTCGAGGTCGAACAGGTGCACGTGATGGCGACGCAGCGCGTGGAACTTGGCCTCGTCGAAGTGGAGGTCCACGTGGCCGTGATCGGCGTCAGCCTGGAGGCAAGCGACCATGCGGCCGTTGGCGCGCAGGGCGCGGGCGTTGCGGCTGCCGACTTTGTCGCGCACGCGGCAGGGGAGAGTTCCGTCAGTCATTTCTGGGTCCTGGATGGCTCGTCGCCGGGCGGGAATCGCCTGGGCGCACAGGAGTTTGGGCCGAAGAGGGTATCGGCGGCCCCCACCGGCGTCCAGGTTGCCCGGGCGCTTTCCCGAGGTACTCGCCGAGGGGTACCCCGTGACCCCATCTGGGGCCCTTGGCATGCCCGGTGGCAGCCCCTTCCCCGGGCATTTCTCCGGGCACCCTTCTGGACCCCTCTCCGGGCCCCTCTCCGGGCCCCTACTCGAAGAGCGAGCTGACGGACTCTGAGCGGTGGATGCTCTTGATCGTCTTCGCCACCAGGGGCGCGATGCTGCAGACGCGCAGCTTCTTGGGCGACGTCGGGCCCTGGGGGATCGAATCCGTCACCAGAATGGCGTCCACGGGCGCCGCGTCGAGGCGGCTCACGGCCGGGCCGCAGAAGACCGCGTGGGAGACCGCGATCACGATCGCCCGGGCCCCCTGGGACTTCAGCACAGCGGCCGCCTGGGTGATGGACCCGCCGGTGGAGATCATGTCGTCCACAATGACGCAGTTGCGGCCCTCGACGTCACCGATGACGTGCTCCACCGAGGTCTCGGTGCCCGAGATACGGCGCTTGTCCACGATCGCCAGGTCCGCCTCGAGGCGCTTGGCGTAGGCCCGGGCCATCTTGGTCCCCCCCACATCGGGGGTCACGACCACGGGGTCTTCGATGCCCATGGACTCGATCTCGTCGAGCAGCACTGGCCGCGCGTAGAGGTGATCCACAGGGATGTCGAAGAATCCCTGGATCTGAGCCGCGTGCATGTCGAGGGTCACGACCCTATCCGCGCCAGAGGCCACCAGAGTGTTCGCCACGACCTTCGCGCTGATGGGCACACGCCCCTCGTCCTTGCGGTCCTTCCGCGCGTACCCGTAGTAGGGCATCACCGCGGTCACTCGGCCGGCGCTCGCTCGCCTGAGGGTGTCCAGGAGGAGCATGAGCTCGACCCAGGCCTCATTCACCGGAGGACAGGTCGGCTGAAGGACAAAAACGTCCCGGCCGCGGATGTCCTCGTCGAGCTTGATGTCGACCTCCCCATCGGTGAAGCGCCCGACGCGGGCCTCCGCCAAGGGAGTGTCCAAGCACTCCGAGATCGCGAGGGCCAGTTGGGGGTGGGCGGTACCCGCGATGAGAGTGATGTCGCCGTACGTGTTCGTCCTGTCTCTTATACACATCTGACGCTGC
>OJFX01000205.1_pt1 | contig 20770 bp, 13 predicted proteins | sample 1594171 | NCBI WGS metagenome assembly OJFX01 (sample SAMN05416840, study PRJEB24817) | seawater metagenome | isolation source: Sea water | place: Canada:Atlantic | collected 2013-07
GAGATCATGCCTAGTCTCGTGGGCTCGGAGATGTGTATAAGAGACAGCCCTGTACCAGAGCTGGAAGTTCCAAGTTTCACCGGGCTGCGCGGTGATTCGCCCCGAGGGCTGCGGGAGGTTGGCGAGGTTGACGGCGAGACCGAACTCCCCCCCGCCGACGCCATGCCAAGCGCCCCAGCGAATCGTCCCACGGCCCCACCCAAACAGAGGTTCCCCGCCGAACCCGCGGGGTTGGGAAGGAAGCCCGGCTGGGCGCTCGTGAGCCAAAGCCCCATCGCGCCTGGGGGCAGGCCCCGGGCCGTGAGCGAAAGGTCGTTCTGGTCGATCAGCTGCGTCCCGAGAGCCTCCGCCGTAGCCGGGCCCCCCGTGGAGTTAGCTTCGCCGGGGCACACCACCTCACCGAAGGGCATCGCGACCTTCACAAACACGAGCGGATCATCGGGATCCGTGATGGTGGCCTGGGACCAGATGGCGTGATCCGCGTCCACGTAAGGCAAGCCGTTGACGGTTACGATCGTGCGATCCGGCTCCGGCACGCCGTCGCCGTCGGTGTCCACTTCTTGGCCAGGCTTCAGGGCGATGCGTCCTTCGTACCAGATCGACAGATCCAAGAACGAATCGGGCTCCAAGGTCACAAGGCAAGCCGCGGTGCCTCGCTCGGTGACCACCAGCCCGCCACTCAGGCGCACGATGGTCTCACCGTCAACGACGTCGCCACGCTCCAGAATGACCTCGCCGTTCTTCATCAGGAACGTTTGATTGGGCGTCGCTGGATTGTCCCCGCCATGGACCCACCAGTCCCCGCTCGCTGCTTTCGCCACCTCCAGGATCCGGAACCACGTCGGCCCCCCCGCGGGCCCACTCGGGTCGACAAGCATGCCGGACTGCACGTTGACGCCTTGGTTCTGAAGCACCGCGCCGTCGACCACCGCGTAGTCGCCGCCGCCATTGTCGAGAACGACGCGGCAGCCATAGTGAGCCCCCGTGGGCGAGAGCTTGAGGTCGATCACGTTCGTGATCGCACCTGTGGCGCCCACAATCCCATCCCCGACCAAGAGTTCCGGGATCGGATCCCCCTCGTTGAAGATCCCGAAGCGCGCCTCGGTCGTGTTGGGCGGAACGGAGTATTGAAAGACGTACCGCCCGCCGCCGGTGTTCGGAACGGCGAACTGATCGATCGTGCTGAGCGAAGATCCCGGCACGGAGAGCATGGTGCGCTCGAGGCATATCAACCCCGTGCCGTCCCGCCCGATGATCCCACGGTTGCAGGTCACCGGCGCCCCTGAGATCGCACGGGCGAAGTAGGTCACCGAGTCAGCGCCGAGGCCGACCCGCTCCAACCAATAGCCATCGGGTAGGTCGCTGTCCCGTGTCAAAATGCGCGGCGGTGTACGATCGAAGCTGCCCCAGATCGCTTTGGTTCCGTCCGGGAAGCGCACGACAAACGCGAATCCACCCCGCTCATTCGTAGTAGGGAACTGTGCGAGCGCGATGTCCTCGCCAGTGGGCAGGGGCCCGAACAGAGGCAGTACAACCGATGGAACAGGTGCTTGCGGGGAGGCGCACAGGGCGAGCAAAGTGAGGGGAGCGAACATGGGTTCCATGGTACCCACAGAGCTGGCTCACCGCCGAATGGGCCGTGGAGACGGCAGACCCGGTCTTGGGGTGCGCCACTGAGCACGCCCGAAGGCCCCCTAGTCCTCCCGGGCGTAGTGGCTCGCGGGACCCTTCCGAGGACGCCATTCGAGCCCCTTCACCTTGCGCCCGCTGACGTCGAACACAACGGTGTCGACCCTCGTGCTCCCGACCCATTCGAACTTGGTGAACTCCGTCTTGGAGATGGGGCGGAAGGTCTCGGCCAGCTCGCTGCGAACGGCGGTGAGATCGAAGATGTTCAAGCGGTTCCCATCGATGACGACCTTGAGGGCTCGGTCCTCCTTCTTGTGGGCAAGCCCGATGAGGATCTCGTAGCGCTCCGCCCCAACCGACTTGGCGCTCAGGATTTCGTGGCTTTCGAGGGCACCGTACTTGTCCACGTGACCAGGCCAATACGTACTGACGAGCATCCCGGGCCAAGTGAGCGGGATACCCGAGAGAAGAATCGACTCCAGGTATTCGACGTCGCCATCGACCGCGGCCTCGAGGGCGCGCCCAGCGATGTCAATGGCGCTTTCGAGGGTGGCCGCGCCGTCGCCTCCTTCCTCGAGGTGAAAGATGTTCAGGCGCTTGTCCTGTAGGACCAGCTTGAGCTGACGCGGCCTCTTCTCGTGGGTGAGCTCGACGATGACCTGGACGCGGCCCTTGCCGATCGTCTCCGCCCCCACCACCTTCGACCCGGTCAGCTCCCCGTGCGTGCGGACCTGTTTCGGCCAAATCTGCGAGACGAGCATTCCAGGCCACGACCCAGGGATGCCCTCCATCAGGACAGAGCGGATCTTCTCGGCGTCCTTGCCCTGGACGGCATCGACGATCAGCTCGGCGATGGCGATCTCCTTCTTCAGGCCGTCTTGAACCTGCAAGGCCTCGGACGGAATCCTCTCGAAGGGCGGCACCCCAGGCCTTTGGGGGGACGCTTCGCCGCCGAATCGCGCGATCCGCAGCACCTGCCCTTGGCGCTCGACCTTGATGCGCCCGTGTCCCTTCTCTGCACGGTAGGTCCCCACGAGCTTGTCCAGGTCACGGCCCTTCAGCTCCGCGAGCGCCGGCGGTGAGGGATAGCGGCCCTTCCCCCCAAACAGCTGCGCTTCGAGCGCGCCCGAAACGGCATGAAGCGGAACGTCCTCGACGTTGGAGAGGACCACGACGGCGGCGCCCTCGTCAGGGAACCGATAGAACTTGGTATGGAACCCCTTCACGTCGCCGCCGTGACCGATCTGACGTGTATTGCGACTCGTTTGAATCACGGACCAGCCAAGGCCTTGGTGCCCGATGGCCGCCGTTTCCATGAGCGCCACGGACTCAGGACTGAGAATCTGGCCGGCGCCCCAAGCCTGGATGAACTTCCAGAGATCGTTGACGGAGGTCACCATGCCCCCCATCCCGCGGTACTGGTAGCCGTAGCTGCCATAGGCGTGCTCAGCCGCGAGGCGCACCGCGCGATCTTCGTCGTAACCCATGGCTTGCCGTGCACGATCCAGATCCGTGTCTCCGGCGAACCCAGTGTCTTCCATCCCCGCAGGCCCGAAGATGTGTTCCTCGCAGTACTCGGTGTAGCTCTTCCCTGAGGCCACCTCAACGACGCCGGCGAGGAGCGCGTAGCCACCATTCCAGTACTCGCACACCGCGCCGCTGGCCCGCGAGCGAGCGACGCCGAGGTAACCGGCCACGGCCCTATCGAGGTCCTCCCCACGGCCGCCCGCCGCGCTACGCGGCATCCCCGACGTATGGGTGAGCAGGTGCCGGATGGTGATGTCTTGCTTGTCCGCGGGGACACCGGGAAGGTGCTTTGAGATCGGATCGTCGAGACCCAATCGGGACTGTTCGACGAGCTTCATGATCGCGCAGGCGGTGAAGGGTTTCGTCGCAGACGCGATCTCAAAGAGCGTGTCCGCGCCCACCTTGCGCCCTGCTTCGCGGTCGGCCATTCCATACCCCTGCGCCAACACCACCTTGCCGTCCTTGGCCACCAGCACGGCCCCCGACCAACCGTTGGCCTCGCAGCGGGTCAGGTACCCATCGATCGACTTCCCCAGCCGAGACTTCTGGGCGCCGGGGGTGGTGCTCGGTGCACCGGAGGCGAGAACGGCGGTCAAGGCGAGGCAAGCGACGGCGCAAGCCGTCATCGTCGGAAGCAGTTTCATGGCGGGGGCGAGGGCGGTGATTCGAATTCAGCGGACGATTCGTGCCGTGCGCAATGCTCGGGAGAGGCCTGGCGCACGCCACCCCACCCCACGAGCAACTCCCCAACGAGGTTAGAGGAGATCCCCATGGACGGGTCTCAGGGGGAGGTGCCCCGGAGGCAAGGGACCCGGGCCGCAAGAAACTGAGGGACGCGTGACCCACGCCTCGCCGGCCCGCGCCACTTCCATCGGGCTGCCCCGGGCGCTTCTCCCCGGGGGCGCACGGTTTGGCGTGCCCCTTAGGTTTCCCCAGCCCGAAGCCGGCGCTGCAGCCAAGCCCGGGCGAAGGCTAGATCGCGGACGACCGTGCTACGCGACATCTCAAAGTGATCAGCGATCTCCTGACCCGACATGCCCCCAAAGAACCGCAGCTCGACGATCTTGGCTTGGCGCTCGTCAAGCGTTGCGAGCTCCGAGAGGGCTTCGTCCAGGGCCGCAAGGTCCACTTCGCCCAAGCCCCCTTCTTCCTCTGCGTCCTCGTTCGCCAAGCCCGACAGCGTGACCCGTTGCTGCCTCAATCCTCCGCCTCGCTTGGCGGCACTCGATGCACGCGCATGGTCCACCAGAACCCGGCGCATGGTGACAGCGGCGGCGTCCAGGAAGTACAGGCGCCCTTGCGCCCCCACCTTTTGTGCGTCCACCAGCCGCAGGAACGCCTCATGGACCAACGCCGTGGGCTGGAGCGTGTGGGAGCCGCGCTCGGTCCTCATGAGCCGATTTGCAATGGCGTGGAGCTCGGCATAGAGCCGTTCCATCAATGCTGGATTCGCCCGCTCACCCGATTCGATCGTGCCGAGGATGTCTTGGAATTCGTCGTCGCTCACGCTGATTCAGGAGGTCCGGCATTCACTGACTGCGGGGCTCTCAAGCTCCTATCCTAGAACTCGAGCGCCCCGTCGCCACACTCAATACCCAACATGGATTCGCTCCGCTTCGCCCGCCTACAGGAGGTCTTCGCCCATGCCCGCGAGCTGGCCCAAGGGGAACGTGCGGACTACTTGGCAAAGGCGTGCGAGGGCGACGAGGAGCTCCATAGGGAAGCGCGAGAGCTCCTGGAGGAAGACAGTACAAGGCGCGGCGACGCCCTCGATCTCGCCCTGGGACACGACGAGCCCCTGGGTCCAAAGGCGGGACCTGGGCCACAACGCATCGGGCAGTACACGATCCTGCGCATCTGTGGCTCAGGGGGTATGGGCACCGTCTACGAAGCCCTCCAGGACACGCCGAAGCGCCGCGTCGCGCTGAAGGTCATCCGCTCCGAGTCCCACCGCCCAGAGCTCCTGCGCCGCTTCCGCCGGGAGTCAGAGATCCTCGCCAAGCTGCAGCACCCCTGCATCGCTCAGATCTTCGAGGCCGGCGAATTCGAATACGAAGGGACGGTGCGGCCGTACTTCGCCATGGAATTCGTCGAAGGCCGCCCGCTCCTGGACCATGCGGCCCAGCACAGCCTGACCACGCCGGCGCGCATCGACATGTTCCTGCAGGTCTGCGAAGCGGTTCAATACGCCCACGAACAAGGCGTCGTGCACCGCGATCTCAAGCCGGACAACATCCACATCGCCCAGGCGAGCGGCATCTCGACGACGCCCTCCAAGCCCCACGGCCAGCCGAAGGTCCTCGACTTTGGTGTCGCCCGCCTTGCCGGTGCCGACGCTGACGTCACATTGGCCACAAGCGCGGGGCAACTGCTGGGATCGATCCCGTACATGAGCCCCGAACAGGCGGCCGGTGATCCGGCGGCCATCGATGCACGGAGCGACTTGTACTCGCTGGGCGTCGTGCTCTACGAGCTGCTCACGGGACGGCTTCCCCATGACGTAAAGAACCGCGACCTCGCGGATGCGCTCCATGCGATTCGCCACGACGAACCAACGCGACTTGGTTCGGTGAATTCAGCGCTCCGCGGGGACCTTGAGACCATCGTCGGCAAGTGCCTCGAGAAGCCGCTCGATCGCCGGTATGGTTCTTTGTTGGAGCTCATCGAGGACCTGCGCAGGTATCAATCCCTGGAGCCGATCAGGGCGCGGCCCCCGAGCACGCGCTACCAGCTGCGTAAGTTTGCCCAGCGCAACCGCGCCCTCGTAGGGGGCGTCCTGGGGACAGGGCTCGCTCTCGTCGCCGGGACGATCGTCGCCATCTCGTTTGCGGTCAATGCGAAGAGAAGCGCTGACATGGCGCAGCAGAGCGAAGTCAACGCTCAGCGCGCGGGGTACCGCGCGAGCCTCGCGGGGGCGTCGGGAATGCTCGAAAGTGACCCTGCGTACGCACGCCGGATCTTGACGGAAGTGCCGATCCACATGCGAGGCTGGGAGTGGCACTGCCTCTCGTCTGCACTGTCGGGATTCGTACTGGAATTCGGCGAAGCGATCCTGCCAGCACGCCGCGCCAACGGCAGCGAAGGGCCCAAGGGCATGGCGCTGCTCCGGGATGGCTCTGAAGTCATCGCGCTTCGCACCGAGACCCAGTTCGCCGTGTGGGATACCCGGACCGGCGAGCGACTGCAGACGATCGAGGCCCCCGGCGAAGTGGACTCTTTCACTGCGGCGAAGGACGGCTCCCTGGTGGCAGCGGCGCTCATGGATGGGAGGATCGTCGCGCGGGACCCACGGAGTGAATCCTCTGAATGGACGACATGGCACGGGCAAGGCCAGGCAGCGCCGGCCGGGGAGACCGTCCAAGATCTTGCCCTGGATCCAAGCGGGCGGTACATCGCGTTCCTACAAGGGCAGCAGCTCCACTTCGGTCGACCGGGCGCCATGCACGTGCACCCTTCGTGGTACACGGTTTTCTACCCTCCGGATCTCGCTTTCTCCCCGGACGGAACGCAGCTGGCGTCCCTCCCCGACGCCATCGTTTGGGACGTGGAGACCGGCAAGCGGACCCTTGCGGGCATCCCCTCGACCCAGGGTCATTGGAGCATCGCCTACAGCCCGGATGGGACCCGGCTCGCCGCGGGGCAGCTCCGGCGAGAGGTCCGTTGCTATGACATTGAGTCCGGCGACCTCGAAGTCGAGCTCTTTGGCCATTCCCAGTCGGTGACCCATGTGGCCTACGGCGAGGCCGACCAGCTCCTGTCCGTGAGCGCTTCCGACGACACGATCCGCATTTGGGACCTCCAGCGGGGCGAGACCTCGGTGGTCCTCAACTCGCCCGGCACATCGATGGCCGAATTCGTGGGCCGGGATCATATCCTGACTTTGAGCAACGGCCGCTTCCGCCTGTGGACGCTTCGGAACCGGCGAGCGCGTGAGCTCCGCGGCCATCACGGGCGAGTCTTCGACGCGGCCTTCTCTGGGGACGGAGAGCTGCTCGTGACGACCGCGCCTTGGAGCGACACGATCGTCTGGGACTTCTTGAGTGGTACAGAGCTCTTCCGTCTTCCGGCCTGGCGACGAGAAAACCTGGCCTTCGACCCGTCGGGTCAAGAACTCCTGCTTGGGTACGCCGTCGAGGCCGTGGACAAGATCCCGCTCGTCGGCGGTCAGTCGACGCAAGAGATTGCCCGTGCGCCCAAGCCACGTCACTCGAGGCGGGGAGCACAGCTATACATCGACGGCCGCCCCTTTGAGTCAAAGGACCTTGGGCTGCAGGTGTACAGGACCGAACACCCGATCGACGCCGCAAGGCCCCCGCGCACGTTTCGAGATGGGACGATCCTGGATCCTGGGACGCCGCAAGGTGTCACTGGATCGCTCGACGCCGATTCACTGGCCACGACCCTGGGGGCACACCCGGCGCTCAAGGTCGGCCGTTTTGAGCGTTCAAGCTTCGACGGATCCATGGCCGAGCTGCTCGTCTTTGATGGCGCCCTGTCGGACCTTGAAGGGGCCGCTGTCGACGCCTACCTCGCCGAGCGACGCACAGGGAAGGGCACGCCGTTGCCGCCGCATACGGCCGCCAATCTGACCGTTCACTTCCGCGCCGACACCGGCTCTCTGGAGCTCTCCGACGACGGCTCCGTGCTTGGATGGAAAGCCATCAATGATGCACAGATTCAGCTCGTCCCAAGCGGCCGCCCCCAAAACGCGCTCCGCTTTGAGCCAGCGACGGACGATGCGCCGGCTCAGGTCCGATTCGAAAGCGGGTACGGGGTCCGTCGCTGGCTCGAGACTCCACTGCCGAGCCTCAAGGATTGCTCTGAGATTACCGTTTGCTGGCTCGGTAGCTATGACGGAGCCCCGTCACGTCACGAGAACGCCTACACCATCGGCAGCGTAGATCTACTCTTCACACGCGCTGGACGTGACACGCGCGTTCCGAAACTCGGGACTGAGATCTGCTATAGCCCCGATGGACGCTTCCGTGCGGATGTCTTCGCGCTGGACGCTGGTGGGTCACTCACGGTGCGCGATGTCCAGACGGGCTACATTTGCGCCCACTTCGAAGGCCACTACTTCGGCGTCAGTTTCCACCCGGATTCAAGGCGCGTCGCAGCGGCCGCTCACGATGGTGCTGTTCACGTATACGACGTACTCACGCACGAGCGCGTGGTCACGATCGATGCCCACGTGGGCACCTGCAATGACGCCGCGTTCTCACCCGACGGTAAGCGGCTGGCAACCTGCGGAAACGACAACTCCCTTCGGATCTGGGACACGGATCGGTGGGAGAATCTCCTCGAGCTCCCAGGTCATGATAGCTACGTGAGGGGACTCGCCTGGTCGGCCGATGGGGAGGCGCTTGTGTCCGTCTCTGGCGACAAGGTCGTCAGGGTTTGGGACGCGATGCCCAGGGCAGAACGCTACGCACTAGGCCTGCAGCAGCAAGCACTCGAGGACGGGATCCGAAAGCGTGTGGAGGAGATTGCCTCCGCAGCGGCGTCACCTGAAGACGCCCTGGCCGAGACGCGCAGCGCCTGGCCCGAGAGCCCCGCTCATCGTCGTGCAGCCGTTCGGATTCTCGCACGCCTCCACCAGCCAAAGTGAGTCAAAGGCACCGGGTCTTGGAGCTGGGCACGGGAGCAGAGCACCCTGCGCTCGGAAGGCGAGCGGCATTCGCGGCTCCCGATTACGATCTAGCCCATGATCCTCCGCCTCGCTTCCACGCTAGCCCCCAGACTGGCACTGTCCGGCATGCTCCTTGGGGCTTCCTTCGCGCAGGGTGAAGCTCCCACCGCGCCGCCACCCGTACCCGTCGATCCGGCCGCGTTCATCGAAAAGACCTGGGCCTCATGTGCCGCTTGCCACGCCGCGCCTGACGCCCGCGTCGAGCACGATGCTCGCTGGATCGGTCTCAACCGCACGACCGCGTGCCTCACCGGCAAGGCCGCGACGCCCGCGAACCGGACGCGGCTCATGGCCTACCTGAAGGGGGGGTCGGCCCCGACACCGCCCCTCGTTCGGGCAAGCGATCCGGCAACGACAGAAACCCACGGGTTCGTGGGCGTCCCCGCGACCTCGGGAAGCGCGTACATGCGCAGGATCGATACCGAGACTAAGGAGACCATGCGGCTCTTCTGGGACTCGTCCAAGGAGGGAAGCCGCCTCGCCTTGCCCCATGGCAAGTACGAACTGATCAGCTACTGCTTCTACCGCGTTGAGGGCGACGTGGCATGGACCGCGGCGGCCACGGTTCAGGAAGGGCAAAAGCCGGACGCGATCGCCGTGGCCGCTGCGTCCGGCGCCGCCCTCCCGATCACCCCGACGATCTACCACGATCTCAGTGCAACGGCTGACGGCCCGAAGCTCTCGATCAGCTTTCAGCTGCGGAACGAGGCAGGCGATCGAATGACGCTGACCCGAAACGGCGACCTCGTGGCCCCCACCTGGATCGCGTCGGCGGCCGAGGGCACCGAACTCGCCACGGGAGGCTTCGTACCGACCTGAGGCGTGTACAAAAGCTCTTGGAGTTCCAAGGGCAAAGACGTCGAGGGAACGGACGTGAGCATTCGCCTGGACACGGGCCCCTTCGCCCTATCCGACCCGGCAAGCGCGCCGAAGAAGAAGGGGGGCAAGTCCCTCTTCCGACGACGCTGCTGAGGCTGATTCCAAGGGCGCCGCGGTCTGCGGCGTTACCGATCCGTCTCCCCGGACGAGACCACCACCCCTTCAATCACGGTCCCGACACAATGGGTCGTGTACTCGAAGGGATCTCCGTCGTAGAGCGCGAGGTCGCCATCTTTGCCGACCTCGATGGAACCGACCCGGGCATCGAGCCCAAGGATCTTCGCCGCATCGAGGGTGATGGCGCGAAGCGCACCTTCAAAACCAAGGCCATGGCTAGCCGCGACCGCGGCCTCGAAAAGCACGACCCGGGCCTTGGGAACGTAAGCCTCGTAGCCGCTTTGAATCGCAAACAGGATCCCTGCCTCCTTGAGCTTTGCAGCCGTCTGGAAGGACAGGTTCTTCGTCTCACCCACCGAACGCTGCATGGTCGGGTGCAGGATGACCGAACACCCCGAAGCCTTGATCTCATCGAGTAGCAGGTACGCCTCGGCGGCGCCATCGAGCACGATCTTGAGCTGAAACTCCTTGGCAACGCGCAGGGCAGAAGCGATGTCCTGGGCGCGGTTGGCCGTGACGATCAAGGGAACATCGCCAGCCAGCACGGCTGCGATGGCTTCGAGTCCGAGATCGCGCTTGGGGGCGCCCTTTTTGTCGCCCCCCTTGTCGTTCTCCTTGCCTTCTGAGTCCGCCGCCGCCGCATGGGCCTTCGCGTACTCCTGGCCTTCAATCAGCTTGGCCCGCAGGAGGGCGACCATCTTCCCACGGGTTCCCGGAGCCTCCTTGCCGCTCCGCTGGGCGCCCGTCGTGAGCGTCGCCGCCACCGCGCTAAACGGAACCACCGCCGCTACATCGGCCGTGCGACCGGTCGTCTTGACGATGAAGAGCTGACCGGGAACGAGCTCCGCGGGAGCGTGTCCGGTCTGAACGGTCGTCACCCCGAAGCCGCGCACCCAATCCACAAGGCGGTCCTTGGGGTTGTAAGCATCGAGGGCACGTAGCTCGGGTTGGATCGGGGCGGAGTTCTCGTGCTGATCTTGATCCCCATTCTTCTGGCCGACGATCCCCGCCAGACCCACGACGGAGCGGGCGTCGATCAGGCCCGGCGTCACAACGTTCGATTCGAGAATCTGGAAGCCTTCGGGAATGGCCACTTCACTGGCTGGCCCCACCGCGGCGATCTTGCCGTCCACGATGACCACCACACCGTTAGCGATGGGTGCCCCGGACACCGTGTGAAGAGTCTTGGCCCGCACCGCGACTTGTGCACTCGCGACCGCGGAGAGGGACAGAGCTGCGAGGGTGAAGAAGAATGTGCGCATCACTGGTCACCTCCGAAGGTGTCGAAGCAGCAAAAGTAAGGGCTCTGGTCGTGGCCGGCTCCGTAGCCGCCCTCCGCGTAGAGCAAGTGACCGGGATTGGATCGATCGAAGCGAAGCTCACCTTCGACCCAGGTCTCGAGGACCTTGGTGTACACGCTGAAGGGGTCGCCGCTGAGAATGACAAAGTCCGCGTCCTTGCCCGGCGCCAACGATCCGAGGCGGTCGCCCAGGTCGAGCATCTCGGCCCCGCTCTGGGTCAGGGCCGCCAGTGCTCCGTCGCGCGTCATTCCTGAGCGAACACCGAATGCACCCATGCGAAGGAACAGCCTTGAGTCGGTGATCCAATCGTCGGTGTGATAGGCAACGGGCACGCCAGCCGCCTCGAGCAGCGCGCCGTTCTTCATGGAGAGGTCCACGGCCTCCAGCTTCCCGCCAGGACTGTCGAGCAAGATGATCGAGCAGGACGCCCCCGCAGCTTTGATCTCGTCCACGACCTTCCAGGCTTCGCTGACGTGGTGCAGGACCACCCGGAAGTTGAACTCCTCCGCCAAGCGAAGCACCGTCACGATGTCGTCGTGGCGGTGCGTGTGATGGTGCACGACGCGCTCCCCCGACAGCACCTGACTGAGCGCCTCCAGGCCCAAGTGCCGGTTCGGGAGCTTGTCGATATCGTCCCCCGCAGCCTCCACTTTGGCGCTGTACTCCAGCGCCGCAATGAAGCGCTTGCGCATGAGCGCCGCGGAGCGCCCGCGCGTCCCAGGGAACTTGCCGCCTTTCATGGAGTTCGTTCCGTTGGCCATCTTCATGCCCCCCATGGGCTTGCCGCCCTCGGTGCGAATGAAAAGGCCTTCGATCGTCGAGGCGTCCCGCATCTTGAGGTAGCTCGTTTGGCCACTCAAGAGATGCCCCGAGCCAGGCATCACGTTCATGGTCGTGATCCCCCCTGCCAGTGCACGCATGTAGCCTGAATCGAGCACGTTGAGCGAGTCGGACACGCGCACATCCGGCTGGATCGGCCCCGAGCCGTCAGCGCCGCCCGCGCCGCCGATGTGGCTGTGGGTGCACACAAGCCCGGGGATGATCGTCTTCCCGGTGACGTCTCGCACTTCGGCCCCCTCGGGTACTCGCACGTCGCCTGCTGGACCAAGGGCAATGATCTTCCCCCCCTGGACCACGACCAACCCGCCCTCGATCGCCGGGGCACCCACGGGCAGGACCGTCGCACCGGTGAATACGATGGTCTTGACCTGGTCCGGGGCCAAGTCCGGAGTAGGGGCCGCTACGGATAGCCTCAGGCAAAGCAAAGAAACGACGCAGCCGCCAAGGAGCCACGCGGGGGAGAGATTTCGCATGGGCCTAGCCTACTCGCCCGACCGAATCGGTGATTGGCGGCGACCAAGTCCAACGCAGGGGCTACCTTCCGAGCCCCATGCCTTCGCTGATCCAATGCCTCCAGCTCGCGGGCCTGATCCAGCTCGCCATCGCCGTGGCGAGTCTCGCCATCCCACGGGAGCTCGGGTGGCGTGAGGAAACGAGACGCTTGGAGCCCCTGACCCGCGAGGTCTTCTGGACCTACGCCGCTTACATCTGGGCCACGAACGTCGCCCTCGGCCTGGTGTCCGTGCTGGCCGCCGAAGACCTCGCCTCCGGCACGACCCTCGCCCGGGCCATCACGGGCTACGCCCTCCTGTATTGGGGGGCACGGCTGGCGATTCAACTGGTGTGCTTTGGCAAGCACGCCCCCGAAGGCCTGCGGTTCAAGGTTGCGGAGGGAGCTCTCACGGTGGCGTTCCTGGCCCTCACAGCGACCTACGCGTGGGCGCTCGTCGGATGATCCTCGAGGCGTTCGCCCCCACGACGGGGCTCGCGTTCTGGGGGGTCGGCGGATGCCTGGCCAGCTTGATCGCCCTGGGTCTGCGCCTGCAGAGCACTCGCCTGTGGATGCTCCCGTGGCTCGCCGCGGCGGCTGGACTCGCCGCCACCGAAGCGATGATCCATGACCAGCCCGCCGGCTATTCGATGCTCGCCCTCTGCGGAACCATGCTCTTCGGCATGAAAGCCGTGGTGGGGGCCGCGTCCGTGCGGTCCGGGAACGCTCCCCTCCCCCTGTTGCCGTGGCTGGCCTTCGCCGTCCTCTGGATCGGGATGCGCCCGAAGCCGTTCCACGGACTCGGGGGCCCACCGCGTAAGGGTGCCTCCAGCATCGCCGTCCTGGGCGCGCGGAACATCGCGCTGGGTGTCCTGCTGCTGGCTGCGGCCCATTGGGCGGCGGGACAAGGGCACACCCTGGTGGCCTACCTCTGCGGACTGCCCGGCATCAGCCTCTGCGTTCACTTCGGTCTCTTCCACCTTCAGGTCGCTCTGTTCCGCACACGCGGCGTCGACGTGGGCCCGCTCTTCCGCAACCCACCCCTCTCGCGGTCGCTCTCCGAATTCTGGGGCCGCCGATGGAACCTAGCGTTCTCGGAGATGACCGCCGTCGCCGTGCATCGGCCCCTGCGAGGCCGCGTGGGCAACGGAGCGGCGGTCATCCTCGCCTTCCTCTTCTCCGGGCTCCTGCACGAACTCGCGATCAGTGCCCCCGTCCATGGGGGCTGGGGCCAACCGATGGGCTACTTCGCCCTGCATGCCGCCGCGATGACCCTCGAGCGGCGATTGCACCTGCAGGGCTGGGTGGCCCGGCTCTGGACCATCGCATGGATCGTCCTTCCGCTTCCCTTGCTCTTCCACGGGCCCTTCCGATCGCAGGTCATCGGCCCGCTCCTCGGCCTGTAGAACCGGTGCGGCCACCTGGCGCCTGCCCGCCCAGCGCCGCGCCTTTGCCCCCACGCGCTAAGCTCGCCGTCCCATGTCGCTGACCCTCAAGATCCTCCTCATCTCGATCGGCTTCGCTTGCTTCGCCCCACCCGTTGTTCTCTACGTCGCCACCCGTGGACCGCAGCGCGCGCTTCGGAGACTTGGGGAGGTGCATTGGACCGAGTTGGCCCGGGTCCGCTGGGGCTTCCTGATGGCGGTGAACAAGTGCACCTTCTTCCTGTGTGCAGGCGCCGTGGCCGTGGCTTTGGTCTTGGGGCACGACGACTTCGCCTACCCCCGACTCCTTGCACTCGCGACTCTGGGCCTGGCGTATGTCACCTCCCTTGCGGTGACCGTCAGGCTCGCCCGTGACGTTCCAGGCCCCAGGAACAAAGACGCCACCTTCGGCCAGAAGCTCAAGACCAGCGCGGCATGGATCATGCTCCTTCGGGGGCCCGCCGTGGCTTCGCTGGTGGCGTTGGCCATCATTCCGATGGACGCGCGCTCTCCGTGGGCCTACATCACGGTGCTCGCGCTCCTCGTCGTGGTCGTTTGGCTGCTGGGCCCAGGGGCGACCTGGGCCCCGAGGAAGCTCGGCGTCATGGCTCCCGCGTCGCAGGAACTCGCGGAGCGCGTGAATTCCGCCGGTGAGCGCGCCGGGCTTGGACCCATCCCCGCGTACATCCTGGAGATGCCGATCGCGAACGCCTTCGCGCTCCTGTTCGGACGGGCCATCGGCATCACCCGTGGGCTCATTGGAACGCTGACCGACGAGCAGCTCGATTCGGTCCTAGATCACGAGGCGGCCCACTTGGCCGAGGGGCGGGCCCGCCGCTGGGCGCACGGCGCAGCGGCCTTCGTGCCCGTCCCCATCCTGACGGCGTTGCCCGTCGGCATGACCTTCGGCCCGATCTACGGCCTGGCCCTGGGGTCCTTGTCCATCCTGATTCTCGTCGCCGGGAAAAAAGTCGCCATCAGCCTCGAGACGAGGGCGGACGCCGCCGCCCACAAAGTGGAAGTGAACGAAGGGGAGTACGCAGGGGCCCTGGAATCACTCCACGGGACCAACCTCACGCCGGCGGTGGTGCCCGCGGGCAGCAGCCCACACGGCAACCTCTATGACCGCATGGTGGAGGCCGGGGTTCAGCCAAACTACCCAAGGCCGGGACTCCCCGACCCCCAGGGCGGGCTCTCCGTGCTCCTTCTGGCGGCGTACATCGCGCTGATCGGCGCGTGCTCGACCCTCAGCGCTCAGATGACCCCTGCCTCCAAGAACGCGATTCCCATGGCCGACGAGTAGCGTCGTCAAGGACTCCCTTCGGGCCCAGGGAGCGACACGGGCACGGTGGAGGTCATGGGCCATCGGGGCCCTTTTTTTGCCACGCTGGACGCAACGCCGGCCCGAAAGCGCCGATGATCAGGGGAGGGCCCGCCCGGGAGATCCTGCCCGAAGCAACCCCTTGGAAGGCACGTTGCCCCGCCGCTTCCTTGGAAGACACCCTGCCGGGTCTCTGCCCCTGAGTCTCCCCTCCCTGCCGCCCCTCGCCATGGTCCATATCCTCCTCGCCGTTGACGGCACGTACTCGTCGTCCGAATACAACGTCGACGGCAATCGAAGCTACGTCCGTCGCTTCTATGACCGCTTCAGCGGCGGCCCGAAGCGTTTCTTCGAAGGGCCTGGCTCAGGGACCATGGGCGGAATCCGAGGCCTGATCGGGACGGACGTCGACGATATTGAGGAACGCGCCTGGGCGGCCCTTCGTGGCCTGATCCGCTCAGCCGGAGATCGACGCGACACCCGGATCGCCCTCGTGGGCCATAGCCGCGGAGGACACATCGTCTGCGCGCTGGCGCGTCGATTGGTGGGCCTCCATGTGGGCAGCATGTCCCCCTCGCTGCGCGCGCCCACCATGCGGGACCCCTCCATGCGGGCGCAACGGGATCGGGCTCCGGCGGGCCCAACCTATCGCGTCCATTTCCTTGGCCTCTACGACGCCGTGGACATGACGTGGAACGCCGGCAACACGGACCAGATTCCCTCGAACGTTGACTGGTACGCCCATGCGATGCGTTCCCCCGAACTCGGCTCGCGCAGCAGCTGGGGCAACACGGGGATGGCCACGCTCTGTTCCCAGCGGATCCAAACCCACTTTTACCGCGCGACCCACGGAGCGATAGGCGGCGCCGCCAGCCGCGAGGACGGGACCAACCGCAGCCTCCCTTCCGCGTGTGGAGACTCCGTGAGCCTCACGGGCGGTGACTACTGCAACGTCAGTATCAGCCAGGCACAGAACGCGCGGGAGGCCACGCGGGCAAACAACTTCATCCTCGGCCACGCGAGAAGCGCGGGCCTACCGGTCTAGTCCGGGGTTAGAGCCGCGGCGCAACGCTTCGGCTCCGGCTACGATCGGTGCATGCAAGGCACTGCCAAGAACAAGCCCCGCGTCCGCGCCGGTGCCCGCCGCGCGCTGCGAGCGGTTCTCATCCTTGTGGCCTGCTGCGCGTGGACCCTACGGACCCCAAGCGCCGCTGACGCTTCGCCCCGCTGGGTGTCCACCCTCGACCGCACGCTGGCCGGTAAGTGCGTCGACGGCAGGTCCGCCCCATGCAAGGGCACCGTGCACGCCTTCTTCGACATCCCCCGCACCGCCGAGGGTGAGCCTGGCATCAAGCGTGTCGACGCCCCGACCCAGGCCGATGGGACGTACCGCATCGACGTCCCCGACGGCGCGACGAGCGCGACGCTCCGCGCCAAGGTGAAATCAGAGCTCCACTTCGGCGCCACCGTTTGGCTCCTTGGCGCGAACGCCGCTGATGGGGTCATTGACGTGGACCCCATCCGCTGCGGGAAACTGACCTCCGCGGAACTGGAGGTCCGGATGGACGACGGCGAGACCGTCGAGGAAGGTGGGATCTACTACTTCACGGAGAAGGAGTTTCCCGGGGACACGTCCCCGCTCCTCGGCAGCACACGGGCGTGCCGGCTGGTCGCGACCATCGAGGGCTCCGCGAACATCTTGATCCCTGCCCTTCCAAGCACTGGCGGGTACCTGAGAGTGGAGGGCACCGACTGCGGGTCCGTGGTCCAAAGGCTGAGCCGCAAGCGTAGCGACGGCACCTTCGCCGAGACCTTCACCCTCACCTTCGCGCCCACCATCGAGGGCCTGGCCCCGGGGACGCAGCTCTACGGCGACAACTTCCATGGCCGCAAAGTGAAAATCGCGGTCCTGTCGGATCCCGTGGCGTCCAACGGGCCGAATTCTCGGGCGTTCGCGGCCTACTTCCCGGCCAGGGCGATCGCGGAGTACGAAGTCGTGGCTGGCCAGCTCTTCTACTTCGGCGGCATCGTCGGCTACTCGCCCGTCCTCGGCGCGTGGATCGACGGCGAGAACTCGGCATCGACACCCGACCTCATATCCGCAAGCAACCCGGTCACCGGGCGGTACGACACCTGGGTGCCCGCCGAGCGAAGCGTCTTCAGGATCAAGCTCCCCAAGGTCCGCGGAGCCGCCGCAAAGAAGTTCGCGGAGGCAAGACTCTGGGCCACCATCACGGTGAATTCCACCAGGGGGACCTACGGCGACGAGATCGAGATCAAGCAAGACGAGAAGAAGAGCGGTATCTACGAGCTCTCCCCCAAGGCTGGACGCTCCACCGGAGGGCAGGCGGAGCTCGAGCTGCGCGCGGATGGCGCGATCCTCTTCCACGAATCCGTGGACTATGCCCCGGGTGCATCCGACGTCGAGATCGACTCGTTTCCGGAACTGACGGTCCTGAGGCTCACGGTCCTTGACCGCGTCACCGAGAAGCCTGTTGCCGGTGCCAAGGTCGCCGCCTTCCTGGAGTCCGACGACCCCTCGTACCCGTGCTTCCAGTTCGAGACCGATGAGAACGGCGAAGCGAGCGCCCTTTTCCTCGCCCATGAAGAGATTCGGCTTGTGCCCGACGCGACCCAGTTCAGCCAGGTCGACCCCATGGTCGTCACGACGGAGCCCGGTGAGACTCCCGCACGCTTGGCCGTGGGCCAGGGGTTTGGAAGCCTCAAGGTCCACCTGGGCCAGGTCGACGATGAAACGTGTCGCGTTTCCCTGATGCCGGTGGGCGTGCCACCCTTCGTGCAGAGCCGCGTGGTGTTCCCGAGCAAGGGGAAAGAGCTGCAAGGCTGGAGCGTGGAGGCCACGCGGGAGGAGATCGCCGCGGCCGCCATTCGCCCGGGCGGTACGTTCACGTTCGAGCGCCTTCCGGAGGGCGAGTACCTCGTCGCGCTCGAAACGGATCTCGACGTCACCGGAACCACCTTATACACCGACGCCCGTGCCGCGTACGGGAACCCATTGGCCCAGAAGGTCGTGATCCGCTCCGGTAAGACGGCGGAGGTCACGCTAGACGCGCCCCCAAAGAAGTCGATGTCGATTCCCGTCGTCGTCTGCAAACAGCTGGCCAAGGACCTCAAGTATCCGAAGCGAAGCGGCATCACCCCGAGTGTCCGTGCAAGCGATGCCGTGGACCTTCCGGACATCCTCGACTGGGACCGGGAGAGCGACTTCGATATCCCCATGGAGATGCTGGTCGATCCAGCGATCGCCGGCGAGCTGGTCGAAGGCTGGCCGTACGTGGTCCGCATCTCCGGTGTCGGGCCGGTGGACTCCATGCACCTGGCGCGGCCGGGCTCAGACAAACCGATACGACTGGACGGGGCGTTCGACTTCGAGATCCAAGGCAAAGGCAAGGGGCCCTGCACCATCGAGATTTCCGCGGAACCGTTCCTCGAAGATGGGCGGCGCGTGAGGAGCTCCGCCCTGGAAGCGGTGCTGACCATCAAACCCAAGCGTGGCCGGATTCGCCTGGACGGGTTTTCCCCTTGGGCCAAGCACAACATCAAGATCACCCGGGACGGCAAGTCCACGACGCTGGAACTCGACCCGCTCGGTTCGGATCGGATGGCCAAGCCTGACCGGCGGACCAAAGCCCTCCTTCGCGCGGTCAAAGTGACGCTGCGTTAGCCGCACCGGTCCGCCCCCGCGGCGCCTGCGACGCCACTTCCCCACCGCCCAGGTCCACATGTCGAAGATGCCAGCTCGATGGAGAGCGCCGGCGCAGCGCACCGTCGTGGCGGTCTTCGTGGCCCTTTGGGTGGCCTCCATGTCGCTCTACCCCGGAGGGAATATCTTCGCCCCTGGGAGCGACGGTCACGACTTCACGCGCAACTTCTTGTGTGATCTCCTCACGCCGGTGACTGCGGACGGGCGCGGGAATGCCCCTGGTGCGGCCCTGATGAATGTGGCCGTTGTCGCGTTGACGATCGGGGGCCTCTTGCCGCTTTGGTGGCGAGCCTCCTCGAACCCGCTATGGCGCTCGACTGCCCGCTCCTTCGGCGCCGCGGCCGCGGTGTTGATCGGCGCCATCTGCGTGGACCAGGCGTTCGGGCTCCGATGGTCCCACAACGCCGTCACCCTGTGCGCCGGGGCCCTTGGTCTCGCCCCCACCGCAATGGTCGCAGCGACGGACTGGCGTGCACCAAGGCAGAAGCGACTCAGGCGCGCCCTTCTCCTTGGGACAATGGCCGCGTCGCTGGTCAACTTCGTGAGCTACGCACTCGTGCAGCTCGGGAACCCACTGACGCCCGTGGTTCCCATCAGTCAGAAGGTCGCGCTGCTGGGCCTCCTGGGTTGGATGTCGATCGATCCCGTCGGCAGGCCGGCCGCCGCGACGAGTCCGCCCGGAGACGGCCGTGCGTAACGCCAAGGAACTGCTAGGCTCAAGTGCCCCATTGCGGCGGCTCAGCCGCTCCCCCGAGCCGACTTGGGTCCACAACAGGGGCCCACGCCGGCAAGCGACGACATGAAGAACACGCCCACGTTCTCTTCCCTGCTCGCCGTCACCTTCGCCCTGGGTGGCGCCGCCCACGCACAGACCTTCGGCGAGTCCCTCTCCTACGAGGGCGTGAGGCTCCCCCGCGACACCATTGAGTTCGGCGACATCGACGGGGACGGTGTGCTCGACCTGGTGTGCCCCTCAGAGGGTCACGTCAACCTCACTTGGCAACGCGGGATCAGCGGCGGCTTCTTCGGGCCATCGCGGGAACTCAGCTTCGATATGGAAGCCTACTCGAGCTTCTCCACTTCGATCGCGGACCTCGATGGGGATGGGGACGAAGACATCATGACCACGAACCTCCAGTCGACCAGCTACGGTGCCATCCGCACGTACGAGAATCTCGGGCGCGGGCGATTCGGGACGCCCAAGACGGTCGCCGGCACGCCGAGCTCCGCGTTCCATGGTTCGGTGGTGGACATCGATGGGGACGGCGTGCGCGACCTCCTCTTCTCGTCAGGCGACATGCGCGTCTGCTGGTGCCGCAACCTGGGTGCCATGAACTTCGGCGCCGCGTCCGTTGTGGTCGACGCCGGTGTGATCATTCAGCAAGTGATCGCCTCGGACCTGGAGGGTGACGGAGACCTGGACGTCGTGTTCCGCTCACCGGACCAGAACATCATCTTCCAGGTGGAGAACCTCGGCGGCGGCGACTTTGGCCCCAGCAGGACGGCTACGGCACAGTTCGACAGGCCAAAGGACCTTGCCGTCGCCGATCTTGATGGGGACGGCGACATGGACATCCTGAGCTTCGGTTCGGACGGCTACCAGGTGGGGTGGTGCTCGAACCTCGGGACGGGCAAGTTCGCGCCGCCGAAGTACCTCGAAGCGAGCGCATGGTCCTCACCGATCGGGATGTCCGCTGGAGACATCGACGGAGATGGCGACACGGATGTGGTGGTCAGCTGGCGCTCAGCCGACGGCCTGACCTGGTTCGAGAACAGCGGCGGAGGGGTCTTCCTGTCTCTTATACACATCTGACGCTGCCGACGATATG
>OJFX01000208.1_pt1 | contig 20723 bp, 16 predicted proteins | sample 1594171 | NCBI WGS metagenome assembly OJFX01 (sample SAMN05416840, study PRJEB24817) | seawater metagenome | isolation source: Sea water | place: Canada:Atlantic | collected 2013-07
TATAAGAGACAGCTCCTAACGCTCTGCGCGCCCCAGGACGCCCAGGCACAGACTGCGCCCGGCCCGGTCGACGCCCACTCTGTCCACGGCGCCGTATACGACGTCGGTCCGCGCCAGGCCGCAGTCCTGATGGACAACCCGGACCGGGTCAGCTTCCCTGTGACCTTCGCACCCGGGAAGGAGCATCTGCAGGCGTACATGCACCAGGGCATGGGCCAGCTGCACGGCTTCTGGTTCCTCGAATGCGAGCGTACGTTCCGCCAGATCCTGAGCGAGGATCCTGACTGTGCGATGGCCCACTGGGGCCTGGCCATGGCGAACGTCGATCAGCCGGACCGCGCGGCGTGGTTTGCCCGTGCCGCGTGGCTCAAGCGTGGCCTCGTGACCAAGCGCGAGCGTCAATACATCGACATGATCGCGCGCTTCTACTCGGTCGACGGTCCCGACGAGCCGAAGGACCTCGTCGAGCCCCGAAACCCGGCGCCGGGTGAGGAGGAGGACCCCGGCGAGGTCGAACCCAAAGAGCGCAAGAAACCCACGAAGGCCGACTGCGCCGCCTTGATCGAGGACTACGAGGCGCTCATCTGGGACTTCCCGGACGACCTCGAGGCCAAGGCGCTGCTCGCGAACCGCCTATGGCTCGCCCGCCGCAACGGACTGCCCACGACGAGCCGCATGGCGGTCGAGTCGCTCATTCAGGAAGTCCTCGCCGTCGAGCCACTGCATCCGGTGCACCACTACCGCATTCACCTGTGGGACCGGTCCCACGCGAAGGGGCGCGTCGTGGATACCGCTGTGATGTCCGGTCTGGCGTGGCCGAACATCGCCCATAACTGGCACATGGGGGGGCACATCTTCGCCTCCCTCGGTCGCCACTACGACGCCGCCTGGCAGCAGGAGGCGTCGGCCCGCGTCGATCACGCGCACATGGCCCGCTACTGGATCTTGCCTGACGAGATCCACAACTTCGCGCACAACAACGAGTGGCTGACGCGCAGCCTGCGCCACCAGGGACGCGTGACGGAGTCGGTGGAACTGGCGAAGAACATGATCGAGCTGCCGCGGCACCCCGATTTCAACACCGTCGACAAGGGGCGTAGCAGCTCGAATTACGGCCGCCGGCGGCTCATCGAGACGCTGGCTGCCTTCGAACAGTGGGAGGCGCTACGGGAGCTGGGCAGCACGATGTACCTTGAGCCGCACGTCAAGGACCCGGAGGGGGCCCTGCGCGCCTACTCGATGGGTCGCGCCGCGGCGCACCTTGGGGACCTCGATGCCCTCGGGGACGCGATCGGCGAGCTCGAGGCGATGTACGAGCAGCTCAGGGACGAGCGCTCGGCCGCGATCGACGAGGCCGAGGAGACGGCGATCGCCGCGAAGAAGAAGCGCGACGATGTCCGGACGGCGATGACGGACGCGATGAAGTCCTTCGAGGGCCAGTTCTCGTCGATCCGCCGGCAGGTGGACTCACTCCGAGCGCTCGGCGACATCGTGCGGGGCGAAGAAGTGAACGACTCGCTGAAGGCGCTGAAAGGCAGCCGCTACGAGAGCATCCACCTCGCGCGCATGATGGTCGAAACTGGCGACAAGAAGCTCGTCAAGGACGCCGTCGAGATGGCGCGGAGCGCCGCTCGCAACAAGGACGGGCAGGTGCTCGAGCATGCGACCCTGGCGTACGTGCTTTGGACCGCGGACGAGAAGGAAGAGGCCATCGAGGTCTTCGAGAACTTGCGTGAGGACGCAGCCCGGGCGGATATGGACATGCCGGCCCTCCAGCGCCTCGCACCGCTTGCCGCCGAGCTGGGCCTGGGTACCGACTGGCGCCCCGAGTTCCAGAACGCCGAGGATGTCGCCCTGCGCGCGGGAGTTGACATGGAGTCCCTCGGCCCGCGCCATTGGGCTCCGCCGATCGCGACGGACTGGACCCTGATGGACGCGTACGGAGGCGAGCGCTCCCTCTCCGACTACCGCGGGCGACCCGTGCTTGTCGTCAACTTCCTGGGCTTCGGCTGCGTGCACTGTGTCGAGCAGCTCCAGGCGCTGGCGCCGGTGGCGGAGAAGTTCCGCGAGGCGGGCATCGAGATCGTCGCGATCGGGCTGCAGACGCCGGAAGAGCTCGCTGGGTCGCTCGGCAATGACCCGAAGGACACGGGTTACCCATTCCCGGTCCTCTGTGACCCTGAGCTCGCCCAGTTCAAGGCATGGCGCGCTTACGACGACTTCGAGAACATCACGCTTCACGGCACGTACCTCATCGACGGCGCCGGCCGCGTGCGCTGGGTCGACATCAGCCACCTGCCGTTCATGGACGCCGAGTTCCTGCTCGACGAGAGCAAGCGCCTCTTGGCGCTCCCGGTACGCGGTGGCGTTCGCGTCTCGCAGGTTGGTACGGCGGCTCCGACCGGCTTGCCGGCGCGTGTGACCGAGGCGGGCGCCTCCGAAGAGTCGCCAGCGGCACCGGAGGTCGAGATCCCCGAGAACGCGCTGCGCGTCTTGCTGGTGCTCGACACGGCGCCCCACTGCCAGAACTGCATCGCAGACCTCAGGAAGATCTGCTCCGGCCTCGAGGGTTTTGTGGCCTTGGACGCGACGCCGAACGAGACGCGCATCGAGGTGACGATCGACGGCGAGCGGAGCGCCACGAGTGACGTGCTAGAGGCGCTCGCCGCAGGCGGGCGGCCGGGTCACGAGGAGTAGCGCGCGCGTCTGGGGCACAATCATTGCTTGGTTATGGGTCGCCACCTGACGCTCCATTCCCAGGGCTGTCAGTTGTTGTGCGGCTCCCGTAGTCAACTTGATGGCCGCCAGACGGCGGAACGACCGCTCGGCAACCCCACACAACACAATGACACCAGGAACAGTCTCGTCTGTCCTCCGGTTCGGGCTGCTCGCGATCATTGCGTTTTGCCTCCCGGCAACATCCAGCGCCCAGGATGCCAGCGCGCCTGAGGCGGCGAGGGCCCCGAAGGAGGTGCGTGGCGCAGTGGATCGGCAGCACGTGGTGATCCTGCAGCCCGTCGTTCTGTGCGACGACGATGGCAGCCACGCCGCACCATTCGCTCTCCCCAAGCAGTGGGTCGATCGCGTCTACACGAAAGCGGATCTTGAGTTCCTCTACTTGCCGCCGCGGCGATGGAGCTATGGGGACGCCAGGCAGGGCAAGGTTAACCTCGATGTGATCGTTGCGGCCGGGCAAGCGAACGGGATGATCTCCCGCGACCCACGCATCGTCACCCTCCTGTTCGTCTCGTCTGTCGACGGCCAGGCGGGCCCGTTGGGCCGCGGTCTGCAGAACGGCAACATCTGCTTCGTCTGCTTGGGGCCAACGCCAGACGCGAACGATCCGATGATGGAGGCCTTCGTGGTCGCCCACGAGGTCGGCCATTGCCTCAATCTACGGCACACCGTCGATGATCCACGTGTCCCGGACGAGGCGTTCAACCTGCAAGGGGGTGGTCCTTTCGAGGAGAGGCTGGCGGTCGGTGGCCTGCACGAGTCGCAGCGGGATACGGTCATGGAAAGCCCGCTGGTGAATGCGCGCCTTCGCTTCTACACCTCCGCTGAGTCGGCTCGCCGTCTTCTGGACGAAACCTGGGGGCCATACGTGACGGGCGCGCATCCCGATCAGTTGAGGTTCGTCTTGAGTCTGGCGCCGGACGCCGAGATTCCCCTGGGGACGGAGGCGCGGCTGGCCTTCGCGCGCGAGAAGCACGCCGGTTACGCCGCGGAGTTCACGGACCAGGAGAAGAAGGTCCTGCGCGGCCGTGTCGCGGACCTGCAAAGTCTGATGGGCGCTGAGTGGCCGCTCCTTGCGCGCTTGCCCTGGAATTTCGTGAAGGTTCGCGATGGCTTCTGTCGGGGATTCCCGCACACCAGGGGACTTTCGATTGTCCTCGGACCGCGAGCTCTGGCGAGGATCGAGAAGGACCCAGCATTCGCCCTGACGGTCCTCCTGCACGAGAAGCTCCACGTGGCCCAGCGTCTCGCTCCACACGCCTTCGCCTCCCTCTATTCTGACTACGGCTATCAACGTGTCGAGATCGACCCCGGCGCGAGCGCCGGCATGAACCTCGTGCAGAACCCAGATGCGCTCTCCTCGACCTGGGCAATCGAGGTGGACGAGATCCTCTACTGGCTCGCGACAACGATGATCAAGCGCGGCGGCCGTCTCATCTTACACGAGGAATTGCGGCCACTGGAGCCCGGAGCGAACGGGCTCTTCGCTCCAGGTCCAGCGGTTCCGCTCGCGCGGCTCGGGGCGTTCCGGGAGCGTTTCGCGATCCGCTCAGGCCACGACCACCCGAATGAGGTTGCCGCGTACCTGGCGGAGCAGATTCTGAGGATGGACTTCCTCGGGCAGCAAGTGGAGGTGCTGCCCGCGGCAGAGAAAGACCTGGACGCCACACGATCGGCATTCCGCGCTCTGTTGGGCGGCGTAGGGGCGAGGTAGCTCGGCGGCTAGCCATCGGCGATGACCATGGGGAGGGGCAGGTCGTGCTCGAGGCCGCGCGCCCGCTAGCAGGCATCCTTGGGCCCTGATGCCTCAGATCTTCTTCACTCGAAACCGGTCGCGGGGATGCCGTGTCTTCGACGTCGCAAGGAGCGGTTGGCCTCCGGGCGTGACGGCCGGTGCAGGCCAGGACGACCAAGGTCGCCCCGGGCTGCACGTCGCCGCCGTGGCCGGACGGCTCACTGAAAGGTGATTCCGCGGGCACTTGAGAAGTTCGACGTGGCGCCGGAGTCGCGGTACCAGTATTGCCAGTACCAGGTCTCTCCAGCTGCGGCGGGGACCGCTCCCCCTGGCCAGGGCAGAACCGACAGGTTGGGCGCCCACTCGACCTCTCCGCTGGTGCCGGAGTTGAGCACATCTCCTGAGTGACGTCCCATCGAAAGGCTCGCGATGCAGAGATTCCCGACGCTACCACCAGGATTCAGGACAGTGAATACGTCGCGCGAGTTGACGAAGAAGCCGTTCGAGTTCGTGGGGAGCTGATCCACCTTGAACAAGACTGCGTTATCGGCCGCGATATCGCAGCCCGACATGGTGAAGCGGGCCCCGAGACCTGTCGTGTTCGCCACGCCTTCGCAGACCGGAAAACCGAGAGCCTCATCGACTTGAATGTTCAGGACTCCGGTACCGAGGAATACCGCGCCGTTGCTGCGTCCGGCGACATGTACGAGGTAGTCGCTCCCTGCGACCGCCATGAAGCTGACATCACTCTGGTCGCCGCATGTATCGGCTGCACAGGCGATGATCGGGCTGGCTCCGCATGGCCCAGCATCGTGAACGGCGAGAAAGGTGCTGAGCTCGCTTCCGCAGGTGTCGATGGTGGTCACTCCGCTGCAGGGGGCGGTATAACGGAACCAAACGCCGTGTCTGGCGAAAAAAAAGATGCCACAGTTGAAGCTGCCGGTCGGTACAGGGGAGGGCGTGCAGTAGTTCGTGAAGGGGGTCGAACCGAGGCCTACCGGCGTAGCAGTGGCACATGTCGGATTCGGTGCGGGGTCTGGAGGTGAGATGACTAGCGTTCCCGTCCCCGTCGCGCTCCCGACCCCACCAATCTGGATGAGGTAGTCTTCGCCCTCTTGGGCCATCAGCGTGCCGGCACTTTGGAGGCCGCAAGCGTCGTCATTGCAGAGGTAGGAGGTTGAATACACCGGCCAATCACGTACTTCGAGGACAGTGTCGAAGGTGCTGCCGCAGAGCTCAATGTCGACGGGCCCATCGCAATCCGCTGTGTAGAGGTACCAGATGTCCGCGCCGGCACCGGCGTTGCACGTTAGCTCGGGCAATCCGAGCGTCGCGCCCGTGGTATCGAAGGGAGTGGATCCCGCGCCCGCCGGTAGCGCCCCCAGAACGTGATCCTGCCCATAAGGCGCGATGTCGATTGTCCACTCCGGGGAGTTCGTGAGACCGCCAACATGGAAGAGATGGGTGGAGCCTGCGGCTGCGAAGAACCTGGCCATGGCACCTCCGTTCACGCAGGGGCCTTCGGCGCAAACGAGCGTCGTCAGCAAACTGCAATCGTCTGAGTCAAAGACCTCGACCCAGTTCGGATCCACCACGCCGCACGTTGACGGGGGCAGCGTGACCGTCAGGTAGACGATTTCGTCGACTGGGGCCGTGTATGAGTACCAGAGGTCGATGCCGAAGTTGCTGACGCAGTTTGATGGGAAGCCGCTGTCGGTCGCGCCAAGATGCGCGACGGTATGGAATCCGCTACTCAGCGGGATTGCGCCGGAACAGTCGTCGTTGGGGACCTGTGCTTGAGCGCCTGGGGCGAGGGTGAAGCTCGCTGCAAAGGCCGCGAGCAGCGAACAAGAGACGGGGGGGGGCATTACGGGGATTCTCATGGTCGGGCCGGCAGGCAATCTGTGGCAGGAGGGGAGGCCCGCGGGTAGGCCCGCGGTGAGATGAGCGCGGCCCGTTGGCGACCGCACCTGAGAAACGCAGCTCGTCATCGGTCTCGATCACCCGATTCTCAAATCCGCCAAGATCCGATGCCTGGCTGGTAGGCAGCCTGTTCGAAGGGCGGCTCGTCGGGGCTGAGAGCGGCCCCTGGGCGCCTCATGCAGCCGGCTCCCAGGCCGAGACGACATGTCCCTTGGGATCCCCTATGATGGGCTCTTCATGTCTGACGTACGCCCCAGGGACCGCAGCGGCGAGGTGACGTCGCTGATCGACCGCATGTCTGCGGGGGACAGTCAGGCGGGTGCGGAGCTCTACGATCTACTCCGGATCGAGCTTCGTTCGATCGCGGAGGCACAGTTTCGGGTGATCAGTGGCAATGCCCACACGCTGCAACCCACAGCGCTCGTTAACGAGGCGTGGATTCGCATGATCGGGGCCAGCGCCCGCATCCGGGACCGGACGCACTTCCTCGCCACGAGCGCGCACGCCATGCGTTCGATCCTGGTTGACCATGCGCGGCGCAAGCAGTGCGAGAAACGCGGTGGGGGTCACCGGCGCGTACCACTCGATGAAGCGCGTTCCGCGCACAATGAACGTGAGATGGACCTGGTCATCTTGGATGATGCGTTGAAGCGCCTCGCCGAATCGAACGGTCGCCGCGCCCGAGTAGTGGAGTTGCGTTTCTTTGGCGGCCTGACGGTTGAAGAGACTGCCAATGTCCTGGATAGCTCGACAGCTACCGTGCAACGCGATTGGCGCTTGGCTCGATTGTGGTTGCTGAACGACATGGGTTCAAATTAGTCGGCCCAGATGACGGGCCTCGATTGGAACCTGTTGGAGCCTCTACTTGAGGAGCTCCTGGACCTTCCACCCGAGGATCACGCGGATTTCATCGTGCGTTCGTGCGGTGGAGATTTGCGGTTCGAGAAGAAACTACGGGACCTGGTTGCCAGTGAACGTGACACATCGTTCCTCAGACCGATCCCGAAGATCCCCGGGGGAATGGGCGAGGGAGATTTCGTTGGGCCCTACCGGCTGGTCGAGCTTCTCGGTCAGGGGGGGATGGGCGAGGTTTGGCTCGGTGAGCGCAACGATGGTGCCTACGACAAGCGCGTGGCGATCAAGCTCATCCAGCGTGGAATGGCGACCGATGACCTCATGCGCCGATTCGAAATCGAACGCCAGGTACTGGCATGGCTGGAGCACCCAGGCATCGCACGCCTCCTCGACGGCGGCGTGCGCGAGGACGGCAGGCCCTTCTTTGTTATGGAGTTCGTTGACGGAGTGCCGATCGACCGGTTCTGTCGTGAAGCCAATCTGCCGATTGCAGACCGAATCGAGCTCTTCCTCGTCGTAAGTGATGCCGTTCAGCACGCCCACGAACGGGGTGTCGTTCACCGCGATCTCAAGCCAGACAATGTTCTGGTTGACCGGGCAGGCACGCCGAGGCTTCTGGATTTCGGCATCGCCAAGGTCCTTGGAGTGGAAGACGAACGCGAGACGATCGAGATGACGCGTACGGGGCAACGTCTCTATAGCCCTCAGTACGCGAGCCCGGAGCAAGTCCGGGGCGACGCGACCGGTGCAACGTCGGATGTCTACTCGCTGGGCGTGTTGCTCTGCGAAGTGCTTACTGGATCGCGGCCCTACGACGCACGTACGACGTCCCAGATTGACCTTGAGCGATTGATTTGCGAGACCCGTCCGGCGCGACCCAGCGACCTCGTCCAGGAGAAGGCGACGCGGAACATCCTGCGTGGCGACCTCGACTGGGTTGTTGCCACTGCGTTGCGCAAGGAGCCCGAGCGACGCTTCGCGAGCGCAAAGGCGCTCTCTGAAGATCTTCGGCGGCACCTGGCGGGAGAGCGCGTTCTTGCGCGACCGGACTCTGCTATCTACCGAATGGGGCTCTTCACACGCAAGAACCGTGCGGTCGTCGGAGGGCTGGCGGCGCTCATGCTGGGCCTCGTCGCGAGCCTCGTGCTCTGGCGGGTCTCCGCCGAAACGGCACGCGAGAGTCGATGGGTGGCGTATGCGTCGGTGCTGCAGGCGGCAGAATCAGCGATTCGGGATGGTCACATTCACGTTGCTAGCGCTCGCCTCATGGGCACACCTCCAGATCTGCGCGGCTGGGAATGGCGACACCTTCAGTCGCGTCTGGATCACAGCGAAGGGGAATACCCCCAAGACTGGCAACCGAATCAAGTGCAAGGGCTTGCGCTCTCACCTGATGGCGGACTGTTGGCCGTGCGCGAGCTCGCAGCCTTGGACATCCGGGACAGCAGGAGCGGCCGACTCGTGAGTCGCCGCTCTCTCCACTCCAAGGGAGAGGTGGGCGACGGGCCCACGTGGATGACCTCTGTGCAGTTCCATCCGAATGGAGATTCCCTGGCAGCGACGCTCCGAGACGGAACGTTGTGTGTCCTGCGCGCCGACACGCTGGAGACGATCGAGCAGGTTCGGGTGGGGGAGGCTCACCTGCACTGTGCCGTTTATGACCCGACAGGGCGCTGGTTGGCTTGCGGCCTGCAAACCGGCGAGGTCGTCGTCTACGGATTGCCAGGCTTGGGAGAGGTCGCTCGATGGGTAGCGCACGATGAGGGGCAGATGCAGTTGAGCTTCAACGGCTCAGGCTCCCGCTTGCTCAGTTGCTCTTGGGATGAGCATGCACGTATCTGGTCGGTCCCGGGCTTTGAGCTGGAGCGGGACCTCACCGGGCACTCACGCTGGGTGCGCGGTGCTAGCTTTGCCGCCGGTGACGAACAGGTCGTGACGGTGTCGCTGGATGGCACGGCACGCATTTGGCCAGTGGAGGGTGACGAGCCACCTCTGGTGTTTCGTTCCCACAGCGGATCGGTCAGCTCGCTTGCGATCTCGGCGGACGGTGAGGAGGCCTTCACCGGGGGGGATGATGGTCAGATCCTCTGCTGGCGCGTGCGGGATGCGGTACCGCTGGCCACGCTCATAGGCCACCGCGGTTTCGTTGACTCACTCATCGCCGATGAGAACGGGCGTGTGTTCTCAGCTTCAAGCACCGATGGAACGGTGAGATCCTGGCGCCCGGGAACGGACGACGTGACGGTTCTGGAGGGCTGCGAATACCAGCGCTCGATCGCGCTGAACTCCGACCGCAAGGAGATCTCCGTTGGGCAACCTGGCGGCCAGGTCCAGAGGTGGTCATTGTTCGATCTGCAGCCACTGGAGTCGATTCCTTCGAAGGGATCCCACGTCCTTGAGGTCGAGTATTCCCCCGACGGAGATCACCTCTACGCCTGTACACACGACGGGTGGATTCGCTCCTGGCGATTGCCCGGCCTCGCACTCGAGACGGAGCGGCACGCGCAGCTCGGGGAGATCGGACGCGCTAGTTTCGACGAGGAGTGCGAATGGGCCGTGACATGCTCCCGCGAACCAAGCGGCGGGCTGGCGGTGCACCTGTTTGATCTAACTGACCCAGCTCCACTTGACCTGTCCAATCCTCTCCTGCTCGAGTCCTCCACGTTCCAGATGACGGGCGGAGGTCTCATTCTAGCTGGCGGCGACGGCGGCGAGGTCTGGCGCGTTGCGGCTGGAAGTCGGGCACGTGAGCTCGTTCTGCGAACGAAGCCGGTTACATGCCTTAGTGTCGACTCCGCTGGCGGCCGGATGCTGATCGGACACCAGAGTGGTGCTGCGTTATGGAAGTCCGGGGCGAGACAGTGGCTTACGGAGGGGGTCGGAGAGACCGTCATCAGCGCGGCCTTTCATCCGACGGAGCCCCGCATTGCGATCGGTACCGGGGCCGGCGGCCTGGAGATTCTGGATGCACGGGATGGCCGGCGCCTCGTACGCTTGGCGGGGCACACGGCGGGTATCGGGGATCTTGCATTCTCCGATGCTGGCGACCGACTCTTCTCATGTTCGGCAGATGGGACCGTGCGCGTTTGGGATACGCGCTGAGTCAGCAAGTCGCCCCACCCTGTGACGTGCGGAGCCATCTGCGACGGGGCAAGTACGCCTCAGATGGTCCCGCACCTTGGCGATCAATAGATGTCGATCGTGGGTTCGGGCGTCGTTGGCGTCATGCTCGGTGGCCCATTGAGGTTGTTCTCGTCGTACGTAGACGAACTCGTGAAGTCGATCTCAAACGAGTAGTCGCCGTACACGACAGGCTCTTCATGGGGAGCGCGCCCGAGCGTTCGGTCGAGATCCGTGGCGTAGCAGGTGCAGTAGTCGATCGTATAGACCGTGGTGAGCCACGTGCACCGGCGGCTGTACCAGACGTAGTCGTGGAAGTAGCGAAACGAGAACTGACCGGGGTCGATCGTCCATGGGCCGCACTCGACGCCGTCGGCCTGGTAGACCGTGTAGACAAACGTTACGCAAGCCGCGAAAGGGTGGGTGTCCGGGCAAGAGAGGTTTCCAGCGGTCCCGCCGTCCCCCGTGCCTCCACCGATCTCCGAGGTGTTGCTTACATCACTGTAGGAGTCTTGGTTGATCAGCCCGTCCGAAACGGATTCCATGCGTTGTCCGAAGCCCGTGAGTCCACTCAGCGCTGCGTTCCTGGCGTCGGTTGTGAGTAGGTCGTCGTTGATGAGGTCGACGAGCGCTGCCATCTCGGCTGACGCCAGCTGCAGGTGCCAGGCAGCCCGCGCGAAGCCGGGGTTCAGACCCACGAGTTCGTCGGAAAGGTCGGCGAACGCCTTGGAGCAGAGGTCGGGGCCTGCATCGTCATCGAGCCCATCGTCCATGAGATTGCCACCAAGTAGGAGCATGCCTTCCTCGAGCATCGCGAACTTAGCCATGAGGTTCTGGACGGCGCCTGTTGGCGTGCCCGGGGCCCCGAGGAGGGACCCCAGAATGTTCTGCATGTGCCGGGCATCCTCCGACGCTTGGATCCACGCCAGCCCAAGCTGCATCGTCACCGGCTTGGTCAGAGGCAGCTCGAGGTCGGGCATGGAGATGGTCTTTGCGATCGACTGAAACAGTCGAGCCGGCGCCTGCTCCGACTCTGGTCCGAGGTTCCTGAAGGACTGGGGAGTTGCGGATGCATGGGCGTTGAGCAGTCCCGCGAGGAGGACCACGGCGGCGGCTGCTAGTGGGCGAGATTCAGAAAAAGTCATCCAAGCTCCAGGTGAACTTGGGTTTCGAGGGGGTCGATGTGGAGGCTGCCGCGTTGAAGAGGCGGTTGCCACAGGACCGATGCCGCGAAGGCCGGAGACGGACACGGGAACTCGAAAATAGCTTGCGAACGTAGCTGCACCGCTCCGGGGGCCCGAGAGGCGTCCGCTTGCGGAGCGGGGTAAGGTGGCGCGGCCCAGCTCTGAAACTCGCGCTATCCTGTTTGAATGACAACCCACAGAGCAATCATCGTTCTCGCGGCGGTTCTGGCTCCCGCGGGGCAAGATGAGCCGCCGGCGTGGAGTGAAGCCGCGTCCCCACCCCGGGACGTCACCGCCGACACGCGCAAGGACAAGGAGGCACTCGCTGCACTGCAGAAGCCGGGAAAGGTGCTGTTTGAGAACGACTTCGAGCACGGGGCTGAGTCCCTCTCGAAGTTCTTCGAGATCCGTGGCCGGGCCGACGGCCGGGTGTCGCTCGACGGGACGCCCCACCGGGGGGAGACGTCACTCCGCTGCGTGGCGCCCGACCGCGAAGGCGATTCGTCGGGCTCGGGTGCGAGCGCTTGGCTCGGGGACGCCGGGCACGATCGCATCTACTTCCGCCGTTACATCCGATTCGCGGAGGACTATGACCAGGGCAACCTCAACCACACCGGCGGGGGGCTCGCCGGCGTCGCGGGGACTGGCAAGTGGGACGGTATGGGCAAGGCCGGGGTCCGGCCACGCGGCGACGATCGGTTCACCTGCGGCTTTGAACCGTGGCGTGACTGGGGACGGGAGGATTCGCCGGGCTACATGTTCCTCTACGCCTACTGGGTCGACATGAAGAAGGGGCGCGATGGCAACTGGTGGGGCATCATGCTCGAGCCCCCGAAGGAGCAGCGGCGCGTTCCCAAGCGGGGTGAATGGGTTTGCCTCGAACAGATGATCCAGGTCAACGACGTCGGCAAGTCGAACGGTGAGCTTGCCGCGTGGATCGATGGCGAACTGTACATGCATCTAGATGGGATCCGCTGGCGCACAGACGAGCTCGTTCGCGTGAAACGGTTCGACGTGGGGATCTACATCCATGCCGCCAAGCAGAAGAACGTGGTCTGGTATGACGACGTCGTCGTGAGCACGGGTTACGTCGGACCGGTTGAGCCCAGCGCTGCGGCCGTGAAGTAGGATCGGTGGCCGCGGTTCCGTGTGGCTCAGCGCGAATCGGTCGCCACGAGAATACCGAGCCGCGCTTGTTCCGCCCGTACCTATCACTCTCGGCGATGGTGCGGCTTGCTGGCATCTCGTTCGGCAAGGACGTCTCACCTGCTGCTGGTTGGCGAGAGCCAAGAGTTCCATCACGGCGTGGCCTCTGGGCTACGCCAAGCCTGAAGGTGCCCCACATGAAGAACCTGACCCTCTTGCTCGCCGCCCTGGTCACGGCTGGCGTCTACGCCACGTGTTCGTCCTGTACGGGTGCGGACGTAGAAACGAACCCCGCCGATGTGGGCCCGCAAGCCCCGCAGCAAGAGCCCAATGAAGTGACCTTTCACGTGCTCGGGATGAAGAAGACGGCCTCCGGCGCGACATGAATGGCTTGACCGGACGCGGTCACCGAGGCCCTGGATGGGTCTCACCAAGCATGGAACATCTCCTGGGACTACGACAACGACAAGGTCACCCTCACCTACGACCCGAAAGAGACCGATCCTGACAAGCTCGCCGCCGTCATCGACGGCGTTGGCTACGGGACGATCGTCACCCAAGCCACCCAAAAGGCTACAGACAACGATCCGGCCATCACGCTGGCGCCCGTGCCAGATGACGCTCCCGCATTCTTCGTCGAGGCGATGGGGCGGGCGAAGAGGGACGGTCGACCGGTCATCATCGACTTCTGGGCTGAGTGGTGTGCACCGTGCAACAAGCTCAAGGCCGTCACGATGGCGAATTCCGAGGTCGCCGAGGCACTGGGGGGTGTCGAGGTGATTTTCGTGGACTTGGACGAGTATCCGCAGCTTGCGAAGGCCTACGCGGTGAAGAGTATCCCGTACGTGTTCTTCGTGAAGGCCAATGGCTCCATCGTGGATCGGCTCAAGCAATTCGAGGAGGCCGTGCCGTTTCTTGAGCGGGTGAAGGGCCTACAGGTGCCGTGAGTAGGACAGGGAGCGTGCGATGAAGACCGTTGGCTTGTTCGTTCTGACGGCCTTGGCCGAGATTGCCGGGTGCTACTTGCCGTACCTCTGGCTGAAGCAAGGCAAATCGCCTTGGCTTCTGGTTCCCGGAGGCCTGAGCTTGGCGCTCTTCGCCTGGCTCTTGAGTCTTCATCCGTCGGCTGCTGGCCGCACCTACGCCGCATACGGCGGAGTGTATGTGGCGGTCGCGGTCCTATGGCTCTGGCGGATCGACGGCGTACGCCCTGACCGCTGGGACCTCGTTGGGGCGGCCGTGGCGCTGCTTGGGATGGGCATCATTGCCTTTGGACCACATGAGCGCTGATCGCCCGCAGGGCGGGGTCAACACCCCTCCACGCCATGGCGTTGCCGTCGCGCCGTTCGGCGCTCTCAGAGGCGGCGACTATCCACCCGGACGGCGGAACGGGTGAATGCCGGATAGACTCGACCCCATGAAGAAGTCCGAAGTGCTTGCCTACCTAAAGCGTGAGAAAGACCCGCGCGGCATGGCCCATTGGAAGGCCCATGCAGAGGCGTCGGGTGGGCTCACAAGCTACGGGATTGGGCTGACACGATTGCGAAAGTACGCCAAGGGGATCGGCCCTGATGCGAAGCTCGCGAAGGCCCTTTGGAATTCCAAGGTCTATGAGATGAGGGTCCTCTCGCTGCTCGTGGACGACCCCAAGTCGATGACGATGGAGCAGGCGGAACGGCAGGTCGAGGAGCTCCATGGGGGCTACCTCAGCCACGTCTTTTCTTCGTGCGATGCGACGCTCGCGAAGACGCCCTTCGTGGTGGAGCTTCTTCAGACCTGGACCAAGAGCAAGGACCCGGTCAGGAGGGGCTGCGGCTACGCCCTGCTTTACGAAGTGTCCAAGTGGAAGAAGAAGGCCGTCCCGGACGAGGCCGCTTTCCTGGCGCACATCGCGAAGATCGAGAAGAGCCAAGCGAAAGAGCCCGTCTCCGTCCGCATGGCAATGGGCGCTGCCCTCATGGGGATGGGAAAGCGCTCCAAGACGCTCAACGCCGCTGCGATCAAGGTCTGCAAGAAGATGGGACCCATCGAATTTGACCCCACCGGCAAGTGCGAACCTTTCGACGTGCTCAAGCACTTGATGGGGCCCCAGCTAAAGAAGCGCCTCGGCACGTGACTCCATCGAGGCGCAGCTCGGCACTCCCTGATAGAGACCCCCAGCGGGGATCAATTGGGCTTCGTGAGCCTCTTCAGGACCTGCTTGCCGGGGAAGCCTCGCGTTCGGTAGAGCGGGGGAACGGTGCCTGGAACGGGGACGAGCAGCTCCTTGGCCAGCTCCTCCACCTGGCTCCACTTCACCGCGACAACGTCCTCTGGGCCGCCCCCCTCAGGGAGGAGCGCGAGTCTGTCCACCCTTGGCAGCAGGTAGTCCACGTTCTCGGCCCAGATCGTCCTCGAGAAGAGCTCCGCCTCGCCCTCCTCTCGATACAGCTCGTACGTCGCGATGTATTCAGCCGGGATCCGATCTTTCGGGATGGCCGGTGGCGCCGCAGCCCGGTCGCCGTCGTTCGCGACCAGAGAGTCCTGTAGCCCCCTTAGCACCGAAGCCTGTCCTGCGTAGAGCGACGACTGAAACTCCCGGAACGCATTTCGGTACCGATGCCGCTGCGGATCATCACTCGGCACCGTCCAGTCTTTCCAGACGCCGTCCTTCAGAACAAGCGGGACCGGCGATAGTGGGTAGGGGCCGCTCGAAGCCCGTTCGATCTCGCCGATGAAAATCTCATTGAGGCCGGCGCTTGTATCGATGTACACCAGGAGGGTGTCCTTCGAAGGAAGGGCCGCCCGCGCACCGTCCTGGACGCCCAACCTTTCATCTTTGGCGACGAGCAGCAGCTGTGACGCAAAGTAGGTTTCATCCTCTGGGAACTCCGGAAGCAGAATCAACGGTCCGTCTTCGCCTTCGATCGACATCGCTTCCCACGACAGCCGCAGGCTCGCGAGCCGCTCCTCCGCCTCATTGCACAATACCTCCTTCGGCACACCCCAGCGAAGGAGCAGCTCTGGGGTCACTGCCTGAACGGAGTCGGGGTAGTTGATCGCGAGGAATGCGGCCATGTGCTCACCCAGTCTCCAGCCTGGGACGGTCACTGCGACGTCGGTGCTCGTTGCGCCAAGCCCGAATCGTTCGGCCGCCAGCATGCCAAGGCCACTGTGACTCCACACCTTTGGCAAGAGCATGCCCCGCACCTCCTCAAGGAGGGGGTCGTCGTCACGCATCCTGGCAATCCCCGCTGCGACCCGCCTGATCGACGCTGGCCGTTCGCCGAGAGGAAGCTCCATGAACGCTGCGTAGGTGTTGGCGAGCGAGACTCGGACACCGCTGCTCTTGCTGATGAGAGACCCCTCGTCGGTGATGTACTTGAAATCAGGCAGGCGATGATCGGTGGCGAGCACGGCGATCAGCTGGGCGGCGTACTCGTCCATCGTGATGTCGAGCCAGCAGGCATGGGGAGCTGGAGGCCAATCGGCGTCAGAGGAAGGGGCGAGCGGCGATGGCGCGGCCCATGTTGCGGCCGCTGACGCGATGAAGGCGAGAGTGAGGGAGGTGTGCATGGCGCATGGTCTAGAGATGGAAGGGATGTTGAGATGCGCTCGCGGGTGCAGCCACCAGAAGCTCAGGAACGGGGCCATCGGGCGCCAACTCCCCGTCGGTCCGCTTGAGGTCTGCGTACGTCGATATCTGGTCGAGGATCGCCATTGCGACTGTTATCCGCGCATTCGCCGCGCGGATCATGATCCGGTGATGGCAGCCGCTCGTTCGAAGAGGCCGGTCTGGCTGGATCCGAAGCTGACGTTCGCCTTGTGTTGGTACTCACACTTTTGCGCGACGCGAATGGAGGGCAAGTTCCCCGGATCGATGAGGCATACGGTGCGCTCGGCATCGAGTGCTCTGTCAGACCATGTCAGCAGGGCTGAAAGGGCTTCGCTCGCGATCCCCTTCCCCCAAGCTTCTGGGGCGAGCGCCCAGCCAGCTTCGGGTGTTCCCACGTGGGAGGGCGAGACGTCTCGCAGCTTCTCGAGGAACCCAACCTGGCCGAGGTAGGTGCCGGTTGCCCGGTCTTCAATCGCGAGATAGCCGTAGCCGAGCAGTGCCCAATGCCCATAGGTTCGCGATATCGCCGACCAAACCTCTGCGTCGCTCCGGGTCTGTCCGCCAATGAAATGTGCCACCTCCGGGGAGGCCCACATGGCGCACGCTGCGGCGAGGTCGCGGAGCTCAAAGGCACGCAGCCGAAGCCTCGGTGTTTCGAGCACGGGAATCTGACTTGCGTCGATGGCTGGACCAGCTCGTCGAATGCTCGTGTACGCCTGCATGATGACTGCGAGTCTATTGGCCTTACCTGGTCTTTCGCCATGGCACCGGCCCCTCCTTCCTCGCCAGGGCTCTCCGGGGGCGCAATCCACATCACGTGACGAGCAGCAGCACAGGGGGGCGGCGTCCATCTGATGAAGGGAATCGCCTGGAAAGGGGGGGGCGCCAGAGGCACGGCTTGTCGCGACCGGGAAAGTATCCAGGTAGAATCTCGGGTCAACGTCCCTCCCCGAATCTCCGCCCATCTCCACTCCTGAGCGGCCTCCCATGCAGCCCATTCGACTCACCGCAACCCTCACTCTCGCCGCATTCTCGACAATCGGTGCCGCGACCGCTCAGACCGGCACGCTCGACCAGGACAACACTTCGATCACCAACGTCGCCGACGCTCTTGGCTTCGCGCCATTTGTGTATGAGCAGGCCGTCGAAGTCCAGTTCGCCGGACGACTCGAAGGCTTCGTCATCCGCATCGCCGAGTTCAACGCGTCCGCCGCGACGTTGCCCGTCGCCATTTACGAGTGGGACGATGCGGCCGGCGTTAAGGGCAGCCAGCTTTGGAGCGGAGACGTCCAGCCGCCGCCCACGCAGTTCTTCACGAACACGTTCATCGATACGTCCGCGGCGGGACTCGACTTTGGCGTCGGAGACTTCTTCTTGATCCAGGTCGGTGATCCGGTCATCGACCTGTTCGGTTGGGACTTGAACCTGAACCAAGGCTGGGATCAGGCGAACAGTACATTCATTGCGCTATATCCCCACGAACTGCTGCTAGACGGAGCGCCCGACCCGTTCACCCGATTGGTCTTCCAGACCTACATGATCGATAGCCCGATCGGTACGCCGTACTGCGTCGCGGCAGCAAACTCGACTGGCAACACCGGTTCGATGTCGGCCATCGGGCAGGACGACCCGATGGCGAACGACCTGACGGTGACCGCGAGCGATTTGCCGCTCAACCAGTTTGGATTTTTCGTGACGTCAATGACCCAGGCCTACATCGTCGGTGCCGGCGGCACGAGCAATGGCAACATCTGCCTCGGCGGGGTGGTCGGTCGCCTTTCGAATCCGAACCAGATTTTGAACTCGGGCGCGACCGGATCGTTTTCGCTGCCGATCGACCTGACCGCCGTGCCGCAAGGCCCCGGCACCGTCGGGGTCATGGCTGGCCAAACATGGAGCTTCCAAGCCTGGCACCGCGACGGTGTTGGCCTCGGCTCGAACTTCACGAACGGGATCGAGATCTCGTTCCAATAATGTGGATGGGCCTGTCAACCCTGGGCTGATGAGGCTCCCGATGGTGATGACCCGTTATCTGAAGTGCTAATCGTCTCCCGGAGCGCCCCCGCGTCGTTGTCGCCTTACAGTGACAAGCGCGGGGGCGCGCCTGTGGGCGGCATCGGTCCGCCCCGTCCTCGCCCTTTCTACTCGCATAGGCTTCCATACCAAGTAGGTACTCCATGCTCGCCAAAGCCTCGCTTGCGGTCCTCCTCGCCGCACCGGCTCTCGCTGTCTCTCCCTCACCCCAGGTCGACGGGCAGCTCCTCGAACGCGTTGGGGCGACCGGAGATGCCCTCATCGGCATCGACGCGGAGGACGGCCGCTACGTGACTTCGTGGCTCTCGGGGACCACCGCAAAGGTGCAGCTCTGGTCACCGCTCCCTGGTACCAGTGACCTGGCCCTGGAGGCTGCCTTCGACGGCCCGACGAACATCGTCCTGTCGACGGCCTTCCCCAGCCCCGAGGTTCGCCTGGGACCGGACGGGCAGGTCATCCACGGCGTGAGAAGCCAACCGATCCGGGCGTATCGCCCCGACGGCGCAGGCGGCTGGGCGGCCCAGATCATCCCGTCGCCCATTGTGGCTCCCCGCTTCTTTGGCACGGCCTTCGACGTGGACATGGAAGCGCGGCGCATGGTGATCGCCACCGAGGCGTTCTCGCAGCACGAGTACGCGGTGGCGGTCTACGCTCTGCCATTGGGGGCGTCGGACTGGGTCCTGGAAGACCTCCTGACGGAGCCGCGGGTCTCCTCGGCGGGCGCGACCCAGTTGGATCTGGCCATCGACGGCGAGCACGTCGTGATCGGATACCGCTCCTCGAGCCAGCTGGGCGGTGCGGTCACCGTGCACCGCCTTGACTCGAACGGGAACTTCGCGGGGAAGACTTCGGTCGCCCCGACGGCCTCCGTGCTGGATCGCTTCGGAACCGCTGTGGCTGTGGACGGGGACCATCTTCTCGTTTCGGCGCGGCGCAACAACGGCACTGGGATCGTGTCGGCCTACCGTCTAGGGGGCGCAGGCAGTTGGAATCCGATCCAAGAGTTCAACGATGGGGCCTTCCAGCCCGTGGATCGTTTCGGCGTCGCACTTGCGGTCGACGGGGACGTGGCCATCGTCGGGGGCCCCGGCGTGAGCACCCAGACCGAGTCCGTCGGCATCGCCGGTCTATTCCGCTTCAACGGCTCGAGCTGGCAGGCCGCCACTGAGCTGCGCGACGGGTCCCCTGCGCCCGGCGACACCCGGGCGAGGGGATTTGGGTCCGCAGTAGCCGTCCATGACGATGGGGTGAGGGCACGGGCGCTAGTGGGTGGCGAGCGCCGCCACCTCGCCCCTACGGCCAACCCGGTCCCGTTCGTGTGGGCGGAGGAGTTCGGGACGACAGCCGTGCCGGATCGTCCCGTCTACGTGACCGCTGGAGTGCCCTTTTGCGAGCCCCCCGCCAACTCAAGCGGCGCCACGGGCCGCCTGCGGTGCGTCGGTACGAGCGACGTCAGCGCCACGAACTACTGGGGCTTCTCGCTCGAGGCCTCCGGGCTCCCGTCGAACACGTTCGCCATCTTCACGCTCGCCGATCACATGCAGCCGTCGCCCGTGGGCCCGTTTGGTCTGCTCTGCGCCAACGCTCCGGCGCTCTGGCGATTGACCGCCCCTCTGATCACCGACGGCGGCGGCCGGGTTTCCGCCGGCGCCAACCCCTTTGCGCTGCCGGTGGGGGGCTCGTCGGTGGCGGCCACCATCGGCTCCACCTGGACGTTCCAGCTCCTCGCCCGGGATACCGGCGGGGTCACCGCGACGACCGCGGTGGCCGTGACGTTCCGATAGCGGAACGAGCTGCGCCCCTTTTCGGTCGTCGCACTTGGTACCTCTCCGAGCAGATATGATCCGGGCTCCCCGCGAAGCCCAAGTGAAGACCTCACACACAGAGACTCTTGAGAGTTGATATGACAGACCAAGCGCAGCATACCGAGACCTTTCGAGCCACAGCCCAGGGCAAGGGGTGGCCGACCACCGTTGCGATCACCGATACGGAATGGACGATTCAACTGGACGAGCCGACCGAGGAGGGTGGTCAGAATAGTGGCCCCAACCCCATGCAGTGCTTTGCTGCGTCTTTGGCCGGGTGCCAGAACGAGCAGGCTCAGGTGGTTGCCGGGGAGCTTGGGGTGTCCATCCAGGGCATCGACATCGATCTAGAGATCGATCTGGACCTGTCGGGCTTCATGGGGATGGCCGAGCACTCCGACGGCAGCTACAAACAGACGCGCTTGTCAGCGGTGGTGCGCGGCGACCTGACCGAGGAGCAGGCCCAGGAGATGGGACGGCGCGTGGATCGGCGCTGTCCAGTCCTGGGATTGCTGCGTTCAAGTGGCTGCGAGATCGTCAGTCGCTGGAGCGCCTCCTGAGCGGAACGGAGCCGGAAGCGAAACATTCCT
>OJFX01000218.1_pt1 | contig 20250 bp, 15 predicted proteins | sample 1594171 | NCBI WGS metagenome assembly OJFX01 (sample SAMN05416840, study PRJEB24817) | seawater metagenome | isolation source: Sea water | place: Canada:Atlantic | collected 2013-07
GGGCGGGATCGGGGCGGCGTCGCCCGGGGCCGCCGCGGCCTGACTGTCCTTGGCGGCGACCGCGATCCGGGCCTCGGCCGCATTCAACTCGCCCAGGGGCAAGAGGCTAAGGGTGCCGGTGGCGCCTGGGGCCTCAACCCCGGAGGAGCTGGCCGTCGGGGCCGGCACCCCTGCGCCATGGTCCGTGAGAGTTTCGGGTCCGCTGGACGGCAGGGCCGCCCAGAGGATGGGGAGCGCGGCGCAGGCCGCGGCAGGCAGAAGGACCTTGTTCTTCATGACGACTAGATCCTATCCGCCCGCCGAAACCCCTGTGACGCGCCCGTGACGGAGGGCCCAGAGGGCCCCCTGGTGCCCCAATCAGAGGTTCACAGGCCCGTCAGCGAACTGGACGGTGACGATGCCCCGCAGGTCGTCGATGCCGTCGCGGTTCATCACCGTGTCCTCGATGCGCGTGATGGTCGGCTCGGGGTTGGTGATGAGGTAGTCGGCGAAGTTGCCCGTCAGGATCAGCTCGTCCGGCCCGTCGTTGCTGTCGATGGCGTCGTTGCCGCCTTTGCCCTCGAAGACCGTGCCCACGTCGTTACCAATGAAGGTGTTGTCCAGCTCGTTGCCGTTGATACGTGCCGTGGACGTGCCGCGCACGCCCGCACGCTCGAGGTACTGCGAGCGGTGGGTGTAGGGCAGGATGCCGTCGAAGGTCATTTCGAACGAGCCGTTGAAGGACTCGTCGAGGAACGCGGGGTAGCGGTGGGTGGGGCTGAAGAAGCTCTCGATGACCGCGACCATGCCGGCGTCGCTGGCCTCCATGTCGGTGCGCAGGTTGAAGTCGTACTCCGACCCGGCGCCGGCCGTGCCGTCGCTGTTGGGGTCGTGTCCCCAGATGCCGTAGTACGTGTCCATGGCCAGGGCCAGGTACTCGTCATCGATGCGGTCCGCAGGGACGGACATCGGCGGCGTGTAGAGACCGTTCATGACGGCGTTGTCCGTGGCGGCATCGAGGGCCGTTTGGAACGAGGGCACCTGGGTGCTCAGGCCCTGGCGTAGGACGATGGCGGCGCACTGGCCGATGGTCGGGTCGTTGGCCGGGGACGGCAGCAGGTAATTCGCCGAAGCCTCCATCACCATCTGCGACGCGTCGACGGTGTCGAAGGTGTCGCCGAAGAAGTCCTGGAAAGCCATCACGTCGGGGTCCACATCGCTAAACGCGGCGGGGCTCGAGATGATCGCGATCACCGCGCCGCGCAGGCCCATGCGGTTGAAGACGCCCGACTTGTCGGTGCCGAGGGTGGTTCCATCGACCTCGAAGAGGTGCTGACGGATGATGCCCCTCGTGCGGAAGATCAGCTCGTCGGAGACGCCTGTCTGGGCCAGGAAGTGCACCCGGCGACCATTGGGCGCCGTCAGCTCGGCGTAACGCTCGAACACCGCGAGGATGCGGGCGTCGACGTTCATGGGAAGCGCCACGATGCCGTCGGTGCCGCCCGAGGTGTCGATGCTGGAGAGGGAGGCAGACGGGCCGGTGGGACCCATGTCCATGTTGCCCCCATCGTCGTCACTGCTGCATGCGGCGAGGAGGATAGAGAGAGAGAGAATGGCGGTGCGAGTGAGGTTCATAGGAGAGGTGCGGTGCTTGGTGGACGTCAGTCGTCCTGCGGATGGGGCTGAAGTTCCAGGCGCAGGCCGTCCTGGGCTGCGCCTTCCAATGGAAGCGAGATGGAGACAGGCTTGAGGGTCCCGTGGTCGCTCAGGACCGTGAGCTCGTAGGTGCCCCTTTCCAGGGGACCGAGGACGGCGCGTCCACTCTCATCGGTATAGCGCGCCAGGATCGGCTCACCATTTTGTGCTTCGCCATTGCCCAGCATGATCCGGGACTTGGCGGAGGGCGAGCCATCGGGCCTGACGAGTTCGACAGATAGGGTCCCGTCCTCGGAGAGCCAATGGTCGATGGTCGTCCATTCGCCCACCTTGACCGTGTGGCCGTCTGAAGTGTGGCTCACCGTGCCGGCGAGGGCGCTCGTGCGGTAGGTGCCAGGGGGGAGGTTCGAGAAGGCGTATTGGCCTTCCTTGTCGGTACGTCCCAGGGAGGCGTCTTTCGGCGGCCCCCAGGTCATCGCCGACGACTCCGGGTCACGCACCTGGCGTTCGAGGGTGACCCGGGCGCCGGGGACGACAGCGCTCGTGCCGTCGCGAACGGTGCCGACGATGGAGGTCGAGCGGTCCAGTTCGACCCGAAGGAACCCGGGGCGGTCGAGGCGGATTTCCTTGGGTGCGTACTTCGCCCCGAGCACCGTCAGGAGGCCCGGGGGGTCGCCGATGTCGATGGCCAGGCGGGTCTCCCCTGGCCCGGCCTGGAAGCGCTCCGTTTCACGGCCGATCTCTCCGGCGCCGGACCGTTTGGCCCAGAACCTCGGGATCGCGTCGCCGGTGAGCGCGTCCACGGCGGCGATCACGACTTCGCCGGAGCCCGTGCCGGTGCCCGGGGCCGATTCGCGGCCGGGGCCCTCTCCGACGGTGCCCTTCGGATCCCGCGTGAGGTCCATGGGCACCAGGTCCGGCGCCGCCGGCGCGCCCGAATCTGGCGTCACCTGCGCCGGGGCGCCAGGATTCCCGCCGTCCAGCAGATCGCTGCTCCCCTGGCGCAGGAGCCACCAAGCGCCGGTGAGGGCTGCCGCGACAAAAAGGACGAGGCCGACGAGGGTGGGAGTTTTGGAGTGGGGCGTGGGCATGGCTCGACCCCAGTATCCTCGCACGCCGTCATGAAGCAATCGAAGCTAGTTCTTGGTTCGTCTTCACGCTATCGGGCCGAATTGTTGGCCCGGCTAGGCGTGCCCTTTTCCCAGGAGTCCCCAGAGGTCGATGAGCGGGCCTTCGACGGGGAGTTCGCAGCCCTTGGACCCGCAGAATTCGCCCTGCGGCTCGCCCGGGCGAAGGCGGAGGCCCTGATCGCGGCGGGCGGCGACCGCTATCTCCTCTGTGCCGACCAGGTCGGAGTCCATCCAGATGGGGGCCTGCTGGTCAAGCCAGAGACCGAGGAGCGCGGCGTGGAGCAGCTCATGGGCATGGCGGGCCGTACGCACGAGCTCGTGAACGGCCTCGTTCTTTTGTGCGAGGGCACTGGGCAGTCTTGGAGTCACACCGACCGCCAGGAGCTGACCATGCGACCCTTCGATCGCGCCGAGGCCGAGGCGTACGTGCGCGAGTTTCGCCCCCTCGACTGCGCCGGCGGCTATCGCATCGAGGATGCGGGCATTCGCCTCTTCGACCGTATCCGCTCCGACGACTACACCGGCATCATCGGGCTGCCTCTCCTCGCCACCGCGCGGCTTCTCCGCGAGGCGGGCCTCCTCAGGCCGTGAGGAAGCTTCCCCATGTGGGATCAGCGATCCATACCGTGGACGCGCTATCGGCCTCGAAAGGGGTGATTCGACGGGAATTGGATCGAGCGCTGCGGTGGCTCTAGGAAGTCATCAATTCGGCCGATAGGCGCGCAGGAGGACGTTTATGGCTTGGATCCGGTCGACGTGATGGGTGCCCGTTCCTGCCTATGTGGCGCTAGGTAACAGCCTGTACAGAAGGCGCAAGGATCGGGGCTGCGTGGGGTTCTAGTGGTCTGAGCCGCCGAGTGAATCGCCAGCACTCGAACCCGAATCCTGTTAACCTGTTGCTCCAAGGACGCACGCGGCCCGGTCTTCCGAGGCGCCTCCCCGCCTGCCGCAGCCTCCTCTGGCGTTATGGATCCAGATCTCGACCCGCTCGAACACGTCGCCGACCTTTTCACCAGGATCCTTCTCGAGCGCCAGGCTCAGGAGGCTCGAGAACCAGTGGTGCCTCCGAGGGACCCCGAGTCCCTGCGTGACGTCCTGGACCTGGAACTGCCGAACAAGGGGCAGTGTCTGGAGACCGTAGGGCGGCGCCTCCGCGACCTCGTGCGGCACACGCCGACGACGGCATCCGGCAGCTTCTTCAATCAGCTATTCGGTGGTCGAGAGCCCGCGTCCCTCCTGGGCGAGACCGTGGCGGCGGCCCTGAACAACTCGATGTACACGTACAAGGTCGCCGGGGCCCAAGTACTGGTCGAGCTCGAACTCATCAAGCAGATGGGCCTGCTGGTGGGTTTCGACGACGCCGACGGCGTCTTCACCCCCGGCGGGTCGCTCTCCAACCTGACTGGCATGTTGCTAGCCCGGGACCGGGCGCGGCCGCGCCTCCGGGCTGAAGGGTTCAGCGGCCCGCGTCTGCGGGTCTACACCTCCAAGGACAGCCACTACTCGGTTGCCAAAGCGGTGACCTTGCTCGGCCTCGGGAGTGAAAACCTGGTGCGCGTGGCGGTCGACGATCGCGGGCGCATGGTTCCCGCCGCCCTCGAGGAGGCGATCCGCGCGGACGTGGCAGCCGGTCACGAGCCGATGATGGTCAACGCCACGGCCGGGACCACCGTCCTGGGCGCTTTCGATCCACTCGATGAGCTGGCCGATGTCTGCGAGGACCACGGCTTGTGGCTGCACGTGGACGGGGCCTTCGGCGGCTCGGCTGTGCTTGACCCGGACCAAGCCGACCACCTCTCGGGGTGCGGACGGGCGGACTCCATGGCGTGGGACGCCCACAAGCTCATGGGTGCCCAGCTCTCGTGTTCGGTGGTCCTGGTTCGCGAGCGTGGACTCTTGGCCCGCAGCCTCGACGAGAATGCGAGCTACCTCTTTCAGGGCGACAGCGACGAGCTGAACCCGGGTACGCGCTCTCTGCAGTGCGGGCGCCGCAACGACGCCCTGAAGCTATGGACCCTCTGGCAGTCCTTGGGGAACGAAGGCCTGGCCAAGCGCCTGGCAGGCTTCCGGAGCCTGGCACTGCATGCGGCCAAGATCGTGCAAGAGGCGCCTGACCTCAAGCTGGTGCGCGAGCCAGAGTTCCTCAACGTCTGCTTCGCCGTGGACGGCGTCTCTGCCGAGAACCTCTGCGCGGAGCTGACCGATCGTGGGCTGGCCATGGTCGGCTACGCCATGGTGGACGGCGAGGCCGTCGTGCGTCTGACCCTGGTCAACGCCCAGGCTGACGAGAACGATCTCAAGCTCCTGTTCAAGCGCCTCCGAAAGGTCGCGGCGGAGCTCCGCGAGGCCGCGCTCATGCGAGCCGCCTCGTAGGGCCCGTGGCTCTGGATTTGGCGTTCCATGAATCGGCCGAGGCGGTCGATGGGATGATGAGGGCGTGCGAGCGCCCTCGACCGGAAACGGAGCGAAGCACGGTTGAGCTTGCCCGGTCCATGCATCGGCTCACTCGATTGCTGCGATGATCGCCTGACGGTCGGCAACCTGCCGCTGGCCGTCTCCATTCCCCACTGCAAGGCACTTCCCCATGGATCACGCGACCGTCATGAAGCTCCTGGCCATTGGCCTCTACGTGGCGATCCTACTGGGGATCGGGGTCGCGGCTTCGCGGAAGACTAGCGACATCCGCGACTACTTCGCGGCGGGCAAGCGCCTCGGTTTCTTCAACGTAGCCTTCAGCGCACGGGCCACTGGCGAGAGCGCATGGCTCCTGCTCGGCTTGACCGGGATGGGCTACGCCGTCGGTGTGAAGGCCTTCTGGGTCGTGCTCGGCGAGATGATCGGGGTCGGGGGCGCGTGGCTATTCATGGCGCACCGGTTCAAGCGCCTGACCGACCGCTACGACTCCATCACCGTGCCCGACTACCTCGAGTCGCGTCTCCGTGATTCGGGTCACGGGCTGCGATTGATCGCCGCTGGAGCGCTGGTCGTGTTCGTTCCGATCTACGCTGGAGCCCAGGTCTTCGCCACTGGTACGGCCTTCCACGCCTTCCTTGGCTGGAACCACTACGTGGGTGCCGCTGCGGGGTTCGCCGTCGTGATGCTCTACATCACCCAAGGGGGATTCACCGCGGTCGTCTGGTCCGACGTCTTCCAGGGGTCCCTGATGGTGATCGGCCTCGTCGCGCTGCCCCTTGTGGCGTGGAGCCACGTCGGTGGACACGAGGCGATCACCGGCGCTCTCCAGGGGATCGATCCCGACCTACTCACCTGGCACGGTCCCGGCGCCGACGGCCCAGGGAGCGGCGGCTGGAGCTTTGCCACGATCACGTCCATTTGCGGGCTCGCGGCGATTGGCATCGGGTTCTGGGGATCGCCCCAGGTCTTCGTGCGCTACATCTCCATGAAGAACACGGGGCAGATCGTCCCGGGAACGATCACGGCGCTCACCTGGACGCTTCTCGCCGATTCCGGCGCGGTCCTGGTCGGGCTCTTCGGGCGCGCGATCTACGCGCCCGAAGCTCTCGGCGGCAACAGCGACAACATCCTGCCTGAGATGTCACTCCAGCTCCTACCGGCGTTCTTCGCTGGCGGCTTCATCGCCATGGTGTTGAGCGCCATCATGTCGACGATCGATTCCCTCCTGGTCGTCGCCTCCAGCGCCGGCGTGAGGGATTACTGGCAGAAGACCCGCCACCCAGGCATGAGCGACGAGCGCCTGATGTCGCTTTCGCGCCGTGTGACCCTGGCGCTCTCGCTCGTTTCTTTCGGAGTGGGCATCGGGATCATGCTCTACGACAAGGAGAACGGCGTCTTCTGGACGATCATGTTCGGCTGGTCTGGCATTGCCGCCACGTTCTGTCCGACGATGATCCTCAGCTTGTATTGGTCCGGCCTCACCGCGCGAGGCGCCAAGTTCGCCATGGTGGCTGGCTTCCTGGCGGTGCCGTTCTTCAAGTTCGCGGCGCCGGCGCTGCTCCTGTCCGCCGGTCTTGAGGGTTGGGTGGAGCGGCTAGCGGACCTCGACGTTCTCCTGCCATCGTTCGTGATTGGGTTCCTGGTGGCCATCGTCGTCAGCGCCATGGACAAGCAAGGTCGCGCGCGGATGGCGGGAATCGACGCAGAGCTTCGGGACGCGCGGTCGTAGGCGGCCCCGTCGGCGGCGCGGCCGCGGTCCTCGAATCATGATCGGGAACGGCCAGGTAGGAGGCCGCAGCGCTCCTACCCAGCCGTTCTCCCATCGATCGAATGCTGAGCGAGCCTCAGGCGACGGGGCGGCCCTCGATGGTGATCTGCACGGTCGAGTCGATGCGGACCGACTGACGGCCCTCGATCGCCTGGGCCAGCGTGGCGCGGACGGCGTCACGGGTGGCCTTGAGCTTCTCAAGGCGACGTTCGGACCCGTGGTCGGGCTCCCCGAATCGCTCCATCGAGCCGAAAGTGCGGCGCGTGTGGTAGTCGATCTTCGAGTTCAGCATCGAGAGCAAGATCTCCTGCGCGTCCAGGCCGTCGAAGGTCCCTTCGATCAGCACGTGGCTGCTGCTGGACGGGGCGGCTTTCGTGGGAGCGGTGACGTCGTTGTGTTGCTTCATGGTGGACTTCGTGGTTTTAGAGCCAGCGCCGCGGAAAGCGAGCGCGAGAAGGATGATGGATGTGGCTAGGAAGAAATGTCTGTGGATCTCGCTCTCCACGCCGAAAGAGGCAGTGAGTGCGATCAGCGCGAGCGGTCCGAGGAACACTTCTCGCAGCGGCTCCTCCCGGCGGACGCTCTTGTCGGAGACGGTTGCGGCGAGCCCAGCTGTCGACTCGGCGGTCGACTCGGCGGAGAACTCTCCGTCTGCGGCCGCGGCGGCCCCCCAGGGGCCTGGGTCAACCGTGGCCGATGGAGCGGTGGCTGATTTGGCCGTGGGTGCACCGCCGCGTTCGTCCAGTAGCGTGGTGGATGGTTTGGTCATGGTTGTCTTGTTCATTCTCCCTGGCCGAGTGAGTCACGCCGCTCGCCGTCGAACCCGTAGAGGTGCTCGGGTTTGGATCACTTCGAAACCCGTGCTTCCCAGCGCGCCCCGGAGCCCAAGGGCCGCGTCGCGCTTGCTTTGGTTTGCCTGAGTCATGGGGTGATGGACCTCCCGATCGGTGATCCTGCGGAAGAGAATCGGCTGTCCTAGTCGATAGATCCAATGCAAAGAATGGGACGAAACGATCGCTTGTGTAGAACGTCGTGCCGGGCGAGCTCGACTCTCCCCGTCCGGTGAATGGCCGGGTGGCCGCCGGCTGCGGCCCTCGCCGCGGGGTCTCCGGTGGGGCGCTTTGTGTTGCACCATGGGTCGTGGCTTCAGGCCAAGGACCCCGAAGGCCAGCTCAGGCGGGGGCTCTTCCGCAGGGCACCCCTGCCACGCCGTCGCCGATCCGAGTACCGTTGGTCGATGATCCCGCAGCGCACCATTATTGCCCTGGGTGGCCTCCTCGCCCTGCTGACTGCGTGCCGCAGCGGGGAGGCGAACCATCCAGCGGCATCCGCTCCGGAATCAACGCCGGCGGTCGCCGACCTCGCAACCGTGCGGGTGGCTGCGTGCCAGATCCTGGTCGACGGAGACTACGAGGCCGCTCTCGCCAGGGTGGAGGCCGCGCTCGTCGAGGCCAAAGAGCAGCGGGCCAACATCGCGTGCTTCCCGGAGGCGTGCCTGTATGGCTGGGTCAACCCGGAAGCCCACCGCCTCGCGGAGCCGATCCCAGGGGCGACGACCGAACGCCTCGGGGCCATGGCGAAGCGCCACGGCATCATGATCGCGATTGGGCTCGCGGAGCGCGCTGGCAACGACCTGCACAACGCGGCGGTCCTTATCGGTGAAGATGGCTCGCTGCTGCTCCATCATCGCAAGGTGAACATCCTCAAGGAGCTGATGTCGCCGCCCTACAGCCCAGGCGACGGCGAGGCGTCCTTCGCCGATACGAGGTTCGGGCGCATTGGAATGATGATCTGCGCGGACACGTTTGAAGACGAGTTGGTCGGCCGCCTGGCGAGTGTCAGGCCGGACCTTGTCCTCGTTCCCTACGGCTGGGCGGCTCCGGCGGACGCATGGCCCGGGCATGGGCAAAGCCTGCATGCGTGGATTGCGCATACGGCGACGGTCACTTCTGCGCCGGTGGTCGGGGTCGATTCCGTGGGCGCACTCTCCCACGGTCCCTGGGAAGGCCAAATCCTCGGTGGGCAAAGCGCAGTCAGCGACGCCCAAGGCGTCGTCGGGACTCCATTGCTTGACCGCGTGCGCGACGTGCACGTGTTTGCGTTCCCGCGCCCGCGCCGTGCGGACTGACAGCCGCTCGACCGTCAGCTAGAGGAATCGCAGCCGGATGCCATTCGTGAAATTCGATGTGGTCGCCGGATTCCGATCTCGATACCAAGCCTGGAAACGGAGGGTGTCGCCGGGCTCGACCGCGGTGACTCCACCGTGCGTCGGGATGGCGCCGAGGTTCACGGGCAAAACGGCCGTGCCCGTGGAGCCCGAGCTTTGAATCTCACCGGGACTTACATAGCGACCGATGGCACCCCCGAGGCAGAGTGGCCCCTGGCTTCCGGCGGGCATTACCGGGATCGCCCCCCAAGGACTGACTTGGAACATGACGAAGGACCCGAGGGGGAGCCCCGAAGCGACCAGGCTGAGGCTGCTGTCGATGATGTAGTTGCTCCCCCGTGCATCCAAGACGCCGGGCTGACCCGTGGAGTTTGCGATTGCCGGGGAGCAAAAGGGCGCAGGCGTCAGGGAGGCGTCGAATCGCGCCAGCCAGGCGTCGTCCGGATAGAACGTCGAGCCCCCAAGGTTCGGGCCACCAAGGCTACCGGTGGTATCGCCTGCCACGAAGAGGCTGCCGAGGCTCACGGCCAGCCCCAATGGGGTATCAAGGCGATCGGTACCGAACTGGCGCAACCACAGGTTGCTGCCCGCCCCGTCGAAGCGAGCGATCCAGGAGTCGATGACGCCAGCATGGGGAGCGCCAAGGGATCCCTTGGTCAACCCCGTCAAGTACGCGCCCCCGGCGCCGTCGGGCGTCACGGCTAAGGCATCGTCGCGCTCGCCAGTCCCGAACTGCCGTATCCAAAGCTGGTTGCCTTGGCCATCGTAACGGGCTATCCAAGCATCCGTGTTTCCCAGGTGGGGTACTGGGCGTGGGCGAACTCGGTCAAGCCGCCTACACCGCTCCCCAGGCAAAGGAGTGCAGCCAGTCGGAGTTTGAAGCGTCCCATGCACCCCAGCGTGCCCGAAGACGAGCCTTCCCGCCAGGTCCCGTGGGGGCCTGGGCCTTGGGGAGGCTGGCCGCTAGGAGCGCCGAACGGGGACTTTTTCCAGATAGCGTTCGCGACCTAGCCGTCGGCGGGGTGTACCTGACGTATGGCCCCTCCCTCCAGTGCATTTCCGGATGTCCCGCTTCCCGGCGGCCCGGACACGGTCTCGCGTGCGTTGGAGGATTGGGCCTGGCTCGGAAGGCTCTGCGCCCGTCTCGTGGCGGATCCAGGGTTGGCGGAAGACGCGCGCCAGGAGGCGTGGCTTGCGGCCTCCAGCAAGCACGGGGGGACGCCAAACCGGCACTCGCTCCTCCTCGCTGCCAGGCGATTCGTCTGGCGGTCGCACCGGAGCTCCCGTCGCCGTGCAGACCGAGAGGCGGAGGCGGCGGCGCCGGAGGCCCTTCCTTCCGTTGACGAACTTCTGAGCCGGAGCGAGCAGCAGCGTCGGGTTTGGGATGAGCTGATACAGCTCGACGAACCGTTTCGCACGACGCTCCTGCTGCGCTATCAGGAAGGGCTCGATCCGAGGGAGATTGCATTGCGGCTGGAGGTGCCATCGGACACGATCCGGTGGCGCCTCAGGCGCGGCGTCGAGAAGCTGCGCGAGAGGCTGGCGGCCGATCGTGCCAAGGGAGGTCTCGCCGCCGTCGCCCTCGGCGTACCTGGCGCACGCTTTGTCACCGGGTTCGATGGCGCAGCCACCGCCGCGGCGAAGGCCGGCGGCTCCGTGCCGTTCCTCTTTCCCACCACCGTCGTGATGCTCAAACTCGCTGGTTCGCTTGCTGCCCTCGTCTTGCTCGCCCTCGGCCTACGCGGGGTGCTGCGCATGCCGGCGTCTAGCATTGGGCCGGAAGTCGGCGTCGGGATCGAACACACGGAGGATTCAGAGCTGGCCGCTCTGGCCTTGGGGGCCGCGCCGGAACCGCCGAAGCCATCGACAAAGGCCGTCGAAGGCGATCGTCGCAGCTTGTCGAATGTGAATCCGGCGCCCGTCAGTCTGGGGTCGAGCACGACTTCGATACTCGCGGGACGCGTGCTGAATCCCCTTGGGCAGCCGATTCGCCAGGCGACCGTGTGGATTCACAGCAAGACCCACGGGTTCGACACGAGCATTCGCTCCGACGCAGCGGGCCGCTTTGAGCTGGAAGTCCCTTACCGGCTCAACTGGAACTACCACGTCGACGTGTCCGGGTCGGACCTCATGACGGTCGAGCGCGTGACGGTTGGTCAGCACGAAGGCGCGGTGGTCCCGATCCCGAGTTCGGTTGGGCGACCCACCGACCTCGGCGACATCACGCTTGAGGACGCCCGGGTGCTGATCGGCCAAGTGGTTGATTCGAGCGGGGAAGGCATCCACCCCACGGCGGTCCGTGCCGCTGGCGCGCCGAGTTCACAGGGAGCCCCCGATGGCACCTTCCGGCTAGCCCACGTCGGCGCCGCAGCCGAGAAGATCACGATTCGGGCGCCTGGCTTCCAAAGCGCGAAGGTGGAGATCGATGCGCCACTGGGATCGGTCCACAACGTGGGCAAAGTAGAGCTCATGCCGGACGATTCATCGGCGGGCAACACCGAAAGCGCAGCCCCGAGCAGGCAGGTCTGCACCTTTCGCATCGTGGACTCAGCGACGGGGGAAGGGCTCCTTGAGTATCGGGGAGAGCTGCTGGACGGGCCCAAGTCTGACAGTCTCTCCCTCTCACTGTCCCTCTCGGTCACACGTCCCGTGGACGCTGATGCGCTCCATATGAAAGTGCACCCGACGTCGGAGCTCGAGTTCCGGGCCATACCGGGCGAGGACTCCGTGGTCATCGCGTCACCCGGGTACAGAACCAAACAGGTCCACGTGAAGCCTGTGGCTGCGTCGGGCGTGCAGGTGGTGAAGCTGAAGCCTGCGCCGAAGGTGCACGGTCGAGTGGTCCAGGGGGGCCTGCCCGTCCCGTTTGCGGAGGTCGTGTTCCGCCTGGGAGACCACCGCGCGGTCATGGATGCATCTACAGCTGCGAGCGACGGGTCCGAGCGTCCACGTTCGGCGACCCGCGGCGTGTGGTCCGTCTACCCAACGAACGGAACCGTGCCGTCGGTGATCGGGGCTCCCGCCGGTGGGTGGCGGCCCGGCATCAAGCGCGTGGTCTACGCGGACGAGGAGGGGCGATTCTCGTTGCCTCTGCCCAAGGAGAGAGAAGGGGCCGTTTCTGCCTCGCAGCTCGATCATCAGAGTCGAACGGTCCTCTTCAAGAGAGCGTGGCGCGGCGATACGGACCTCGGTGACCTCCCGCTCCTGCCGCAGAAAACCCTGCGGGGCGTGCTCAGATTCTCCGGCGGTGAGAACGCCGGCGGGTACGAGGTGGTGCTGCTGGGCACCGTGGAGGAGAGCATCACGACCCGAGGGGACGGCCGCTTCGAGTTCACGAACCTCCCCCAAGGCGATGTCTTCGTGAAGGTTGTTGGGGGGGACGAGCCCTTGTTTCAAAGCGCCGCCAAGATCCAGCTCTTCCACGCCTTCGTCGATGCCCATGAACCTGGCGAGATCGCGTTTGAGATCGAAACCGAGCCCAGCGCGCTCGTCGAAGTCACCGCTACCGTCAACGGACAGCCGGCCTCCGGATACAGGCTCTTCATGGCGCCCGAGGACGCGAGGGGCTCGGTGTCCGTCCCGATGGATCAGGCGGGGCAAGCCACCAAGCGGGTTCCCGTGGGAACGCCGATCTCCGTGAGCCTCAGCTACGATCGAATGAATCTTCGACTGCCCGAGAAGCCTGTCTTTGAGCAGGGGGCGCAAGCCCTCGAGATTCACCTCAGCCACGGCTCGGTGTTGGTTGGGCTCCCCGGGAATCTCGTCCTCACGCCAGGCACCTACACGAGGCTTGAGATCGACGGCCTACCTGACCGGCAAGCTGCATTCACGGGCACCCTAAAGACGCGCCAGGATGGCCGGCACGAGGCCCTGTTCCGGGGCTTGCCCCCGGGACCCTTCAGCGCGCGGCTCAAGGTCATCCGACGCGAGAAGGGCTTCCAGGAGACCATTGTCCTGGAGCGCGAGTTCGCTGGCGACGTTCGTGAGGGTGAGGTCTTCGAGATCGAGCTGTAGCGCGCGGTCCCGACGCTCGCAGCCATGCTCTGACCAAGCCGGACCGGCGGGCCCTGTCGCGGGGGCCCTGTCGCGGGGGCGCTCACCAGGGACCCTAGAGCCTGACGAGCACCGCGTTGGCGAAGAGGAACAGCATCGCGGCGACGAGCAGCACCCAAAAGATCCGCCCCCGCCCGAAGGACTCCCACCAGCGGGGGGGCTCTGTCATTCGTTCGAACTGGTCGAACGTGTCCGGTATCTCCGGCCCGTCGGGCTCGGGTAGGTCGAGGTCATCGTAGTCCGTCGCTTGGGACCAGCCGGTCGTGTCATCTGCGCCACAGGACCGGCAGGACAGGGCCCCGACCCGGACCTCGGCTCCGCAAGTTGGACACGTGAACCAATCAGCAGGCGGCTGTGGGCGCCGCCGGAGTCGTCTGATGAACTCGAACACGGCCGCAGCCTAGCATTGAACCAAGGAGAGAGGGCAGCGGGTGGGGCTGGAGCCGCCCGTTGGTCCAGGCGACGCACAGGCAATGCCCTTGTCACCTACGGAGTGGACAACAGCGCGCCCATGATCGACGACGACCACTCGGTCTCCCCATCGAGATCGACAGCGATCAGTTGCATCACGGAAGTCAACGAAAGGGACTTCGCGGTGAAGCCGTGGAAGTTCGCTGCCTTCGGCATGGCCAGGACCTCGTCCGTCGCCTCGAGCGTGACCCCGGTCTCATCGCTGATCCGCGCCAGAAGGTCTTTGAGGGGCATCGGTGCGTACTCACCCGTGAGCTCAATGCCATCGATTCGGCCCATGTCGGGCGTCCCGAGGAACGGCAGGCTAGGGGGGCTGAAGGGGTCGCCCGACACCTGCAGCACGTCCTCATGGGCCTCGATGGTGACCCTTGCGTCCAGCGCGATGAACCATGCCAACGTCCAGAGCGAGAACTCGGTCGGGCAGACAAAGCTGTGTTCGACGACGGCCTCGCCCCGTGGCATGTCCTGCATGATCCACAGATTTGTTTCGGCTGCGCTGACGATGAGCTCAAGGATGGCCGCTGCCGTGTCTGGCGAGAGGTCAAACGTGTGGCGCTCGGCGCGTAGCTTGCGCTCGAGGTCGGTCGCATGGGCTGGCGCCTGCGCTTCGTCCCCAAGTCCAATGGCTTGGAATAGGTTGAGGGTAGAACCGGAAGCGACGAGCACGTGCCGATCGAAGATCCCGGCCGTGGAGTCGGTCGACAGGAGCACGCCTTCAAGCACCTGGTGAGCCGGCTCACCCTCGGCCTTGAGGGAGATCAGAGGCTCGTCCACTGAATCGAACGCGTCGGGAAGGGCGTAGATGGACACGCTGGTCGCAAGGGAGATAACGCGCAGCGCTTCGCTGTGGGTGATGTCTTCGAGCTCGATGGAGAGGGGCTCGTCGAGCCGCCGCGCAATGTCGAGGTGCCAGGCAGGGGGCGCGGGCTCTTCGCCCTCCGGCAATCCCTCCGTCCGATCCCACCATTCGACCGAGTCCCAATCCATGACGGCGAGCGGCTCTTCCTCGCCGGCCGGCACAGGCGTTTCGAGGTCCGCGAGCTTCGCCTCGAGACGGTCGACCGCGAGGGAGCGCCCGATGTTGTCCAGCTCTTCGCTGCGCAGTTGAGTGCGCAGAGCTGCCATGGCCTCGTCAGCGGCTGCTCGCTCGGCAGCCGCTTCGGCTTTGATGCGCTCCACTTCATCGTTTCCCGAAGCGGGGCCTGCGAGAAGCTGCTGCTCCTTCTTCGTCAGCTCGAACTGCAGCCGGTCAATCTCGGCCCTCTGCTCGCTGACACGGCCCTCGAGGCGTGCGCGCGTCTCCGCCAGTTCGTTCTTGAGTTCGAAGATGCGCTCCTGATCCATCTTGCGGAAGACGTCTCCGTCCTCGCTCTCGGGCCCGTCCTTGGCCGCTGGCTCGACGATGTCGCGCTTGCCTTTGAACGACAGGAACTCAGTGAAGGCCCATCCACGGCTCGTCTGAAGCACGTCGAGGGCGCCGAAGGACCACATGGCTCCGTCGGCCCATGCGTAGAACTCAACGGGCGCCACGTTCCAGGGCCCTAACGCCTTGGCAGGCGGTGCCGGCTGCGCGAACAGGAACGTCGCGTCCTTGAGCGCGAACAGCTCCTTGGTCTCCTGGTGTGCGGTCTCGAGCTGGTCGCCCATGCGCTTCGACATCCGCTCCAGGATGGCCGCCGCTCCACCTTGCTCCTCGAACGCCTCCCGGGCGGCCTCGCGGGCAGCCGGGGAGTCCGCCTGCACCTGGGACATGACCATGGAGTCGATCTCCTCCGCGGTGGGGAACGACCGCTCAAGCAGCGACACGTCCTTGGTTTGGAGCGCCTCGAAGGCCAGCCGGCAGCTGGCCTGGACGGACAGCTGCTCGGCCCCATGCTGGGCAGTGCGGTCGGCGGGATTCGGCAGCGGCGAAGGGCTCTGGAGGCAGAGCAGAGCGGCAGCGGTGCAAAGGAGGGCCATGGTCGAGGTCGGGGCAGGGATGAAGGGGCGGGCTTTCGACCAGGCATGCGCAGGGGCCCAGCCTCAGCTGCCATGCGTGCCAGAATTTCTCCGCCCCCTCTTCTTACGGCCCCGCGCCGACCCCAGGCGGAAGCGATGTTCCAGCCCATTTTCCGGCTCTCAGTCCCCGTCCCATTCCATGCGCCGGTTCCATGCGCCTGGCGCGCAGTGCCTCAGCGCGCCGGGATCGAGACGACCGTGATTCCGCCGCCTTTCATCTCGCAGAGGGCCTCGGGCAGCTCGTCGAGGGAGATCGTGCGCTTCAGAAGACGTCCGGGATCGACGCGGCCGTCGGTGACGAGCTTCATGACTTCCGGATAGCGCGACGCGCTGAGCCCATGGCTGCCGGACAGGACCAGCTCGCGGCCGATCACGGCGTCCATGGGCATAGGCGTCGCGCCGCCCGGTAACAGCCCCACCTGGACGTGCGTGCCCTGCTTGCGAAGGCAGAGCACCGAGTTCACGGCGCACGTGGGGGAGCCAAGGGCGTCGATCGAGACGTGCGCGCCCCCGCCCGACAGGTCGCGGATGGCCGCGGCCACGTCGTCGACATCGCTCGCGTTGACGGTCTCGCTCGCTCCCACGGCGCGGGCGAGTTCCAGGGCGGCTGGGTCGACGTCGACGGCAATGACCCGCGCTCCCCGTGCCACTGCGATCTGGATGGCTGACAGGCCGATGCCGCCGCACCCGTGCACGGCCAGCCAGTCATCTTCTCCCACCCGTCCGCGGTCGACGACGGCGCGGTAGGACGTGACGAAGCGGCAGCCGAGGATCGACGCTACCGGGAAGCCGACGCTGTCAGGGAGCTTGACCAAGTTCGTCTCCGCAAAGGGGATCGCGACGTACTCAGCGAACGAGCCGAAGGCCGTGAAGCCGGGCTGGAAGTGCCTGTCGCAGATCTGGGTCTGGCCCGCGACACAGGTCGGACACGTCCCGCAGCCGCAGCAGAACGGCAGCGTGACGCGATCCCCCTCCGCCCAGCCGCGAACACCTGGGCCGACGGCGGCGATGACTCCCGCCAGCTCGTGCCCAGGGATGTGCGGCAGCACGATATCAGGATCCTCGCCGCGCCACCCGTGCCAGTCACTGCGACAGAGCCCTGACGCGCGCACCTCGATGACCACGCCGCCGGGCACGGGGGTGGGATCGGGGAGATCCTCGATGGTGATCGGTCCGTTGAATTCCCGGTAGAGAGCTGCACGCATCGAAACATTGTGCCTTACGTCCGCGATTCAGCCTCGGCACTGCGGTTTGAGATCTGCGCGCGGTATCAGCCTTCTTCGCGAAGCCAGTGGGCGGCGTCGAGGGCGTAGTAGGTGAGGATCATGTCGGCGCCGGCGCGTTTGATGCCGGTGAGGCTCTCCATGGCGACGGCCTTGCGGTCGAGCCAGCCGGACTGGGAGGCGGCTTCGATCATCAGGTACTCGCCGGAGACCTGGTAGGCGGCGACGGGGAGGTCGGTGGCGTCGCGGACTTCGCGGATGATGTCGAGGTACGGACCTGCGGGTTTGACCATGACCATGTCGGCGCCTTCAGACTCATCCAGGCGAAGCTCGCGCAGGGCCTCGCGGCGGTTGGCGGGGTCCATCTGATACGTCTTCTTGTCGCCGGACTTCGGGGCGGAGTCGAGGGCGCCGCGGAAGGGGCCGTAGTAGGCGGAGGCGTACTTGGCGGTGTAGGAGAGGATCGAGACGCCCTGGAAGCCCTCGGCGTCGAGGGCCTTGCGGATGGCGGCGACGCGGCCGTCCATCATGTCGCTGGGCGCGATGATGTCGGCGCCCGCGCGCGCCTGGGTGACAGCCTGGCGGCACAGCACCTCGATCGTTTCGTCGTTGAGGATCTCGCCGGACTCATCCACGATCCCGTCGTGCCCGTCGCTGCTGTAAGGGTCGAGGGCGACGTCCGTGATGAGCGTGAGTTCGGGGAAACGCTCCGACAACGAGCGCAACGTGCGCGGGATGAGGCCCTCTTCGTTCCCCACCTGAGTCCCGGTGGAGTCCTTGAGTGAATCGTCGATCTTCGGGAAGAGCACGATCGCGCGAATGCCGCGGTCCAGGGCGGTTTCCGCCGTGCGCAAGAGACCGTCCGGGGACCAGCGGGTTTGACCCGGCATCGCGTCGATGGGCGTGTCGACCGCGTCCGCGTGCAGGAACACTGGGTAGATCAGATCCGCCGCGGTGAGGGTCGTTTCGCGTACGAGGTCGCGAAGGGCGGCGGTGCGACGGTTGCGGCGCGGGCGGTGGTGGGGAGCGGTCATGGGAGCGAGGGCATGGAAAAGGGACGAGGCCCGCGCCCCGTAGGGTGCAGGCCTCGTCCCTAGTCTAGCCATTGGAAGAACACGGCTCCGCATTCTTGGCGCTACTCTGCGCGGGCGTTTTGTGCGCATCAGCCCATGGAAGATCCACCCTCGCCTACTCCTCTCCCTGCGCCCACCGCGAGCGGCGCGCCCCAGGCCGGCCGCGCCTCTGGAATCTACTCTGGAATTCACTCTGGGCCCCGCCCCGGGCTCGACTGGCTTCGCCTGCTGCTCGAATTCGTGATCGTCGTGGTCGGAATCTCCCTCTCGTTCTTCCTCCAGGATCTCCGCGAAGAGCACTCGATGCGAGCCGAGGAGGACCGCTTCCTGGCTGGCTTCGCCCGCGACTTCCGCGCAGATCTTGAGGTGCTCAGGTCCCGCGAGGCGCTCCTGGCATCCATGTCCACGGGGCTGCGCTCCACCATGGATTCAAAGCAGCGAGAGGAACTCACCGACAAGGACCTCGACAGGATCATGGACGCAGGGCTCACCTACGTGGCGTTTGCTCCCTCCATGGCGACTTACCTGGAGCTTCGCCAGACGGGCGCATCCAAGCTGATTCGCGACAAGAAGCTCCTGGGCAAGATCATCCGTTTGTACGAGACGGACTACGCCTTGGCCACCGAGTGGGACCGCATCAATCGGGACCTGGTGCTCCAGCGCATGTTCCCCTACGTCGAGGAGTTCGGCCCGGGCGTCGATGGAAGGCTCGACGGCAGCTACGCCAGTGGCTACCACTCCGTCTTCCTCGCGCTGGAGCACGAGCAGTGGTTCAAGAACTTGCTCTCGACGAACGCAATGTTCAAAGACGCGCAGAATTCGGTCTACGTCCGGCTCGCCGAGAAGATCGAGGGCATGCTCCCTCTTTTGAATTGAGGCTCCACAGGCCCGGTCGACGACCGCCTGCTCGAGGCGGTCCACCCGTGCCGTCCTCGGTCCTGCGTTAGCGGGACCAGGAAGTCGAGGCGAAGGCGTCGTGGCCGTGGATGCTCTCGAAGTTGCGGGCGTGGACTTTGAAGGACTCGATGCGGTCGTCCTGCATCAGGCGCTCGGCGACGCCGCGCACCATGTCCTCGACGAACACGGGGTTCTCGTAGGCCTCCATGGTGATCCAGCGCTCGTCGGGGCGCTTGAGGACCGGGTAGATGCGGCACGAGGCGCTCTCTTCGGCTGCGAAGATCAATTCGCCGGTGGGCATGGTGATCGGCTGGCCGTCCGCGTCCTTGCGGGTCTTGACCTCGAGGGTCAGGGCGCCTCGCTGGTTGTGGGCGCCGTATTCACTGATCTCCTTGCTGCAAGGGCAAAGGCTGGTGACGGTGACGACGACCTTCTGCACGAGGTCGATGGTCTCGCCTTCGATGGTGCCCACAAATCCGCAGCCGATGTCGATCATGCCCTTGGACTTCGTCACGGGCGCCTCACGCTCCATGAACATCGGGAAGTCGACGGCCAGGCGGGCCTCGTTCGCCTTGAGGCGGGACTGCATGGTCTTCAGGATCCGGACCATGCCCTCGGGGTTGAGGGCGCGCTCATCGTTTTGAACGATCTCGATGAAGCGGCTCATGTGGGTGCCCTTGGATTCCGCGGGCACCGACACCGACATCTCCAGGTTCACGATGGTCGGACGGGGCGTGCCGCCGGGGTCCACCGCCATGGCGGGATAGCGCACGTCCGTCACCCCAGCACATTCGAGCCGGATGCCGCGGGTGTCGCCGCGGCCCTGCACGTCCTCGATGGGGGCGGAGGTGATCTTGTCGGGTCGCTCGGGGCCCTCGGACCGCCTCTTCGGGTCCTCAGGGAGCCTGGGGTCAGCGGCCGAGTCGCTCGAGTCGAGGACGCGACGCGAGAAGGGCGCCTGGGCTTCCGTGCGCTCGGGCACGGAGGCAAGGTCGGATTCCTTGTACATGGTTTGGACTTCGCCGGAATTGCGGAGAAGGAGGCGCGATCCCGGCCGATCCGGAACTGCGGGCTCCCAGTGCCCCCCCGTGAAACGGCTACGAATCAAAGGAAAATCACGCCCTGGGGAGCGCGACGGGGTCTTAACCGGGGCCGAACGAGCGGCCATGGGGCCCAGAAACGATCGCGGGCAGGCGATCGCGAAGGGCCGCGCTCAGTATGGAGCGAGTCCACGAATATTCCACCGGGTTTCGTGTTCAGGCCCGATCCGGGCGGGCCGCAGTAGACTTCCGCGCCACAGCCGTCCACAAATGAGTTAGGTATCGGGCCCCGGGAGCCTCCTCTCGGCCCGGTCCCCGTCCCCACGGACCACCGGGCCGACCGCTCTGAGCCGTCCCGAACCCCGCGCACCCCACGATCC
>OJFX01000223.1_pt1 | contig 20049 bp, 22 predicted proteins | sample 1594171 | NCBI WGS metagenome assembly OJFX01 (sample SAMN05416840, study PRJEB24817) | seawater metagenome | isolation source: Sea water | place: Canada:Atlantic | collected 2013-07
TCTTTCCTGGATCGGGAGTGCGGGTCCAACGCTGCCCTGCGCGGGGAGCTGGCGCGCTTGCTCGCCGGCCTGGCCGGGGAGGATTTGCTCGGGCAGACGAGGTTCACGGCCCTGTCGCTCGAGGGCACCCGCATCGGACCCTACGAACTCCAGGAGAAGATCGGTGAGGGCGGCATGGGGGAGGTCTACGCCGCCAAGCAGCGCGAGCCCGTGGCGCGCCAGGTCGCGCTGAAGGTCATCAAGACCGGGATGGACAGCTCGCAGGTGATCGCGCGCTTCGAGGCCGAGCGTCAGGCCCTTGCACGCATGTCCCACCCGGCCATCGCCCAGGTTTTCGACGGCGGCACCAGCGACGCGGGGCGGCCCTACTTCGTGATGGAGTACGTCCGCGGCGAGCCCATCAGCGAGTACTGCGATCGGCGCACGCTCTCCACGCGCGCCCGGATCGAGCTCTTCCTCGGCGTCTGCGAGGGCGTTCAGCACGCGCACCAGAAGGGCGTCGTGCACCGGGACCTCAAGCCGTCGAACATCCTGGTGGCCGGGGAGGAGGGTCACGCCCTGCCGAAGATCATCGACTTCGGCGTGGCGCGGGCCACGACGGGCCGTCTGGCCAAAAACTCACTGCAGACGCTGCTGGGCCAGGTCGTGGGTACGCTCGCCTACATGAGCCCGGAGCAGGCCGACCCCACCGGCGTCGACGTCGATACACGCTCGGACATCTACTCGCTGGGCGTCGTGCTCTATCAGCTCCTCAGCGGGCTCCTGCCCTTCGAGCACACCCAGCTGGCCGACGTGCAGCGCGCGATCCGCGAGGAGGAGCCGCCGACGCCGAGCGTGCGACTGCGACGCGAGACGGACACCGCCTCGTCGATCGCGCCGCTGCGCGGAACGGACGAGCGCACTCTCGTACGCCAGCTCGGCGGCGACCTGGACTGGATCTGCCTGAAGGCCATCGAGAAGGACCCCGACCGCCGGTACGCCTCGGCCTCCGAGCTCGGAGCGGACCTGCGCCGCCACCTCGCCCACGAGCCCGTGCTCGCGCGCCGGCCATCCCTCGCCTACCGGGCGCGCAAGTTCGTGCGGCGCAACCGGCTTGCCGTCGCGGCGGGGGCCGTGGCGCTGGTGGCGGCCGGTGTGGCGGCGACGGGCATCGTCCTGGGCCGGCTCGAGGCGGGGGGGAGCGAGCGCATCGCCCGCGCGGCGATCGACGCCGAGCGCGTCGTCGGCCTCGAGGTAGAGGCGTCCGAGCTCTGGCCCCCGCTGCCGGACCGGATCGAGGACATGGACTACTGGATCGCTCGCGCGGGTGACGTCGTGGACCGGCTTCCCGAGTTCCACGAGTTGCTGGCGACCTTGCGCGAGGACGCACTCCCGCACGTGTCCGGCGCCGAGGGCTGGCGCTTCGGCGAGCCGGCCCGCCAGCGCGAGCACGACGCGATCGAGAAGGCCATCGCGGGCGCGGAGCGACTGCGGGCCGGGCTGCTCGCCGAGGACGCCGTGGCGGCCGGGTTCGGGTGGAGCGTGCCGAAGCGGCTCGCGTTCGCGCGCAGCATGCAGGCCGGGTTCGCGGAGGGGGGCGAGTACGCCGACGCGTGGTCGGCCCACCCGGACCTCGAGCTGTCGCCGCAGATCGGGCTCGTGCCCCTGGGACGGGACAAGGACTCGGGGCTGTGGGAGTTCGCCCACCTGATGACCGGGGAGCCGCCCGCCCGGGATGCGGAGCGGAAGCTCGTCCTGACCGAGAACACCGCGCTCGTCCTCGTCCTGATCCCCGGCGCGACCTTCTGGATGGGGACGGAGATGGACTGGACGGGGAGGGAAGCGAGGGAGGCCTTCCTGCGCAGGCACGAGGTCGAGCTGTCGCCGTACTTCATCTCGAAGTACGAGATGACCCAGGGGCAGTGGGGGCGGCTGACCGGGGACGACCCCAGCGCCTACGGGGCGCGGCCCGGGCAGGAGTGGCGGAGCGCCTGGCGGGAGGACGGGGACGAGGGCTCGCTCCTGCATCCGGTCGAGCAGGTGTCGTGGCGGGACTGCGACACGTGGCTGCGCCGGGCCGGTCTCCGCCTCCCGCTCGAGGCCCAGTGGGAGCACGCGGCCCGGGCCGGGACCGAGACGCGCTTCTCGACGGGCTCCGACCAGCCGGCCTCCCTCCTGGGGGCCGCCAACCTGCGGGACCAGCACTTCAAGGAGGAGGGCTTCGAGCAGTGGGGCCGCTACGAGCCGGACTACGACGACGAGAGCACCGTCCACTGGGAGGTCGGGAGCGGCGATCCGAACCGGTTCGGTATCCATGACGTCCACGGCAACGTTCTCGAGTGGTGCGACGACGCCTACGCGCCCTACCCCGCGAGCGAGCCGGGCGGTCCCATCCCCCGGGATCCGTCGCCTGCCTCGACGAGCGACCTCCGCCATTCGTACCGGGGAGGGAGCTTCCGCCACCTCTCCTGGGAGGCCACGTCCTTCGCGCGCGAGTTCCACCCTCCGACGTTCTTCGGCTCCGCCCGCGGCGTCCGGCCGGGCCGCAGGATCACCCCCGGGCCGTAGGCTGAACCCATGGTCGACCCCCCGTCCGACGGCGCGCCCGCCCAGGTGACCCGGATCCTCGGCGCGCTCCAGGCCGGCGAGAGACAGCCGGCCGAGCAGCTCCTCCCGCTCCTCTACAGCGATCTCCGCAAGCTCGCCGCCGCGCGCATGGGCCGGCTCGGCCCTGGTCAGACACTGCAGGCGACGGAACTGGTGCACGACGCCTACATGCGTCTGGTGGGCACCACCGACCCGGGCTGGGAAGGCCGCGCACACTTCTTCGGCGCCGCCGCCCGCGCCATGCGCGACATCGTCGCTGACCACCTACAGCGCAAGAGTAGCCTCAAGCGCGGCGGCCACTTCCGGCGCGTCGGTGAGGACACGGCGGCGGAGCTCTCTTGTGATGGGCCGACTGACGACGTGCTCGCGGTCGAGGAGGTCCTCGCGGAGTTCGAACGCGTCTATCCGCGCCGCGCCGAGGTGGTCACCCTCACCTTCTTCGGCGGCCTCAGCACGAGGGAGGTCGCCGAGGTCCTCGACATGTCGGAGCGCACGGTCGAACGCGACTGGCGCTTCGCGAAGGCCTGGCTCAACGACCGGCTCGCGAACAGAGACCCCGAGGAGTGATCCAGCGGGAGGCTCGCTCGTTGGTGGGCCACCGGTCCAGAGGGACTCGCCTCTTGCTTCCTTCTGCCCCGTCGCCCCCAGGCTCATTCCCCGCAGAGGCTGCCTGCGACGATGGGGCAGACCGCCAGGACCCATCGGGATGGCGCCCGACGCTGCAAGGAGCGTCGACCCCGCCGCCGGACGGCGCGCCCGCCTCGCTCGCGCGCCTCGGGTAACGTCGCCCCCGTACGCTGGCCCGCTCCCATCGGTGTTCACACCCCTCAGGGCAGATTGGAGCGGCCGAAGGGACTCGAACCCTCGACATTCAGCTTGGGAAGCTGAGGGGCGGGCACCAGGGCGTCGGTCGCGTCCTTGGCGCGTGGAGCCGCACCAGCACGCATGGAGTCGCCTGAACCCGTTGGACTCAAGGGGTTACGGCCAGTTGGTGCATTCTCTTCGGAGGTCCCTGGCACGCAAGGTGTCGCGTCCGTTCGCACCGAATCGTGCGGAGTCAGCTGACATATCCGCTGACATTGGTCCGTGTCTGAATTGGAGTCATCTTCAGGTCCCTCCGATGCCTTGACGCCTGGAACCTTCGCGATCGCCACAGCAGCATCCTGAACCGTGAGGGCCGTGTAGTGGCGGAGGGTGGTCTTGTAGTCGCTGTGCCGCATGATTCGCTGCGCGATCTGCGGAGCCACTCCTTGCCTTGCCAGGTTCGTTCCAAGAGTCGCTCGGAGAGCGTGCAGGTCGGCCCAGCGCCCGGATGCATCTTGCTTCGGAATCCCGGCACGCTCGAGATCTGAGTAGATGGTCCTGATGGTCGGCATCGTCCGGAAGACGGGATCCGACGGCTGAGTCTCGCCACTGTGAACCCCACGCAGGGCATCGACGGCATCCGTATGAAGCGGGACGGCATCATCACGCCGTGCCTTGCCGATGCTGGCCCGCACTACAACGTGACCCTGCTCGAGGTCAACGTCCCCCCAGAGGAGCTTCTTCATCTCGCCGCGCCGAAGGCCCGTGAGCGCGGCGAAAGTGTAGATGACAGCTCGAGGAGTCCATCTGTCGCCGTTCACACGGTCCTGCTCTCGAGCGACGACAAGTAGGCGATCGAGTTCATCCGTAGTCAGAGCCCGCCTTTCACGGCGCCTGTCCACTTCTTCGTTGAACTTGGGGACCGACACCAAGCCGTTCTCCACAACGAACCCGTTCTTGAAACACCATGACATGAAAGCGACGCATGAGGAGCGAACCGAATTCGCAGTCCTTGCTGAACGGCTTTCGCGAAGTGTCGAGAGATGCCGCCGAAGGGATGAAGGTTCGAAGTCCGTGATCCGTTCGGCTCCTGAGGCCCGAACGAAGCCAACCAGGTGTGATCGCTTGTTGACGATGTGGCGCCTCGCTTGCCCGGCTTGTTCGCACTGATGGAAGTACTCGTCCAGGTGGTTGGGCAGCCCAATCGCCTGTGCCTTTGCACGTTGATCCACGCGAGCATCGATCACGCCGTCTCGCCGGAGGGCAGTATCTGCCTCGAGCTTCGCCGCGATTCTCTCAGCTGCACGCTTGTCCGTTGTCCGCGACGAACGCTGGACTCGCCGTCCAGCTCCGTCCACATACTGGATGATCCACGCGCCGCGACCTTGTCTCTTGTATAGGGATGCCATCAGATACCACCGCTTCGCTTGTTGCTCTCAATCCACTCTCGCAGGTCCGCTGGGTCGTACCGCACTGCGCGACCGATTCGTACGCTTAGGATCTCGCCACGGTTGGTCAACTCCCAGAGTTTGCGCTCTGAGAGGGTCATCAGGCTTGCTGCTTCACGGGCACGAAGGAGGAGGCTCTGCTGGGGCAACGCCTCCACTCCAGTGGGAGGACCCGAGCGATCGAAGTGTTCACGCCTCTCCAGGGATTCAAGTCGCCGCTCGAGTTCCCCAAGGTGACTTCGGAGCAATGACTCCAGCAGCTTCGCCAGTCCAAGTTCACTTGTTGTCATAGCCATCACCTCCAACGGGTTCCCCAAGCACTTCGTTGCCCCATGAAGTCCACCCCTTGGCGGCCTCTCGCGCGAAGAGTTCGAGGTAGGGTCCTGGGCTTACACGCTCAACGATCTGTCGGAACTCCGCGGGTTTTGCGCTGTGGCGCCCCCTCTTGACCTCGAGCCAGCTGCGCACCGCCTTGTCCCTGAATGTGGGGCGGCCACGGACTCCAAGGAGTAGGTACTCGTGCGCGAGGCGGTAGAAGTTCCCGAGACCGAGCTGCGGTTTGACCCAGACAATCGCGGACTTGAACTCGAAACCCCAGGCCTCCATCACTCGCTTGCTCTCGAAGAGAAAGCCATTAGTCGTCCACAGATGCAGGTGGCATGAATCTGCAGCCAACTGTGATACTGGTAGCGCTTCAATCTCACCGAGATCCATCGTGGGGTAGTGGCGACCGGTCGCGCCACGTGTGCCTTGGTTCGAGTACGGCCACGGTGGGTCTGCGTAGATGCAAGAGAATCGCTCCCCAGCATTAATTAGATCGGAGAGACAGGTCAGGGACCCTTCTCCATCCCGAGTGATAGTCGCCGCCGTTTCAACCGTTCCTTCGAATCGGCGGGCCATTTGCTGTGCCGCGGATCCGGTGAGCTCCGCGCCAGATGACTTAGCCTCCTGAAGGAACTCCTCAAACGCTGGATCAGGGACGTGGGCAAGGCGCTGCCAATGCGAGCTCTGACTCTTCGAGATGCCCAGTTCGGAGAGGCTGGGCGCAACGGTCCCGGCCCGCGACCGTTGGTATTCTCCCGGCCGCTGCCGTCGGCTCTGGGTCAACAACTCACCCGCACGCCGTTCGGCACGAAGCCGGATCTCTACTACCTGGTTGATAATGTCCCGCGACAGTCCAGCCTGCTTGGCGTAAGTGCGGACCGCTTCGGCTCGGCTTCGAATTTCTCGTGCGTAGTCGATCGATTCAATCGAAGCCAGCTCTTGTTTCACGTTGCTGAGTGCAATGATGACGTGGTCTTGTTTGTTCATGACGCCCCTCTGATCGCACACTATCAGCGTCGTTTGTTGTTCTTTATATGCCTACAGATGCATACATCAAAGAAGGTAGAACGCATACGTGAATGCGCCCGCATACAGCTCCAAGTCGCCTCGGTTCCTTCTCGTTCCATCGGGTGGTGGCCTGGTCGAATACCCCTCGACTTGCCACGAGAGGACGGACTCCTAAGCCGCTGGTTGTTCTCAATTCAACACTGGAGCTGGCTCTCGCAGGGACTCTCGGTGGTTCATCAGAGCCGAGTCGGACATGCCTGTTCTCATGCTTCTCCCTCCGGTAAGATCTAGGAATGGACTGCCTACAAGATGAACGGGCTCGACTGTCGAGCGTGGGCGGCATCGCTGGGCTCTTGTCATGCTCGCCGAACGTGCTGACAAGCACCTCGGCAATCCCGTTCGAAGCAAGCAGCGCCGTCGTGCTGTACGGCATCGCCCGCATGCGCGGGCGGTATACGGACGCACACGCGAAGCCTCTCAACGTGGAGCTCTACCGAGCACCACGGAGCCCCCTCTGTAGCCAACCCGACCCTCTCAGTAGCAAGCGGGCCGCCGGTGATGGAGGAGATGTTCAGCTGGTGGTGACTGGGACGAGCGCAGCCCGTCTCGTACCGGTCCGGTCGAGGGGAGGTCTGACGACCCCCGACCGTTCCAGTACCGAGCCGCTCAGCTCTCTCGGGCCTAGGCGAATGCGGAGCTCCGCTCCTGGCGTATGCGCCGCTGCATTCGGGGGCCCCGCGCAAGCGCCCCCGTATGCGCTCCAAGTCCCGTGCATTCAACGCTCTAGGAGTATTCCAACCGCACCCTGCGCAGCAAGGGTGCAAAAGGTATGACGTTCTCAGCTGTTCTTGCTCTGCTCTACTTCCGCGCTCTGCTCAGTCTGCTGGCCCTCCGCCTCCAGTTCCTTTGATGAATACTGACCTCGTAACCAGGAGACATAGCGTCCATGGCTAGCGCCGATAGACCCCGAATCCTCGTCATAGGGAATGCGTTCCTCGACATCTTGCTTGGTGGCAAGCAGGGCCTTCCTCTTCGGAATTGGCCGGGGCCTGGGCAGCGCCTAGTTGTCGACTCTGACGAGCTAGATGTGTTCATGGGGGGCAACGGGTGCAATGTCGCAGCGGGTCTGTCAGCTCTCGGCTGTGAAGTTACGCTTCTGACGGCTCTTGGGCATGATGACGCGGGTCGTAGCCTTCACTCGGAACTTACTGATTTTGACGTACGGGTTCGAAATCTCACACCTCCCCGTGCGACGCTCTCGACGGGTCACAGCTTCGTCCTCACCTCAGATGACGACCCTAGTTACCTCGTCATCATAGGAGCCAATAAGCTGCTCACTGTTGAGGGTGTTAGCGGTGTTGCAAGCGAGCTTGCGCCATTCGATGCTCTTCTGTTGGTTGGCCTCGGGACAATGCCGGGACTCGACGGGCACATCGAGGAGCTAATCCCAGTCCTTCAAGCTATTCGGGAGCGTGCTAGTCGAGATGGAGGCGAGCTTCCTCCATTGGTCATCGACGTCACTCTGCTTGAAGAATCGTCGAGGCTGGGGCGAGGCCCTGAGCAGCTCTTACCCCTTCTTCGGTGTGCGAGCTACGTGACCCCAAACCTCGATGAAGCTTGCCTCCTGCTCGGCCTTCAGGGCGATTCGAAGCAAGACCCTATGCTCGTCGCAGACAAGCTAATGAAAGCAATTGAATGCGAGGCGATTGCGGTGAAGACGGGCGAGACCGGTTGCGTCATTGCCAGCGAGCGCGGGTGCGTCGAAGTTTCGCATGACCGTGTTCCCATGACCGAGCTGAAAGACGAGGTCGGAGCAGGCGACGCCTGGTTGGCAGGTTTTGTCAGTACGCTGCTTCGCGCAAAGCGAGACTTTGCGGGGCTTGAAGCGGCCGCCGCAGAGGGAAACCGTTGCGGTGCTGCTAGTGTCCGAAGCGTCGGCGGGGTTGGTTGGCTCGCAGGGGACTCCAACGACCAGCATGCGGAATGACACGCCAAGGAGTAGGAGCATGAAATCGAGACAGCCCGCAGACTCCCCTTTGGTAGAGGTTGAGGACCGCCGGAGTGATGCTGATGTCGCGACAAGCTCGAGTTCTGTCGGCTCCCTAGCTCGACTTGGCGCCGCATTGTCTGGCTACGCTCGTTATGCCTCAAGGGAGCGTATTGCGCTCGGCTCAGGGGGGATGACTAGCGCATTCGCTAGTGTTAAGGTGGCCATTGAGAAACTAGGGCCCCTAACTCTCGCGCGTCGGCGTGAACTGATTGGGGCCATTCAGAGTGGGGGGCCGGTGGTCGATGGGCCAGGACAGGAGCAACGCGACGAGGATTCAGGCCTCGAGGCCACCTCTGCCTTCGAGAGCGCGTCTATCCGACTTCTGAAAGCGCGTCAGGAGCGCCTTAGAGTTCTGCACGAGCAGGAGCGAGTCGAGGTACAGGAAGAGCTCGACCAGCTTGTTGTGCTCCCTCTGGGTTCAGACGAGGAGCGCAAGGAGGTGGCGAAGCGTCTTAGCGAGGTGGTTCGTGACCTCGGTTACCGGCTTGAATGTTCCTGCTGTGGCTCGCCCGCCTCGTCGCTCTCGTTCCTCACCAGCCGCAACCTCTTCCGATGGAATCATCGTTCAGCCGCAAGGCGCACACCGTGCGAGATTCCTAGGCGGGAAGAAGACGGGGCGCCCATCTTGCCCCCTCTCAAGATAGCAGGAACTCGAGAGCTGTAAGCGGTTTGAAGGTAGATGATTAGGCCGTTGCCTGACTATTTGTACGCCATGGCGTGTAGTCAGCCTACACGCCATGGCGTACAAGTGGGGAATGAGTCCCACGGTGGGGCCCATCACCCACTCCCAGGAGACTCCCATGGCCTACGCACGCAGCATCCCCGCCACTGATTCAGAAGGCGGCTTCCACAACCTCGACACGGCTGGCAAGCAGACGGTTGAAGAGCTGATGTCCTCTGTTCTCCCCCCGAACAAGCTCCGGGGGGCGGCCCTTCTGACCCCGAGCGGCTCCATCTTTCAGGGCGGAGACACAGCCCAGTCACTGCTCGATGACCTGCCTCGCGGCGAGGTTGCTCGCATTACACGCGCTTTACCGGCGGGCTAGACCAGCGTCGTTCGATGGAAACCGTCACCACACTTGAGGCTGCAGAACTGTTCTGCAGCGAGACCCTGGGTCCCGCCTTTTCGGAGGCGGGCGCTCAGCTGGTGACTGACGTTCACGAGCTCGTCGATGCCTATCGCCCCGCGGTGTCGGAACTCGGCACCTCGGTTGCTGGGCTGTACATGCAAACCACCTCGGTGGTGGGGGAGGCGTTGAACGAGTCCGGTGTCAAGGAGGCCTACGCAAAGCTCGCAGTCCATGTCGCGGCTCTGGCGCTCATTGCGTTCGCCTCTCTGCTTGTTTCGCGTTGGGCGCTCCGCGTTCTGCGCTGGTTCCTATTCCCGCCAGAGAAGACGCTCAGCCGTCCTCGCTATGAGCAGCACCGTCGCATCGCCCCTGGTCTGACACCAACCCTTCCCAACCTTCCCAGTCTACGCCCTGCCGTGGGTGCTGCTATTCCAGAAGTGCTACCCGAAGAGGCCCGAGAGGCTGCCAAGCAAGGCCTCGAGTTCGTGGCGAAAGGACACTGGCGTGGTCAGCTTGCATGCCCGCTCTCAACGAGCAAGTACGAGCTTCGGTTTGACCACGTGCGTCGCGCCTTCATCGCGCACGTAGATTCCCCGGGCCGCTTGTCCGAAGGGAGCTTTCGAGCCTGCTGGGGAGGAGGTGGCTTGAACTGGCACCCCTCTGCGCGCTCGCCTCACACCGCCACGAGTATCGCCACATTCCACGCAGCGTTCCTGGCCTTCGTTCGCGCCAAGTGCAACGAGCACGGGGTGTCCACGACAGGTCCGCTTGTTCAACGCCGTAGGTGGGCCGCATGAGATTCAGCTCGTACATCCGCGCATGCTTGCGCTTCTTCGGGCGCGCGCTTCGCCCTCTCACCCAAGAGCTTCGAGTCTTCTTTGCTCCCAACGCTTCGGGCACCCGGCCCTACGTGCGAGTTGCGAGACCGCCGTTCTTCTCGAGCTCGAGCGCGGCACTCAAGCGCCTGCCGTTTGACACGGCGGTTCTTCGAAACGCACGCGTGTGCGTCATTGGGCCTTCGGGGCTTGGAAGTCCCATCTTCGAAGAGCTCGTTCGGGCAGGAGTCGGAGAGGCCCATGCGGTGGGACCAAAAGCGCTGCGTATCCATAATCTGTCTCGAGGACGCCTTTCCAAAGCCTACCTGCGTCCTCGAACCAAGCAGGTCTACGTGCTTACGCGTGGGGTTGTTCGCGACGCTGCAAGTGGCTCAACTGTCATCGCCTGGCCTTGTACGCTCGAGGAGTTGCTTGATTCGGGAAAGCTCGCTGCGCCCGACATCGACCTCCTCATTGTCGCAACCGACAACGACGCTTCGCGAATCACGGCGATGGAGTGGTGCCTTTCTGAAGGTGGCCTGCCGTTTCTAACGTGCGGTGTCTCGGCTGATGAAGTGCGTCCCAACGAAGGCATGAGCTTCTGGTGGAAGCCGGGCTTGGGCGAACAGACGGCGTGCTTCGCTTGTTACGCAGCGTCCTTGCCTGAAGGCTCGTACGACTCGACCGAGTGTGGGGAAGACGATGGTCCCCTGTCCAATCCGATGCTCTGCGAGCTCACGGCCGCGACTGCCGCTTCGCACGCCGTTGCTCTTCTTCTTGGCGAGACCCCGGCGTACCAGCTGGTCTTCACTGGCACAGATGCACCGGGCATAGGCATCAAGCGCTTTCGAGGCGCTCGCCCCGAGTGCGACTGCAGCGAGTTTGCCGATGCGAAGCCTTCGGAGCTCGACGAGCTCGAGCCTCTTGCGCAAGACACACCGAACACGGACGGCGAGGATTTGCCGCCCGAGTCGCCAGGTGGAGGGGTGGCGTTCAATCCCCTCTAAACGACGGTCGGCGCCACGAGAGCACACGAAGTGCCACTCGAGGAACCGACCAGCAATGCAACCCGAACCAATCTAGACAACCATGTTCCGATACATCATCACCCTCGCCTTACTCGTCTTGGCTTCGTGCAGCGCACTTGGCTCCGGCGCGGACAGTCGCGAAGCGGACCTCGAACGTCGCGAAGCCGCAGTGGCTGTCGCACGTGTAGAAACCATGGCACAGAAGGCCATAAACGACGCCGATGGGTCACGCCTGGCAAATGTCCTGACTGCCGACCAAGTCGAAGCGCTTCGCATCGAGGCGGCCCTCATCGCCGAGGAAATCATCGCGTACCAAGACAAGGGTCTCAACCCCGCGGGCTTGGAGTCGAAGCTTGCTGCAATCGAGACGCAGTACGCCGACCACGCGGAAGCGGTCGTCTGGCTTTCCGATGGCGTCATCGTGCTAGGAGAAGACGTGGACCTTCTCCGTAATGGATTGCTCTATGTCCACGAGGTCCAGGGCAGCTGGAAAGAAGCGCACAGGCAAGCACTCGAGGCCGTCCGCCTTGAGCGCCGTCGCCGCAACCTCGATGACCAGAAGGTGTCGGGATGAGTCTCTCTCGCCTCGCTATCGTCATCGTTGCGCTCCTCGGCCTTGCAGTGGCCTGCAAGCCGGAATCAACAACTGGACTCGTGGACGCCTCGACAGTTGCCTCCCCAGTTGCTTCCACCGGAATGAGCGCGAGCAAGTCCAAGCCGAAGGTCGGCGACGGACTTGATGCGCTGACCAAGAAGTACGACAGCATGAGCAACCGTCTCGAGGAACTACTCACCGCATTCGAAGAGCACATCGAGCTCTACGAAGAGCACTACAGGACTGGAGTCGAGTTCGGCAACAGGATCAAAGCGCAGCTTGCAGCAGCCGATGGGCGTACTGCGAGATATGCAGAACTCTACGAGAACTTGCTTGTGGCCATCGTCGAGGCCCCAGAACCGTTCGTCGAGCGTGTTGACACCAATGGCAAGACGACCCGCACCAACCCCTTCGAGGAACTTCGCCGCAGGCGTGACAACCAGTGACCCCTTCCGGCGAGACCAAAGAGACCCTCTCGGGTCGAGTTCCTCGTGATCTCAAGGCTCGCTGCGTTGCCCTGGCCACGCGGCGCAACGTCCCTGTGACCGTAGTGATGACAGAGCTTCTCGAGCGTGGGTTTGCTTCGCTCGAGGGCACACCTCTCAATGGTCACCCAGTGCCGCTGGCCTCCCCGCCGACCGAGGTGGGGGGGCTGGCAACACCGCTCGTGCTCGAGGTGCAAGAGCGCCTGTCACAACTTGAACAACACTCCCGAGCTCACGCTCGTGCCAACCGCTTGGCTGTTCAGGCTGTGATTGGAAGCTTGCTTGCTGACTCGAGCGACGAGATTCGTGCCGCTGCACGTGAATTCCTCGTGCAGTCCTACGCCGGGCTTGAACCGTTGGAGGAGCAGAGCTAGCCCATGGTCGTCACGATTGGACCTGCCTCCGTGAGGCACGCCCGCTACCAACAGGAGGCTGCAGCGAAGCTCGTGTCCTACATGCGCGACTCCGCCAACAGCGTCTCGCAGAGCTTCCTACATGGTGAAGCTTGGCAACACCTCGGCCAGACGCCTGGAGAGCCAGTTGACCCACAATTGTTTGAGTCAGTGCTGCGCGGCGAGCACCCCCAAACGGGCAAGCCCTTGGGGCAGGTACAGAATTACACCGAAGTGCATCAGGGTGTCGGACGTGTTCGCTCGCCTGTTGCTGGACTCGATGTAGTTATCAGCCCCTTCTCCAAGGAGATCAGCGCCCTCTACGTGATGGGTACACCAAGGCAGCGCGCCATCCTGCATCGAATCCTTGTCGCCGTTGTTCAGTTCATTCTTACTCGCGCCGACACGCTCGTTCCGACCAGGAGGGGAAAAGGCGGGAGCACCCGTGAATACAACGGTGCTGCTCTTTGGTGCTGCCACATCCATCTCCACAACCGCCACGGAAACGCTCCACAGATACACGTCCACGCATTCCGGTCCGCACTGGTTCGAAGCGCTCAGGATACACGGTGGACAAAGAGCATCGGGCGCGAGATGTACGCCCACGCACATTCTCTCGGAGCTCTTGCGCGCCTCACTACAAGCTATGAGCTGCAGCGCCTGGGTGTGCAAACGGTTCCCTATCAGCACGGCGGACTGAAGGCATACAAGCTCGCTGGATTCCCCGATGAGTTCGGTCGCGAGCTGAGTTCTCGCTCGAACGAAATTGAAGCTGTGATGCAGGAAAAAAGACTGAGCACTCCAGCTGAAGCCAAACGCGTGGCGCTGCAAACACGAGGGCCCAAGGCGGAGTTGTCGTTTCCCGCCTTGCGTGAGCGCACCTGGGAGGTGGCCGAGCGTCACGGCATCACTCGCGAGCACGTCGCCTCGTTGTTCTCGTCCGAACAGGCCCAGAGCGCCGAGCAACTCTACAAGTGCTCTGCCCAACCCGTCGCTGATGCTCTTGCTTCTGCCCGCTGTGAGCTCGCGGTGAGTCGCCCCGACTTCGAGCCACGCCATCTGCTGCGCGAAGTTGCTGAACGCTTGCAGGCATCAGGCGCAAGCCCTGGGCAAGTGCTCCGTGCGATTGAGCCTCACGTGATAGCGCACAATCTGCGCCTCGAGGCTCTTCCTCGTCGCCAGGACACGACCCGGTCGCGGGTGCGCGAAACCGTACGGGTCAACGGCCCCGAGCGTGCACCGCTACCGGTTGTAGACAGGGAGCATCAATCCCAGCGCAGGGCCGCTCGGCCTCAAAGGAAGCAGCAGCCTGGTCGCGCTCCGCGCCTTCATGTCGGTGAGCGCGTGACTCTCGCCAGTCACTACCACTTGGCAGCCAACCGCATTGCTGACAACGCTCTGGTGCGCCTCACTCGAAAGCTCTCGGGCGCCAACAACGGGATGCGTTTCGCTCGCAAAGGAGAGACGGGGGTCGTCGAGCGAATCGAGACCAAGCGCATCTGGCGCAGGCTTCCGTTCACCCGCAAGGTCGTCGTCGTTCGGCTCGACTGGAGGGGGCGTCGCGGGTTTCTTGCTGCCCGCACCGTGCGCTTCGTTCGCATCCGCGCTAACAGCGTGCGCTTTGCACTGGTTCGCTCTCTAGACATCGCAACCCAGCCAAGGCCTGTGTTGCCCAATCAGGCGCCGGTCAGACCCCCCGTGCGTACCAAGGTGCTCAAGCGCCCGGCACCACAGCCCAAGAAGACCCGTGAGGTCCGTCGGCAAACCAAACACAGCAACCACATCGGCGAGGAGCAATCGCTATGACAGAGAAAGAATGGTGGAGGAGCACCTTCGAGCGCCAGCTACTTGAAGCTCGCCCAGAGCAGGCACTGCGCACGCTGGTGGATACACAAGCAATTTCGGTCGCCGCTGACCGTGAGCGAGCCATCGAAGCGATGGCCAAGCGAGCCCTACGCTACTCACGCAAGGTGACCCCAAGTCTGGTAGCAACGTCAGACCGTGCCGTTTCGCTTCTCAATGCGGCGGCACAACAAGATGTCTCTCGGCGGGGCCTGCTCAAGGAGTTCGCTGGCATAGGCCACAGCCATACCCGCCTCCATGTTGGAGAGCCTGTTCGACTCAAGCACACGCTGGTTCTGAGCCGTGGGCTCTTCGGATACCACGCCAACTCGAAACGCTCGGGAGCGACCTGTATTGCGCAGGGCTCATTTGGCTTCATCGAACCCTCCACTAGCCGTCGCTCCTTGCTCAATCGTGGGGGACTCACCGTGCGCTTCGCTCTCGAGAACAAGACACGGCAGGTCCACTTCACGCCTCAGCGTGCCGCAGCCTCGCTCGAACTTGGCTATGCGTGTCGCGGGCATGACCTGCCGTACAGCAAGCATGCCCACAACTTCGCTCAGGTGTTCATCGAGCGCCAGGGGAACTGGTTGCAAGAGCTCGCAACCGTCTCACGCGCGGTGAAGCGAATCGAGGCTGTAATCACTCGCGCCGAGTACCAGGGCCTCGAGCCTCAAGAGATTCGGGCCGCTACACCCCGTCAACAGGCCTCTCCGATACGCCACCAACCCCGGAACACTCTGCACCGGGATGGACAACAGGGGTTTGGCCTATGAGGGACCTTCGAGCAGCTGATTCCCCAATTCGCGTCGGCTTGGTGCGCTACGCATTGATGCTGGCGACGTTTCATGTTGCGACATCCCTCGTGCTAGCTGCGGTCCTCTTGAGTGGCTACGGCGCTGGTGTTGCCAGGCTCACCACTGAGGTCCACCCGCTCGACCTACTTGCTCGCGCAGAGTTGCTCTCCATGTTTGGCTCCGCAAGAGCAGCGAACATTCGCTTCCTGACGCTCACCCGCAGCGGCCTGCCGGTCACGAGTAAGCTTCTCGCAGATTGCATGCTTCGCGCTCTCACGGAGTGTTTCGTGGTTGTGTTCTCCTGCTCCGCTGCCTGGTTCGCCGCCAAGTACTTCATCGGCCCAGTTTGGTGGCACGCTTCGCTTGCCAGCCTTGGTGGCCACTTCATCTCGTCCTCGGTTCTGCGCGCTGCGCTCTCCTTTGAGCCACCAATGCCGCTCGAGGAAGGCTGTGTCTTGAACATGCAGCAAGCCCGCCGCCACCTCTAGGGAGACAAGCATGCTGCTTCGACGTAAGAACGACACGCTCGCTTTCTGTGGTCAAGACATCCCGCGCCACGGCTGTGGCGGCCCTCATAGTGGGTTTCTTGGTCCGCCGGGCTGCGGCAAGACGCTTCAAATGCGCGCGCTGGTTCGCACTGCGCTCTTCCCGAGGGGTCGCCTCGCCACGAATTGCCTGTGCTTCGACATCAAGAACGAGTGGGTTGCCCACCTCACCGCGATGGGGCTGCAGCCAAATCAGCTGATGGTTTCGAATCCGATGAGCCCGCTCTGTTCTGCAGCTCCCGACTTCGCGGCGGACTTTTCCACCGAGACCTCTGCAGCAACGCTCGCCGAGACTCTCATCCCGATGGGGCAGAACCTTAGCCAGCCCTTCTTCCCAGAGGCCGCTAGGTTGTGCCTAGCGGCGTTGGTCGTTGCCCTCGGGCGTCGAACTGACAGCTGGAACCTTCGACACCTGGTCTACATCGCACGGCGCCCGACCCACGTCGCCCTTCTCCTTCGTGGAGAGCCCGACCTTCTCTCGCGCGTTCAACACGTAATCTCGCAGCACGCGCCCGGCCAGGCTGCTGCAGTGCTTGCAACCATCTCCGTTGCACTCGGTCCCATCGCACCGGTTGCGAGCGCCTACAGTCACCTACCGGCCTTTTCGGTCAAGCAGTGGGCACAAGACTCATCACGACCACACATCTTCGTGCTCTCATCGAGTGCATCGAACCATGTGGGCCTTGAGCGCATCAACCGCGCTCTGTTCTCCATCGCCTGCACCGCGCTTGAGGACATGCCCGATGCTCGAGACGGGCAGGAACGCATGTGGATGCTCATTGATGAAGCGGCGGCATGCGGCAAGCTCGGCCTTGAACGCGCCTTGTTGGTGCTTCGCTCTAAGGGCGCTCGAACAATCATCGCCAATCAAGACCTCGAGAGCCTTGCCCGCATCCACGGGTCGCCGCAAGCAGCGTTGGGTCTGTTTGCGAATGTTGCGATGCTTGGAGTCATGCCGCCGCTCTCACCTCTGACGATGCAATTCGTCACGCAGCAGATGGGGCAGAAGAAGGTCATGCAAACCTCCGGCAGTGAATCAATGGGCTCAGGCGGTACCTCGAACGGAACGTCGTGGAGCCAGGTTGGGGTACCGCCAGTCACGCAAGCCCAGCTCAGCTCACTTGGTGGTCCAAGCAAGCGCAACGGCGTCGCGGTACTTGCACGTGCTGGAGTTTGGTGGAAGGGAAGGGTTGAGCCTGCCTGGCTTCGCCGCCACCTCGTTGAGCCTGACCAGCGTGCTCTCGAAGCTTCGCAGCAACAGCGACCCGCGCACTGGCAGATGGAGAATCCGCTTGATGAGTCTGAGGCACAACTGCTTCGCTTGCCTTGGCCGCTTCCCGAAGCGCCGCCCGCTGACCTGTTCGGAGCAGTGGAGGTTTGACGATGCGCTTGCTCCTCATCCTTGTCGTACTTGTCCTTGCCTACATCCCTAAACTCGTGCTCTGGGAGGCGCTTGCCTTAGGCTCCGCAAATCTCCTTGGACCGGGCAACACGCTCGACACGCTCGAGAAGGTGCTTGTTGCTCTCGCATCGGTCATCGTCTCGATGTTCGCTCTGCTCTGGCTTGCAGCGCGCATTCGAGCATGACCCCGAGAAACCGACTCTCTGTGTTCGCGCCGGTTGCACGTTCGACACGTTGCACGAGTCCTTTCTCATCTAAGCCTTGCCGCCAGACAGAGCCGCTCTCAGAAGGTGACCCTCTTCTAGAGCCTGCCACGGGGGATGGGGGCATTGCTCGGGTCGGCTTTCGCGTCAGTCATGTGGTGTCCCTCAACGGGTGAGGACACACACGATGACCACCACAAAAACCAACACCACGACCAACCGCCCCGTCCACTCCATCCGTTCCGGCAGCGTCAGCGCGGCCGTCTGGAAGAACGAGACTCACGCGGGCGCCTTCTTCTCCGTCACCTTCAAACGCAGCTTTGCCGACGACAGCGAACGTGGCTACAGCGACACAAACTCATTCGGGAGCTCTGACCTCCTGGACCTTCGTCGCTGCATCACCTCTTGCGAGCAGTTCATGGCGGAACAACCCGCCTGATTCTCTCGGCAACCGGCCGCTTCGTTCACGCGGGGCGGCCATCTTCGTTGACTTATCGTCCGAACATGTGAGACCGTGAGTCATGGCCACCCAAACCACAAGTCCCCGTCTCGCTCGTCGACTCCGGTGGCGTGAAGACACGCTTGTCGCCGGTCAAGAGCCTGGCTGGTATCTCGCCGGTAAGCGGCTTGAGGAGGGTGACAAGGTCGACGTCTACACGAAGAGGGCGTCTCGCTCGAGATGGCAGCTGGTGTTGACGGTCACCTGAAAGAGGACCCCGCGGACAGTTGAAATGGGACCCCTGGCCGACCCCCTACGCGGGGCCGGGTTCGGCTACGGAAAGGCCCTCCAGAGCGGCAGACTGAGGAGCGTAACCACACGCACTCAATCCAGCCGCAGGGAGGGCCAGGAGGTGATCAGGATGTCAACTCGGGCAGAGATCCGCCACATGCACATCGTCGATGGTGTGCCCAAGAAGGAAGTCGCGCGCCGCCTCGGCGTGGACGTGAAGACGGTCCGGCGCCATGTCGGCGGCCCGGAGGAGTACCCAGCCCGCCAGTCCCCAGAGCGGGGCCGAATGCTGGACGCCCATCGCGATGAGATCGTGGCGCTCATCGAGCAGGAGGAGCGAATCTCCGCGAAGCGCATCGGCCGGCTGTTGGAAGAACGCCACGGCGTGCGTCGGAACGAGCGGACGCTCCGCCGCTACGTCCAGGACGTGCGCGGCTCGCTTCGGACCCCTGAGGCCTTCGTCCACCGGACGCATGTGCCCGGCGCGACGATGGAGATCGACTTCGGGGAGTCCTGGGCCGAAATCGACGGCCGTCGCACCAAGGTCTTCTTCTTCGTCGCCACGTTGCCCGCCAGCAACGCCTACTTCGCCAAGGCCTACGCGTTCCAGCGCATCGAGTGCCTGCTCGACGGGATCACGTCGGCGGTCGAGTGGTTCGGCGGACTGCCGGGCCGGGTCGTCTTCGACAACGCGTCGATGGCGGTCAAGAAGATCCTGAAGGGCGCGGAGCGGGCGGAGACCGAGATGTTCCACGCGTACCGCTCCGAGTGGCCGCTGGGCGCCGACTTCTGCAGCCCGGCGAGCGGCTGGGAGAAGGGCTCGGTGGAGCGCGGCGTGCAGTACGTTCGTGGACTCTGCTTCCGGCCGGTGCCGGTGGCGTCCAGCATCGCCGAGCTGAACGAGAGGCTTCTCCACGAGCTGGACATCGACCTCGATAGGCGCCAGCTACGCGATGGACGCACGGCTCGCGAGGCGCTGATCGCCGAACGCGAGCAGCTGCGTCCGGTCCCGGCGCACCGACCGGAGACCGCGCGCGTAATCAGCTGCTCGGCCGACAAGTACGCCCACGTGCGGATCGATCGCTGCACGTACTCGATCCCGAAGCACCTCGCGCGGAAGCAGATGACGGCTCGCCTCTACCACGACCGCGTCGAGATCGCGCACGAAGACGCCGTGGTGGCAGTCCACGCACGTAGCGCAACGCCTGGCGAGTACGTTCTCTAGCTCGAACACGTGCTGGAGCTGCTCGAACGCAAACCTCGAGCCGCAGCTGAAGCGACGGTGATCCGGCAGATGGGGCTGCCTCCGTGCTTCGAGGAGCTGCGCGTCGCGCTGCGACGCGAGCGTCGCCAGTCCGACCGGGAGTGGGTCCAGGTGCTCGGCCTGTTGGTGGAGCACCCGCTGGAGTCGCTGCGATCGGCTGTCGTCGCGTCACTCGACAGCGGGGCGCCCGGCCTTGGCAGCATCCGCCAGCTGCTGCGCATTGAGCGGCAGCCGCGGCTCGTCATCGAACCCGTGCAGATCGATCGCCCGAGCATCGCGAGCATCACGGTCGCCGCACCGGACCTTTCCCAGTGGAGCGTGCTGCACGCCGGAGCCCTCGTATGAGCAGCGCGAAAGAGAACGAGCCTCCGCTGCTCGTCAAGGAGCTGCGCGAGCTGCGGCTGCCGTCGTTCGTCGAGCACTGGGACCGAGTCGCGGACGAAGCCAAGCAGCGCGGCGCATCGTACGCTGAGTTTCTTGCCGAACTCGTGCACCATGAGATCCTCGATCGCCACGACAGACGCGTGAAACGACGCATCCAGGAGGCGCGATTCCCGTCGCTGAAGACGCTCGACGCCTTCGAGTTCGAACGCCAGCCAGGCGTCGACCGCGACAAGATCCTTGAGCTGGCCCGCGGCGACTTCGTCGAGCGGCGGGGAAA
>OJFX01000225.1_pt1 | contig 19970 bp, 14 predicted proteins | sample 1594171 | NCBI WGS metagenome assembly OJFX01 (sample SAMN05416840, study PRJEB24817) | seawater metagenome | isolation source: Sea water | place: Canada:Atlantic | collected 2013-07
CTGTTCACAGATACCCAAACGAGAAAAGTCTACCACGGTGCACAAGTGCTGCTTCACCCAGAACCTGGGAACCCTGTTGCGCCAACCATACTCTCGACAGGGCTGTGGGATATGTTTCCTTGGTGGATGTGTTTCATGGACGACTGGGGAGTCAACACCTACCAACAGGCTCAGTACCGATACCAAATGAAGTATGAAGGTCGCGGCATCGGTCCGAATGGGTTCTTCGGACACGAAGGCTGGACAGCCCAAACAAGCAAGGCGCTCAAAACCTTCCTATACCAAGCCGACTATTGGACGCGCGCTGCTGCCAGCGACTGGGAGTTGCCCCCAGATAGGTCCGACTACTGGGCGAAAAATTGCGTCGAATACTACCTCAAGAACACGACCGTGTTTTCAAAGAAGCAGCTCCGCAAAGGCGGGCTCATCTAGTTCTGCCAGTCCTTCGGTCTAGCCGCACGGAGGGAAGAGCTCTCTAGTTCTTTGCTTGCCGTTCTTTGTTCCAGGAGCCGCTGTGTCAGTGCTCCCCCCTCGGGTGAAGGAGCACCTCCAACCAGCTCCAAAAAAGGAACAAGGACTATGACCCCGTCGTATTCGTCAGCCGAACTTAGAGGCTGAGGATGTCGATCGAGAGGCCGCCGGTGGCTTCGAGCGGAGCTCGGGAAACGAAGTCCCCCTCCCGAGTTCGAGGTAGAGCAGTTAAATGAGTTGTCGGTGGTCAATGTGGCAAGATCATGCAGCTTCCGGAGGCGGCCTGAGGCCCTGGATCCGCGCGGCTGCGCGGCCCCAAGCCTCGAGTACGGCGTCCATGATGACCAAGGTCGCGCGACGCGCAGAGACAACGACGCGCCCAGCGACGAGTAGGGGCTGCCTCGCTCGCCGCATGCCCATCTCGGGCGGCTCGTCGAGGTAGTCCGAGCGACCCGCCAGCGATCGAAACGTGTTCAGCAGGTTGAACGCGAGCCCGTGCAAGCAGAGAGCCGCGGCGTTGACGCGTGCGGGATCGACGGGCTTCGCCCGCTTGACCACTTCGCGGCGCGCGTAGCGCGCTTTCGTCCGGTTCGTGCTCGAGACGCGTCCGTCGATGACGGACTTCATCTCCCCGATGTGGGCCTCCATGGTGCCCCGCTCGCGATAGTAGTCGAGGACGTCTCGGCCGCACTTCTCTTCCTTGCTGAAGCTGGTGACGATGAAGAACGAGCGCAGGAACAGCTCCCCGGGAGTCTCGACAACGACGAGTATGACTCGCCTGGGCGCCTTCCACGTGAGGGCGCGATACTTGATCTCGTGGCACCAGATGCGCTCGTACCCTGGCGGGCGGCCGGGTGGTCGCACAGCGTGGATCTCTTCGTACGCCTTCAAGTTCGCGTTTGTCGGGAGTCGCAGTGCATAGGGAACGTCCTTCGCGTCCAGCATCGCGAGCGTCTCTGGCGCGATGAACCCGGCGTCGCCGCGAACGCGGACGTTGTCGGAGAGCTCGGCCCGTGCGCAATCGATGAGCGGGGCTAGCATTTCGTTCGCTCCGTCCGCCGTGCTCACGTTGCCTGGGCGCAGCTTGAGATCGAGCCAGTGACCGGTCTCGCCGAGCATGACACCTAGCGGGTGGTAGCAGCGCGTTCTGTAGTAGCCGTTGTGCTCAGCCCCGGCTTGGTGGCCGTGAACGGGGATCGGGTAGGAGTCGATGTCGAGGGTGACCTCGTCGAGCATGCCACCGCCAGTCGCGTGGACTGCTTTCGCAGCCGAGTCGAAGAGGGCCGATCGAAGGAGCGGGAGGTTGGCCTCGCTGGACAGCTGAGCGAATAAGCGCGATAGCGTCGGCTGAGACGCGACGGCTTCTTCGTCTTCGAGCATCGACAAGCCCCTTTGATCAGAGGTCGCAATCTTGAAGACTGCGTCGTCGCCCCTTGCCGCCGCAGCGTTCGCATGGGCGGAATCGATGGCCATTGCGTACGTCGTGGTGCGCAACATCTGGCTCAGGGAGTGCTGGATGCGGTCGGGCGCGCGCTCATCGGTGAGCTTGCTGGCCAGTTCGCTCGTGACATCGAGCTTCTCGTCAAGCTCGCGGAGGAGCATTAGGCCTGCGTGGCAGGTGAGCTTCTCGGGACGGCCCTCGACGCGGATCGAACCGTTGAAACTTGGCGAGAACTGGCTACTGTTGGAGTCACCCATCGGATGTTCGGACGTTGGCGGTGTGCGGGATGTTTAAGCACTTGCCAGTACGTCGTTTGCGTCTGCTCCGTTGGGGTCTTCAGCTCGTTCTCGTGAATATCACGGGTTCAGTTCGTCGGCGACGTTGCTCGGGCCGTGCTGGTTGCGGCTCCGGAACCGAAGCTCCTCGGGTAGGATCGGTGGGCTGCCGCGCCGATGGACGTCGCGGATCGCCGCTCATGCCATCAGCAGGGACGATTCATGCCCCTGAACGGGTACCCAGTGAACCGTCTACGCCCCCACCCGAGCTTCTCGTGATTTAGTAGGCGGTAGCCGTCAACGATGAATGCTATGTAACCGTTCACGGGGGTAGCGGGCCAGTTTGACGGCCACCCCGCCGATGACGCAGGGGTGACGGCGCAGCTTGAACCCGACCCCAATTGCCCATCGTGCGTGTCGCTGGCAAGCGAGCTGAGCGCCCTTCGGAAAGTAGTCGAGAAGCTCAGCGGGGATGTGGAGCGCCTCAAGGCCCGCAAGCCGAAGACATCCCGCACCTCGAGCAAGCCGCCGTCCACCGACGCCCCATGGGCCAAGAGCGCTTCGAAGAAGAAGTCGACAGGCCGCAAGCGCGGTGGCCAGCCAGGCCACAAGGGAGCCCAGCGCAAACCAGCGCCGCCCAAAGACGTCGACGAAACGAAGATGGTGAAGCCCAGCCACTGCGGCTCGTGCACCGACCCGCTCTTCGGTGACGACCCGAATCCCTGGCGCCACCAGATCATCGACATCCCTCCCGTCAAGCCTCACATCACCGAGTACGTCCTTCACCGGTTGACCTGTGAAGGCTGCGGCGAAGAGACCAAGGCGGAGCTTCCTCACGGCGTCCACGCCAGCAACTTCGGGCCGAACATCGCCGCCCAAGTCGCGCTCCTGACCGGCGAGTACCGGATGTCCAGGCGCAGCGTCCAGCGCTGGTTCGCCGACGCCTGCGGCATCGAGATTTCGCTCGGCGCACTCTCGAACATCGAGCGCAGAATCACCGACGGCCTCGAAGGAGCCCACGCCGAAGCGTTGGCGTCGGTGGCCGAATCGCCCACGAAACACCTGGATGAGACGACTTGGCGCGAGTCGGGCTGCCTTAGCTGGCTCTGGGCTGGCGTCGGCGAGAAAGCGACCGCGTTCCTCATCCTCGACTCGCGTCGCGCCGAGGTTGCCAAGGAGCTGATCGGCGAAGAGCCCAGCGGCATCACGATCAGCGACCGGTACGGCGGCTACTCGTTCATCGACCTTGAGCGGCGGCAAGTGTGCCTCGCTCATCTGATCCGCGACTTCCGCGCGATGGCGGAAGGCGAGAAGGACTTGCGCTGGATCGGGGAGGGTCTCTTGGCCTTGATCGACGACGCCTTCTGGCTCTGGCATCTGCACAAGGACGGTCACGTTGAACGAGCCAACCTCAAGCGTTGGATACGTCCCCTGCGGGCGAGGATCTTCGCGCTCCTTGACGCTGGCGCGCGAAGCCGCGGGCACGAAACGCCGAGCAAGTGCCGCGGCATCCTGAAGACGGAGCCCGCCATGTGGACCTTCGTGGCCGTGGAAGGCGTCGAGCCGACGAACAACGTGGCGGAGCGAGCTGTTAGGCCGGTGGTCATTCATCGGAAGACGAGCCTTGGGAGCCAGAGCAAGCGGGGGAGCGACTTCGTCGCTCGGATGCAGACCGCGTCGGCGACTCTGCGGCAGCGGGGCGGGTCGCTCTTCCAGTTCGTCGGCGACGTTGCGAGGGCCGTGCTGGTTGCGGCTCCGGAACCGAAGCTCCCCGGGTAGGATCGGTGGGCTGCCGCGCCGATGGACGTCGCGGGTCGCCGCTCATGCCATCAGCAGGGACGTTTCATGCCCTGAACGGGTACGAATATGCTGGGTTTCCATCGCCGCCCACGCCGCTCATTTTATGTATTCACTACAATTTAATGGCAGTTATCCCTTTTCAGGATTAGCAATTCTTGGAAGGATGAGGGCATCGGAGGAAATCCACCCACCGCACCCCGATGAGGTCTCACGGTCTCCACCGGCGTTGGGTTTCATCCTACACCGCACCACCAGCTTGGAGATTTATCGTCTCTTGAAAACGCAATTCCCTTCAGCTGTAGTGGTCTACCCAACATACAATGCTCATGAGAACATCCATTGCACTTTCCTTAGTTGCTGCGCTCCTCCTTTTCCTCAGCCCAGCATCCTCTGCCTCACCCTTCGCTCAGCTTGAGAACAAGGTCACGTGTGATAAAGGCACTGTCGGCGCATGCTCCGTTTCGATAGATATCACCGAGATCAACGAAATTCCCGGAGAGTGCATCTGCACGAACTGCAGGAAGATCAAGGTGAAAACCACGATGACCTGTGGCAGCTCGACCTGCACCCGATCAAAAAGTCGCTGCGATGACGCAAGCGGGCCGGTCACTGCTACGTGCGGTGGTGTCACGGTGACCCACACCCCAACCGGCACTTGGGGCAACATCTTCGACAACGGAACGTGCGACCAGATCACCACGAACTGATTCGTTCAGCTCCTTGAGCTACTTGCCACGGCGTAATGCGAGTTACGTTGTGGTGTAGTGTTTTAGCCGCGTTCGATGCGCTGTAGTCGTTCTGCCTGGGAGCGCTTTTGAATAACTGGACACATGAATGACATGCTGCAACGAATCACGAGATTCTTACTATGGAATGATAAGCGCTCCGCCGGTTTGGCATTTATGCTTGCCCTGACGCTCACGACAGGCTGCTCTCAAGAGGAGCCGGAGTTGCCTACTTCGATGGAAGCTCAGGTTGCCATTAATGTATCGCATGTGGACTTCATGAGTCGCGTTGAGCAGTATTCCTGGACAGGCGATTACGGTTCATTTCTTTTATCGGTTGTGCCCCAATTAAAGGCTGGTGGCGATGGGGGAGAGGACATGGTTCTCCTAATGTACTCTGTTCAGCTTCACGGTCATGGCGATGGGGTGGCCTTCGGCGCCTCGATCTCGCCAGAATCGTCGATTGTTCCTCAGACCCTGGTTCTGTCAGATGGAATGGAGTTTACTGCTGTCCCAACTCGGCCTTGGGGGGCTGTTAGTAACCGATCGGAGATAGACCTGATTGGCTTTGAGGCCTTGGCGGGATTTAAATAAGTTGACTTCTCGTGATGTAAGTTGATTTAATCTATGAAAAGCAAAAAATACATTTACTTGCTCGCCTTCCTTCTACTATTGTCCGTCGCATCGTGGTCGATCATTGAGATGGGGGCGACACCGAACCAGGGAGAGGCGCTTAAGCCCGATGAGCTTGGTGAAGAGCAGACGCAGTCAGATCCCGATCTTGGGATCAGCTTGAACGCAGAGTCACGGGTAGTCCTGGCTCACGTCAATGTCGCCGCTTCCACGGACTCTTCCCCGACGAAAGAGGCATCCGACACTCGCAGACTGGAGTTAATTCAGTCCTTTCCTGAAGCAGGCAGCCTTGCGATCTTTAGGAGCATCGGGGAGCAAAAGAAGCCTTTAAGAGCGTCTCAGGGAGCGGAGAGGCTCGAAGATGGCCGCCTCGAACAATACTATGGAGAGCGAAATTTTTCTGGCGAGAAAGACGGCTACTGGGTTAGATGGAGAGATGGGCGTCCACTGAGTGTGGAGCATTGGAAGAACGGTATGCCCGTGGCGCCAAAGGTCCTATTTCACCCAAACGGTCAGGTGCGCTCATATTTCGGGACCGTGGATGATGAAGGCCGTGTTCAGGGGAAGGCGTGGCATTGGAAATCTGACGGTTCTTCTCACGCAATTTCTACCTATACAGACAACAGGTCCGTTGGTGAGTCGATTGAACTTGATGGCATTGTCAGCGGCGGCTGATAGGTGGCTGCGTCGGATCTTTGCCGAAAACTTGCTCGGTGGTGTCGTTGGCTTCCACGGATCAATTCTCTGTTAGACAAGTCATAGCTTAGTAAGAAACCTTGAACGTAGGAGAGTCTTCCGGCTGTGAGCGTCGCCGGTCATAAAGCCGGGTTGTACTGATGTTCGCATGCCCGAGCCACCCTTGAACGAAGGCGATGTCAGCCGAATGCTCTAGAGCATTCGTCGCCGCCGTCGCTCTCAACGCATGTAGACATAACCCGTCCACCTGCACACCCGCCCGCAGGGCGTAGCTTTTGACCATCTTGTAGAGCCCATCGCCGGTGATCGCGCCGTCTAGCCCGCCCTGCGGGTTGCGGACCGGCCGGAAGAGGGGACCCTTCTTCTCTTCCCTATGGCCCGCTGCCTCGAGGTACTCGTCCACGGCCACGAGCGCCGCCGCGTGCACAGGGATGTAGCGCGTCTTCGAGCCCTTGCCCTCAACCGTCAGGTGGGGGACTCCTCTACGCTCCTGCAGCGACCCGACCGTCAACGTCGCGAGCTCGCTACGCCTGAGCGCATGGAACAGATACACCGACAGGATCGCCCGATCGCGCACAGCTTTGAGCTTCATGCCGATGGGGGCTTGGAGCAGCTTCCGCGCTTGGTCATCCGACAACGCCGGAGTCTTGCCTTCGTTGTTGTCCGCCGCGGGCCGCTTCACTCCGGCAACCGGGTTCGTCTCGACAGCGTTCTGGTTGCATAGGAAGTCGTACAGCGAGCTGATCGAAGACAGCTTCCGACGAACAGTCGCCGGTGCTAGGCCCTGGCTCGCCACCTGGTCGCGCCAAGCGATCACATGCGCCCGCGTCACGTCCCGCAGCTCGAGCGGCGTCTCGATCCCGCAGAACCCGATGAACGCCTCGAGGTCGCCTTGGTAGGCACGTCGAGTGTTCGGGTTGTCGATGTTGGACAGCCACTCGAATACGGCCGGAACGTCGCGCAGCTGGTGGAACTCCGCTGCAGACAGCAACCGAAGCCCGCCGCCCGAAGCCGTCTCGGCCCTCAGATTGATCTCGGATGCATCAGACCCCGACTTGGAGCCCGAGAGCGGAGCGGCATTCAGGTCGTTAGGCTGCGTTGAACCCGCAGGAAGGGCGGTAGGAGAAGGAAGGGATGGGGGAGTCACGTTGCCGCCGAGCTCGACGTCGGGCGGCGTGTGCTGGCCGCGCCGCCACCGCGTGGGGTGATGACGTCCGTCATCCTCGTTCGGATCGTGTTCGGGTGTCGTGGAATCGGTGGTCATCGGGAGCGCCTTTCTTGGGGTTGTGAGCCCTGATACTACTATTGATAAAATACATTATCAATAGCTAAGTACTGCGCGACTCACCGCGATCAAGCTTGCCGTGCACGACCCCGCATGCATGCTTCTGATTATTCGACGCTTTCTTGCTGGCAGGCAGGATTCACGGCTTACACTACCTACATCCCAGCAAGCATTCGCCCAGGCGACCGAAACATTCATGCAGAAGAACGAAGAAGACGACGACGACCCCGACCTCAAGGCCCGACGAAAGCTCGCATCAGACGGAGGAAAGGCTCGAGCAAAGAAACTCTCGGCAGAAGAACGCAGCCAGATCGCACGCAAGGCCGCACTAGCCCGCCACGCCATCCCAAAAGCTACTCACGCTGGCGAGTTGACGATCGCGGACACAAGCTTCGCCTGTGCCGTCTTGGAGGATGGGACTCGTGTGATCTCAGAGGCTGAGTTCATGAGGGGAATGGGCATTTACCGAAGCGGCGCACTCTCAACACGTCGTGAACAAAAGGAAGATGGCACTCAAATCCCGCTCTCCCTAGCTCACAAGAACCTCGAACCATACATCACGCTTCATTTCGGCCCAGATAGCTTCCAACCGGTCCAATACCGTAACACAAGAGGGCATCGCGCAAAGAGCGGAATCAAAGCAGAGGCTATACCCAAAATCTGTGAAGTTTGGATGGATGCTCAGAAGGACGGTGTCCTAGGGCCACGTCAAGCCGAGATTGCATCGAAAGCTGAAATACTTCTCCGCGGCCTCGCTCGTGTCGGCATTACGGCACTTATCGATGAAGCGACCGGATATGAGAAAGATCGGCGCCGTGGTGAGCTCCATAAGATATTGGAGGCGTACGTGGCGTCAGAACTCCTTCCGTGGACCAAGAGGTTTCCTGATGTATTCTATGACGAAATGTTTCGGTTGATGGGGTGGGATTGGAATTCGCGACAGCGTCCAGCTTATGCTGGGAAGCTGACGAACCAGGCCGTCTATGAGCGGCTTCCAGAGGGTATCAACGACGAACTTCGACGCAAGAATCCGAGCGATGGCAATGGCCGAAGGAAAGTACGCCATCACCAGTGGTTGACTGAGGGCGTAGGAAACAAACACCTAGAGAAACACCTCAACTCAATCATACCTGTTATGCGACTTTCGAAAGACTGGGGTGACTTCATGGATAAGTTGGATGTCGCGGTCCCCATGAAGCCGGTAGATGGCGACGAATAGTTAACGCGTCTAAAGCAGCCCCTGGACCTCAACACATGAAAGCCCTCTTGTTCGACCTGATTCGCCCGCTCTATGACTGGTGGAAGAGACGTACAGACGCGAAGGCGAAGGAGCGTCTGGACGTTATTGCGGAGTCCAGGAGACGAGCCCATGCCAGTCGTGATTCACGACAAGCGGATTTGCTCGACGCCGACCGACGCCTCTTCGGCCAGCTAGTTGAAAATAGCGAGCTGGCGGAAGTGGTGTCTTTCCTGGACGAGCACAACTTCGGAGACGCCTACCTGCGGCAGCATTTCCTTTGGCTCGACAACTTCATCCGAGAGTGGGACCAGCCAACTCGCGAGTTTCATGGGACCGAGCTTCAAGAGCACTTGGAGGAGTTTCTTGCTCACCTGAAAGCCCTTCTGCTTGGCCTCACTCGGGACACGTTCGTTGTCGGGCAATCTATGTCGCACAGTCGGGTGCCAGCGGAGTGGATGACAACGCAGAGGGATAGGTTTTGGAGCGTGGTCAAGGAGCTCAATCAGTCCGCTGAAGACAGCGTCAACGCATACAACTCGCTCATTCGACGGGGTAAGTCGATGCTGGCGGTCTGAGTCCATTGCCTCCAAAGACTTCCCCGTTGCTCGCGCGAGCAACGGGCCTCCACCGGGAGCTTGTTGGCGCTGGTCGAGAAGTGAAGCAATCCGCTGCTCGTCAGCGTTGAGCGTGCTGATCGCCAGACGCGGTTCTCCGACGGTCGTCGTCGCAACGATTTCCACCGATCCTAGCGCGCGCGAGTGCCCGCCCGGCGATGTCGGCTAACTGATCGCCGCAGCAGAGGCCTCGTCCACGACAGCGGACGAAGCCTCACAAGCAACCCCACTTCTCGGCCGCAGGTGATGCAGGTTGACGCCTCCGTAGCTTGGGCTCTGGTATTCGGGCCCGCAGTGGCTTCCGCCGCGGGCGCAATGCCATCGGTTGGGGCAAGCGTCGGGTTCTCGACCTGTTCAGCTTGGCTGTCCGGGCCTATCCCAGCACCTTGATGCGTTACGCCGGTCGATTGGCGCTCTCGATGCCGACGCTGTCGCGCAGCGTTCGCTTCTCGCCCCCTTGCGGTTGCTTCGTAGCGGCGCCCAGCAGCTCGAACTTGCCGATTTCGCGCACTACCGCGGCAGACGTCGCTGCAGTACTTCGTTCCGCCGTCGCAGAACCTGCAGACGAGGAAGAAGCCATCGCACTCGACGCAGCGCCCCCTTCGAGGCGAATCAGAGTCACATGGCATTGGGGGTCATCTCTGGCACTTCAACTGGCTATGGGTGGTGGCGCTGAGCGTGTCCCTTGCGGGTCTGAAAGACGCCGGGCCTCGACGCATCGGACGTCGCCGTCAGCAACGGGGAGCCTACGAGAAAACCAGATCCAAGAAGTCGTCCCGCCTTTAACTAGAACCAGATCCAGGCCCGCGAAGGGGCGCGTTCGCGCTGATGAGCGTCGGAGAGTTTCAGTTTGGCAGTCAACCACAACGGTGACGAGCAGCGGATTGCTCCGCATTCGCACAGTCACCTACAGGAGCTCTCGCGAATCAAGTGATGACCAGCAGGCCTGTCGATTACGCGTCTCATCTCATGGATCCTTGCACAGACCAAGGGGAGCAAACTACAGATTCGGTCTAACTCCTGAGGCTCTCCTCGCACACAGGGCTTCACCCCAGTAAACGGACGAGTCCAGTCGGACGAATCGTCCTTCTCGAGCCCGTACGGCCCGATTCTGGCCCTTGACAAAGCTCGTGATAAACTGGATTATCGCAAGCAGCGGCGTCGTGCTGGATTTCTGGAACAGAACGCCATTTTGGAGGGAGACATGCCGCAACTTTCAGCCACCAGCATCGAACGGTTCCTCAAGGTCGGAGGTGAGGACGCCTCAGACTTCGTCGCCTACGCGCGCGAGCTCGAGATTCTCGCCGGGCGCTTCGAGGACCTTCTCGCGAAGCACGCACCCGAGGAGTTGACCGCGTTCCAGCGCCAGGTGCAGGAGTACAACGCTGCATGGAAGGACTCGGCGGATGGGCACGCTCTGTGGACGACCAAAGCTGTGAAGGTCGCCCCGTGAGCCCCGCGCCTGGTTTTCAGCCAGCGCCAGACACCCTCTCGCTTCGCAAGTTGAGCTCGCGACGGGTGAATGCCCGTTTGAACGACGAGACGACGGCCCTCAACGTACCAAGGATTCCGGCATGACCTCCGACAACGAAGCAAGGCGAAAAGACCTGGTGCTGCCCGGCGCGGCCCCGAAAGCAAAGGGCAAGGCTGCTCGCGCCGCACTTCAGCGAGTCGACGAGAACAGCACCGTGGCTCTCCTGGCCGCAGTGCCTGCCGAAGAGGTGTGGCTTGAAAGCATCGACTCCGAACGGACTCGCCTTGCGTACAAGAGCGATGTTCGCCAATTCATCTCGACTCTAGCCATCCAGTCCAGCGACGAACTCTACGCCGTCACCCCAACAGCCGTCATCGCCTGGCGGCGCAAGATGAGCCAGCCCAGAGACCAAGGGGGTCTCGGACTCAAGCGCACCACCATCCGGCGGAAGCTCTCTGCGCTGTCGAGTCTCTACGAGCACCTCGTTGAGGAAGACCTCATTGACTTCAACCCCGTTCAACAGGTCAAACGACCTGGACGAACGAAGAAGGACCGCAAGGGCAAGACCCCCCCTCTCGTTCAAGAAGACGCGCGCGCCTTGCTCAACGCACCGCCGCTAACAGAAGCTAGCACCAAGGACGGTATCGAGCTAACCGTCCCACTGGCGGGAATCGCTCTCATCCGCTCGCTTCGCGACCGTGCCATTCTCTCGCTGGGCTTCCAAAATGGGTTGCGACGAAGTGAGATAGCACACCTGACGGCTGGCTGCATCGAGCTCCGCGAACGACTCCCCCATATCACCTACACCGCAAAAGGCGGTGACGACCACACCGTCCCGATGAACCCCCAGGCGCACAAGCGAGTGCTCGACTACCTCGATGCAGCTGGCCACGGTGACGAACTGCAAGGCCCGCTCTTCAGGCCGACTCGCGCGAACCATGTCGAAGGTACCGACGACATGGAGCGCCACATGGCACCCGCTATGATTGACCTCATCGTGAAGAAGTGGGCTCAAGTGGCGCTCGGTCGCGTGCGCGGCATCAGTGCACACACGATGCGAGCGACGTTCGTGACACGCACGCTTGAGAACGGCTGCCCTCTCGAGCGTGTTCAGCACGACGTCGGGCACGCACACATCTCGACGACGCAGCTGTACGACCATCGCGGGCTCTCGCCGGAAGAAGCCGCACCGTTCTTCGCGAACTACTGAACACGGCGAACTGAGTCCACTAGGAGCCTGCCAACATGATTGAGAAAATCGTCCGCATCGCCAACATTGGCAAGTTCACCGAATGTAGCCCCAACGGTGACGTCACCTTCCGGAAGCTCACACTCATCTACGGACCGAACGGTCACGGCAAGACAACCTTGTGTGACATTCTTCGTTCGCTCGAGTCGGGAGACCCGGCCTGCATACAGGGCCGAAAGACCCTTGGTTCTTCGTCTGAGCCTGACGTGCATATTCGTCACTCGGGTAAGAGCGCGCGGTTCACCAAGTCGAAGTGGAGTGAAGCTTCGCCCGGCATCGACCTTTACGACTCAACGTTCGTCAACGAGAACGTGCATGCAGGTGACTACGTTGACATCGAGACAAGAAAGCGTCTCTACCACGTTATCGTGGGCGCGGAGGGTGTTCAGCTTGCGCGCAAGCTGGACAACATTGACAGCGAGGTTCGGCAGTCGAACAAGACAGTGAAGGGCAAGAAGGAGGAGGTCGCGAAAGCACTGCCGAGCGGCTGCACTCTTGATGACTTCCTCGCCCTCACCAAGGACGCTAGCGTTGGTGAGAAAATTGCAGCGAAGCAGTCTGAGCTCACAGCTCAAGAGAGTGCTGCCGCGATTTCCACCACGGCCTCACTAGCCACGATTCAGCTACCACATGTGCCAGTGACGCTGGACGACACCTGCGGTAAGGTGCTTTCCGACATCTCTCCCGAAGTCGAGAAGCGAGTCAAGGAGCACATCAAGACTCACCTCGGCTCTTCCGGTGAGAAGTGGGTGGCGGACGGGCTTGCCCACACCTCCGCCGGTACCTGTCCGTTCTGCGCGCAAGACCTTCAGTCTAGCACGCTCGTCCCACTCTACTCACAGTTCTTCAGCGAGGCATACGGCCAGCTCAAGGACGAAATTGCGAAGCTTCGCTCATCGACGACATCTACTCTCGCCGACTCAGCCCTGCTTCGAGTGAGAAAGCAACTGTCCGACAACGCGAAGCTTCATGACTTCTGGTCTGCGTTCGATGTTCCGGGCCTTCCGGAGCCACCGGAAGACGCCCTCGAAGCTTCACTCAAGCAACTGCGCAGCCAGGCGCTCTCTCGGATTGATAGCAAGTCTGCGGCTCCGCTTGAAACCGAAGCGCCGAGCGCGACATATCTAAGCGCCCACGCGTCCTTTGAGGAGATGCGCGCTGCGTTCGATGTGTACGCCCAAGCTGTCGAAGCCATCAACGGGCGAATCGAGAGCATCAAGGCTGCCACAGAGGAGGGAGACGTCGACGGACTGCAAGAGGACCTTAGGCAGCTTCGAGCCATTGAATCTCGCCACGAGGAAGGCACGGCAGCCGCCTGTCGTGCATACGTCGAGACAAGCGCCGAGAACGCGTCACTGGTTGCCGCCAAGAGCGCCGCCAAGGAGAACCTTGACAAATACAGCGAGGAGGTCTTTGACAATTACCAGGCCGAAATCAATCGCATCCTTCAAGGGTTTCAAGCGGGCTTCCGCATCGGGAGTACTCGTCATCGCTACGACGGAGGTAGTGTCAGCTCCACTTATCGAATCGTTATCAACGATGTTGAAGTCAATCTCGGTGGACCCAAGAAGCCTGCGTCTGAGCCAACCTTCCGAAACACCTTGAGCGGCGGCGACCGCAGCGCTCTCGCCCTAGCGTTCTTCCTTGCCAAGGTACGACAGGACTCCAACATTAGCGACCGGACGGTGGTGCTTGACGACCCCTTCAACAGTCAAGACCGCTCTCGCCGAACAAGAACGCGCCAACACATCGTGAAGCTCTTGGCAGTCGCAAGACAGGTCGTCGTGCTCTCTCACGACCCGAGCTTCCTACGAGACATCTGGAAGGCTGTGCCTGAGACTGGAGCGGTTCGCTCTCTGCAACTGTTCCGAACTGGTGAGAACGACACACACATCAACGAATGGAACATCGGCGAAGAGTTCCGAGGTGATTACTTCGAGAACCACCAGGTGCTGTCGAGCTACTGCGCGGATGGAGTTGGCTCAGAATCGAGCTCCAACTCCCGCAGAAGGTCAGTTGCAAGAGCCATCCGCCCCCTTCTAGAGAAGTACCTCGAGTACAAGCTGCCCGGACAGTTCGCAGAGAACGATTCACTTGGCGAGATGGCGGGTGCCGTTCGGCGAGCTGACGTCACGTCACCGCTCGCAGCTGCGAAGCGAATCGAGGAAGACCTTGTCGACTTGAATGACTTCTCAAGGAGGTATCACCACAAGGACAATCCGAACGCCGATAAGGAGCCGATTGACGATGGTGAACTCCAGAGCTACGCCTCGCAGGCACTGGGTATCGTTGGTGGGTTCTAGCTTCCCAGCCGTTTCGCAGCAGACAATGCGCCCTTCCCGTCTTCCATGTCGGTTTCGTTCGCTCTTCACTTCAGCAACCCAGTGCGTACCGTCACTTTCGACTACCACGAAGTCCACGTTGCACCTTCGCCCTTATTATTGCTCCGAACTGGTTCACCGACGCTTCGCCTCACCTCTCTGGGCATACACGCCTAGCCACAGAGGACAGCGTTGCGCTGAGCCCCCAGAGTGCGGTAGAGCCAAGTACCTATGAGAATCATCAGCAACACAGGAAACGACAGGGTGCTTGACCTGCTCAAGCCACAGCTCACGGGTGAAGCGCAGCTTGACGTCGTGACGCCTGTCATGTCGCTCTACGCGTTCTCCGAACTCCTCGATGAACTCAAAGGCCTCAAGCGCATCCGGCTTGTGCTCCCTCAGGAGAGTGACGCTCTCGAGCTGCTGGGTACTGAAGCCGACCGGGCTTGGCGCAATCGTCTCCAGAACAGGTGGCTCGCGCGGCAGTGCGCGGCGTGGCTACGCGACCGCGTAGAAGTCCGAGTTGCCCATGGCCCCATCCCGCAGGGCACCGTAGTTGTGCGTGCAGAATCCGAGCAGCCCACGCAAGTGGTCCTCGGCTCGTTCTCGCTCAGCACACAGGGCCTCGGCATCACGCCTGGTAACCCTATGAACCTGATTCAGGCGTCAGAGGGCGACACAGAGAGTGCGTCTCTCTCGGTGTGGTTCGACTATCTCTGGAGTTCGCTCAGCACGGACGGTTCAGAGCCGTCCCCAATCTTTTCCGCGCTCGACGCCATCGCGGCTCACCATCCGCCGCACGCTGTCTACACCCTCATCCTAGAGCACCTCTTTGGCTCTCGCGGTGACGAGCTTGACGAAGAGGAAGTCGTCAAGTCTGCCACGGGCATCCGTCGAACCGTGGTCTGGCAAAAGCTCTACAAGTTTCAACGGGACGGCGCAGTCGGTGCCATCGACAAGCTCAACCGCTTCGGCGGTTGCATCATCGCTGACAGCGTAGGCCTCGGAAAGACGTTCGAGGCTCTGGCCGTCATCAAGTACCACGAGCTGCGAAACGACCGCGTGCTCGTGCTCTGCCCCAAGAGGCTGCGCGACAACTGGACTCTTTACTGCGCCAACGACCGCCGCAACATCCTCTCAGCCGACCGCTTCAACTACGACGTCCTCAACCACACAGACCTCTCTCGAGACGGAGGGCTGTCCGGGGACATCGACTTGAGCAACGTCAACTGGGGCAACTACGACCTCGTGGTCATCGACGAGTCTCACAACTTCCGCAACAAACGGAGCTATCAGCAAGGACGAGAGACTCGCTACGACCGCCTCATGCAGCGCATCATCCGCGAGGGTGTTCGCACTCGCGTGCTGATGCTGTCAGCCACCCCGGTCAACAACCGCCTGTCTGACCTGAGAAATCAGATTGCGTTCGCCACTGAGAACAACGACGCAGCTCTCGAAGAGCAAGGCATCGCCAGCATCGCGACAACCACCCGCAACGCACAGCGCCAGTTCAACCGCTGGCTTGAGCTCAGCGAAGAAGACCGCAGGCCAAGCGCACTCGTAGAGATGCTTGGCTTTGACTACTTCACGCTGCTTGACACGCTCACCATCGCTCGCTCCCGCAAGCACATCGAGAAGTACTACGGCATCGCCGAGACAGGCCGCTTCCCCGAGCGCTTGCCCCCCATCAACCTGAAGGCTGACGTGGACCGCAACGGCGCGTTCCCAGCAGTCCGAGACATCAACCAGGATATTCGGCGGCTTCACCTCGCCGCCTACGCGCCGCTGCGGTACGTGCTCAGCCATCGACAAGCCGCGTATGACGAGAAGTACAGCACGGAGGTTCGCGGTGGACACACGTTCTTCCGCCAGGTGGACCGCGAGGAGAGTCTCATTCACCTCATCCGCGTCAACCTCTTGAAGCGGATGGAGAGCGCTGTTTCGTCGTTCGCGTTGACCGTGCAACGACAGCTCAAGGCCGTCGAAGGCACCATCGAGCGCATCGACTCTCAAGCCCAGGAGCTTGAAGAGCTCGACATCGCTGATATCGACATCGAGGACCCAGCGTTCGAGAGCCTGCTCGTTGGGCGCAAGGTCAAGGTGCTCCTAAACGACGTTGACCTCGTGCGGTGGAGGCAAGACCTTGTGGAGGACAGGAACCGACTTCAAGCTCTATCTGCGGCTGCAAGCGCCATCACTCCTGCACGCGACGCCAAGCTCGAGGAGCTGCACAAGATGCTCCTTGCGAAGTGCAATCGCGCCATCAACCCGGGCAATCGGAAGGTCATCATCTTCACCGCGTTCGCCGACACCGCGAAGTACCTCTACGAACAATTGAGCGGCTGGGCTTCGAAAAAGCTCGAGATGAACTCTGCGCTCATCACTGGAAGCGGCGGCAATCAATGCACGCTGCCCAACCTCAGGAAGGACCTCGCGTCCCTGCTCACGGCCTTTGCACCAATCGCAAAGGAACGCCCGGAAGACCTCGCGTCTGACGGCGACATTGACCTGCTCATCGCCACTGACTGCATCTCCGAGGGCCAGAACCTTCAGGACTGCGACTGGCTCATCAACTACGACATCCACTGGAACCCCGTCCGCATCATCCAGCGGTTCGGCCGCATCGACCGACTGGGCTCCCCCAACGAGCGAATCCAGCTCGTGAACTTCTGGCCCAACATGGAGCTCGAGGAGTACCTCGACCTAGAGCAACGCGTCAGCGGCCGCATGGTCTTGCTCGACATCTCTGCCACAGGGGAAGAGAACCTCATCGAGCGCCAGTCTGGCGACCCGATGAACGACCTTGAGTACAGGCGCAAGCAGCTCCTCAAGCTCCAAGACGCTGTCATCGACCTTGAAGACCTGTCCACGGGAGTGTCTATCGCTGACCTCACGTTGACTGATTTTCGCATCGACCTCGCTGAATACAGAAGAGCCAACCCAGGAGCACTTGAGCGCTTACCGCTTGGCGCGTCGTGCATCACGATTCCAAGCGACTCTGACATTCCACCGGGTGTCATCTTCTGCCTCCGTGCTGAAGGGCCCGCCGCTGAACGCGCAGCAGAGCCCGGCTACCCGCTTGCCCCCCACTACCTCGTGCACGTCGGGCAAGACGGCTCAGTGCTTCTTCCCTACAGCCAGACCAAACGCATCTTGGACCGTCTCAAGCGTGTGTCTGTTGGCAAGGACCTGCCTGACCCTGAAGCGTGCGAGCGCTACGACAAGCTGACTCGCTCAGGACGTGACATGCGAGAAGCGCAGCGCATGCTCGCAGCAGCTGTTGCTTCAGTCGTTGGCAAGACCGAAGAGCGCGCCGTCTCAAGCTTGTTCAAGCCCGGCGGCACCCACGTGATGCCCGGTGAGTTCTCTGGCAACGACGACTTTGAAGTCACCGCGTTCGTGGTTGTTCTTGAGGCGGATGCTCCGTGACTGTCGAAGATTGTCTCAACGCTCTTCAGCTGCCGCCTGAGTCTCGCGTTGACCAACGCGTGCCGAAGAAGACCTTGTCTGAAAACGGCGCGACCACAGCGGCCCAGCGACGTCTCGTTCAAGAGGGTGTTGAAGAGCTTCGGTGGGTTGCCACGCTCAAGCCCATGACGGTCGGAGTGCCGGTCTACCGCGACTCGAATCGCGAGTACCTCGAGGTCGCTGTTCTCTCGCTTCGGCAGCGGGAAGCCGCGAAGGGCACCAAGCTCCTCGAGCTCGTTCACCGCGCCATCCCCTACCCCGTAGTGCTCGCTTCTTCAGATGCCCAAGGGACAGTCAGCGTCTCCCTAGCACACAAGCGGTGGTCGAAGGGTGAGAAGGCTCAGACCGTGGTCGACGGTGAGGTCATCACCGAGACTCTTGACGACCAGCTTGCCCCAGAGCTCATCAAGAGCTTCTATTCCGCTCTCCCTCTGGCCGAGCAGGACCGGAACACGCTATATAACCTCTACCAAGGTTGGGTAGATGCCCTCGTTGCGCTGCAAACAGCACGCACCACGGGACGCTTCGCACTACCTCGCTCCGCTGAGCACGCAGCTGAGCGGCGCGAAGCCCTCCTTGCCTGCACACGCCTCTCTGCTGAGATGGCCTCCCTCAAACGGAGCGCCGGAAAAGAGAAGCAACTCGCTCGCAAGGTGGAGCTCAACTTGAAGCTGAAACAACTCGCAGAGGCTCACGCCGCTGCGCTGAAACGACTGTAGCCATGAGCGAAGACAACCCAATGGACAAGATTACCCCCGAAGACCCCATCACTCGTTCCGCGGATGTAGTGAACGAGAACCTGGAGCAGCTGAAGGGTCTCTTCCCAGACGCGTTCACCGAGGGCAAGGTCGACTTCGACGTGCTGAAGCAGCTCCTCGGTGGCGAGGTCGATGAGCGCGAAGAGAAGTACGGACTGAACTGGCACGGGAAGCGTCAAGCTCGGCAGCTCGCACTCACGCCGAGCACTGGAACGTTGCGGCCGTGTCCCGAGGAAAGCGTCGATTGGGACAGCACCCAGAACCTCATGATTGAGGGGGACAACCTTGAAGTGTTGAAGCTGCTTCAGAAGAGCTACTCGGGGAAGGTGAAGCTCATCTACATCGACCCGCCCTACAACACCGGTGGTGATTTTGTGTACTCCGACAACTTTGCGGACAGCATCTCAAACTACATGCACATCACCGGTCAATTGGAGGGTGAGGATAGGCGGCTTAGCTCAAACACTGAAGCTTCGGGGAGATTCCACACACGGTGGCTCAGCATGATGCTTCCGCGGCTAATGGCCGCACGCAACCTCCTCACGAACGACGGGTCTATCTTCGTGTCAATAGATGACAATGAAGCCGCGAGCCTCAAGTTGCTCCTAAGCGAAATTTTCGGAGAAGAGAACTACATCGCGAGTATCGCGTGGAACCACACGAAGCAAAGCAAGAACGACGAGCGACATTTCTCGCGTCATTACAATCAAATACTTGTCTATGGAAAGGCGTCTGGAACGCCGAGCTTCCGCCTCGAGCGCTCAGACGCGGACAACAAGAACTACTCCAATCCAGACAATGACCCTCGGGGCCTTTGGCGTTCTGGTGATGTGAGAAGCCCAAGTTTACGCAGCACGGCCTGCTACCCCCTAGAGACCCCCTCTGGCAATTCAATACCACACCCTGAGAACGGGTGGCGTTGGAAACCTGAAACGATGGCGTCCAAAATTGAGTCTGGAGAAGTCATCTTCACGGACAACGAGACAAGGATAGTTAGGAAGATTTTCCTTTCGGAGCAGAAGGGCCGCACGCCGGAGAACCTCTGGTGCGCCAGCGACGCTGGGACGACTCGGCAGGCAACACGCGAGCTCAAAGAACTCTTCGGCAAGTCACCGTTCGACACACCGAAACCAACCAGCCTCATCAGAAAGATTGCGTCGCTCGCGACAGAGCCCCTCGGCGGCGATATCGTCCTCGACTTCTTTGCGGGTTCAGGTACCACAGGACACGCGGTGGCCTCACTGAATCAATCGGATGGCGGAAACCGCAAGTTCATTTTGGTTCAGATACCCCAGCCCTTTGACGCAGACGACAAGGACCAGCGCGCGGCCGCAGAGATCTGCAACGAAAAAAATGTCCCCCACAACATTGCTGAACTCACGAAAGAGCGTCTCCGGCGTGTGAATGACTCTCTAGACCGTGAAGCGGGTCTAGACTCAGGGTTTCGTGTATTCAAACTATCGCAATCCAACATCAAATCCTGGAATGCCAATCCGGAGGACCTTGAGCAGGAGCTATTT
>OJFX01000231.1_pt1 | contig 19822 bp, 18 predicted proteins | sample 1594171 | NCBI WGS metagenome assembly OJFX01 (sample SAMN05416840, study PRJEB24817) | seawater metagenome | isolation source: Sea water | place: Canada:Atlantic | collected 2013-07
AGAGACAGACCGACGCCCTCCCCACGACCACGCTGCCGTCCGGGCTCATGCCGCGCGCGGCGGATTGGCCCCCCAATTGGAGCACGCCGAGGTCCTGCATGCCACCGGCGGCCGTCCAGCGGAAAGCGCGGCGGGCGTTTTGTGCATCCTCTGCCCACCCGACGACAACGCTTCCGTCGGCGCTCACCGCTTCGGCCGATGAGTTTGCGCCACCCAATGTACCCAGAGACTGGGGAAGGCCGCCGAACGTCCAAAGAAAGGCGTGAGTATTGTTCGAGCTGAGCAGGGGAGGTTTCGTCCCGACGATTGTACTTCCATCCGCGGTCACATCATGGGCCGAGGACCCACCCGGGCCACCGAACTGCTGCATGCCACCGGCTGCAGTCCAGCGGAAAGCAAAACCCCCTGATGTCCCCACGACCACGCTTCCGTCTGCGCTCACCCCGTTCGCCTGGGTGCTTAGTCCTACGAGAGCGCCGATGTCTTGCATGCCGCCCACCGCCGTCCAGCGGAAGGCGCTGCTTCCTGATGTCCCGACGACGACGTTGCCATCTGCGCTTACGGCAGACGCCCTTGCGTCCGTACCGCCGGGCAATGTGCCAAGGTCCAAGGGCCCAGCACACGTTTGCGCGCGCAATGGAGTAGAGAAGAGGGCGGCTGAGATGATTATGAGGCTGGCAGACTTCATAGCCGCATCTTCACGCTTAGGGGCCAATACCGCAAGCGCACCCACGCTGAGAGCGTCAAGTGGCGTTGGTGCGCAATTGCCTCGTCCTCAGCGGGCCGTACGCGGGGTGTCCTCAGGTGCAGACCTTGGCTCGCCTATGGTCCCGGGATGAACTCCCGCGTGCATCCCAAGTACAAGACCCGGTATCGCGTCACCAACTGGGCTGAGTACGATCAGGCTCTGGTCCAGCGCGGCGACATCACCCTGTGGATATCACCCGAGGCGATCAAGGCATGGACGGCAAAGCCATCAGGTCTTCGGGGAGCACCACGGAAGTACACGGACCTCGCGATCGAGACGGCGCTAACCCTTCGCCTGCTCTTCCGGTTGCCGCTTCGGCAGGCGGAGGGCTTCCTGATATCCCTGCTTGATCTGATGGAGCTCAGCCTTGAAGCCCCAGACCACACGACCCTGTCTCGGCGGAGCAAGAGCCTCAACGCGAAGCTGGTGCCCATCGTGTCGAAGAAGCCCATCCAACTGATCATCGATAGCACCGGGCTGTCGATAGTGGGGGAAAGCGAATGGGCCGCAGCTAAGCACGGAGGGCGCGGGAAGCGAGGATGGCGCAAGCTACACATCGGCGTTGACCGAGCGGGGATGATCCGTGCACAGATCCTGACAGACAGCTCGGGCGACGATGCGACTACCGGGATCAAGGTCATCAAGAAGACCAAGGGCAAGGTCGCCAGCGTCACAGGAGAAGCGGCCTACGACACGGTGGCCATCTACGACCAGGTCGGTTTTCGAGGAGCACGAGTCGTCGTGCCCCCAACGCGAACGGCGTCGGTGACTGGCGGCAAGCCTAGATCCAAAGAGCGGGACCGGACAATTCTCCGGGTCGCCCAGGTCGGTCGCCTGAGATGGAAGAAAGAGTCGGGCTACCATCAGCAGGGTACGGTCGAGAACGCCTTCTTCCGATACAAGTCGATGCTCGGCGACCGGTTCCACGCCCGGGGTCTAGCTGCACAGAAGACAGAGGTCGCGATCGGCTGCAAGATCTTGAACCGGCTTCTAGGCTCGGGGGGACCACGCTCGGTGGCCCTCGCTCGCTGAAGTCGTCAACGGAGGGAGACTTGCTGTGCCAATCGGGTTTGTGCACCAACGCCGGTCGGCTGCTCCTCGTTCGGCCCCAACGCCCCCCTTGCCGATATCCCCCCCTGAGTCAGTATCGGAGCACCCGCCGCACCTGAACGGCACAGCGCAGAGTCTAGATGGCCACATCCCTCATCCTGCTGCGCTGCTCTGCACACGCCCTACATCCACCCAGGCACAAAACTCGCAGCTTGGAACTCTTATCCCCCCCACAGCGTTCGGCGTGATGACCCTCGAGGTTCATTTCCGCTACGCCCGCATCATCGGGGCCCGCTAGTCCGCGGCCAATGAGGTACATGGCTGGGCTCGTTCATTCCTCGCCAGCCACGGGTCCTGAGTGGTGACCCTCGCTACGTGATTCCCTGGCCGTTCCGGGAAAGCACGCGCTATGGAGAGTCCACGTCGATGCCATCCGCGACATTGGATCCGAGTCAAACGCTATCGCGGAACCAGGCCTGAAGTCTCCACGCTTCGCCTGCCATGGCCGCAACAAAACCGCTGCCTTGGGGGATCATGGTGAGCTCGATTCCGAGCGCGAACTCACCCGCAGCTCCGGCAGGCAGAATCTGCGGCCCCTGATCGAGGCGACGGATGTCGCCGTCCAAGCAGACGACTGCGTTGCTTGCCCCGCCTGCGCATGGGGCGAAGGCCTGATCCGTTGATCAACGAAGTTCTCGAGCTGGTTCGCTGGTGTGCCGCTGGCCGCGAGGGTGAGACCGGTCGCCGCCGCCATGCCGGCGCTCTCTGAACCTCCCCAGCGCCCGTTACGGCACGGTTACCCCCCGACCTCCCCCCTTGAGTACAGTCCGAGGTAGTCCCTGGGTTCCAGGCATTGCGTTTCGGCTCCACGCGCGCCCGCACGATCCGCTTCCGCCCGATCGACCGACGATTCGACGCGCGAACGCCCTACGCGCGAAGGATAGGAACATGAACAAGAAGAACCGGCCCGTACTTGCCATCATCGCAGCAGTCCTTGTGGTGGCGTGCGGGTACTTCATGGGTCGGGCATTGCGCACGGGGTCCCCAGGTGCCGTGGGGGCTAACTCGCCCTTAGCTGATGAGGAGGACGGGGGAGCCGCTGCGCTGTCTGCGATCGACCATCCGGCGATGGGTGTCGAGCGACGGAGCCCCGCCCCTGAGGGATCCTCTGCCCCCATGACATTGACGAATGAAACCCATCGACTGCGCGTGATCATCGATGGCATTCCCGAGGCGGACGCCCCAATGGCAAGCGTCCAGTTGACGGCCGAGGAGGAGAGTGACACTTGGCCCCGGGACAAGGTCCAGGACACGTGGAGAATCCAGGGGATGACGAGCGAGTTCGACCTCGGCCCATACCTTCAGCGGGTGACCAAGCTGGCCGGAGGACTGCGCAACGAGCGGCTAACAGTCAGAGTCGACCACCCGTTGCACTTCTCCGAGACGGTCCAGCTCCCACTCTCCATCGGTACGAAGCACTCCGGCAACCAGACCGTCTACGAGGTCCGTGTGCAATTCGCCGCGGTGGTGTTCTGGCCAGAGTTCAAACTGTCCGTGCGTGCCGCTGCCACCCGCAAACACCTCGAGGACGTGGAGCTGCGCAGTATTGTGACGGCGTTCATGGGGATCACGGAACGCCCCTCGCTGGACTACCCATACACCATGCTCGGGAACGGGCTGAGCTCTCCCGTCACGCTCGCGGGGGGGCGCGAGGCGGACGAATCGGAAGCCCATGCCGCCGGGATCGCGGTCGAACCCAGGGCGGGCGAAATCCCCCGCCCCATCGAGTTCACGCAGCCCGAAGAGAATGCGCGCGGAGTCATGATCTTCGCGCGGGCCCCCGGGTACGCCTGGGGCCGGCTCGTGGTGGATGTCTCGAAGAACGCAGAGCGTGAGCTGCTGCTCACACCCTCCGCCGAGCTGGACGTGCAGCTGACGAACGTTCAGTTCGAGGCATACGCCGCGCTCGAGAAGCCAGCCACCCTCATCGTCAAGCGCAAGAGACCGAACGGGACCGAGGGCAATGTCTGGTCGCAACGGCTCGACGAGAATCACGAGACCGACGGGCTACGGATCGACGGTTTGGAACCCGGCGATTACACCGTCTCGATCGAACTGGGCACGGCATTCACCTGGCGGAAGAGGAAGGTCCTCGCCACCGAGCATTTCTCTTTGGCCGCCGGTGAAGTGCGCAAACTGGAGATAGCGCTGTCCGACGCGCCGCTACCAGCGGAGCTCACGACCCTCAGTGGCAAGGTCTCCTTCCCGACATTCGGCGGCGAGGACAATGTGCGCCTGCAACTCTATATGGCCGATTACAAGTACGGTGAGGCCGACTTTGAGCTCTCGCTCTTCGACATGAAACGCGTCGGCGGCGCCCTCCCGACGTGGTCGTTCCAGCTGAAGAACCTGCCGGCAGGCATCTATCAGGTCCAGCTCATGCCTTTCATGAAGAACTGGATCGTCGACGTGCCGGTCGAAGGTCTCGCGAACCTGGATCTGACGATCTCGGAGCTCGCCGAGGTCGTCGTCGAAACCGTCGACGCCAAGACCGGCAAGCGAATCCCCCTCGAGGAGATCCGCTACGGCACGCGCGAGGAAGTGCCAGGCCGAGTCAACTTCGAGTGGAGCACCGTCAACCGCAACGCCACCAGCTTTGAAGACGAACCGGGCCGCTTCCGCTTCTGGACAGCTCCCGGGCCGGCATACGTCTCCACCTGGCGAATCCCTGAGGGCCTCAACGTCGGCTCCCGCAGGAAGGACCTCAGCCTCGTCCCTGGCCTGCAATCCACACGGCTCGAACTCACCCCCCCCTGCGCCATCTACTTCGAGTTCCGCGTGGACGGAGCCCCCCTCCCCCGCGAGGACGCAATCTTCAACGGGCTCGGCCGCAGTATCCACGCCGTCGACCACGAAGGCACAGCGCCCTCCGTCTCCTACGAGGTTGTCCCTGTCAGCGCCCCAGGCCTCTACGAGCTCACCTTCGAAGGCGTCGGCAGCGACCGCTTCCTCCCCATCCAGCCCCGGCGCATCGACGTGCGCGAGGGGGAGACGGCAGAAGTCGTCGTTGAGTTGCGGCGTAAGTAAAGGCCCACATGAGTGGCCATGCTTGATGGTCAGGAATTGCTGGGAGGAGTTCCGGTGTGCCCACTGCTGGCGGTTCGAGCCCCCGGGTAGCGCGTAGGGCAGGCCGTCCACTCCCAGTTCTGTGTCGCCGAGTCACGTCGGGACAGGTGGAGGGGCACACCGGTGCGAGTCTCCACCAGCCAGTATTCGCCCCACACGACGCAGCGAGTGCGTCGGACGAGGGAGGGGCCCCCCCACGGGATCGTGAATCCCCGCTGCACGCGGCGCTCTTGCGCCATCGCCGAACTCCCTCGGGATTCCATGACCGAAAGGCGCTGGCCAGATGACGCAGATTTGTCGGCGGCGAACTCGACCCCCAGTGCACCGCACTGGAGGGGCACATGGAGTCGCCGGCCAGGGCCACAACGCTCACGCGCCGGCTCGATCGTTCCACCTGCTCCCCGTCCTCACCGAAGACAGCTGCATGAATAGCACACGGATCGTTCCCCTGGTCTCCGCACTGACTCTGCTCACCCCAGGAGTCACCAGCGCGAACGACGTTGTCGTCGGGCCCACGAACAAGGCGGGCTTCCAGGCCGCCATCGACGCAGCCAATCCCGGCGACGAGATCATCTGCCTCGGAGGCATCTACGATTTCAGCGACCTCGGCGCTGTCCTGATCACCAAGAGCCTCCAGATCGAAGCAGCCGACTGCGACGATCCGCCGATCTTCGTCGATCTCGTCGACGCCACCTCAGGCGACTCTGTGAGGGTCCCGGGTCTCACGAATTTGACGGGAAACACGGCGTTCGCGGCTCCCGGTGCTGTCGTGATCAACGGCCTCGAGATCGCCGGGCTCCATCTCGGGGATTCGAACGGGCCATCTTCACCGCAGTCGGTTTCGAGATTGGCCCCACTGGATGCTGGCCGGTCACGGGAGGGTCTTTGAAGGGGATCGAGCTAGAAGACAACAACATCAGCAACTGCTATTACGGCATCCAGCTGCTCGGCGGGCCGCTCGAGAAGTTTGACATCAAGGACAACGTCATTGACTGTTCGACGGGCGCACTGGCTCTCTACGTGCAAGCGGATTACATCCCGTGCCCACCCCCATTCATCAACACACCGCGCACAAGCAAGGGGAAGATCAAGGACAACACCGTCCATGACGCGCTCTTCGGAATCGTCTGTCAGGCCTCGACCACGCTCAAGAATGTCCAGGTCAAGGGCAACACGTTCGTGAACTCGGGCCTGTTCGACGTCCTCCTCGCCAACTCGAATGCCCCCCCGGGCTTCAGCGGCGCCAACGGCTTCACCATCAAGGGAAACACCTTCTCGGGCACGGCCGATGTCGCGGATGTCTACCTCGGGCAGGCCACGATCAACAACGTGATCAAGGTCCCCGTCGGCACGCACGTGCGAGCCGAGATGAATGCAAGCGGCATGTCGATGTTGCCGTGGCTCTCTCAGACCTTTTGCGAAACCGCTCCCCAAGAATGCTCTAGATCCTCATGTTGACGCAATCTACCGCCCTCTCTCAGAAGGGCAGAGACAGCGCCTCCTGCCCGCCCTCGAATCCGTGGAATCCCATCGCGGAATTTAGGGATTCTTGAACCCCTGGATGGACTGAAAGCGTGAGAAGAACTCTCGCGCTCGAAGGACGCGCCAGCGGCATCCACACAGCCGGGGAATGACACAATCATCGATTGTTTCTCAGGCTGTGATTCGCAGCATCGATACCAATTCCCCCCTCTCGCACATGAATATTCGCCCCACGACTTCCCGGCTGGCCGTATTCGCCCTCGGCCTCTCTTCGTTCGCCACGGTCGCCTCGGCCTCCGATGTCATCCTGATCGTGAAAGGCACGGTTGCCGGAACAAGCGGCCAAGGCGTCACCTCTGGCCCTTTCAGCAACGCTCAGATCGGCGAGGCCTTCACCTTCGTTGGGGGAATCAATCGCTCCCTGTCGGGTGGCCCCAGCGTCGGCGTGCGGTCCAGCACTGTGGATCCAAGCATCTTCTTCCTTGAGATTGGCAACGTGTCCACGACCGACGCGACCGTCGCCCCAGGAGACAGCGCGACAGTCGGCAATGACGTGAATATCGGCGGCGCACCAGTGGACTACCTGCTCGCCGAGTACGAGATCGCCGCGGGTGGAGTCGTCACCGCCTTCTACCAAGATGTGATTGCCGCCGATTTCGCCACCAACGACATCACGCTTCTCGATGGCGTGTACGTGCCATCTAACCCGTTCTCCTGGGTACGAGTAAGCGATCCCGTCAACTTGACCAGTAGCCTCGTGTGCTGGATCGACTCCTTGGAGATCGTCAGTCGCGCCCAACTTGGCCAAGTGATGTGCTCTTCGGCGACGCCCAATTCCACCGGCTTCCCGGGGGAGCTGACCGCCGAGGGCTACGACCATGTGCTCGCGAACGAACTCGAGCTGCGGGGGACCAACCTTCCCATTGGCCAATTCAGCATGCTTGTCGGATCCACGACTGCGATCGCTCCGATGACGGTTTCGAACTCCCAGGGGCTCATTTGCCTGGGTGGCAACATCGCTCGATTCCAAACCCTGGTGCAGGTGATTGGACCGAGCGCGACGGCACCTGGCGTCGGCGCAGTGGTCTTCAGGCCCAACCTCCAGGCCATGCCCCTTCCGACCGGTGTCGCTCCGGCGATGGCCGGTGAGACCTGGACCTTCCAGGCGTGGCACAGGGACATCGCCGGAGGCGCAGCTACGACCAACTTCACGACAGCGGTCTCGGTCCCACTCATGTAGGGTCTCGGAAGGGCGACCGCAAAGCCCTTCCCTGCACTTGCCGCCCTCCCACCCACCGCTTCCCCACGAGGCCGACGTTCTGGTCATCGGCGGTGGCGTCACGGGGGCGGCGATCTTTCGGGAATCAGCATCCCGAGGCCACCCGACCCTGCTCGTGGACAAGGGCGACTTCGCGGACGGCACGAGCCAAGCATTGGGGATGCTCGCCTGGGGTGGGCTCCTCTACATGAGGAACCTGGAGTTCGGCACCGTCCGAAAGCTCTGCCGCGCCCGGGACGAGTGGATCGCGGAGCGCCCGGACGAAGTTCAGGTCGCGCCGTTTCAGTACTTACCACTCAAGAAGGGCGATCCGGATGCGACCTTGAATGACTTCCTGGATCACCTCGCAGCCTGGCACTGTGCCCTCGGTGAGGCATTCTGTGAGCTGGCCCTTCTCACTCTGGATGATGCTCGCATCAACCCCGCCTTGGAGCAGGCACTTTTCGACTCAGCGGAGGGATTCGGGGGCGCGGACCTCTATTTCTCGACCTTCATCTCCTCGGCCCCTGCCATGAACGCCAAGGCTCCCGCTTGGTTCGCCGAGGCGATGACGCGCGTCCTCGATTCCGCAACGGGCTGCGACGAGCTCGTGAAGGCTTGGCGGAAGACACCGGATCACCCTCGAGAGCGGTTCCTGCAAGCGATCGACGAACTCGCGCAAGGGGACGCCCGGGCCGCGGCCCTCGTGTTCGACCTGCTCGGAGATCCGGCGTAACAGGTGCTGTGGAGGTACGGTGCCGTTTGGCTGCGCGATTGGGGGACTTCGGGCAGTCTATAGGAGCTCCGGCGCGCTGGCTCCACGGATGGACCTGGCGGGTCGGCAGCGAATTCTCCTATCCAGCTTCACTCATCCAACGGCTTTCCTCGTGAATGTAACGATTCCCTTCCTTGCGGTGGCCGCCATCGCTACGCCTGCGTTTGCGCAGGGATCCAACGATTGCGCCACGCCGACCCCTCTTTCCGCCGCCGGTACGTACACCTACGACACATCGACCGCAACCACGTCCGGCTTCGATGGGGGCGGCCTCTGCGCCGCTGGTGCATCGACCATCAATCAGGACCTGTTCTGGGTCTTCACCGTGCCGACTGCCGGTGACTGGACGTTCGATACCAACAATACGGGCTTTGACACCAAGCTGTCCGTCCACTCGGGCGTCGACTGCAGCGCCAGCTGCATCGAATACGACGACGATGACGGCGCTGGCAATCAAAGCCAGGTCAACGTGATCGGATTGTCTGTCGGCGATACGCTGCTGCTCCAGGTGGGCGGGTTTGGCTCCGCCTCTGGATCCGGCGTGCTGAACCTCTCCATGCCGCCCGACTGCATCACGCTCAATCCGGACCCCCTCGAGGAGAACGATGACTGCACCGCCGCGTTCGCGGTGAGCGACGGCCTCATCACCAGCCTCAATCTGGCCGATGGGGATCCCGACTTCTACTCCACGACCGTGGCCGACGGAGCGACGCTCACTGTTGACTTCGTGTTCGCCACCGCCTTCGCGGACATCGACGTCTACCTCTGGGACCCGTCGGTCTCCTGCGACTCCAGTGTCGTTGGCGAAGGGACCGTCGGCGGCCCGCTCGCGATCGGTTTCTCGAACTCTGACAACGAGCAGCTGGTCTACACCAATTCGACGGGCGCTTCGAAGGACGTCATCATCGAAGCCCGCACCTGGAGCGGGACGCCAGGGTTCTGCAATGTCTACGACATGGAGGTGACGGGTTCCACGGGCAGTGGATCCATCGGGTCGAACTACTGCATGGCCGCGACCAACTCGACGGGGCAAATCGCGACGATGTCCGCTTCGGGCTCGATCGTGGCGTCGAATGGCGACGTTACCTTGATGACGTCAGGCCTCCCCGCCAATCAGTTCGGTATCTACGTGGCATCGATGACCCAGGGCTTCAACATGGGCACCTTTGGCACCTCCAACGGCAATATCTGCCTCGGCGGCGTCATCGGGCGGTTCACGCTGGCCCACCAGATCGTCTCCTCGGGCGCGACGGGCGAATTCTCGCTCGTCGTTCCTACTAGTAACGTTCCCCAAGGCAACGGAGGGGTCACGATCATGCCTGGCGACACTTGGAACTTCCAGGCGTGGCACCGTGACATCGTCGGCCTCGGTTCCAACTTCTCGGACGGCCTCGAGATCACGTTCATTTGATGTGGAGTGGCTGCTTGGTGCGCCCAAGCCCGGGTCGCCATTCCGCCTTCCGGATAACGGAGCCGCAATCGTCTGTCTTTTCTCGCCGCGGGAAATGACCATCGGTTGCGGCTCCGGTACTGCAGGTGAACGGAGAACTGAGCCATAACCGTTTGCGTCACCCCTCGTGACCATGCCCTGCGTGGCCTGCGTAGGAAGTCCGCGCAGATGCGGGAGCCCGCGTGTGATTGGGGAGGTCCGTTACGACCATGGATACACTCGCAGTCTTCCGGCGCTCATGGGGGAGCGCGACGAGTACGGGTCGCTCAGTCCACGACCTGGTCATCCCCTTCCGTGAGTGTGACGACGCGAACGTCCGTCGGTTCGTCATCGCCAGGAGCCCTACGAAGCTCGAAGCGCCACTCTGTCGGCCCGAGCGCGCTCAGGCGCAGCGTTGGCTCGGAAGTGCTGTAGTTCCAGTTGCCGAACCGCTCAGCGTCCTCCGATTCTCGATAGGAGGCGCGCACGTACCAGTCGTTCGTCAGGCTCTCCGGTCGAGGGATGGTGACCGCAGATCTTTGCACTAGCTCGAGGAAGACGCCTTCGGTCTGTCCTGCAGTGCATTGGAGTTCTCCCTGCCAAGGCGCACGGCTCCCCGAGGCCTGGGCGTCGGACACACTGAGCTGAACTTCGCCACTTGTGACGGCTACACGGTACCGGCCACTCGGTAGGCGGGCGGCGCGTTCAGTTTCGGCGACCTTGGCCCTGCCTTCGCGACTGGAGCTCCAGCTCACGCTCAGGGGCCCAGTGAAGGGGGCCCAGTGAAAGGGGCCCCGGAGCCCGAGTATCGAACGTCCAGCTCGATGACGGAATCGCGGAGCAGCGTGGCCACGGTCTCGTGCTCGGGACCATCGATCCCGTCGAAGTTCACCGGTGCGTCAGGCACGCCCTCTCGGCGCTGCCCCCGGACTTGGCGCATTGCGGGCAGGAGTACGGGGTCACGGCCAACTCATCGCTTGCACCCCGATCCGAGACGGGTGGCTGAAAGCAATAGGTCCGTCCTGACTCCGTATCGCGCACGGCTCCCGCGGCTCAGTACTGCCACGGGTTCAGAAGCCGAGTGTGACCGCTTGACCGGGCTTCAGGGCATGCTTCGGTAGCGGGTGCTCCTCGGTGTAGACCTGGAGGTCGTTGTGCGTGAGCAGCTCAGTGCGCTTGTCGTCTGCTCTGGTGGCGTCGAGCGCGAAGTGCTTTGCGAGGAACGTGTACAAGACCTGCCGCTTGCTGGGGCCATAGTCGTGTTTCTCGTCCGCGAAGTGTGCGTTCTCGACCATGTCTTTCTTGCCGAAGAGCGAGTAGACGTGCTGCAGGTACGGAAACTCGAGCTCCGGCACGTCCCGGGTCCAGTCGCCGCCGCAGCTGATGATCAGGAGCGGCCGAGGCGCTGCGAGCGCGGCGATCTCCGCGTTGTTCGTTGTGTGCGTGGGACGCACGTGGATCGGAACACCGCTCTCGCAGTCGCAGCCGCCGTAGAAGTGAGCCGAGACCATGACGCAGGGCGCCGACAACGTGATGCGTTCGTCGACGGCGGCGAGAAGGAAGCTCTGGGTCCCTCCGCCCGAAGAGCCCGAGACGGCGACGCGCGCCGCGTCGGCGTTCGGAAGGCCAAGCATGAAGTCGACAGCTCGGATCGAGTTCCATGTCTGAAGGCGCAGGACGTGCGGGGTCTCGCCGTGAACCCAACCCAGCTTTCGGGAGTCCCCGAACCCGATCATGTCGTACGACAGCACGGCGCACCCCATTCGCGCCAGCGACTGGTACCTGTGCTGCTTCTCCGGCTTGTAGCGGCCGTCGTTCACGTGCTTCGGGTCGCGGCTGTGGCCGTGCGGGGAGAGCACGATCGGCATCTTGGTCGGCCGCTTCGCCGGCAGCCAGAGGTTGCCGGCCAGGAAGAGCCCCGGGGCCGTCTCGAGCGAGACGTTCTCAACGGTGCAACCGTCGAGTTCTCGGAGCGAGTGGCGCACCGGTTCGAGCGGAGTCCGCCTGGGAAGCGGCTCGAGACCCGCGCCCTCGAGAATGCCTCGGCGCACCAGCGCGGCGCGCTCCGTCCAGTCGCCTTTGACCGGATAGCTCCTGACCAGATTCGCGAGGTCCTCGCGAGCGGCTTCCGGCGTCCTAAACTGCCCCTGGCGAAGCTCCGACTGTGCCGCATGAAGGCTTGTGAGGAGGGCGAAAGTCAGGAGGGTCCGCATAGTTTGCACCGCAAGAGACTGTACGGGACCGCGCGAGATTCTTGTGCGACTCCATACCGTTGGCGACAGGCGCGCGATTCCCGTGCGGCATGGTGCGCCCCACCGTGGAGCCGCATGAGGGCGGGGGATAGCGCACCAGCGCCGCGCTCACGGCTCGGGGCGAGCAGCACCGTCCATCTCTGTGATGCGGGGAAGCTCCGTGCACAGGTGTTCGGTCAGCGCCCGCACAACCGGCAGGGCACCCCGGCTCGTGGGCTTGAGGAGGCTGATCTGTGCGTCGGCAGCGAGCCAGTCAGGCAGAACGTACACAAGCTCGCCTGCGAGTAGCTCCTCGCGGCAGACGTAGCCTGGCAGAGCAACGATCCCCAGCCCCGCAGCGGTGGCTTTCTTGAGGGTCGACATGTCGTCGCTGCACAGCCTCGGACGGAAGTGCGCGGTATAGCGCGCCCCCTTCGGTCCGAGAAGGGACCACTTCCCCTGCTCCGGCCGCCAGCCGACCTTCATGCCCACGTGAACTCCCAGGTCTTCCGGGGTCGAGAGGTGACCCGCGCGTTCGAGGTACGCCGGACTGGCGAACAGGAACCATGGGGCTCGCGAAACCCCGCGCTGGATGAGGTTCGAGTCCGGAAGGGCTCCGACATGGCCACGGAGGGCGATGTCGATACCGGCCTCGACGAGGTTCACCTCTTCATTGGTGACGTGCTGTATCAACTCGACGCCCGGGTTCTTCAGCAGGAAGCGGCTGAGCGCTTCGCCCAGGGCGTACCGTGCCATGCCTACCGAGCACGAGAGGCGAACGCGTCCCGAGAGGGAATCGGTGTGGCACCGGACCTCCGCCTCCGCAGCCTCCATCTCGTCCAGCGCGGAGCGCGCGCGGCTGTAGAACGCGTGCCCGACATCGGTGACGACGAACTGGCGCGACGTTCGCTGGATGAGGCGAACGCCGAGTCGGTCCTCGAGCTGCCGCACATGTCGGCTGAGCAGCGACTTGGGCAGGGAGAGGGCTCGTCCTGCCGCTGCGAAGCCGCCCTTTTCCACGACGTGGACGTAATAGAAGAAGTCGTTGAGGTCGTGATCCATCGGGGCCTCCATCGTTCCACCTGAAGAACGCTGGGTCTCAATTGTCCCACTTCTCAGCCCGCGGGTCGCTCCTATTCTCGCTGTCAGACCGAGATCCCAACCAGGAGACCCATCATGACCATCAAGATCACCGCCATCTGTGGCAGCGTCCGTCCGGACAACGCCACTTCCAAGGCCCTTGCCCTCGCCCTCGACGAGCTCGCCAGCCATCCAGACGTCGAGGTGACGCCCGTCTACCTCGAGGAGCTGGACCTTCCGCTGCCCGGTCTCCCGGCGCGCCACCCGGAGGCGCTGGAGCGCTTCCAGAGGATGGTCGAGGACTCCACGGGCGTGTTCCTGGCCTCGCCCGAGTACCACGGGGGCGTGAGCAGCCCGATGAAGCTCGCGATCGACAACCTCGGCTTTCCGAGCAAGCTGGCGGGCAAACCCCTCGCGCTTCTGGGCGTCGCTGCCGGAAGCATCGGGGCCATCAAGTCCCTCGAACAGCTGCGCGGAATCTGTGCCCACGTCGGGGCGCTAGTCTTGCCAGGATCCGTGTCCGTGGCCCAGGTTCACCGAGCGTTCGATGAGCGGGGCGTGTGCCAGGACGAGCAGGTCGAGACGCAGGTCCGCGGTGCAGCCACGGCTCTCGTCGACTACATCCGCGGTGCGATCTGCCCTCGCCTCCAGTTGGAGGCCGTGACGGGCGATCTCCCCGAGCGATCGCCAGAGGGCCTCGACCAAGAACCGACGAGCGGACCCAGGAACATCCACGCTTCCTTCCGCGACGCACGAGCCGAGTTCGAGCGGGCCTGGAACCAGCCGGGGCACACGAGGATCGAACCAGACGCAGTCGACGTGAATCAGCTGCTTGGGCAGTCCCACTCGATAGATGACGGCATTCGACTCACGGGACAGATGCTCTGGGACGCGGAGGTGGCGAAGGCCTGGGACCCCGGCACGTACATCTCCGGAGTGGTCCTCGAGGGCAAGTCGTGGGGGAGCATGACGCTCGCTGATGGCAAGCCGTGGTTCGTACGCTCGAGCCGACAGGTGGCCTGGAAGGAGGGCACCGACCCCGGGGTGGTCCTCGAAGAGGTCTACCTCGATCCCCACGGCCGCTCCGTGCTCTTCTTCGGCCGGTCCCAGCTGATCGGGCCAGACGGCGTTCCCGTGGAGGCAGGAGCGCATCAGCCCCTGTTCCACGTCGAGCACGCGGTAACCGGCACGGAGGAGGAGCCACTGAATCGCTGGCGCATCGTGCATCTGACCGAGACCGAGGACCCGGCTCTCATCGAGCGCCAGGTCAAGGAGGGTTCCGGAGGGTGGCTCACTGGTTTCCTCTCCAGGTTCATAGAGCTAGAGCTCGATCGGAAGCTGATCCCGCTCGAGGCAGCGCAACACGCCAGCCAGCAATGAAAAAGGCATCGCAGACTCCCGCGATCAAGGTCTTCAGGCGCCGGGTCCACGCTGGTTCCGAGGGACGCTACGAGGACTGGCTCACCGGGATATCGCAGACCGCCGCGAGATCTCCGGGAAGCCAGGGGACCACGATCCTCCGACTGGCCGAACGAGGCTCTGAGTACCTCGCCATCACGCAGTTCGAGAGCAGGGAGTCCCTGGAAGCCTGGCTCGGCTCCGAGGAGCGGGAGCGCTGGATGTCGAGGCTTGGAGCCATCGATATCTGGCAGGAAGACGTCTCGACCCTCACGGGGATGGAGCGCTGGCTCACCCAGCTACCTGGTCCTGGTGCCCCCCCGCCGCGGTACAAGACCGCGGCGCTGGTCCTCCTCGGCCTTTATCCGCTGGTTCTCGCACTGGACGTCGTTCTGGGCCCGCTGCTGTCGAACCTCCCGAGGCCCGTGGGCTTGCTGATCTCACTGCTGGTGTCCGTGGCGACCATGGTCTGGAGCGTCCTGCCCTGGCTCACACGGGTATTCCACGGGTGGTTGCATCCTGGCGCTGCTCAGCAAACACTCGCCAACGGTGCTCACCATCGTGTATCCACGGCTGGATCCCCGTCGACCGGGTAGCTGAGCCCCGAAGCGCAGGGGCCCAAGGAGCCGCACGTGATCCTCCAACCTGACAGCGCTCACCCGCCTCCCTTGGGCGATTCACGACCCTGATCCACGCGTCTTGTTGATGCCGAAGGGCGCTCCGTTCGGCCCGGCCGTCAACGACGTCGCAAGCAGCCTTCTCTTAGGCATCTGGGGCCAGCCGGACTCAGGACCGGTGGGAAGATCTCGTGCGGCACGGTCCACGCTCCGTAACCTCTTATCGTGCACCCGTCCCCAATCGCCCCTCCAACGACCCTCGCCGGCAGGCTCCGAGAGATCGGTCCCGGGATCATCATCTCGGGCGCGATCGTCGGTTCCGGTGAGCTGATCGTGACGACCAAGCTCGGCGCCGAGGCTGGGTTCGCACTGCTCTGGCTGATCTTGTTCAGCTGCGTGATCAAGGTCTTCCTGCAGATCGAACTCGGCCGCTACGTGGTGTCGTCGGGGCACACTGTGCTCGAGGCGTTCGATCGCGTACCGGGACCGGCGTTGCGGATCGGGGAGGGGCGCCTGAACTGGATCAACGCGCTTTGGTGCGTGATGGCGATTTGCGCCGCGTTCCAGGTCGGTGGAATCCTGCTCGGGCTGGCGCTCGTGTTCGAGATGCCGGCGCTCGGGCTGGACGTGCTCCCGGGCTGGCTCTGGGCGCTCGTCTTCGCGCTCGTCGCGGTCGCCCTGCTGGCGTCGGGACGTTACGGGTTGGTCGAGAGAACGACCGCGGCGCTGGTGGGGCTGTTCACGCTCCTCACTCTGGTCGCGGCCGTGATAGTGCAGGGTACGGATGCGGCCATCACGGGTGCGGACCTCGCGCACGGGCTCACGCCGTCGATTCCTCCGGACGGATTGGTGACCGCGTTCGCCGTGCTCGGCATCACCGGCGTTGGTGCGAGCGAGCTCATCTTCTATCCGTATTGGTGCCTCGAGAAGGGATACGCGCGGCACGTGGGGCCCGCGGATGATTCGCAGCAGTGGCTGACGCGCGCACGCGGCTGGGTGCGCGTGATGCAGCTCGACGCGTGGATCGCGTGCGCGGTCTACACGGCCGGGACGATCGCCTTCTACATGCTCGGTGCCGCGGTGCTTCACCGGCGCGGCCTCGCGGTGGACGACAACGACTTGCACGCGTCGCTGTCCCAGATCTACACCGTGGGCCTTGGTGAGGGTGTGGGTACGTGGGTCTACGCCCTGGGTGCGGCGGCGGTGCTGTTCTCGACCTTCTTCGTCTGGGCGGCGTCGAGCTCGCGGATCATGGCCGATGCCGTGCACGTCTTCGGCTTCCGCAGGCTGGAATCTGCGTCGAGGACACGCTTGATCAAGGTGCTTGGCGTGGTGCTGCCGCTGTTCACATGGCTCGTCGTCGTCGCCGTCGGCAAGCCGGTCGCGCTGGTCTTCGTCGGCGCGGTCGCGCAGGCGGCGATGCTGCCCTTCTTGGGCCTGGCGACGTGCATGTTGCGCTACCGGGAGACGCGTCGCGAGCTCGCGCCGCGCTCGATCATCGATCCAATCCTGTGGCTGGCCGTCGTGTCCACCGGCGCGATCTGTGGCTACCAGGTGCTCGCGGCGTTCGGCGTCGTGTGACCCAGTCCCCGAGCGACCCAGTAGGATCGTGCCATGAATACCCCCGCCTGCGCCCTCGCGCTCGGTCTCGCCCTTACCGGTTGCGCCACGCCTGAAGCCCTGAGGGCGATCGGCTCCGTCGAGCGCAACGACCCCGCGATGGACGAGCTCGTTGCGCCCGGCGCACGGGTCGAGGTCCTGGCCGAAGGCTTCGCATGGTCGGAAGGTCCGGTCTGGATCGGCGGCGAGGACGGCTTCCTTCTCTTTTCGGACATACCACCGAACCGCGTCTGGAAGTGGCAATCCGGAGACGGTGCGTCGGTGTACCTCGCGCAGAGCGGCTACCTCGGCGCGCTTCCGCGCCCTGACCACGTCGCGCCGGACGAGCCGGGATCGAACGGGCTGCTCCTCGACGCAGAAGGTCGTCTCGTCCTCTGTCAACACGGCCTGCGCCAGGTGGGGCGGATGACGGCGCCGCTCGACGCGCCTGCGCCCGAGTTCGAGCCGATCGCCACGCACTGGAGCGGCAAGCGCTTCAACAGCCCGAACGACGCCATCTACCACTCGAGCGGTGACCTCTACTTCACGGATCCGCCCTACGGGCTAACCGGGAAGATGGGGGACCCCGAGAAGGAGATCGACTTCCAGGGTGTCTATCGCGTGACGCCGTCCGGTGACGTGACGCTGCTCACGAGTGCGATGTCGCGGCCGAACGGCATCGCGTTCTCGCCCGACGAGCGCACCCTCTACGTCGCGAACTCCGACCCCGTGCGCGCTTTGTGGATGGCATTCCCGGTAGAGGACGACGGCACGATCGGCGAAGGCCGCGTGCTCTTCGACGCGACGCCCATGGTCCCCAATCTCCAGGGCCTCCCCGACGGTTTGGCCGTCGACCAGGAGGGACACCTGTTCGCGACGGGCCCGGGCGGGGTCCTCGTTCTCACGCCCAACGGCCACCACCTCGGCACCATCCTCACGGGCCGTCCCACGAGCAATTGCACCTTCGGCGGCGACGGAAGCACCCTCTACATCACCGCTGACGACGTCGTCGGGCGCGTCCGGGTTCTTGCCTCGGGCCTGTAGATGCGCCGCCCGGTTTGGCGACTCCCAACAGTCTCGGTGTGAGGGGCTCATGCGGCACCGTACGCCTACACTGTCAACGTCTCCGCGATGATGAATCTCCACCCCATCGCGCGTCTTCTTATCGCAACTTCGGGCTCCCTTCTTCTTGGCTGTTCAGCCATTGGCCCTGCTCAGTGACTCGCCGCTCTCGTCCCCCACCCCCGCGAGCACGCCTGGACCTACCACGGTTCCCTCACCCCCGCCTCCACGCTACGCGGTCGCATCGGCCGGCTCGCGCCACCCGCAGCCGCGTGCATCCCTTGGGACCCACGTGGGAGGTTCATCAACTCGAAAAATGTCCAGATCAGACGCAACGATCGGGAGAAGACTGATGACCCACAAGGACAGCGTAAAGCCCCCTGGGCCCGACCGCTCCTTGTCCACTCCTCCAACCACTTCGTTCAACGCGATGATCACACTCTCCATCCTCCTCGCACTCGCATCCCCTTCGACGACCGTCTCCGATCAACCCGAGCTGACACCGAACGTGACCTCGATCGCCGCGCCGGCGATCGTTCATGAGCTGGATGGCACCTACACCATGAGCGCTGGCGGTCACGATTGGGAGATCGAGATCGAGATGACGGACGCCGGCACCGGCGGGGTTGGGGTCGTTCGCAAGGACGGCGTTGCAGTGATCGGTGAGACTTTTGCGATCACCATCGAAGACGGCAAGTACCGCATCGTGAACCTGCGATTCAAGAAGGGGGAGATTCGGCTCAACCGCGCAGGTGACCTCGAAACCAAGATGGACTACCAGGAAAACTGGAAGACCTGGGATCGCCAATAGCGGGGAGACAACGGGGTGACTTGGCCCCGGAAAGTTGATCCAGCGCCAATGGGAGTTCTCAACCGCTCCCTTGGGGCATCATGCCCCGGAAACGACACACAGCCGAACAGGTCCTGGGCGAGCTGCGCGACACCGACGTGCTGCTCGCACCGGGCGAATCGACCGCCGAAGTGACTCGCAAGCTGGAAGTGAGCAAGCAGAACCTCCACCGCTGGCGCAACCAATTCGGCGGCATGAAGGCCGAAGAGCGGCCTCCGCCCACGGCTCGCAGCGCGGGGTCACCCGCAGAATGCTCAACGGGGCCCCAGTCCGGCTCCGCTCCTCTCGCCGTACCCTCCCTACTTCACCGGTTCGAGCCCGCGGAGCAGGCCCAGTCCCGATGACTCGAAGGCTTTGCGTGCCGCGGCAACCTCGGTGGTCAGCGCCGCGTTGAGCATCGCGAGGCCCTCAGCGAGGGCTTCCTTCGCGTCCTCCAGGGTCTTGAGCTGGCCGGGAGTCGGGGCATTCCAGCTCGAGGACATGCCTCGGCGCGCCCGGCCCACCCGGGCGCCGATCAGGTCGGGGCGGCGGTTGATGCCCTTCTGGTGCTCGGGACCGTTGAAGGCCTCGGAGAACTCGGTGAGCTTCTCCTTGGCCGCATCGACGGCGTCGAGCAGGATTTGCCGGGGATGGACGAAGTCCTGCGCGTCCTCGTCGACCTAGGGGTTCTTGTCTCGCTGGGCGAGGGCCTCGATCTGCTCGGGGTCCGCCATGGCGCGGCGCAGGCGGGCCCGGGCCACGGAGAAGGTCGCGTTGACCTCGCCGGCGGCGAGGATGCCGTCGAGCTTGGCCCGGCGTTCTATGGGCACGTCCACGCGCGGGTCCGCGAGGACCGGAGTTGTTGCATCAATGGCGGTTGAGCATGCCGGTCCCCCATCCCCACGAGGATCAACGCGCAACCTTCGCCGACATCGGCCACCCGAGCCGACGCATTCAATGATCGTGACTCCTGTAGTTCCGTCATCGACGCTACTGTCGGTCAGTACCGGCGCGACAGGGTCGAGGGGTCAGGAGCGTCGAGGTCTACCCCCATCAGCTTGAAGAGCGAGCGGAGGAAGCCCCCGGCCTGCCCCAATGGCAACTGGAAGACGAGCCTCAGCGTCAACGCGGACTCGAT
>OJFX01000232.1_pt1 | contig 19818 bp, 15 predicted proteins | sample 1594171 | NCBI WGS metagenome assembly OJFX01 (sample SAMN05416840, study PRJEB24817) | seawater metagenome | isolation source: Sea water | place: Canada:Atlantic | collected 2013-07
CTGCATATCGTCGGCAGCGTCAGATGTGTATAAGAGACAGCCTCCGATGCCTATCAGGGACCGTGCCGCCTCACCGCTTCGCCCCAGCATGTGAAGCCCTAGCCGTACTGGGATCGTGCTGCTCGTTCCTGTGACCCCTGAAACCCAGGTGACGTAGAGATCCTCCTTGGGGAATCGAACGGTCAAGTACCCCATCGGCAGATAGTCGTCGGGCCCCTGGGGTCCGTCGGTCAAGACGTCCTGTAGGACAGACGCCGTTTCCATATGGCCCGCGAAGTGTCGTGCGTAGGCCAGTGCGTCCTGCGCGGTCAACCAGATGGACCCTTCGTGGAGCGTTAATGGACTGACCGTTTGCGCAAACCACTGATCGCGATATCTATTCCAAACAACGGGCTGGGCGGATCCCCTGATGATCTCGCGGTCATCCGTGGAGTAGCGAGCGCTGGACATTCCGGCGGGCCCAAAGACATAGGTCTGCAGGAGCGTCCCAAGGTCTTCTCCCGCCTGGGATTCGAGGATCGCGGCGAGGACGATCAAGTTCGTTCGTCTGCCGGAGAGGTCCCGGAGAGTCCGCGTTTGACCGAGGACTTCGACGGCTTGCTGTCGAGTGAGTCGGCCCCGTTCATTCAGGTGCCTAAAATGGAACAGCGCTTCGAGGCTTTGGAGCTTCGAGCGGTCCTCTAGAAGCTCGTTCACGGTCTCTTCGCCAGGGACCCTCTCCAGCGCGGGGAGAAGCTCGGTGATGGGGCTGTTCAGGTCGATAGCCCCGGCTTCGGCCATCTCCAGGGCGAGAACCTTGGTGGCGCTGTGGGTGAGAGCGGCGGAGCGATAGAGCGTCTCCCCGGTACAAGGGACACCATGGCTGAGGTTGGCGAGTCCGAAGGACTGGGTCAGGAGCACCCTCTCGCCTTGGCTGACGATCAGCGTTCCGCCCGGGTCAGCGTCGTCGATATCCGAGAGTGCTCTGACGGCTTTGACCGCATCGGCGGGCGCCATCTTCCATTCCTGGGACGGCATCGGCTCCACCTGAACAGGAGCTCCCTCCTGGGCCGCTCCGGCGGCGGTCAGGAACAGGGCAGCGAGGACTTGGGGGCTCAACATGGTCAGTGGGGCAGAGCGTCAGAGTGCGGAACGGCGGCGGCGCCGTCCCTGGCGAGTCGATCAGCAGGAGGTGAGAAAGATCCCGTCGAGAAGTTGCTGGCGAGCTTACCTGCTGAATCGAGATGGCGGTACCAGGGCAGGGCGTGCCACGTCTCACCCGCGTGGGCTGCGACGGCCATTCGCTGTCCCTTGGCGGCGGAGTTTCGGGACCCGCGCAGCCCACGGGGGCGCGCAATCGAGGCCAGCCTCCGTCATACTCATGGCGATGCCAGACCTCAAAAGAATCGTGACCCACCCCGGTGGGGCCCACAAGGACGACCTCTTGGCTTGCTGCGTTCTGATCGCCGGCACGGACGCGACCATCGTGCGGCGGGACCCCACAGAGGAGGAACTCCTGGATCCCGAGGTGGCGGTGGTCGACGTCGGCGGGAGCCACGACCCGACACTCTGGAACTTTGACCATCACCAGTTCCCCCGGGAGCACGCGCCCACCTGCGCCCTCAGCCTCGTCCTCGGCGCCCTCGGGGTTTACGAGGACGCCCTGCAGTTCTGCGATTGGCTCGAGCCCGCCGAGTGGTTCGATTCCCGCGGTCCCAACAAGACCGCGGAGTGGCTCGGCGTTCCGCGGCGGGCTATCTCGCAGCTCAACTCGCCTATCGATATCACGCTCCTGCGCCGCTTTGCTGGCCAAGCTGAGCATGTCCCAGGCGAGCCGATCTACCAGTACATGCGCTTCGTTGGGCAGGACCTGCTCGAGTTCCTGCGCGCCGTCCGCGAGGGGATCGATCGCGTGGCGGAGCTGAGTGAGCGCTGGTCGGTCGCCGCTGGCACGGACACCGTCGAGACGATCTTCTTGCCGCGCACGGACCCCATGCCCGAAGAGCCTTCGGGGAGCGTGGCCCGTTACGTGCGCGCGGCGGGGCTCAACGCCGTCATCGGCGCTACCGTCTATCCCGACCGCCGGGGCAAGGGTTACGGGATCAGCCGATTCGAAGACGACCCGCGCCTGGATTTCTCGCAGCTCGATGGGGAGCCAGACGTGCACTTTGCCCACAAGAGCGGGTTCATGTGCAAGACCTCAGCCACGGACCCTGGGCGGCTTCAGGAACTCATCCGGGGCGCCGTGAAACCCCCGGCTGAGGTTCGCGGCTGACCATGATGGTCCGCGACGTCTTCCCGGAGGGGGCTGATCCCTTCTTCCTAGATGGACTGATCCTCCAGGTGAGGACGGGGTCGCGGGCCTATGGCCTGAGCATCGAATCGAGCGACGAGGATTCCCGCGGGGTCTGCGTGGTCCCGAAGCGGTTCCTGCTTGGGCTCGATACCTTCGAGCAGCAGGAGAGCGAGGGAAATGACCACGTGATCTACGCCCTCGCGAAGTTCGCGCGGCTCGCGCTCCAGGGGAACCCGAACATCCTGGAGGGGCTCTTCACTCCGGATCGTCACGTGCTGCACCGCGACGAACTTGGCGACCGGCTCGTGGCGAATCGTCAGCGATTCCTCTCACGCAAGGCGGGCGAGCGCTTCGGCGGCTACGCCCGCGGTCAGTTCCAACGCATGGAGCGCCATCGCAGGTGGCTCGTGGATCCGCCCCCCGGGCCGCCGGATCCGGCGGCGTTCGGTGCGACCTCCGAGGGCGGGCAGATTCGGTTTCCCCACACCGGCAAGCGCAAGGCTTTCGACGCCGAGCAGGCCCATTGGAATCACTACGCGACGTGGCGCCGGGAACGGAACGTGGATCGAGCCAAGATCGAGGCCGCCCACGGGTATGACACCAAGCACGCCGTGCACCTCATCCGGTTGCTGCGCATGGGGGAAGAGGTGTTGACCCGCGGTGAGGTGCTGGTGGAGCGCCCCGACGCGGAGGAGCTGCTCGAGATTCGCCACGGCGATTGGTCCTACGAACGCGTGCTCGAAGAGGCGAAGGCTCGCACGGCGGCATTGCCGGCCTTGGTGAAGAGTTCGCCCTTGCCGGAGACGGCGGATCACGGGGCGGTGGGGCAGCTTGTGATCGAGCTGCACGCGGCGGGTTTCGCGCGCTTCGGGTCCTAAGGAGCCCTGCCAACGACCCGGATCATAAAGATCACGGCGTAGCGGCTCGAATCGGGCCACGGAGGCGTGAAAGGGGGGAGATCCCTAGGGGGGCGGAAGTTCGTGCGTCGATGGAACCGGAGTCGCTCCCCGCTTCTGACTCCCCTCTCCGCCCCATGAACCAGTCGGTTTTCGCCCGTGCTCAGCGCGTTCCTACGCGCCGCTTGACGCTGTTTTCCCCCGCGCTCGCAGCCGCGGCCCTCGCGGCCGCATGTTCCGGCGGGAGTTCCTCCGATGGAGATGGCCCGGGCGGCGGCCCCGCGGCCTTGGGCGCCGGGGTCACGGGTGCGATCCAGGACCGGACGTTCGACCCCACAGGCGCGACGTTGATCGTGACTTTTGAGGCGGGCATTGAGCAGGCCGACGCGGAGAACGAGTCTTTCTACTCAGTGGGAGCTCAGACTGTCCTGACCGCGACGCAGGTCACGCCGAGCCTCGTGCGCTTGACCCTCGATGGGACGGCGATCCCCGGGGACGTCACGCTCGACGTGAGCCAGGGGATCCGAGACCTCGACGGTGAGATCTCTCCAGGGGTGCAGGATCTCGCGATCGAGTCCACGGACACGGACGCGCCGGTGGCGGCGAGCCTCAGTGCCTTGGCCGTCTCGGGGGCGGACAACGATCAACTGGAAGTTGTCTTCGACGATGACATGGTCGAGGCGGATATCGAAGTCCTCGCGCGTTGGAGCGTAGAGTCGCCCTTGGGGACGCCAGTGGATCTCACCGGAGCCCAAGTGGTTTATGGGGCGGCGGACCGTAAGGCGACTTTGACCCTGGAGGGCGGGCAGAACCTACAGACGTCGGACAGCGTCGCGGCGATGGTCTCGTCGGTGCGGGACATCGCCGGCAACACCATCGACTCGACGACGTTTGGCGTGGACGCGATCAGCTCAGCCGTCCAAGGGGACCGGACGGCGCCGCGCCTCCTGAGCGCCTATCCTGGCGCGACGGCCAATACGCTGCGACTCGTGTTCGACGAGCCTGTGATGTACGTGGAGTCGGCCGACCTGATCGGTTCGGTGCCCATCGCGGGGACGCGGCTGACCTTTGCGGAGGCGTCGGCCCCCGGCGTCGACATCGCCGCCACGGCCTCCACTTCGGCGGTCCGAGAGCTCGGTGCCGAGGTGACATTTCCTGTGGCCCCGGAGGCGGGGGACGCAGTGTCTGTGTTCGGCATCGCAGACCTTGCAGGCAACGTGATGGAGCCCGCATTGGGGTTTCCGATCGATGCCCGCGACGACACGGCGCCAGAGATCCTGCCGGGTGGCGTGACGCTGACGGCTGTGGAGGGCGAACGGAACGATCTCTTCACCGTGCGCTTCGATCGCCCAGTCCACCCGGAGGGGCTCGACGACACGGAACGCTACGGTCTGCTCTACGGCTTCTTCGAGACCCTCGCCGGGGCCACGGGGACCTGGAACGGCAGTGACGAGATTCAGTTTGTGCTCGAAGGGGAAGACGACCATCAGGTTCAGACAGGAGGAACGTACGCCCTGGCGGTGGTTCGGTTCCAAAGCCTGCAGGGGGTGCCGGTGGACGAGATCACCCAAGAAGGAGGCATCGTGGCGGTGGGGGACGCGTCCCCGCCTAGCATTCTTTCGGCCGAGGCGCAGCCGCTGGTCGGCAACGCGGTGCTCGTCGAGTTCAGTGAAGCGGTGAATGCTGACCTGGGAGCCGCCGCCGCGTCCTTCCAGATCAATGGCCAGGCCGCCACGTCCGCGGAGCTTCTCTCGCCCCGAGTGGTGCGCGTGGAATTCCAGTCCACGCCGGCCATTGGTGCGGTGCTCGATGTGACCTCGTCCGCCCTGACCGATCAGGCCGGCAACGAAGCGGCCTCCAATGCTGCGGTCAGCATCCAGCAGGGGGATTCCCTTCCGCCGGGGATGACCGCTGGCGGCGAGGCAACGCCGGGGACAGAGCCTGATTTCTTGACCGCGCAATTCACCGAGAGCGTGGATCTCGACACGATCCTTGATCCCGCCAATTGGAGCTGCACCCAGGGCGGTCAACCCATCAGCCTTGAGGGCGCGCGCTTTTCGTACGCCTCTTCGAGCCGCACCTTGACGATCTATCTCGCCGAGACGGTGTACCTCGAAACCGGCGCTACCGTGAGCCTGACCGCCGCGCTCCTTAGCGACTGGTGGGGGAACGCAGCCTTCGCCGTGAGCGAATCCGCAACGGTGACCGGAGACTCCACGGCCCCAACAGGCCTGACGGCGTTCGTGAACTACCGCGAGGCCACGGACGGCACCGTGATCGATGTCATTCCGAACGAGGGCGTCGACGGCGTGGCCGCCTTCCCCCTCCAGTGGTCGGCTTCCGGCGGGCAGACGGTCCTTGCCTCCCGTGCGATCACGCCGAGCCGCATCCGAGTCACCCTCGACAGCGCCCTTGGCGCCGCCGAGACGCTGACGTGGACCACGGCGGTGGACCTTGCCGGCAACGCGAGCGGCGGATCCTTGGTCGTGGACCCGGTGGAGTAGGGCGAGCGTGCCGGCGTCATCCGGTAACGCCGCGTCACAGAATGCCCGTCCGTGAAGTGGCGTGTCTTCACTGCGTTCTTGGGCCCACTTGCCCAAGCGAAGCCTCAGTCCCAGTGCACGAAACTCTTCTTGGACACGACGAACCCGTACGCGTCGATCCCAATCCTCCGAACCTTGTAGTGGGAGCTATTCGGGGTACGTGAGTAGATCAGGTACTCCGTGGCTGTGTCGCTGTCACGTCGGGCCGGAGGGCCAAACCGCGCTTGGATGTCGTCCATCGATTGGTGCATCAGCGCTTCGCGATCATGGGGCGCGAGACCCAGGTAGCCCTTACCCAAGCTAGCGGCAACGCTGGTGGTGAAGCCGATGCTGGAACTCGATTGCTGCGTCTGGGCCCACACGGAACTCACGAGGCCATCGGGCCCGAAGCAAAACCAGGTGAAGGTCCCCTTGATGCCGCCGCTCTCATCAAAGCCTGGGTGAGCGGGGTCGGCGTAGGTCCATTCCGTGGTAGGGGGGGAGGCTTCGATCGAGAGAGGCGCTCCGAGGGCGCGGATCACATCGGCCTTGGGTTGGCCGGGCTCGATCCGAACGAAGGCGCCCTCGCGGAAACCAGCGGCGTACTCGGTTTCGGTGAGAGCCAGGACGAGCAGCCTCGGCAGGAAGAAGTACCCAAGGGTTACCGTCAGCGCGGCGCCTACCGTGAAGAGCAGGTACTTCGTGGGGCCCTTGGATTGCACGTGGGATGGGGGCTCGCCTGCCATGGTGGCGGCCGCGTGGGAAACCGACGGCCAGCGCTAAGGTATGCTTCATCCTGCCCGGCCACCCAGTCGCCGGTTCCTAAACCCCAGCGCCATGTGCCGTACCTTGGGACGCCAACCTTCGAGTCCGTTCGCCCCCACGCGTCGCATCGCCGCGTGGGCGTCCACGATAGCCGCTGTCTCCATTGCTTCTGTGGCCCAGGGGCATGCGGGGGACGGTGAGGGGCCCATGGGCGAAGAACGCTCGGTCGAGGCGCCGATTCAGGCGCGCGTCCACCGGGGTGCCATGCGTCACGTTCAGCTTGTGGCCCTTCCGGACAGCGACGAGAGTCAGGGGCTGGTGGCTTCCGCGAGCCACCTCTTCAAACGTACGAAAGGGGGCAAGCTCGAGCGCGATGGCAGCGCCATCACCCTCCATCGCGCTGGCTCAGGAAAGCTCCTCGAGACGATGGCCGTCGAGGGGGCGTTGCTGCCCTCCGAGACATTCAGCGCACCGGTCATCTGGCGCTTCTTGAACGCTGAGCCATCCCCATTCGTGGCCATGATCCGAGGTGGCTCGTTGCAGCTCCGGCAGTTTCCAACGGGCACGGTCCAATGCCGCGTCGAGGGGGCCAGAAAGATCCTGGACGGCCGCGTTTACATGGACGCGGAGGGGGAGTCACGTATCGAGGTCCTCGTCCTTGGGGAGGGCGTCATCCGGCGCGTGGAGTGCGACCGCTTTGGGAAGCTGGTCCAGGCCCGGGTCGTTTCCCGCACCGGCGTGGCCGGTGCATTCGTTCGCGGCTTCGATCGCACGATCCTTGGGACGGCGCGGGACGGGGTCGCGATCGTGGAACGCCCGTGGGGCGAGGATGCTCTCGGGGCGGGCCTGCGGGTGTTCAATCGCCTGGGTGAGGTGCAACGCGTCATCGATCTCCCGGGGACCGTCGCCTTTGCAAAGGAGCCCCGGCGCATCGACTTTCGCTGCGCGGCGTGGGGGAGCGATGAGGGTTTCCTCGTGGCATTCTCACAGCCGGCCTTCGATCGGGCGGTGGGGCGGCTGACCCTGGTGGATATCTCGCTGGCGGGGGAGGAGTCAGTGCTCTACGACGGTACGCCGTGGCCCCGCATCGTGAGCAACACGGTCAATGCCAGCCACTTTGGACAGTGCATCGGGTTTGTGAGGGACGTGGACGGGGACGGTCTCGCCGACGTGGCCATCGGAGCCCCTTCGCACATGATGGGGCTGCCCGCTCTCTCCATCATCGGATCCGGGGGTGGGGAGGTTCTCTCGCGCTTTGAAGGCGAGTTCTTCGATCGCGTCGGGGCGTCGGTGTCCATTGGCCCCATGGGGCGTCGGGCTTTGGTCGGTGTGGTTCCGCCGGGCTACCCCGACGACCTCTCCCGGCCTGGATACGCGTGTTTGATTGAGGTCCCCGAGGCCGCCGAGAGGTCCTTCGACCGGGTGAGGACGTATCGCTCGACGTGGCGCTAGGCGGCGGCAATGGGATCACGGCGTTGGCCCGAGGGCTCGGTGGGAGACATCGGGCCAGACGGCGTGTCCACACGCATGCGCCCACCTGGGCGCGCACGTTTCGGCTAGCGGAACGTCACGGAGGCCGCCGCGGAGAAGTTGCTAGTGGCCAAGCCGTGCACCGTGTCGCGGTACCAGAACTGGAAGATCTGGGTCGTGTTCACCATCGCGGGCTGGCCGTTCGGGAGGTCCCTGAGACCGACGTTGAAAGCGTAGGTCCCCTGCACCGCCGAGAGCGAGTCCAAGTAACGGTGGACCGTCGGTCCAATGCAGAGCTGGCCGGCGCCGACGCTGATGTTGGCCTGGTTGGTGCCCATCAAGTAGAAGCCAAAGCTCGAAGCGGGCAGGCTCTGCACCGGCGACTTCTGCACCGGGTGCCTCTTGAGGCTCAAGGGGCGGCGTAGTGCGTGGACCAGGGGGCCGCGCTGCGCTGCGTGAGTCGGACACGGGTCTTCAGGATCTGGCCCACATGGAGCAGATCGTGGGCCACCCACGCCGCGAGCAAATCCCCGGCGCGGAGAGGCCCGAGTTCCTTATGGACGCAGGCGGAGTTCCAATCGACCCCGTCAAGCTCGGTCAGCCACTGGAGGGAATGGGTTCGCTCCCTGTCGAGCTCATCCAAGAGATCCTGGGGCTCTCGTTCCTGGTGGCCCCTCTCCTGGACCCAGCCCTCCGGATCGGTCGGTGGCCAGCCATCAGCGCCTGAGAACACCATCCGGATGCGCGCGCGAAAGTCGTCCCGCTCCTCATCGAGGAGGTGCCCGATGACCTCCAGGATGGACCAGGACGTGGGCGTGGGACGCCAGCGCCATTGCTCATCCGTGAGCCCCCGAGTCGCTTCAAGGATGAGTGAACCGTGTTGCTTGAGCTGGTGGATTAGGTCGGGGGCTGGCACCCACGGACGCTAGCGCAGCGCTCCGCCGGATCGCAAGGACGATATGGGGGCGTCCACCGAAGTCCTGCTGCGCCAACCGTTCGGGCGACCGCAAGGATGCGCTAGAATCCGCCGAGTATGGATCGCGGCGATACGAGCGTCTCTCTGGGGGCCTTCCAGGATGAGCACCTGGCGCTGCTTGCGGAATGGCTGGAAGAGCCGGTCGTGCGCGGCACCTGGGGCGAACCTTCGGAGCCGCTGGACCTCGCGAAGGACCTTCCGGATCGCTTCAGGCACGCCCTCATCACCGAAGGGGCTACGCCCGTCGGGTACGTTCGGTGGGCGCGATGCGGAGCCGATTTGCTGGACTCTGTGGGCTGCGGCGATCTTCCCGAAGGCGCGGTGGACATTGACTTGTTCCTGGGCGGGGAGGCGGCCAGGGGCCGGGGCATTGGGCCCCGGGCGCTTGATTGTCTGGCCCAGCGGCTCTTTGCCGAAGGGGCCCCTCTTCTCTCGCTCATCTCGAGCCGCGACAACAGCCGCGCGCACCGGGCCTTCGAGAAGGCCGGATGGGAACGCGACCGTCCCTTCGAGGACGAGACCTTCGGGTCTTGCTGGCTCTTTCTTCGCTGGGCGCCCAAGGGGACCTGAGGATTCAGTCGCGGCGGCGGCGATCCTTCGCCGGCTTTTGCAGCGGCAGAATGCGCTATCGAATGGGAGCCATAGGCAAAAGGAATCGCCTGCGGTCGACGCACCGGCCCTCACGGGCCCTTACGCCGCGTTCAAGGGGCAGGCCATAAGGGGCACGTATCAGAGTCATCGGGGTGGGGCTGTCGCGCCATTTCCTCCCCTTGCCGGAGGATCCGAAGAGGCCTACCGTTCGAACTCACTCAGCACGCCATCCCAGGCGCGGCACCGCCCTTCAGCCCCAGTATCACGACATGACTTCGACGACTCTTTTCACCCGCGCCCTCCACGGCATGGCTCTCCTCGGAGTGGCTGCCTGTGCCGCCCCGCAGGACGCCCCCCGTGCGACCTCCACTGGCGAGACCATGGCAGCCGGCGGAACGTGCCCTGTGATCGGCGACCCCTACATGCCCGCCGCTGGGGGGCACCGGTCGAACGACGATTGGTGGCCGAACCAGCTCAACCTGGACATCCTCCATCAGAACTCGGCCAAGGCCGATCCCCTGGGCGGTAACTTCAGCTACGCCGAGGAGTTCGCGAAGCTCGACATGGCGGCCCTGAAGGCGGACATCAACGAGGTGATGACCACCTCCCAGGACTGGTGGCCGGCCGACTGGGGGCACTACGGTCCATTCTTCATTCGGATGGCGTGGCACAGCGCAGGCACCTACCGCGCCACGGATGGCCGCGGCGGCGCGTCCGACGGGACCCAGCGTTTCGCCCCGCTCAACAGCTGGCCCGACAACGGCAACCTGGACAAGGCGCGGCGTCTGCTCTGGCCGATCAAGCAGAAGTACGGCCAGAAGATCTCGTGGGCCGACCTGATGGTGCTCGCTGGCAACTGCGCCCTCGAGTCGTCCGGCCTCGAGACCTTCGGCTTCGCCGGCGGCCGCGAGGACGTGTGGGAGCCCCAGGACGACATCTACTGGGGCCCCGAGGGTGAGTGGCTCGCCGACGAGCGCTACACCGGCGACCGCGATCTCGAGAACCCCCTCGCGGCGGTGCAAATGGGCCTGATCTACGTCAACCCGGAGGGCCCGAATGGCGTGGCCGATCCGCTCCTGGCTGCGAAGGACATCCGCGAGACCTTTGCGCGCATGGCCATGAACGATGAAGAGACCGTGGCGTTGATCGCTGGCGGTCACACCCTCGGCAAGGGCCACGGCGCCGCCAGCCCCGAAGAGCACGTGGGTCCGGCCCCCGAGGGCGCGAGCCTCGAAGAGCAGGGCTTCGGCTGGAAGAACTCGTACGGCACCGGCAAAGGCGGCGACACGATCACCAGTGGTCTCGAAGGCGCCTGGACCTCGACCCCGACCACCTGGTCGAACGGGTACTTCCAGAACCTGTTTGGTTACGACTGGGAGCTCGTCAAGAGCCCGGCCGGCGCGCAGCAGTGGGCACCCATCGACGGTGTCAAGAACGTTCCGGATGCCCACGACCCGTCGAAGCGCAACCTGCCCGTGATGTTCACCACGGACCTCGCCCTCCGGGAGGATCCGATCTACGCAAAGATCTCCCAGCGCTTCTATGAGAACCCCGAGGAGTTCAACCGCGCCTTCGCGAAGGCATGGTTCAAGCTCACGCACCGCGACATGGGCCCGGTCACGCGTTACCTCGGTGACGCCCTGCCGCCCCAGCAGCTCTGGCAGGATCCGATCCCGGCCGTGAACCACCGGCTCGTCAGCGCCCAGGAGATCACTGCCCTCAAGAAGGACATCCTGGCCTCTGGCCTGACCGTCCCGGAACTGGTGCGCACCGCTTGGGCTTCCGCTTCTTCGTTCCGCGCCAGCGACAAGCGCGGCGGCGCGAACGGTGGGCGCCTGCGCTTGGCACCCCAGAAGGACTGGGAAGTCAACAACCCGGCGGAGCTCGGGAAGGTCCTCGGGAGGCTTGAGCGCGTGGCTGCGAACTTCAGCGGCAAGGTCTCCATGGCCGACCTGATCGTGCTCGGCGGCTGCGCCGCGATCGAGAAGGCGGCGAGCGACGCCGGCTACTCCATCAGCGTGCCGTTCACCCCCGGCCGCATGGACGCGTCCCAAGAGCAGACGGACGTGGCTTCCTTCTCGCTCCTTGAGCCGGCTGCCGATGGCTTCCGGAACTACGTCGGTGACAGCAACTACCGTCGTCCAGAGGAGACGCTGATCGACCGCGCGAACCTCCTTGACCTGACCGCCCCCGAAATGACCGCCCTCGTCGGTGGCCTACGCGTCCTTGGCGCCAACTACGACGGTGGGTCCCACGGAGTCTTCACGGCGCGCCCCGGCACGCTTTCGAACGACTACTTCGTGAACCTCCTCGACATGGCCACCGAGTGGAGCCCTGCGTCCAAGGGCCAGTTCCTCTACGAAGGCCGGGACCGCGCCACGGGTAAGACCAAGTGGACCGCCACCAGCGTCGACCTCGTCTTTGGCTCCAACTCCCAGCTGCGCGCCATCGCCGAGGTGTATGCCAGCAACGATTCCAAGCAGAAGTTCGTGGACGACTTCGCCGCGGCATGGGCGAAGGTCATGGACCTCGACCGCTTCGACGTGAAGTGATCCAGGAGTAGGGCAGAAGCGAGTCATCGCCTCTGAAACTGAAATCCCCCGGGGCGGCCCTGAAGCCGCCCCGGGGGATTTCTTGTTACGCGGCGAGGAAGGGGCCGCGTGGGAGAGCCGCGTCGCGTTAGTGACTGTCCCAGTTGTACAGCACGCGGTCAAAGCGCCGGTCGGCCAGGTCGTCTTTGGAGGCAAGGAAGGTCGCTTCGCCGGCGTCTCCCCAGCACACCTCCCAAGCCCTTCCGCCCTTCCACAAGTAACCCATCTGAAGCAGCACCTCGGTCATCGCGGGGCAGTCGTCCGGTGACCGGATCTCCGTCTGGCAAAAGCGTGGGTAGCCGCCGAAGTAGATGGCGATGGATCCGTCGGATTCGGCCTTCTCCATGAGCTGTTCCTCCACGCACTCCTTGAGTTCGTCCGCCGTGGATGGATCGGTGGCTTCCGGGTCAGGGACGGGGGCCCCAAGCTCTTCCACGATGCGTTCGAACTCCGGGTCCCCGATGAAAGGGAGCAGCTCGGTCCGGTGCGCACGCAAGGGAGCGCCTTCGGTACGTAGGCGCTTCCCAAACATGTCGCTGGCAACGCGCTTCTGCGGGCGCTCGGCGCGCTCCAGAGCACGGGCATCCTCGAAGTACCGAACGCTGAAGGCGCTCGGCGTCTTATCGCGCCAACCTATTCCGTGCAGGGCCCCCGCCCCGACGAAGAAGGAAAGAAGCCCCTTGGCCGGATAGTTCGGCAGGGCAGGCATCTCTTCGAATCGCAGTTGCGCCAAGAACACCATCGGGCGTCCTTTCGGGTCCACCGGCCAGCCTTCCCCGGCGGGCAGGCTTGGCCTTCCCCCGATGGACGAGACGGCCTCGGAGGGTACGGGAGTCCCGAACAGCGGCTCCAGGTGAACCGCTGGCTTGGCGGCGTCCTTGAGGAGCGCTTGCCCGCGGCGTACCCGTTCCTGAACGCCCGCATTGTCCAAACGCGGATCGGGGAAGGGTTCTGGATCCAAGAACCAACGCCATAGCCTTTGCAGAATCACGGCCCCCATTGCACCACGGTGCGCTGGGCCCGCTGGCTGGTTCCCTCTCTTTTCGATCCTCGATCCAACCCATCTTGGGGGGGCTATGGGGGTTGGCCGTGGCGGCGATGGGGGGAGCCCGTACGATCGATGCACCCCTAGCGGACCCCCGCCGTCCACCTCGAACCGCCACTTCCCGGCGCCGGTGGAGGGCCTCCCCGGTGGCAGCTCCACTCCGGCCATCCATTGCGGCCATCCATTGCGGCCATCCATTGCGGCCATCCATTGCGGCCCGCTCGCGGCCGCTGACATCATGCTCAAACTGCTCGCACTTCCGCTCTTCACCTTGCCCCTCCTGAACGACTGGTACGTCGACGGGAGCGCGGCCTCCTGTGCGGCCGGTACCGGCACCCTGGCTCTCCCGTTCTGCACGATCCAAGAGGCTATTGCTGCGGCGTCGAGCGGTGACACGGTCTTCATCGCTGACGGGGTCTACACCGAGACGATGGATCTCGACAAGGACCTGCGCATCGTCGGTTCGGGCGCGGGAACGGAGATCAACGGAGGATTCTCCCGCCGCGGTATCTTCGTGAGGAGCGGAGCCACTGCAATGGTTGATGGCCTGCTCGTGACGAACTGCAGCACGGGCTTCAACGGCGGAGGCATCCAGTGCCTGGGGGACCTGACGCTACGGAACTCGACCATCACGGGCAACTCCAGCGGCTTCAGCTACGGCGGCGGCATCAACGTGATGGGCTCGAGCGCGAGGCTTGCGGTCTTTGATAGCACCATCTCGAGAAACTCGAACTACTACGGCGGCGCTGGTATCCATGGGCGAGATGCCCTTGGGGTGACCGTGATTCGCACGACGATCTTCTACAACGGCACGGGCGATGACGGCGGCGGTATCTTGGTGAACAACACACCGCTTCTCGTCGACTCGTCGGCGTTGATCTCGAACTACGCCAACAACATGGGCGCGATCGCGGCGGAGGGGCCCATTACGGTGATCAATACGACGATCAGCCAGAACGCCAGTTCGGACACGGCAGTCTTGGGCTTCTTTGATGTGGCCGGTTCGGCGGCAAGTGTCCTTCGCAACTGCACCGTGACGGAGAATTTTGCGACAAGCTCTAATCGAGGGAGCGGGATCTTCGTCGCGACAGGGGTCAGCGTGGAGATCGAGAGCAGCATCGTCTCCATGAACTCCGGATTCATGGCCTCGCCCGACGACATCAGCGGGGCGCTTGTTTCCATGGGCGGGAACGTCTTCGGCACCCATGACGGGACCCTTGTGGCGGGGCCCGGGGATCAGTTTGGTGTCGACCCTTTGCTCGAGTCCTTGGGGTTCAACGGCGGACCGACGGAGACGCACGCATTGTCGCTGCAGAGTCCCGCTATCGACGCCGCCGCGTTTGGAGCCGCGATTACTGTGGACCAACGGGGCGTGCTTCGGCCGCCGGGCCTTGCGGACGTCGGCGCTTATGAGCTCGGTGGTTTCGGCCAGACCGTTCACTGCAACGCCGTGCCCAATTCCACAGGAGTCCCGGGCCGGATCTTCACCCAGGGTAGTGCGGAGGTGTCGGCCGCTGCGACGACCCTCGTCGCGTCCGCCCTCCCGCCGAACGTCTTCGGTTTCTATGTGGTCGGTACCGCCGTAGGATTCACTGCGAACCCCGGCGGCAGCCAAGGCAACCTCTGCGTGTCGGGCACGATTGGCCGCTTGAGTCGAAACTCACTCGGAGAGATCCTCCCCTCCGGTCCCGGCGGGCAAGCTTCCCTCACGGTCGACCTAACGCAGCTCCCAACGCCATCCGGCACCGAGAGCGTCATGCCTGGGGATACTCGTATCTTCCAGTTCTGGTATCGCGACGCGAACCCACTCCAAACCAGCAATTGCACCGAGGCGGTGGAGATCCACTTCCTTTGATCAGCCTATGACCCTCCCGTCCCTGCTTCTTCCGCTTTGCCTTTCCGTCTTCGCCCAGGATGCTCCAGCCCAGGAAACAGCCCCTGTTCCACCCCCCGGACCCACGTGGCGGAGCATCGAGGAATGCACCATCGAGGGCCGGGCTTGGGAAGAGCTAGCGGCGCCTTACGATCGGCTTCCAGCGAAGTGCGAAGGGCTCGTGCGAGGGCCCGTGTGGAATCTCCAGCAGGACAGCGCCGGCATCTGCGCGCGTTTCACCACCAATGCAAAGGAGATCCAGGGTCGTTGGACTCTGACGTCCGATGATCTCGCGATGCCTCACATGCCTGCCTCCGGAGTGAGTGGGCTCGATCTCTACGGCAGGGACGAGACCGGATCCTGGCGCTGGGTCGGGGCGACGAAGCCGACGGCCGTGCAGAACACAGCGAAGCTAGCCACGGGGCTCGACGGGAAGGAGCGCGAGTACATGCTCTACCTTCCGCTCTACAACGGCGTAAAGAGCGTCGAGCTCGGGCTGCCCGCGGGGGCGAGCTTCTCCCAAGGGGCGCCGCGTCTCCAGGGGCGCGAAAAGCCCGTCGTGTACTACGGCACCTCCATCACCCATGGCGGCTCCGCCTCCCGGCCGGGCATGGGGCATCCAGCGATGCTCGGGCGTTGGCTCGACCGCCCGTTCGTGAACTTGGGATTCTCTGGCAACGGCAGGATGGATTTGGAGCTGGCACCCATCATCGGTGAGATCGACGCAGCGGCCTTCGTGATCGACTGCCTCCCGAACATGAACGCTGGGACCTTATCCCAGCGGGCCGTGCCCTTTGTCCGGGCGCTGCGGAGCGCACGACCGGACACACCGATCGTGCTCGTTGAGGACCGCAGCTACACGGGTTCCTCCTTCCGCAAGGGGCAGCGGGACCGCCAGTCGAAAAGCCGGGCCGCACTGCGCAAGGCTTTCGCGACACTCACGGAGGAGGGCATCCAGGGTTTGACGTACCTCGAGGGCTCGAACCTGCTCGGGCATGACGGCGAAGGCGCCGTGGACGGCTCCCATCCCACCGACCTTGGGTTCATGCGACAGGCGAAGGCCTTCGAACCGGTACTGCGGGGGGTCCTCGATCAACCGAAGCCCCTTCGGGTTCTCATTCTCGGGGACTCCATCTCCATCGGCTACACACCCCATGTGCGCCAAGCGCTCAAGGGCCAAGCGATCGTGGTGCGTGCCTCCCGCGGCGGAGATGATCGGCGAACCGAGAACTGTGCGGGCACGACCAAAGGCGTTCGTCAGATCGATCGCTGGCTCGCCCAGGACGGCGGCAGCTGGGACGTGATTCACTTCAACTTCGGCCTGCATGACCTGAAGCGCGTGCACCCCGAGACCCGCGCCAATTCCAACGATCCCGCACACCCGAGGCAGGCGGAGCCCGCACAATACGAGGCGAACCTGCGCAAGATCGTAGAGCGATTGCAGGCCACTGGCGCGACGTTGATCTTCGCCACGACGACCCCCGTGCCTGAGGGTGTGAAGCCCATGCGGGACGTCGCGGACGGCCCTCGGTACAACGCGATTGCGACCGGCATCATGGCCGAAGCGGGCATTGCCGTGAACGATCTCTTCGCCCACGTGGAAGAGAACGGCGCCCGGTACCAGCGGCCGGCAGACGTGCACTTCAAGCCGGCTGGATCGAAGCGGCTCGCCGCCAAGGTGGCGGCGGCGATTCTGGCCGTTAGCGAGGCAGGACGGTAAATCGGGCGCCTTCAGAAGCCACGAAGGGAGCGCTGGGATCGCGGTGAAGCACCTGCAGGAACAGCGTGTCCCCCGGCAGGCGGCTCAGGAGGTCGATGTGGAAGTCCGCGTGGCCCCCGGCCGCCGTCACGAGGCCGCCCTCGCGGCTGGCGGCGCCGCCCACGCAGAGGTTGGCGAAACCCAGGGGCCGGTTGGCCGCGGCCGTCCCCACCAGCAGCATGCTAAGGGCATTGTTCGAGACCCCGGACGCGCGCACCGTGAGGTACTCGGTCAGCGTTTGTTGGGATCCGAACGCCGAGAGAGTCGCCGTGGTCCCAGAAGAGCCGGCGGGCGACGTGCAGAACGGCGTCAACGGCGCGTCGAGCAGCTCAAGCTTCAGGACGTGCTCGGCCCGGGCCGATCCCTCGACGCTGAACTCAAGCAGCTCGATCGGAGTGGAGTTCCCCGCGGCATCCACGGATTGGAAGCTGAGGGAGCTCATGTTCCCCTGCACGCGGAGCAGTGGGTTCGCGAGGACAACGTTCCAGCTGAAGTCGCCGGGGACGTAGGTCGAGTTGAAGACGCACGGACCCTGGGAGTTGTTGCAAAGCCCGTTCGTGAGCGTGATCGTCCGTGTCTCTCCGAGTGAAATCGGTTGAACCGTGCCTTCGCTGAATGGGAAGTTGGTGCCGACGAAATCCACGGGTCCCCAGTCGCAGCTGAGTCCACCACACGCGAACAGCGAGTTGTAGCCGCTGCCGAAGAGGCGCGTCCCCGTGCTATCTAGTCCGCGGATCCGAATCGTGCACGTCGTCGAAATCTCCGCGTTGCCCTGCACTTCGATGACGCTGACCCCGTCGTCATCAGGAATCGGGATGCCCGCTTCCGCGTCTGCCCAACCCCCGCTTAAGGCGAACTGGCTTGCCGTGCCGGGGGCCGTTGCGTCAGCCAACGTGCCGGTTCCTATGGCGCGGACCTCGCGGATGATCGATTGGCCAAACACCGGGGCAGCGGCGAGGAGTGCGGGAACGAGCGAGATGGTTCTGAGCATCGGAGTTCAAGGGCGAAACTAGCGGCGATGGGGGTCGAGGCATGGGCGGTCACCGTGGCAAGTGGTCGCCAGCGGTGGGCCCCTGTCTTGGCCGACAGGGTACGTGGTATCTCTACTCTGTGGCGTCAGGTCAGCAGTGGGCGTCCCGACGGAGGCCTGAAAGTGCCAGGGGTCCCTTCGTTGGCGGCAGTTTCCTGGACTAGCCAGCCGCGACGGTCAACCCATTGAGGAACCGGGCGACGGCGGCGGCGTTCTGAAGGCGCTCCTGCGTTCGGGTCCCATGGGGCCCGTCGTCCCCTGGGCCCGCTTCCGGGTGCAGGTTCTCCTCGGCGATGATCTCTTCCAAGGCGCCGCGGCAGCGGCGGAGGTTGAGATAGTGACCCTTCAGGGGGAGGATGTCCGTGCACTGATCGAAGTGCCGTTCGATCACGTCGAGGGTGCTCCTGCTCCAGGCCGAGATGGTGTCACCGGGCCTTTGGAAGGCCCGCCATTCGGCGCGCACCGCGTCGATGGGAGTGGCGGTTTCGAGGTCGCGCGGCGAGAGCTTGAGGAGCGGAAGGTGATCCGGGAGGATCGGGACATCGCGGAGCACCCGGTGGAATCCTTCCCCGGTCGCGGGGCGGACGGCGGCGAAGGTCAATAGCTGGCGCGGCGCACCGGCCACGCAGACCGGGCTCATCTCTCCGTAGACCACCACAAGCGAATCGAACCCGCGGCCGAAGGCCTCCGGGAGTTTCGGGCCGCTCCCTGTTTTCCTGGGTCTTCGCCGCCGGGGCGTCGGGGTCCCGGTGGATGACAGGTGCTGGGTCTGCATCGCGTCGAAGGGGCGGAGCAGGTCGTCGAGGCCGGCGAGATCCGGCTCGAGGCAGCGCAGCGCCGACTGGATGGCCTCCAGTGTCGAGAGGCAATAGCTCTTGGGCTGCTGCCGGATCTTGAACCCGCTGACCTGGCCGGCGGGCAGGGTGTAGTGGGGCAGCCCGTGCAGCGTCTCGATGAAACGGTACATCGCCCGTGCGTGATGCCAGGTGCCATCGAGCACCACGAGCTTCGTGGGCCGTTCTGCTTTGGGGATGAGGGACAGATCCTTCGCGGTCTCGCTCGGGTAGAGCAGGCCAAACCCCTCCAATCGCCCATGGAGCGACTCGTCGGCGCTCAGGTCCTGGGTATGGCCTACCCGCAGCTCGGTCCGGGCGAGGCTCATTTCCGCGAGGCGCGCCGTGTTGAACGCGTGGGCCCGCTCCCGCGTGTGCTGAAGAATGACGAACTCCGTCTCGTTCTCCACTCGGGCCACCAGCCCACAGAGGCAGTGGGCCTTGGGCCGGTAGCAGTCATAACATCGCACTCGTTCCGTCATCGCGCGCAAAGACTGTCACAGGACCCCGCGCGAAGTCCAGCCGAAGCGGGCAGAGCCTTCCCAGGGGCCGGGCCGACGAGCTTGCCCAAGGTTCCGGGGAATTTGTGATTGTTCCGACAGGGGGGTCGTAAGCCCTTCCGAATGCCCAGGTGCCCCGCAAACCCCTCATCTTCGGATCACACGTCTCATGGATGGCCGGCGTACGGTGATGACCGGGCCCTGAGCGCCATCGCGCGGCTCTCCCCGTGGGTTCCGTCATGGGCGGCGCCGCCGCCCGACCGCGGGGTCCTGCTCCTCGCAGCGATCCTCCTTCCTGCGGACGGCGGGGTTCGACCCTCCGTCCTTGATCCTCCTGCCCGTTCGAATCGGTGAATCCCATGCGAGTCTTGGTTCCTTCTCTCTTCAGCTTGGCGTGGGCCGCCTCCCTGTCGGCCATCGCTGCCGCGCAGGCCCCTGGCGCCGTTGAGCGCCTGGGCGAACTCGAAGACCGCCTCGAGGCGGCGCGGGTGCAGGCCCACGTGCCGGGGATGTCGATCGCCATCGTCCAGGATGGCAAGGTCGTGCTGGCCCGGGGTTTCGGCTTCGCAGACGTCGCAGCCGAGCGTGCGGCGGACGCGGCTACGGTCTACGCGATCGGCTCGACGACGAAGGCGTTCACCGCGACGGTGCTGTCTCTTATACACATCTGACGCTGCCGACGATATGCAGTG
>OJFX01000233.1_pt1 | contig 19814 bp, 13 predicted proteins | sample 1594171 | NCBI WGS metagenome assembly OJFX01 (sample SAMN05416840, study PRJEB24817) | seawater metagenome | isolation source: Sea water | place: Canada:Atlantic | collected 2013-07
TCGCTTCCCATTGTGCCCGCCGCGCTGATACGCCGAAGGCGTCAGCCGCGGCTAGCCATCGCCACACATCAGCGCCTCCGGCGCTGGGCGATGCCACGGGCCCGCGTACCAAAGTACCGTCCACGACACGAAGCCCAGCGTCGCTCCCACTAAGTGTGAGGCGTGCAGCACCGGCCCGCCAAGATCGATCTCGGACGTGAATATCGACGTACCGAGCCAAGTCTCGGTGGCGGACTTGGCGAGGACGCCACCGGCGACGGCAACAGCGCCTAGTCTCCGCGCACCTTGGCTCGCCGCAGCCACTTGCAGCGCGACGATCACGACCCAGGCGTGCAGAATCGCTGACATCCCGTAATACCGCTCCAGCCCCGGCAGCACGCCGAGTAACACCAAGCTGACAAGCGGCGCCATCCATAGCCAAAAGCGCGGCGCCCCAAACGCCACCCAAAGCAGCACCGCCGCCCCGACGTCGTAACCAAAGTGCGCCGTGCTGCCGTGCACGAGATGCCCCGTCCACAATCGCCATACTTCGCCGTGCTCAACCGCCGTGCGGTGCAATTCGAAGCCCCCCGGGAAAGCGGCCGCGACGCCGGCGGCGGCGGCAAGAAGAAGCGCACCCATGCCGCGCCCCAGAGTCGTCGCAGACGGCGTCGCTCGTTGGCCTCTCATCGCACGCGCCCAGCCGCCGCCAGTCCGATCAAGGCGATGAGCGCCAGCAGCTCAACGGGACCCAGCGCGCCTCCGCCTCCACTACGGCCACTCCCGCCGGACGCTGACCGTTGACGCGCGCGACCTGGGGCATTGGAGGCCTTCGGGCCGGCAAGGGGAGCCCCTCCCGTGTGAACTTGAACTTGGTTCCCGGCGATCGAGCGCACGCGTGCCGCATCCTCTTCGCGCATGCGTCGGGCCAGGTTCTCGGACCCCAGTCCGTACTGGGCCTTGCGGTCCTCACGTACCACGACCATGGACGTGTGATCGGTGACGAGACTGTAGGCCAGCGCCATGTCGACGATACCCTCCCGCGTTTCGGACTCGGGACGGCCATCGAGCCACTCGGCCCGTTCCAGATCCTCGATCGCCGCCATGGCGTAGAGGCGCTCGAGCTCCGGGTTGGACTCATCAACCTCGGGGAGATCGACGGGAACCGTCCAGCTCACGTCCTTGCCGGAGATGCGGGCGCTTACGGTGAGTTCCTGGCTGCCGGTGCCCTGGTAACGCCCAAACACGGTGAGCTGCTGGCCCAGGTAGAGGCTAGGCAAGCGGCGTGGGTGAATGCTCGTCGCGCCGCCCAAGCATAACGCCACTCCGTGCAGCGCTTCGTGGGACATGCGCTCTCGGGCGAGCATCAGGTGCGCACCGACTTCGTCTTGCACGGAGACGGACTTGGCGAATCCCCCCGAAAGCGACGCCAGGTCGCCCAGGAGCATCGCGTTGGCGCCGTTTCCCATGACGAAAGTAAAGAGCCGACCGTCGTGGGCCTTCGCCATCTCAATGAAATCGCGGTACTCGTGCGGACCCGCGTTGGCGACGCCGTCGCTGACCAAGACAATCGCGGAGGGGCGGTCGGCGTCCAGCCGGTCGTAGGCACCTTCGAGAGCCCCGAAGATGTTCGTGCCGCGGATCGCCTCCAACGACCGGACGGCTTCTATGGCGCGGTCTGCGGCTGGCGTACCCACGAGGGTCCAAGCGGACGTCAAGGCCGTATGGCGGTCGTTGAACGCGATGACTTGGAAGCGGTCGTCAGGGCGCAGCGTCGATATGGCTTTCGTGACGCCTTGCACCAGAACGCGGAGCTTGTCGCCCTTCATCGAGCCAGAGACGTCGAGCACGAACATCCAATCAGTGCCATGGACAATGGGTTCCAGGTCTTCGCCCGGCGTGATCACCGCCATGAACGTGCCCTCGCCCTGATCCGCATAGCGGCTTGTCAGGAGTTCGACGCGCGCGGGGACGTCCTCTGCAAGCCGATAGTGCAGGACGAAGTCCTTGTCGAGCACGGGCCCGCTACCCGACCAAGAGGCCCGCCACAGGTTGCCCGCCTCTTCTGTGGTCTGAATCGTGGCGTGGCTCGGTGAGTGAACTCCGGTGACGGGGAACGCTGTCTTCAGCTGAACATCGATCGTCATTCTGTCGGACACACTCTTCTCCATGGACCAAAAGGACTGGTCCATGGCGGAATCGTCGGTATTGCCACTCTGCAACGGGTAGAGATAGCGGCCCACGCCTTGATCGATGGAGAGTGGCTCGTAGTACACGACGCGAACTCGGGCTTCACCCTGGGCGGGTACGGGGCTAACGGTGAGCCGATAGTCCACAAAACCGTTCTGCTCCGCGAGCGCAGACGACTCGCCCGCGCGCTTCTCAGCCTCGTGGATCTCCTTGGCCTTGTTCTTCTCAGCCACTTCACCCACGTGTGGGATGCCATCGATCCAGAGGGAGAACTCGGAGAGCGACGCGTCCTCTGGAAGGGGAAACGACCAGGTGGCTTCGAGGGGCTGGTTGGTCGTGTTCTCGAGGACCTGTTCGATCGTCGTTGAGGCGAATCCATTGTTGATGACCACGTCAACGTCGTGGGAACGCAGGCTGAGCTTGCCCCGTATGGTCGGCAGGACGTCCGTGGGACTTCGCTCAACGCGGGTTAGGTGGTCGTCGGCGGGGACTCGCTCCTGTGTCCCCGCAGCGAGGCCGAATGTGCCGGCCGCGGCCACGAAGGGGGTGCAGAGGCTTGTGAGAGCGAGTTGGGTCAGCGTTCGTTTCATGTCGATGTCCTCGGGTTGCGACTCAGGGGTCGAACACAGGAAACGTCACAGGGGGGCAGTCATGTGGACACCCTTGCTGAGCGACGCGTATCGTCCAGTGAATCGATCGCAGCGCTCCTCCGGATGGGGGGTCCAGGGAGCGTGTCGGCGGCCCAGACCCTGAATTGGTCCGGGCCAAACCGGCCTTCCCTGGGGCTTCTCAATGGTCTGGCGGCCTCACCGCGCGGCATCGAGCCGATTGCCCAACCGGTCATCGCCCCTTGTGCCAGACTCCATCTAGGCTGCGGCCTGCCCCACGCATGGGGACGTGGGGCCCCAGCCAGCCTGCCGGAGAATCCCACCATGAAGTTGATCCTGCCCGTTTGTTGCTTCGCCCTCGCATCCCACGCTTCGGCACAGCAGAAGCTCTACGCATGCACCGAGCTTTTGGTGCTGTACGAGATAGAGAACTACGACACCACGCCCCAAGCGCTGCTCCTTCCGGCCGCCTTCAACGTCTTCGGTTCTTACTACGACATCGGAGTGCGGCCTGGCACGGGAACGATTCTCGCTATGGAGGCGGGGCTCATGGGGCAGGCCGGGTACGAGTATGACCCCGAGACCGGCGTGACAGTGGCCTACGAAACGTGCCTGTACACCACGACCAACTCTCAGTACGTCTCGTCGATCGATTCGGACCACGATGGCACGTTCTATGGGCATCGGTATGTCCCGAGCAGTGCGACGACCGTCTCCCTGATGTCCACGGATGCGAACCCCTACTGCTTCACACGTTTCGGCCCCTCGGTTCCTGTGAACAACGTCGGTGATGTGGCGTTCGATCGTGACGGGACGCTGATTTCGACGCGGGACGGCTCGACCTTGCTCGATCGGATCGATCCGTTGACCGGTGGCGTGACGTCCTTCGGAGACCCGGGCATCGCGTTTGCGGGACTCGAGATCGACACCGATGGCTCGCTCTATGGACTAACAACGACCGGGGCGTTGTATCGCGTGGACCGTTCGACATTCCTGCCGACGCTTGTGCTGCAGCTGCCCGGGGCGCCCTACACCGGTTTGGCCTTCCGCGAGCCCGCCGGGCGTCTTGACCCTACGCTCATTTGCACGGCCCAGCCCAACTCAACAGGACTGCCCGCGACGCTACGGGCCGAGCAGTTGGCAGGTCCCGCCCCTGGCTCCATCGAGTTCCAGGCGCGAAGGCTTCCGCCGTTGGGTTTTGGAATGCTCCTGGTGGCTTCTTCGACGGTGACGAGCCCCTTGGGAAGTGGCGTGCTCTGTCTAGGGTCAGGGATTCAGCGTGCATCGAGCGCGATCCTCTCCAACACAGTGGGCAGCACGAACTACACCGTCGACCTGACCGCCGTTCCCGGATACGGCGTCGTCATGAGCGGGGACCAGCTCTACTTCCAAGCCTGGTTCCGCGACAGCACCCCGGCGGGACAGGCGACGTCGAACCTCACGGCCGCGCTGCTTGTCGAATTCCTGTACTGACCGACCACGGAGTCCTGGATCCGCACTCTGGGAAGGGAGCATCTCCTGCCGTTGCGCTTAGCTCTTCTTTGGATACGGCCTCAATCCGAGCAGCATTTCGGACTTCTCAGTGAGCGGCTGGGCCGCTAGCTGCGGGTCGGTGTACGCCTCGAGGCTTTTCTTGACCAGGGCGTAGACGTCTTCCCGGCCTTGACTGGCGTCCACCTCGACGACCTTGTTCTTGCTCCGGAACAGCTCCAGCGTGGGCAGCGTCTTCGCCTTAAACGTGTCGAACCTTAGCTTCATGCTCTCCGCATTGTCGTCGCTGCGGCCCGAGTACTTGGCGCGTCCCAGGATGCGCTGCTCCAGCACGTCGTAGGGGCACTCGAAGTAGAGCATCTCGGGGAGCTCCGCCTCGCGTCCGAAGACCTCGTACCACCCCTCCATGTTGTCCAGGGATCGGGGGAAACCGTCGAGCAAGAAGTTGGTCTTGCCGTGCAGGCGGGTGGCGGCTTCCATCGTCCTCTTCAGCACGGTCACCGTGATCTCGTTGGGCACGAGCTCACCGGCGGTGATGTACTTCTCGATCTCGGCCGCAGTGGCGCCACCCGCCTCGCGTTCGGTGCGTAGGAGGTCTCCCATCGACAGATGGGTCCAACCGAGCTGTGTTTCAGCCAGCGAGCACATCGTGCCCTTGCCACTGCCAGGGCCGCCGAGAACGAAGACGACATTCGGCTTGGGAAGCGATTGCCTCGGGTCGAAATGGTGGATCACCACCGAGGGGGCAGGCGCGACTCCCTTCTTGTAGACGTGCCACTCGCGGTCGGTGGGGGGGAGCTCATCCTTGCAGGTGATGTCATAGGCCAGGTGCCCATCAAGACGACAGATGCGCCAGGACGTGTAGCTGTTGGAGTAGGAGAGCGCCGGGCTTCGTTCGCACTTTCCATCGGCCCGATCCCACGCCCTCTTGCCGTTCCAGTAGCCAAGGCTCGACACGGTCCCTGACTCGGACTCGGTGGCCGGAGCCATCGACGGCACGAAGAGCCCGTCCACTTCGGGAAGGCCGGAGCCCGAGACCTCGATGAAGAGGGTGTTGGGCTTGGGGGCATTGGAGTTCACGTTGTTGTCCTTGGTGATTTGTTCGGCCCCGCCTTCCAGCGCGGCAACGCGAGAGGCGGACGGTTGGTGAGGCGGGCAGCCTAATCGAGGACGCCCAGATGCCAAGCTCTCCCTCCAGGGGTTGCAACGAGAACCTCGCAGTGTCCTCTGGCTTCACCCAGTCGCTTTCGCGAGCGGAGGCGGCCGTGGGATCACTGGAAGTCGACGCGAACGGCGTTGGAGAAGTTCGAGGTGGGCATGCCCGATGGGGCAACGTCTCGGTACCAGTACTGCCAGTAGCGGGCGTCGCCGGTCATTACCAGCAAGTTGGCCTCTTGGGAGGTGAGGAAGATGCCGAATGAGCTCGGTGATAGTTCCCTGAACCGAAGGGTGAGGTCATTGGCTTGGGCGGGCGCACGGCCCCGGGCCGAGAGTTCGGCGGCGCAACCTGCCGAGTTGGGGTGCGCACTGCAAAACTCAGAACCGACATTTCCATCGGAGTCGAGAGCGAAGATGTAGGCGGCGCGCGCGAACGGGGCATCGTTGTTGTCCTGGGCGCCCGTGAGGCTGTCTTCAGCAGGAGCCCCAACCAAGACCTCCCCGGGCGAAAGCGCGACGGCCTTGCCGAAGTCCTCCCATGTCTCTGTGTTCGACGCCTTCAGGAACGCTTCGTGACGCCAGACCCCATACGTGCGCGTGAAGACGACGACCCCACCCGAGAATTGCGCGCCGGTGCTGGCGTCGTCCCCGTTGATACGAACGGCATCACTCGGCTCACGCGGTACACCGATAGCGATGATGTCACCGGCGATGGCCACAGAGGTGCCAAACTCTCCACCTGAGCTCGGGGTCCGCGCCTTCAGGTACGCGCTCTGAACGATGGGATCGATCGTGATGGGGTAGATTGCCCCTGCCGCGTCGACGTCGATCCGGATCCCCTTGGGGTTGCGCCCCAGCAACGCCTCAGGGATCCGCCGCGCCGCGCCCCAAGGGTCTTGTTCAGCCGCTTCGTCACAGGGGCGAAGCGGGGGGGCTTCAGAACTTGACGCTGTAGTCCAGTCGCACGCGGAGACTGTCCTCGTCAAAGCCGCCGATCAGGCTCGGATCATCCGGCGTGGCGGCAAGGACACGCAGTCGAAGCGTTGACTCGTTTGTCCACCGGTAGTCGGCGTTGAACACGTGGCCGTGGAAGTTTCGATCGATGAGGAAGTCGCCGCCGGCCACCGGGGAGAAGACCGCGTCGTTGCCGATCTCCTGGTACTGGTAGTAGACGCGCCAGTCGCCGCGATTGCGGATCTGGCCATAGGACACGCCGGCCGCCCAGCCGGAGTTCTCGGGGGAGCTCACGCCAACGTTGGTCACGCTCTCGACCGCCACCCTCCAGGGCGCCAGCGCATCGTCGAAGCTCAGCGCTGCGATCACGTCAACGATCTGATACTCATCGACGGTCGCCGCTTCCACTTCCTCCGCGTGCGAGAAGCCATACCATGCCGCCGAAAGGTCCAAGTGAGAGCCCTTCGAGAGCGACGACGAACCCCGCATCTCTGCCACGGCGATCTCCACATCGCGTTCGGTGTCGTCGCGGAAGAGATAGGCGCCTAGTTTGAATGCGGCGGTGTCGAGGGGCCCGATGCCGCGCCATTCCGTTCCGGCGAGGATGCCCTCCGGCTGTACGTTCGAGTACCAGACGAGTTCGTCGTAGATTGGGTTTCGCGCGAACCTATGGGCGAACTTGCCGGCGGTCACGAACGAGGCGTCTGAGGACTCGGGTGTCCAGGTCAGGAAGAGGCGATCCAGGCTGAGCGTGCCTTTGCCGAACTCGTTCCCAATCGTGGCGTTGGTATCCCGCGCGTCGTCTGGATTGCCGGTGGTCACCCGTGCTCCGACCATCAATTCCTCGCTGACGGAGTAGTTGGCGCCAAGTCGCAGGCGCAATCGGCCACGCCAACGATCGTCCGCATTCGGGCGATTCTGGTCGTTCTCTGCGCGAATGCGATAGTCCCCATAAAAGGTCAAGCGATCCAGCACAGACTGCCAGGATGCCGGCACCGAGACGGCAGGTGCCTGTGGTTCCGATACCTCCGTCACCGTCGATTGGGCGAGGAGCGGGGCGGCCAGGGCGGTCCAGCACGCAGCGACTCGGAGCGAGTGCCGGAAGAGTGGTGGCGTCATCTGTCGTCCTCCCCGAACCGGAGCTCGGTCGTGAGTCCGGGGCGAATCGTGGCGTAGAACTCCAGAGTCTTACCCCTCTCATCGTGGGTCCGTACCCGGTAGACGCCCGGCTTCAGGCTCAGATGGGTGGGGTTCTCGTCGTTGACGCCACGGTGATTCCGGACGCGCTCGACGAGCTCATCGGCGCCTCGGATCACCTCGTAGGGTCGATGCGGAAAGTACTCGATGTCCCCGTCGTTGACCTTGAACGTCGGCGTGTAGACAACGAGGGTTCCAAGCTCCTCGGACGGCGCCGTATCCCGATCGAGTGGATCAACCGACCCCAGCACCCCGACCCCTGGGTAGTGATGTCGGACGATCGCTTGCCCGGCGCTGCTCGTCGCCCATTGGACGAATCGATCCACGCCCGGCGTGCCAGGTCGCCACAGAAGGTACAGGGGGCGAGCGATCGGGTACTCGTAGTCGTATAGAGAGGGCGCACGCCCATCGATCTTCAGCGCGCGCACGCGTTCGTTCGTGGGATCCAGAAAGGCAAAGCTGATGAAGCCGATGGCACCCGGTGTCTCAGCCACCCGATCGAGAATCGCCGAATCCGGGGCAGCGATTTCCGCGGCGGCGTACGGGGTCTCTCCCATGATCTGGGCCCGGAATACGTCACGGGTCGCCGATCCCTTGTCGACCAGGAATGGCCGGATCGGAAGGGGGTCCCCGCCGAGGCTCGCCCAGTCCGTGAGCTCGCCCCCGTAGATCTGGCGTAGCGCATGACTCGACAACCCTTCGAGCGCAATCCCGTCGTTCACGATGACGGCCAGCGCGTCCCGGCCGATCATCACGGCGGCCAACTCCGCTCCGGGCCACCGCCGAGCCTGGTTCCCGGGCGATGCCTGCGAGATCGGCGGCACCTGAGAGGATCGCCCTCTCGCCGCCATCGCTCTCGGGTGCCGTCTCAATGGAAAAGTCCACGTCGGGCAAGGTCTGGCCCGCCTCGCGAATGAAGAAGGCCACGGTCGACGACCCGACGTAGCTGAGCGTTACTGGAGCGTGGTTTGGTTCCGTGGCGCGACAGCCCAGCGTGCCCGCGGCAAGCGCCGCGATCGCCATCCCAGCCGCGGTCCTTCGTCCCTTCGTCCTATCAGTCCATCGAGTCATCAAAAACGGCTCCTCAAGCTCCACTTCGCGGGCCCACTTGATCGGACTGGCGAGGGTCCCGCTCGCCCTTGCGGCGAGGAGAGCAGGGCTGCCAGAAGGTCCGATCGATCCGGATCAGTCAGCCCAGTCGGGCCCGATACATCGTAGCCACCGCCAGCCTCCGCCAACGGCCTGAAGTGCCGAAGCAGGGACGATTCTCAATCGATGAAAAAGCCGATTGGGCTTCGGCGTTGAGCGACCAATAGCGACCTTGCCATGGCGCCGGCGAGCCCCTTCATCGGCCTTCACACGGGGACCCTTCATTCATCGGGTCGGCGATGGGCCGCCGAGTGACGACGTCGCCGCCCGTTGCCCCCAGCCATTCGTCAGTGGGGGAGTATCGTATGGGGGCTACTGAGCCTGGCTCGGTGCTTCGCTGCGGTGGAACCAAGTTCTCGGGATTCGTTGAGACGGCACCTGGCTCGGGGGGACAGTCCCCCTGGAGACCCTGAACCATGACGCCATTTGATCTCGAGACCCTCCGGGCCCAGGAGCCCCAGCTTCGCCGCCTCGCCCGCGCCATCGTGGGGGACGCTTATGCGGACGACGTAGTCCAGGACGCCTGGACGGCGGCCCTCACCCACAGCGGCGACGCCCCGGAGAGCTGGGGTGCGTGGCTCAACCGTGTCACCCGCAACCTAGCCTGGAAGCGTCGGAAACGGGACGGGAATGAGCGGGATCGCGCCCTGGCCGCGTTTGGGGGGGAGCACCATGTGCCTCCCGCGGATGACGTGGTCGCCCGCGTCGAGGAGAAGCACGTCCTTGAGAGGGCGATTCTCGACCTCGACGAACCCTATCGCTCGGTGCTTCTGTGGAGGTACTACGAGGATCTGACCGTGGAAGAGGTCTCCCGCCGTGCCGGCACGGTTCCGTCAACGACGCGCACGCATTTGCAGCGCGGGCTGGAGCGGCTTCGGGCACGGTTGGAATCCGAGAAGGGACCGGAGTGGCGCATGGCGCTGATCCCCTTCCTCCGTCCGAAGGCGGCCGCCGTGAAGACGGCCGCCGCGGCGGGAGCTTCCGGGGTAGCCACTATGACGGTCTTCAAACTGCTCTTCGCGTGCATCTTGGTCGCGGCGCTAGGCGCATTCAGTCTGGAGCGATTCCAGATTGGTGGAGGGGGCGGTTTCACGCTCGCTGACCTGGAGGTCTCCCGCCCCGAAGCGCCTGAGCCTCCCCGGGAGGCGCCCGTTCGCATGGCTGACCCTGAGCCGCCCGGGGCGAGTGTTCGATCGGAGAAGACGGCCATCGCTGCCCCAGTGGCCCCGGCGGAGCCCGCGGCCGCTGAGGACAAGACGGCCCTACAGCTGGTCGATTACGTGAGTGGCCGTCCATTTCCGGGCGTCACCTTCAAGGTTCGCTACCAGGTGAAGAAGCGGAAGTTCTTCTTCACAAGAACGGAGCAGGCGACGATCGAGTTGACCACCGACGCGGAGGGACGCGCGACGCTTCCCGCAGCGGCGGATCGCGAGGGCCTCGTGCTCGGCAGTCCGATCTTCGGGAGCGTCACACCAGTTCCCGCGGGAGACACGGCCTCCTACACACGGGAACAGTACCTCAAGATTCTTGAGGTGCTCGATGACGGCACGGTCCAGCTCTCCGCCGAGCCCTGCGATGCGTTCTGGGTCCGCCTCCCTGAGGGGCTCGGCCCGGAGGAGATCGCCGCCGTGGATGCGAAGCTCATGGTCCGGTCCTTCGGGTCGCTGTCCGCGCTCAGCTCGCCTATCGCGCCGCTCGCGGCCAGGGGCCGCGACCTCCTGTTCCTGACCCCAAGCTACATCGATGATCAGCGCTGGAAGGACCACGAGGTCGCCACGATGCACATCGCCACGACCGACGAGGGGCCCAGTTTCCATGCCAAGGTCCGCCGCGGCCAGAACCTCGGCGACGAGCCCAGCCTGGCGATTCGGTGCAACGAGATGGTTCAGCGCCTCACCTTGGTGGACGAACGAACCGGCGCCCCGGTCGGGGGTGCCCATGTTTCGATCAATCAGTCAAGCAACTGGCATCGCGGTCACGGCGACGCTTATGGCAGCTCTGTGACCAATGGGGAAGGGCGCGCGAGGTTCATCGGCATCCCGCACGGAGCCTTGCACCTCCACGTGACCTGCGAAGGCTACGAGCGGCTGGCCGTCCAGCGGGAGTTCACGGGCTTCGAAGACGTCACCCTCAAGGTGCGCAAGAAGAGTGACCTTCGCCCCGTCACGGTCACCCTCGTGTCCAAGAAGGGAAGCGCGCCGTTCGCGATCGATCTCGCGGCGTACGACAACGTGGAGCAGGGGGCATTCGAGCGTTTGTCGTCGATCGACTGCCGCCGCAAGGGAGCGGGATGGACCGGGTCCTTGGTTCTTCAGCACGTGCCTGCGCGCCCGGTGTTTCTAGATCTGAGCTTCTACACGCGGTCCTACGACCGTATCGGGCCGATCACCATCGAGCCGAACCAGGACAAGATCACGATCGACGTGGGCGAAGAGATGACTGTTCTCGGCCTACGGCTGCGGGTTCCCGATGGGGTGGAAGTGGAGTATCAGCAGCGGGTCGGCACTGGCCAGCAGTACTCCTACGGGGGGCCCCATTCGGATGGCGCGTGGATCACATCGGTCCCAGACGACGGCCGTCCCATCCACTGGATCGTCCAGGCGCCCGGCTACATTCCGGTGGTGGGGACCCGCGACGACTTCTTTGAGGGCACCCACGAGGGGAGGCGCTTCTATGGGGTTGCCCCGCAGATGGTGGAGGGCAACGGATGCCTCCTCAGTGCCGAGTGGCGCGCCGTGCCTGATGGAGTGCCTGCTCACTTCGCGACCAAGAAGCCCATCGAGGGCGTGCGCTTCACCCGCACGGACACCGGCGAGCTGCTCGGGGTCACCGACGCCTCAGGCTACGTGGTCCTTGCGAGCGCCGAGCCGCTTGGGAAGGTCACGGCCACGTACCGGGGCAAGTCGCAGACCCACGCGCACGTCCAGGGCTTCCCTGGCCTCGGCTTCTACTTCAAGCCGTGATGGGCTTTGGCCTTTCGATTTGGTCGCGGACCTATCCCGTAGCCGCGCACCGTCCACCCACGACCCCTAAGATCGCTATGAACTGCTTCCATTTCCCACTCGCCCCCATGGTCCGGCGCATGACCGCCCTCGTCGGCATTGCCACGCTCGCCCTCACGCCTGGCTGCGTCATCGTGTCGGACAGCGGGCACGACGTTTCCGGCAGCTTCGTCTCCAGGTCGACCCTCGAGCAGATCGAGCCAGGCGTCACCAAGGGCTACGTCACGACGCTGCTCGGCGACCCCACGAGCCAGACCCCGGTCGACGGGCTCACCGAGGTCTGGCGCTGGACGTCGTACGAGTCGCGGAACAGTAGCGCCAAGGTATTCCTCCTCCTGAGCGACACCAACCGCAGCCAGGTCGCGCGGAGCACGTTCGTCGAATTCGCCGACGGCGTTGTGTCGAAGGCCTGGCAGGACTAATGCCCTATTCTTGGGGGCTCAGATGGCTCGGCGGCACAGATGGGGGCGAACGCTCAACCTATGCCTAGGATTCTTAGGTATAGTCCGGGGGTGACACCTAGAACACCTAGGGCCGGGGCCCATCCCCGGGCCCACTCCAAGGACCTCGTCGCCGCTTCGGCCACGCCCCTCGTCCTGAGCATCCTCGAGGGGGGGGACAGCTACGGCTACGGGATCATCCAGCAGATTGCCGAGGCCTCTGACGGTCGCATGCAATGGGCCGAAGGCATGCTCTACCCCATCCTTCACCGCCTCGAAAAGCAGGGCTTGGTCAAGTCCTACTGGGGCCAGGCCGAGAGCGGCCGCAAGCGCAAGTACTACTCACTGCGCAGGCCCGGTCGCGTCGCCCTCAACCAGCAGCGCCAGTCCTGGAGCGATGTCTTCGCCCTGCTCCAAAGCTTCAAGGAGACCCCCGCATGTTCGAGCTAGCGAAAGCCGCCCAGGAATGGGCGGAGCGAGTCCACGGGCCCGGTCCCCGGAGCCAAGAGCGCATCGATGAGCTGGTGGACCACCTCCTCTGCACCGCGGACGAGATGGTGCAGGCCGGCCTAGATCCTCGGGAGGCCTTTCAGCGGGCCACGGAGCGGCTCGGTTCCCCGGCGGAGCTTGCCCGCGAACACCGTCTGGAGCAGGGATGGATCAGCCGCCTGCTCAGCGGCGTGAAGGTTCTCACGTGCGGAGATGAGGCAGCCAAGCGCGCGCTCTTGAGCCCCAAGCAGGCGACCGCCGCGATCATTGGGGTTTCCCTCTTGGCCGCTGCGGCGATGCTGCTGCAGGCGATCTTCTTCGATCAGCTGAACAACTCGACGTCGAGCTTCTTCATCATCGCCATCTGGTTCGTGCCCTACGCCGCTCTCAGTCAGCTCGCCGCCCCCGACAAACGGGACTGCAAGAAGCGGCTGGGCTAGGGATCCTGCGCAGGTCTCTGCGGCACAGGACCAGCCTGGCTGGCCACACTTTGGGGAAGTCCTCCCCTTTCGCATTCGGTACCGCGGAAGCACGTACGGGGACAGGGCGAGACTTGAAATCAGTGATGCGACTGCTTCCGTAGCTGAATCTTCGGCGCCGGGCTACGCTCGGAGAACTCGCTGCTTCCCGAACCACGCTCGCTCCCATGAATCATTCTCTGTCGGCTCTTCTCGCTGCCGGTTGCCTGACAATCTCGCCCTCCTTCGCGGACACGATTTACGTCGACGCAGGCCTCACCACGGGGGCCAATGATGGCACGTCGTGGGCGGACGCTTTCCAAGGCGAGGGGGGGCTGGATGAGGCACTCATCGCCCGCACCCCCGCCGATGTCATCTGGGTCGCCGAAGGGCGCTACCGGCCTACCCGGGATCAAGAACTCGGCCGCTTTACCTATGCGATTGACGGACGGATACGCATGTACGGTGGGTTTGCCGGCGGAGAGAGCACGCTTGGCGAACGACCGCCGTTGGGTGCCGCTCAGACGATCTTGGACGGGGATCTGTTGGGCGACGATGGATCTCCTGGCGGCTCGAAGGCTGATAACACCGGGCACCTGTTGGCCCTTTGGAACGTAGACGGTCTGTTCAATCGGATCACCATCGAAGGCGGGTATGCGTGGAACGGTCAACAGATCGGCGGGGCTGTACAGGTAGGGGGAGCACAGGGGGTCCTGGTTAGCTTCACCAGCTGCACGTTCCGGCAGAACTCCGCCCAGGTCGAGGGGGGCGCCATCGCGGCACGGACAGTGTTCGGAGGGAATGTGAACCTCTTCAACTGCCGCTTCCTGGACAACCGCGTGGGTACGTGGGGCGGGGCCCTGTGGATGGGTGGCACAGGCCAGCTCCGAATCGACTCCTGCGAGTTCAGCGGCAATAGTGCCGGGGGTGGAGGGGCCCTTTGGCTGGATGGGAGTTCGCTGGACGTGACCGTGCAGAACTCCGTTTTCGCGATGAATGAAGCGCGGGCGCCCTGGGGCGCGGGCGCGATCTACGCCAACTCCGACGACTCGAGTGCCCTCCAGGTCGATGGCTGCACGATCTACGGGAATCGTGCCTTGGCCAGCGGTTGGGGGGGATTGATCATCGTGAGGTTTCCGTTGACGGTGACCCATTCGATTCTTTGGGGCAACGTCGGTAATGGCGGAGGCTCCGGAGCGGATTCACAAGTCTGGGTGTCAAGCGGATCCGCATCGCCCCAGGTGAGCTATTCGATCATCCAAGGCTGGACGGGCGGCGGGACGGGGAACCTCAGCGTCGACCCGATGCTCACGGATCCGATGGGCGGGGACTTCGAACCCATGGCAGGATCGCCCGCGGTCGACGCCGGCGGCCCCTTGGATCCAGCGGCGCCCGGCATCGGCGACTTCCTGTTGAACCGACGCCGTGTCGACGATCCTCAGACCGTGGATACCGGCGTGGGGCCTGCACCGATGATTGACATTGGAGCCGTGGAGCGCGGCGTGGGCGCGATCGGCAAGGCCGTGTGCGTTGTGAACCGTAACTCGACCGGGGCGCGGGGCAAAGTGGACGCGTTTGGGTCCGACATCGCGACCGACAACAACTTCACACTAGTGGCGAGCGATCTTCCGCCGCAGCAGTTCGGGATCTTCATCGTGAGTCGCGACACTGGCTTCGTCCCGTCGACGAGCGGAGCGTCGTTGTGCTTGGCCGGTGCCATCTCGCGCATCACCGGGCCGGGTCAAGTGCTGAGCTCGGGCGCGGCAGGCCAGTTCTCCCTGGCGCTCGACCTCACGGCGATGCCCACTCACTCAGGATTCACGACCGTCATGGCGGGGCAGTCTTGGTCCTTCCAGGCCTGGCACCGCGACGTGGCAGGTAGCTTCGGATACGGATTCGCCGACGCGACGACCGTGGACTTCCGGTAGCCCGGAGTCATCGCCGCCTCCGCCAGTTCGCCCTGGTGCGCGGCCGCGCCGACTCGCCCCTTGCTCCCGTGGATGGATCCATCGCGGGGAGCGGGGCGGCTCGATGCTGCGAAGGGCTGGCCCCAAGCATGGGTGCTGACTCGGCGTGCACCGGTGTTCGGGCAAGGTAAGGCGAGACGGCACGAAGATCGTTGGGTCAACGCCAGCAGCGCGACCCCGCCGTCTACCGCCGGGGTCTATGGCGCGCCAGCGAGCGCAGGCGTCGAGTGCTTCAACTGAGGACAGCGAGTGCAAGCTCCGCAAAATGCTCCGGGGCCGCCCGGGCACGCCTATGCTGGACTCGCTGCTTCACCCTTTGACCGCGTCTCCCCATGATCAGTCCACGCCCCAACCGGCGCGAGGCAATGGGGGTCGGCCTCCTTGCCGGCCTCGGCTTCGCTGACCTGCTCGCGCTCCGCGCCCATGCCCAGGAAACCCCGGCGGGGCGGCCCGTTCGCGCCAAGGGTGTCCTGCATGTTCATTTGCCTGGTGGGCTGGCGCACCAGGAGACATTCGACCCGAAGCCATACGCGCCGGCGGCTTACCGGGGATCGGTCAGGGCGATCGGCACGAGCGTCGATGGGCTTCAGTTCTCGCGTCATCTGCCGCGCCTCGCGAAGGTCGCCCACGAACTCTGCGTCGTGCGGTCCATGACCCACCGCGACGCTGCCCATGAACGCGGGGCGCACTCGATGCTGACGGGGTATGCACCGAGCCAGGCGTTGGTGTACCCCAGCATGGGCAGTGTTGTTGCCCAGCAGCTCGGCGGCCAACGTTCGCTCCCGCCCTATGTTTGCGTGCCCAACTCGCCCGACGCGTTCGCGGGGAACGGTTACCTCTCCACGAGCTTCGCGCCCTTCGCGCTGGGCTCCGATCCGGCCCGTCGAGGATACGGCGTGCGCGACCTCGCGGCACCGAAGGATGTCGACGGGGCCCGTGACGCGCGCCGTCGCCAGCTCCGCGAGATTGTTGACGCGCACTTCGCCGATGAAGCACGCGGCGCAGATGGGCCCGCTGCGATGTCAGCGTTCTACGAGCGCGCCTACGAACTGCTCGATTCGCCGGACGCGCGCGCGGCGTTCGATATCACGGCGGAACCCAAGAAGCTGCGCGACCGCTATGGGCGTAGCGCCGCGGGGCAGCGCCTCTTGCTCGCCCGGCGGCTCGTGGCCGCCGGCGCCCGCTACGTCACCGTCGGGATCGGTGGATGGGATCACCATCAGCGAATCGACAGGAGCCTCCGCCGCGGCATGCCGCCCGTGGACCAGGCGCTCGCCGCGCTGCTTCGGGATATGCGCGCGAGCGGCCTTCTGGATGAGACCCTCGTGCTCGTGACGACGGAGTTCGGCCGCACCCCCAAGATCAACCCCGATGGCGGACGCGACCATTGGCCAGGGGCGTTTTCGATCGTGCTTGCCGGTGCGGGCGTTAAGGCCGGCCACGTGTACGGCCGAACGGATTCGACGGCGGCCGCGGTGGAAGAGGACCCCGTGCGACCCGAGGACCTCGCCCGCACGGTCTTCACGCTCCTTGGTATCGATCCGGACACCGTGCTCCCTGCGGGCAATCGTCCCGTGCGGCTCGTGAAAGGCGGCCGCTTCCTCGAAGGGCTCCTCGCGTGAGGTCGTCCGGTCATTGGCAGCCCCTTCGCGACCTCCTCCCGTTCGGAGCGCGGATCCTGATCGGCTTCTTGCTTTGCGCGCTTGGCGCGGCCCAGTCCGTGAGGCTCGAATCCCTCAAACCCCCGGGTGCCCAGCGCGGGACGGCCGTTGCCATCGAGCTGAGGGGCAAGGCCTTCGCTGGAGCAGAGGCGCTCGTCTTCGACCACCCGGGACTCTCGGCCAGCGAGATCGAGTCCCCAAAAGCGGGCCGCATCCGCGCGCGGCTCATGGTGGCGCCTGACGCGCCGCTGGGTCCGTACACCGTGCGAGTGCGCACGCGCAGGGGCCTCTCGAACGCGCTCATGTTCCATGTGGGCGCGCTGGCGACCGTCGACGAGGTCGAGCCCAATGGCGCTCGGACTTCCGCGCAGGCGCTGGCGCTTGGCGTCACGGTGCACGGCACGATCACCAGCGAGGACGAGGATCTCTTCGCGTTCAAAGCTCCGCCTGGGACGCCGGTGCGTGCTGTTGTGGAGGCCCTTCGCCTGGGATGCCGCAACTTCGATCCGCTCGTCGAGGTCCTCGACGCCGAGGGGACAACCCTCGCCCGCAACGATGACTCGAGCCTGGCGCGCCGCGACTCCATCGTGGAAGCCGTGGTGCCCGCGGATGGCCTGTGTTTTGTGCGCTTGCGGGATGCCGCGCGCGGCGGCGCGCGGGATGCGCGCTACCGTCTGCACGTGGACGCGGGCGCGCAGCCGCGGGTTGCCGGTGACCTGGCGGTTGCATCCCTCGAGCCCGGCACCGCCCTGTCCCCACGGATGCTGCTCGGGGAGGGACGGCTGCTGGGGTCGGCGACGCCGCGGGTACACGGGCTCAGCGGCACGGCAGGCTGGGCGCCGCGGGGCACGGCTTTGTGGTGGCCGGAGGCGAGCCTGGCGCCGCTCGTGCTGCGGGTCTCGTCCCAGCCTGCGTCGCGCGAGGTCGAGCCGAACGACAGCCGCAAGGATGCGACCACCCTGCCCTCACCTGGCAAGGGCGGCGTCGCCGTGGAGGGGGTCCTGGGCACGCCTGGCGACGTGGATACCTTCCAGTTGGAGCTGGCCGCGGGCCAGGCGGTCGACGTCGCCATTTGGGCGCGGCGCCTGCGCTCGCCGCTCGATGCGACCCTCGTCGTGCGCGGTCCCGACGGGCGCCGTGCGCGCGCCGACGACGCAGAGGGCCTCGATCCGGTGACGCGCTTCACCTCCAAGGAGGCCGGGATGGTCACGATCACGGTGGGTGACTACCTGGAGCGCGGGGGCCTCACCTTCGTCTATCGCCTGGAGGTCACACCCGTCGCGCCGTGGGTCGATGTCTCGCTGGCCGGTGAGGCCAGGGAGTTCAGTGTCGCGCGCGGCCGGCGCACCTACGTGCCCTTCGCTCTGGAGCGCACCGACCTGAAGGGCGCGCTCTCCCTTGAGCTGCGCGGCCTGCCCGAGGGGGTCGCGGCGGGCGGGCTCGGGGCTCCGATTCGCGGCAGCCAGGTCATCGCGTTGCTCGAAGCGCACGCGGACGCTCCGCTCGGCCACGCCAACGTCGAGGCCCATGCGACGGTCGCGGGAGCCAATGCGGGCACACGTGGGTCGCTGCGGAACGAGCTAGTGGTCGTGCCCGGCAGAAACAACACTGTCCTACAGGCGCACGTCCAGGAGCGTCTGCCCATCGCCGTCACCGAATCGACACCCTTCGACGTGGCGATTCACGTGCCGGGGGCGCCCTTGGTGCGTTCGGGCAAGCTAGACGTCGTCGTGTCGCTCGAGCGCGCCGAGGGCTTTGGGGCCCCGGTGGTCGTCGGCCTCGCGGGCCTCCCCGCAGGGGTCCGTGTCCCCGGCTCGCAGCGACTCGAAGGCGATGCCGTCGAGGCGACGTTCACGCTCGAGGCGGCCGGTGACGCGGGGATCGGCGAGGCGCAGGTGCTGGCATGGGCAGAGTCGCCGCTGGACGGCGTCGGAGTCCGCATCGCCAGTGACTTCGCGCCGCTCACCGTCGGGCAGCCGATCCTTGCGCTGAAGGCGCGGGGCGCGGTGGTGGAACGTGGGGCCGAGGGTGAGCTGACCGTCTCCTTCACCCGCTCGGAAAGCGCGCCGGATGGGGCGCTGGAAATCGCGTTGGTCGGCCTTCCCCACGACGTCGGCAGCGCAGCACGCACGCTTCCCGAAGGCGAGACGGAGCTGGCCTTCCCGCTGCGTGTGGGCCCCAAGGCGCCTATCGGGCGGCACCGGGGCCTGGGGCTTGAGGCGCGCGTCCCGGTGGCCGACGGCGTCGTGGTCCAGGCCCTGTCAGGCCTCGAGCTGAGGGTGCAGCGCAAGGCGCCCACGGCCGTGACCTCCGGGGCACCGACCAAAGCGTCGGCGTCCATGCTGGAGCGGCTGCGAGCGGAGCATGCTGCGCGCGTTTCCACCGAACGGGCGCCGGCAGAGGTCATTCCAAAGCCCGACCAAGAGCCTCAGACGGATCCGAAAGGGGAACCAACCAAGGAGGTGGCGCCCACACAGGCTCCGGCGAAGGCGCCCGGTGCCTCCCCGCCGAAGGGAGGGCTGCCCGCGGACGCGTCGGACACGCCGTCGAAGAAGGCGTCACCGCCGAAGGGGTCGGATTCCGAGTCGAGCCTTGCCGCGGCCAGCCCGCGTGCGCGGCTCGCGGCCCGTGTGGTGGGCGATGACAGCGAGCCGCCAGTGCCCTCGTTCCTGAATGACGTGCTGCCGGTCTTGACCGCCCGCGGCTGCAACGCTGGAGCCTGCCATGGTTCCTCGCAAGGGCAGGACGGCTTCCACCTATCCCTCTTTGGGTACGACGCCGAGGGGGATCATGCGCGGCTCCTCTCGGAGCGCTTCGGGCGCCGGCTGGACCTTGCGTTCCCTTCCGAGAGCCTCCTGCTCACGAAGGCAACGGCATCGGTGCCCCATACGGGTGGTGCCGTTCTCGCGGCCGGCGATGAGGACTACAACGCGCTTTTGAACTGGGTCCGCGCGGGCGCGCCGAACGACGCTGCGACAGCACCGAAGGTCGTCTCGCTCTCGCTGAAGCCCGATCGATTCGTGCTCGCTCCGGGCGAAGGCGCTGCGCTACGCGTCGAAGCGCGTTACTCC
>OJFX01000236.1_pt1 | contig 19754 bp, 11 predicted proteins | sample 1594171 | NCBI WGS metagenome assembly OJFX01 (sample SAMN05416840, study PRJEB24817) | seawater metagenome | isolation source: Sea water | place: Canada:Atlantic | collected 2013-07
GCCGCGAGGCGTTCGAGGGGCGGCTTTCTGGATAGTTGAATTGTTCAACGGCCTGTTAGGGTGTCCATCGCCGGGCGGGACTGCATCTCACCGGCCGCCAACCCCATGGGAAGAAATCGACTCGACGTCCATCTCCGGCGATGGCTGGTTCCGATCGCATTCGCTCTTTGCGCGTGGTGCTGGCTGCCAGCGTTCGCGGGCCCCACGGATGGCGGCGGGGGCGCGAGTCAAGGGGAAGATCCGTGGTGGGCGTACCGTGCCCTCGAGCGGCCCGCGCTCCCCGCGTCAGCCGTAACCATGGCTGCCGCCGGGGATCATCCGGTGGACCTCCATGTGGAGCAGCGCCGTGCGGCGTCCGATCTGCATGCGGCGGCCGCAGCCGATCCCGAGACCCTTCTCCGGCGGGCCACGGTGGCCCTGACGGGCCTGCCTCCCACCGCAGAGGACCGTGCGGCTTTTGGTGCATCGGTCGCTGAACTCGGCTTCGACGCGGCCTGGGACGGGCTGCTGGCCGAGCTCCAAGCGAGTCCGCAATACGGCGTCCACGGGGCCCGGGCTTGGCTCGATCTCGTGCGTTATGCGGAGACCAACGGGTACGAGCGCGACAGTCCCAAGGAGGCGATCTGGCGCTACCGCGACTGGGTCGTGGACGCCCTGAACGAGGACCTTCCCTACGACCGCTTCGTCCAGCTCCAGATGGCCGGTGACGAATACGCTGCCTCCATGGGTTCCCGCGAAGAAGCGACCCGGGCCATGCTTGCGACGGGCGTGTATCGCTTGGGCGTCTGGGACGACGAGCCGTCCGACCGGCCCCAGGCGCTGTCCGATGAGCGCGCCGACATCGTGGACACGTTCAGCCAACTGGTGTTCGCCACCACCATGGGCTGCGCCCGCTGTCACGACCACAAGGCCGACCCCGTCTCGCAGAAGGACTACTTCGCGCTGACCGCGCATTTCCGCGGCGTCCAGGGATACAGGTACGGCGGCACCCGAGCCTTGGCGGGGAAGGGGGCTCCAGGGGTTTGGACGACGGTGGAACGCGACAAGGCCGTGACCGAAGTCGACGCAAAGATCGCGGCGCTCGTCGCGGCGGCGGCGAAGGGCTCGAGCGATGCCCCCGCGACTCTCGTGCATGATGCTCGCATGGGCGGAGCGGAGTGGAAGTACTCCATGACCCCGCCGTTGGATGGCTGGGCGACGCCCGGTTTTGATGCGCGGGATTGGCCCACGGCCAACGGCGGCTTCGGGACGAAGGGCACGCCAGGCGCGTTGATCGGGACCGACTGGAAGACGCCGGACATCCTGCTTCGGACGCAGTTTCGGCTCGAGTCGATTCCCCGTGCGCTGCGCGTGAGGCTTCACCACGACGAGGACGTGAAGGTGTTCCTGAATGGCGTTCCGGTGTTCGAACGCGCGGGCTTTCAGGTGACGTACAAGGACTATCAGCTGGGGCCGGAAGCGCTTCAGGCCTTGGTGGTCGGGCGCAATGTGCTTGCGGTGCACTGTCATCAGACGGCGGGCGGCCAGTACATCGACGTGGGGCTCGACACGCACCTCGACCTATCCACGGTGGACGGAATCTTGGTGGGGGCGCAGGCGCTCAGCGAGGGCGATGGCCCGGACGCCCAGCGCTCCCAGGAGCTACTGACCCTCCGCAAGGGCCACCTCGGGCGGCCCGTTGTGGAACCGTTCCCGGCGCAGGTCGTGTACGAGCGCGGCGGGGAGCCCGAGGCCCAGCACGTGGAGCTGCGGGGGAGCGTCCATGCCCTTGGGGATGTGGTCGCACCCGGCCTTCCTTCGGCGTGGCGCCGTGGGGCCCGCGCGGGGGCGGCATCCTATTCGATCCCCCCTGTCCCCGAGGGCGCGGCGACCAGCGGTCGCCGCACCGCCCTTGCGGATTGGGCCTTCGACGGCGGCGCCCATCTCACGGCTCGGGTCCAGGCGAACCGCGTTTGGCAGAAGCTCTTCGGGCGCGGGCTCTGCCGCACGCCCGGGGACTTTGGCCGCCTCGGGGAGCAGCCGACCCACCCGGTGCTGCTCGACGAACTCGCTTGGCAGCTGATCGATCGTGGATGGTCCGTGAAGTCCCTCGAGGGATGGATCATGAAGAGCCGCACTTATCGCATGGCGAGCGCGGGCGATCCCGCGGCGGAATCCATCGACCCGCGCAACAACCTCTATTGGCGCTTCGATCCCCATCGGTTGACCGCCGAAGAGTTCCGGGACGCGGCCCTCGCCGTGAGCGGCGACCTTGACGAGACCCTCGGTGGGCCATGGGTGTTTCCGCCCCTGGCGCCGGAGGTCCTGGCGACCTCGTCCCGGCCGAACGCCGCGTGGGGCAAGGCCCAGGGGACCGACGCCGTGCGGCGCAGCCTGTACGTTCACGTGAAGCGCAGCCTGCGCGAGCCGCTGCTCGCCGCCCTCGATCAACCGGACCCAGACCTCCCGTGCCCTTCCCGGTTCCCGACGAACGTGCCGACCCAGGCACTCCTGACGCTGAACGGGACGTTCGCCCAGAGCGTCGCGCTGGCCCTGGCAGAGAGCGTGGGGTCCCAGGGCGACGAAGCCTGGTGCGCAGCCGCGATCGAAAAGGCCCTGGGCAGGGGGCCGAACGAGGGTGAGGCCGCCCGCGGGGCGGAGCTCATCCGGACCGTGATGGCGGATCACGGGGAGACTTTGGAATCGGCGCGGCGGCTCTTTGCCCTCGCACTCTTGAACCGCAACGAATTCATGTGGGTGGACTGATGGCGAATCAACACGATCAAGGTCTGGGGCCGTCGAGCGAACTCCAGGATGGGAAAGCCTGCCGCCCTTTGGGAGGGGCGCCTTCGGCGTCCGCCCAGCGGTTCATGAGCCGGCGCAAGTTCCTTTGGGACAGCGCCGCCGGCTTTGGCTCGGTGGCGCTGACCGGGATGCTCGGATCGGAGATGCTCAAGTCCTCTGCCCACGCGGCGCGGCCGGTGACTCCCGCGGCGATGGCCCGGGCGAAGCACGTCATCTTCCTCTTTATGTACGGCGGCCCGAGCCAGGTCGACACGTTCGACTACAAGCCGGATCTCTACAGGTTGGACGGCAAGACCATTGACGTGCCGACGTTCGGCCGCCAGGGCAAACGCGGCGGCGGGCGGGTCGTGGGGCCGAAGTGGCGCTTCCGCCAGTATGGGGAATGCGGCAAGTACGTATCCGACCTCTTCCCGCACCTGGCGACCCAAGTGGACAAGCTCGCGTTTGTGCACTCCATGTACGCGGAGAGCCCGATCCACGGGTCGGCGCTTCTCAACATGAACTGCGGCCGCATCACCTCAGGGCACCCGAGCCTCGGGAGCTGGGTGAACTACGGCCTCGGGTCCATGAACGACGACCTGCCTGGTTACGTCGTGATGCTGGATGAGTCGGGCGGTCCGATCAGCGGCGCGAAGAACTGGACGAGCGGGTACATGCCGGCGTCCTTGCAGGGCGTGCAGGTGCGCACCGAAGGCACGCCGATCCTGGCGTTGGCGAGGCCCAAGGGCATGTCCGCGGGGGCCCAACGGGCGCTCCTGGATCACCTCGGTGAGGAGAACGGCGTGCATTCGGCGGCCCGCCGCCAGAACCCCGAACTCGAGGCGCGCATTCAGCAGTTCGAACTCGCCTATCGCATGCAGTCGGCGGCCCCCGAGGCCGTGGACCTTGCGGCGGAGCCGGAGGAGACGCGCGCCCTTTACGGCATCGACCAACCGGAGACGCGGCGGTTCGGTGCCAAGTGCCTGCTCGCGCGGCGCCTTGTGGAGCGCGGTGTGCGCTTCATCCAGGTGTACTCAGGGGGAGGGCACAACGACGACAACTGGGACGCCCATGGCGACCTGGTGCTCAATCACACTCGCCACGCGGGCCGCACGGATCGACCCATCGCGGGGTTGCTCGTGGACCTGGAGCGGCGCGGGCTGCTCGACGAGACGCTGGTGGTGTGGGGCGGCGAATTCGGACGTCAGCCCACGGCTGAGTACGACAAGGGCACGGGCCGCGACCATAACTCCTACGGCTTCACCATGTGGCTCGCCGGCGGCGGCGTGAAGGGTGGCGTGAGCGTGGGGGAGACCGACGAGCTTGGGGCGAAGGCGGTGCTCGATCCTTTCCATGTGAAGAACCTGCACGCGACGATCCTGCACCTGATGGGGCTCGATCCCAACGGGCTGACGTATCCCTTCGGTGGGCTCGATCAGAAGCTGGTGGGCGTTGAAGGCGCGGAACCGATTCACCAGGTGATCGCATGAGCGGTGGCGCGGTCGGTTGGCTTGGTCATGTTTCGCTGGGGCTCTTCGGCGTGGGCACCGCCGCCACCACATTCGGCGAAGGGGCCCCCGCTGTCGACGATGCCCTGCACTCGGCGGCGGCGGCCGTGCGGGAGACGTGCTACTCCTGCCACGGTGCGGACAAGGCCAAGGGCAGCCTGCGCCTCGACGGGGTCGAAGGATGGCTCGGACAGGTGGACCTTGGGAGTCCGGAGGACAGCGAGTTGCTGTACCGGATGACGCTCCCGGTGGACGATCCCGATGCGATGCCGCCCGAAGGGGAGCGGCTCGACCCGGCGTCGATCGCCGCGATCCAGTCGTGGATCGAGGCCGGTGCTGATGCGGAGAGTCTCAGGAACGGCCTCGAATACGCGGAGGGCGCGGCGACACGGCGGGCGGCGCGGATGGAAGCGATCCGCCAGGCCACCGGCGCGCGCATCGAGAACGTGCGCGGGGCCGAAGCGGCACCCGGCGAGCCACCGCCCTTATCGGTCACGTGGAGTCATCGCCGCGCCGTGCCCACGGGGGAGCGTCTTGCGGCCCTCGCGGACATCGCCGGGGAGGTCCTCGAGCTGGGGCTCGCGGGAACCGAGGTGACCGACGCGGCGCTGGCCTCGTTGCCGGAGCTCCCGGCGCTCGAGCGGGTCCACCTGGAGCGCACGTCGATATCCGACGCGGGCGTGCGCTCGCTCCTGGAGCGTGCCCCTGGGCTGCGATATCTGAATCTCTACGGCACGCTAGTGACCGCGGACGTACGGGAGACCCTTCGTCATGCGGAGCATCTCGGGGAGGCCATACTCTTTGGGACCGCTGCCGAAGTGGGTGGCCTGCGGGCTCCTTTTTCAGGGGTGCCCGCGCGGGAGCCCCGCCGAATCCTCGCTGCCGACGCGTCGAAGAAGCGCGTGGCTCTCTTTCGGGAAACGGCGATCGGTCATCCAAAGCTCCTATGGGAGGGGAGGACGAGCGGGCTGCACGATCTACAGTGGCTCGGGGACACGGAGGGCGGTCACGGCCGCGTCCTGTTCCAGGAGAACTGGACGCGCGTCGTAGAAGTGGACACCGCGTCCGGCGAAGTGCTCTGGAGCTACGACGCCCAAGGACCAACGGACGTGGAGGGGCCCGTGGAAATCCACTCCTTCCGCAGGCTCGATGACGGCACCACCATGGTCGCGGAGTCCGGCCGGTCGCGGATCGTCTTCGTGGACACGAAGGGGGAGATCACGGACTCGTTCCCGCTCCAGGTTTCGAAAGCCGATGCCCATCGGGACACGCGCCTCGTGCGACCGACGCCGTCGGGCACCTTCCTGGTGGCCCACGAAGGCGACGGTGTGATTCGCGAGTACACGCGCGAAGGGAAGGCCGTCTGGTCCTTCGACGTCCCGCTCTTTGGAAAGCCCCGCGCGGGCGGCCATGGCTTCGATGCCCACGGCAATCAGGCCTTCGGCGCCATTCGGCTCCGCGGCGGAGACACGCTAATCTCCACGGGGAACGGTCACTCGTTCCTGCGTGTCAATCCAGCGGGTGAGATCGTCTGGGATCTCACCCAAGACGAACTGGAGGGCGTGCGTTTCGCATGGACGACGTGCGTGCAGGAACTGCGCAATGGCAACCTCATCCTTGGCAACTGCCATGGGGGAAAGGGCCAGCCCCAAGCGGTGGAGGTCACGCCGAAGGGGCAGCTCGAGTGGTCTTTCCGGGACTTTGAGCGGTTCGGCAATGGCCTCTCTAATCTCGTCGTGATCGAAAGCACGCCGGTGCCCCGCCCCGACGTGGCGGTGATTGGACCCGTGATCGGGACGCTTACGGAGACGAGCGTGCGGCTCTGGGGCCGGGCCCTCGGGGATCAGGAGGTCGCGATTCCGTACAGCGTGAAGCTCGGCGAGCTCGAGGTGGCTTCGGGCCAGCTCCTGGCGGCGCCGGAGCGGGACTACACGGTGGAAGTGCCGGTGGAAGGCCTTCAGCCGGGACGGCTCTACAGCGTGGCGCTCGGTGCTGGCAGCGGGAGCTTCCGGACGCTGGCCCCAGCGGAGCAGATCACAGGCGCACGCCTCGCGTTTGGATCGTGCGCGAGTCACGATCGCTTTGAATCCCAGCCCATCTGGACCGCGATCCAGAGGATGGAGCCAGAGGCGCTCGTCCTGTTGGGGGATACGCCCTACATCGACTCGACGAAGCTCGCCCACCAGCGCCAGCGCTACGCCGAGTTCTGGCAGATCCCAGAGCTTCGGCCCTTGGCCGCGAGCGTGCCGGTCACCAGCACTTGGGACGACCACGACTTCGCCACCAACGATCAGGTGGGGGCCCAGCCCGGGCGCGAGAACTCCCGTCAGGCGTTCCTCGAGTACCACCCTCAGTCCGACGTGGGCGACGGGAGCCGGGGCGTTTACTCCAAGTTCCGGCGCGGCCCGGTGGAGGTGTTCGTTCTGGACACGCGTTGGTTCGGCGACGAGGAAGCGCTCGGGGAGGACCCAGAGGTGCCTTCGCTGCTCGGGAAGACCCAGCGTGAGTGGCTGATCGACGGGGTAACGGGGTCCACGGCGGAGATCAAAGTGCTCGCCTGCGGCATGGTCTGGAACGGCGCTGTCCGCCCCGGCAAGCGCGACCATTGGGGCACCTGGTCGGCCGAGCGAGACGCGATCTTCGCGGCGCTTGGGACAGCCGGCGTCGAGGGTGTTGTGCTCGTGGGCGGAGACATTCATCGCCCGCGGGTCATCCGGCACGTGGGCGCGGAAGCGGCGCTTGGCTACGCGCCAATCGAGCTGATCTCATCGCCCCTTGCCAATCACCATATCGCCACCGCGGCCGCGCCCCATGAGGGCCTGCTGTGGGACGCGAAGGCCAACTTCGTGGCGCTGATCCTGGACGTCACGGGCGCCACAGGCGGCGAACCCGTCAAGGTCGAGGCGACCTTCATCGGGCCGAAGGGGGAGACGCTTCACCGCCAGGTGTTCGCGCCAACGGACTTGGCGCGTTCACCCGGAGGGCGTTAGCACCGGCGGTCCCTCAGGCGCTGAACTGGCGCAGGTGGTGGTCGAGGTGCTTGGACATCAGCCGGTTCCACTGGTCCGGTGACATCTTGCCGAAGAAGGGGTGGGGGCCGTCTGGCATGCCGGACGGGCCCTTGGCGCTGAAAGCCTTGACCGCTTCGATCAGGGCGGCCTTTTCATTTTCCACGTCGCCAGGGCTCGCGGCGATCATGGCGGGATCGGTGGGGCTGTTCTGGCTGAACGGCTCGAGGCTATCCAGCATTTTGCCTTTCACCGTCCAAGCGAGGAGCTTGCCGATGAGCTTCTGCTTGAAGACGTGTTGGCCGAGGCCGGTTTCCACCGCCAGGCGACAGTGGGCCAGCATTCCTGGGGCGTCCAGCTTGCCCCATTGCCTCTCGGAGTCGGCCGAGACCGATTGAATGCGCTCGATGAGGCGCGCGCTTCCTGATTCGTCGAAGAGCATGTCCATGGGGCCGAGGCTATCGCATCTCACGCGAGATAGCGGCTCGAAGAGGGTCACCTCTGTGGGGGCCTTCCCTCGAAACCCATGGGGCCCTCCCCGGGCGTCCCCGAATGCCTGTGGAGCCGTTAAGCTACGGGGCCGCCGTTCTCGTGAATCGAAGGCGGAGGAAGAGCCCCCAGCGCGCCTGCCAGCGTCCCTTGTCCTCCCAAGCTCCATGTCCCGCCGTCGAACTGTTCTGATCTTGGTGCTGGTCGGGCTGCTCTTGCGCGCCGTACCCGTTCTTTGGGGGTCGACGTTCCTGAACGACGAACAGTTCAGCATGCATCCGGACGAGCCCAAGATCGTGCGTGCGATCGACTCCTTCCCGGACACGCTGACGACGTACCACGACTATCGCTACCCGCATCTTCTGCACACGGGGATCGGGCTGCTCTGGTGGCCGGTGCGTGGGGCCATGGGGCTCGAGCTGCCGGAGCAGAGCCTGCCGGGCCAGCCGAGCTACGAGCGGGCGCTCGTGTTCTCACGGGTGGTGGTGCTCCTTGTTTTTGGGCTTGGGCTCCTGGTGCTCCTCGCCAAATTCGCGCGGCGGCTGGGCCGGCCGGAATGGGCCCCGTGGTTCGTCGCCGCGGGATCGGTCCAACCGCTCCTCGTCGGCAACACGGCGCTCGCCCAGACGGACGTCACGGGCGCGACGCTGCTCTTCCTCGTGTTCTACGTCCTCTTGCGCATCGAGAAGACCCCCGCGATTGGCAACCGCCACGCGTTGCTTCTCGGGTTCGTGCAAGGCCTGAGCGTCGTGACGAGATACGTGAACCTGGCCGCCTGCGCGGGGTCCTTGTTGGTCCTCGTGATGGCGATGCGGCGCGGTGCGGCGGCGCCCCGGGATCTGCCGAGGATCCTGGGCCTCTGGCTACTGGCTTTCGCCGGCGCGGTGATCGCCTTCATGCCCGGAATCCTCTACGACTTCGAGTGGTTCAAGAAGGCCATAGAATACGAATTCCAGAGCAAGATCCGGCTCGACGCGTTCTCGCCCAGCATCGTGCTCGAACAGGCTGAGCTCGGGTGTCCGGTGTGGGTTTTGATCCCGGGGCTCGTGGGCGCAGTGATCCTGATCCTGCGTACTCGCTCGTGGGCGATCGCCGCGTCCGTCTTGACCCTGGCGCTCTACTTCGCGACGACCTATCGCGTACTCCGGGCCGACTACATGATGCCGCTCCTCCCGATGGCCGCGGTCTTTGTGGGGACTCTGCTTGGGACGCTTTGGAATGGGAAGGGAGGGAAAGCCCCCCGGGTGGCAGCTCTGGCCTACGTGATGTTCGGGCTTGCGGCTTCCGGCAAGGCCGTGGTCGACCGGTACCGCGCCGATTCCCTCTACCGCTTCAATCACTGGCTGCACGGGGAGGTCGCGCCCCAGACGCTTGGGCTGGCGCCCACGGTCCGCGGAGTGGGCCTTGGCGTGCCGATGCTGCCCGACGGGTACTCCTTCGTTTCGGTCCACGAGCGGCCCGAGTGGATTGTCGTGCCAGGCCGGTACGCCCGACAGGTGGAGAACCTCAGCCAAGACCCCGCTTACTACGGGAACCTCGGCGTGATCTTGGACCTGGAGACGAAGAGCCTCGGGAAGATGACGCCGAAGGACTTCGACTTCTACGACGACATCCTCACGGGCCGTGACGGATTCAGACCCTTCGGGGGGGCGCGCGAGATCGAGCCCTTCGACTACGAGTTGCACGTCACGTTCGAGCGACCGAGCCGGCACCTCGACATGGCGCCAGAATCCCTCGAGGTGTATCGGCGCGCCCAGCCGAAGGATGTCGCGCCTAAGAGCCCGCCGCGGCAGGCTGCGCCGCGCTAGGGGAGCCGCTGATCGCTCGGAAATCTGCCCCTGCGGGTCTTTGGAACGGGTGCAGGCCGAATTCTGGGAGCACGGCGAGGAGGTGGTCGAAGATGTCGCCGATGAGGCCTTCGTATTGGATCCAGCGCTGTTCGCGGCTGAAGACGTAGATCTCGATGGGGATGCCTTCGGTCGTGGGCGCGAGCTGGCGCACGAGGAAGGTCATGCTCGTGGAGATCTCCGGGAGGGACGCGAGGTAGGCGCCCATGTAGGCCCGCAGGGTCCCGAGGTTGGTCATGTGGCGGCCGTTCGCCAGGCAGGACGTATCCACGCCGGACTTTGCGTTCGACTCCTCGATCTCGGCCGCCCGTGATTCCAAGTAACCCTGGAGGAGTTCCACCCGTTTGAGGCGTTCGATGTCCTCGGCGCTCAGGAACCGAACGCTTGTCATGTCGATGCTGAGGGATCGCTTGATCCGTCGGCCCCCGGACTCCGTCATGCCGCGCCAGTTCTTGAAGCTGTCCGACATGAACGCGGGGGTGGGAATGGTCGACACCGTCTTATCCCAGTTCTGCACCTTGACCGTGTGCAGCCCAATATCGATCACGTCGCCGTCGGCACCGTAGGTGTCCATGGCGATCCAGTCGCCCACGCGCACCATGTCGTTGGTGGCGATCTGGATGCTGGCGACGAATCCGAGGATCGAGTCCTTGAAGACCAAGATCAGGATGGCCGTCATGGCGCCGAGGCCCGTCAAGAGGGCCCACGGCGACTTGTTCAGGATCATCGCGACGACGAAGATGGTGGCCGCGGCCCAGAGCACAATCTTGGCCACCTGAACGTAGCTTCGAATCGGCTTGTCCTTGGTGCTCTCCGTGCGTCGCCCCAAGGTGATGAGGCTGTCGAGGAGCGCGCTGAGGGCACGCGCAGCGGCGAGGATGATCCAGACGTTGGCGGCGCGCCGAAGTATCTCGAAGTAGGGACTGCCCACTTCGAAGAGAGCCGGCGCAGACGTGTAGAGCACCACGGCGGGGGCCACGTGCGCGAGCTTCTCGAACACCTTGTGCTCGATCAGTGGGTCGTCCCACTTGGCGTCCGAGCGTTGGATCAGCGCGCGGACCGCCTTGACAAGTACACGCTTGGCGAGCTGGTCGGCGAGCCACGCGCCCGCGATGACCGCGACCCAAATCCCGCTCCCCCGGATCACGTCCGGGAAGGGAACCGGAAACCCTTCGGGTGGCGCGGCCGCGCTGGTGAGAGCGAGGACGGCGATGAGCGGTAGTGAGTACCGGATGGCGCGGCAGGAGCGATCGGCGGGTGACGGGGTCATGGCGCTTGCAGTCTGCCGCGCCCTGCCCAGATCCGGAAGCCGTGAGCCGTGAACCCGAATGCCGGGCATCCGAAGAAAGGGAAGAGGGTCCCTATTCTCCGGATGCCCGGCACTCCCATCAGAGGAACATCACGGACACCGCGGACGTGAAGTTGGAGGTGGGCACTCCCGCGTCCGTGTCCCGGTGCCAGGCTTGGAAATGCCAGGTGCTGCCAGGGAGGGCGGCGGTCGTTCCGGTCGGCGTCGGGAGGGCGGCTGGATCTGCGTCGATTCCGAACTCGCCCCCGGCGCCCGCCTGCACGATCTGGCCCGGCCCGATGAAGCGGCCGATCGAGCCGCCGAGGCACAGGACGCCGATCGAATTCGTCGCCGTGATGAGGTCGGTGTTTTGGCTCGTGATGAAGATCCCGAACGCCTGGGGGGGGAGGGAGGTCGCCGTGAGACGCAGGCTTGCCTGGCTGAGCTGAGCGCAGCCAGAAGCGTTGATCTCACCGCCCACCCCGGTCGCGTTGGGCACGGCCCCCAGGCAATAGGGCACGCCGATATTGCCTTTCGCCAGGGACCTCACCACGCCCACGTCGTCGTTCCGCACCCCCGCGAGGAAGATGTCGTCATCGCCATCGCCGTCCGCGTCGCCAGTGGCGATGGTCGCAAAGAGGCCAAAGCCTTCGTAGACCGATTGCCGCGGGAAGAACGCCCGCGTCCCGCGGGAGCGGTAGACCAAGATGCCGTTCGGGCTGCCTGGGAAGAGGGAACCGTCGACGACGAAGTCGTCGTTCCCATCCCCGTCGAAGTCGCCCACTTGCACCTCGAAGGTCGTGGTCGCCGGTGTTTCCACGACTTGTTCGACGCCGACGAAGCCGGTGCCAAGGCCGTAGCAGACGCTCAGGATTCCGCCGAAACCCTGTGGCTCGTTGGAGCGGCAGAGCAGGTCGTGCACCCCATCGCCGTCGAAGTCTCCGGTCAGGAGCAAGGACTCGTTGAACGTCCGTTGTGCCGAGGTGATGGAGCCCACATGCTGGGCAGGGGCGAACTGGCCGGTCCCATTGTTGAGGTGGCCGATCCAGCGGGCCGGTCCGTTGATCCCTATGCGGCCGACCCGATGGAGCAAGTCCAGGCTGCCGTCTCCATCGAGGTCCATGGCGACGGTGTTGCTGCGAATGTCCCCGGTGGGGTCGAGCGTCTGGGCCGCGCCGAAGGCTCCTCCGCCAAGGCCAGCCTGCCACTGGAGGGCTGAGGGGGTCTGGGACGTGCGGACCCAGTCCAGCAGCCCGTCGCCGTTCAGATCGGCGAAGAGGTCGAGGTCCTCATCTTGGAAAGTGGTGGTGAACCCCGTCAGCTGGGTCCTCGCCGCGAAGTTGCCGAGGCCGTCGTTCTCGTACCACGCGGGTCGGTGCGTGCCGTTGAGGAGCCGAACAATGTCTGTGTCGCCATCGCCGTCCAGGTCCACCGCCTGCGGCAGCTCACGCCCGCCGTTGAACTCGAAGATGGCCCGGGGCGACTGGAAGCCACCGGCCCCGTCCGTGGGCCACCAAAGGCAGCGATCCGACTCGCTGGAGACGGTGAGGAAGCCGTGCATCCCATCCCCGTTGAAGTCCGCGGCGACGGTTCGAAGGGGGTCAAGGGCTGTCCGCGTGATCTCCTCGGCCTGTCCCGCAAAGTCGGGGCCTGCGGAGGTTGGGTCCTCTGGCCTGCGGGTCACGGTGCCAGATTCTGTCGCAGAGAATAGCTCCAAGACGCCGTCGAGGTCCGAGTCGCCCACGGTCATCGATAGAACATCGCTGCCTTCGCGGGGAAGTGGGCGCCCGAAGTCGAGCCCGCCGCCGGGGAAACCTGGTGAGACGATGACGCGCGCGCCGAAGCTCCCGAGGCTCTCGAGCAGGTCGATGGTTCCGTTGCCGTCGAAGTCCCCAAAGAGAACGTCAAGCAGCGTTCCCGTGGTGGATCGAAGGATGAATGGAGCCGCGAACGTCCCATCGCCGTATCCGCGATAGAAGACGTGGTCGGACCTGAGGTTCGAAACGTAGGAGACGACCAGGTCGACGACTCCGTCCGTATTCTGATCGTGGGCGGAGACCACGGCGCCCCCGAGGAGGCTGCCCGCTGGCGCCGGTACCTGGCCCGCAAGCGTGAAGGTTCCGCCGCCTCCGTTGTCGTAGACAAACGTCTCGGACAGGCCAGTGACCACGATGTCGAGGTCCCCGTCGGCGTCGAAATCTCCAGCGTCCACGTCGGACACCGACCCTGCGACGGTGATGGGAACCTGCACATTGAAAACGCCGCCTCCATCGTTCGTGCAGATGGCGACGGGTGACATGGCCCCGACACCTCCGCGATCGAGGCAGGTCAGGATGTCGGTCCAACCGTCCCCATTCATATCCACGAGCCGGATGCGAGCGGCCGCGTCGGGAAGGACCGCATTCATCGCGAAGACCGTGACAGGGACGGCGAAGCTTGCTCCGCCAAGGTTCTCAAGCCATGAAACGGCAGGGCCGTCCGTGACGACGCACAGGTCTTGGTCCCCATCGCGATCGAGGTCGGCGGTCCGAATGTCGCGGATCGTGCCAGGCGCAAATCCGATGGACCGAGCCATGGGGTACGGATCTTGGGCGCCCTGCCGAAGCCAAAGGAAGATCTCACCGGACAGGCGGGACCCCGCGACGAGGTCCATGAGACCGTCCCCGTCGATGTCGACGACTTGGACCGCTGTGGCGGATTCGATATCGAGGCTCAGGACCTCGAAGTTGTCGAACTGAGGGGCTGGGGCCGCTGCGAGGAGGAGCGTGAGTGGGATGGGCATGGTGGGCTTCCTGCGAGTGAAGTCGGGTGCCGCGGAGGGGCGGCGGTGCGAGGGGAGAAGGTGCGTGCCCGAACGACCAGGGAAGTGGGAAGTCTCCGGGGCCGGGCGTCGCTCCCGTTCCAGTGTAGGTGCCAGCGTTCATTTGCCACGGGGGATCGGGGCCCCGGGGGCCCACGATTCCCAAGGCTGGCCCGCAACCCTTGGCGGATCCATCCGTGTTCAGTGGCATGAGCCAGCCGTCCCTGGAGGATCCATCGCATCGGGAGGAGTGCGGCAATGTGTCGCGAGGGGGCTCGGCGGCGGAGCTGATCGCCTGCCTAACCTCCCGCCGGGGTCCACGTCGGAGCCCACGTGAGGGGGCGTCCGGCCCCGGGCCCTCCGGGGAGGCGCGCGCAGCTCCGTCGGGCTCCAGCTCGGAGCCCCAGGCTCCCTCCCGGGTGGAGACGGCCCTAGCCACCCACGGGCTCCATCGGCTGTCGCGCTTCACCGCGCCCGAGCTCGTGCGGGAGTGCGGTCTCACAATGGGACATGCGCGCCGGGTGGCGGCGGCCTTCGCGCTGGGTAGGAGCGTCGAGCAGTCTCGGATCGGCGAGCGCCCGAGCCTGAAGCATCCCTCGGCCGTGGCGAGACTCATGGCCCCACTGCTCCGGGGACTGGAGGTTGAGGCATTCCACGCCCTCTACCTCGACGCCCGGCATCGCCTGAAGGGGCGGGTTCTGGTGGGCCAGGGGACCCTCACTTCGGCCCCGGTCCATCCGCGCGAGGTCTATGGGCCTGCCGTTCGTCTAGCCGCAGCGGCGGTCATCGTCGTCCACAATCACCCCTCGGGAGATCCTGAGCCCAGCGCCGCGGACCGCGAGGTGACCGAGCGGCTCGTGGGGGCGGGCGTGATCGTCGGTGTCCCGCTCCTGGACCATCTGATCTGGGCCGATGGGGCCTGGACATCCCTCCGCGAGTCCGGTGATTGGCCCGGATGACGCACCCCTTGACCCTGTCTCGAAGAGAGGGCGAAGATCAGGATCCGGTCCTTCACTGTATTTCATGCGCCTTACGCGGGCCGACTCCCAGTCTCAGTCAGGGGAAGGAACCCGCCCCCGTGCTCGGGTGGAGCAGGCGGAATCAGTAACCTTGCCGCCCCCGCGGCGTAGTCCCTCCGCCCCGGTGTACATCTCGATCTCCCACAGCCCACGTCCATGACGTTCCAGTACGCCCTGCGCTTCGAATCAGGAGAGCGCCGAGGTGAAGTTGTCCCGCTCACGATCGCGAACGCCCAAGGGGGCGTTTTCACGATTGGCCGCCAGCCGGGGAACTCCCTCCAAGTCACTGACGCCTCCGTTTCTGGACGGCACGCCGAGCTTGAAATCGGCTCGGATGGTCTGTCCATCCGGGATCTCGACAGCACGAACGGCACCGAGGTCGGCGGCCGCCGCGTGCGTCAGACCTCCCTCGACATGCACGATGAGCTGGTGCTCGGCAAGGTGCAGTTCACCGTCGTCGACGCGGCCAGCCCGTCCGATGGCCTGGCGCTGGAGCTCGAGTTGGACTCCCCCGCCGACGTTGCGGGCCTATCGCAGACCCAGATCCAACCCCGGGACGACTCCTTCGAGATCACCGCGGAGGACATCGCTCGGTCCAGGCGCACGTCCAAGCTGGCTCCCATCGGGATCCTTGCCCTGGCGGCCCTCGCCGGCGGCGCATGGTTCTGGAGCCGGTCCGCGGGGGACGACTCTGGCGGGTCTTCCCTGGCTGCCGACGTCGCGGCCGTCAACGAGCCGGCCGGTAACCTCCTGAGCGCTGGCTACTCCTTCGAGAAGACGGCGGGCTGGACCGCGATCGAAGGCGACGGCGACCGGTTTGATCTTGTGGGCAGTGCTGCGGCCACGGGTCGCCGGGGCGCGCGAGCAGAGCTCTTTGGGGGCGAATATGCGCAGCTCGTGAGCGATCCGGTCTCAGCGATTGGCTCCCATAGGCTCTCGGCATCGGTGCTTGTCGACGGGGACGCCAAGGCCCGGATCGGTGTGCAACTGATCGGGCGATCCCATGGTGATGAGGGGGGCACTGATGGGGACGGGGCCCCGACCCGCCCCGTCGCGCTCTGGTCCGATTGGATCGAGGGGGGCGAGGAGTTTGCGACCCTCGAGCTTCCGTTCACGGCGCCGCCGGGCACCGGCAGCGTCGCCGTGGTCCTTTGGGCCCAGTCGACCGCGGAGCCAGCGGCGGAGGACGATGACTCTGCCGAGTATGCGTTGGTGGATATCGACGACGTGGCCCTTGTGCCGGACGGTTCCTCCGAGGCTCTGCTTTCGGAGGCCTCCTGGCGCGTGCACTCCATCGCTCGCTCCACCGGCGAGTCCGGCCAGCACCGAGCCCTCTCGGTGGCATCCCTCGACGACCCCATGATTCACTGGATCGGCCTGCGCCGGTCCGGGCCCGATGGAAAGGCCCGCGAGGCGGCCGACTACTCGGTGACCACCGAGGGTGCGTCCCTCGTGCTCAAGGCGGGTGCGACCGGGTCCTTCGAATTCCGCTTGGCGGAACCGATGGTCCGGGCGGGCATCGCCTCCATCAGCGGCGCCACCGATGGCGGAGCCCCAGGGGACGACGGGGGCACGGCAAGGGTCGCCACTTACGCCTCCCACGGCACTCTGTTCGAGGCGTCCGGCGCGACGGCGGTTCTGCTTGGCTCCGACGCCAAGCTTGTGAGCGTCTCGCTGCCATCGGCCCGTGCCGTGACCGGCAAGCCCCAGGGTGGGGGCATGGTCGTTCGCTTCGACGTGTCGAAGGGGGAGTCGGTGCACCTCCAGTTCGATTTCTCCGAGGAGCGCACCCGCGCCCAGCGCATGGCGCGGCAGGCGCGGGAAGCGATCTCCAACGGGGCAAGCGGCGACGCCGTCCGGATCTACGGTGAGCTCCTCCGGGAGTGCCCGTTCGATCAGGCCTTGATCGACCAGGCGGGCACGGCCCTCGATCAGATCACAGCCGTCGGGCGCCAGGAGCTCAAGGGGCTCGCCACCGAAGTCGAGCGCGCGCGCTTCTTTGGGCTTGGGGACCTCTATCGCGAGAAGCTCGCGAGGGTTCGGGCGCTGCAAGCACGATACGAGAGCACCGCGGTCGCTCCCGCCTGTGAGGCCCTTGCAAGCGACATCGAAGCGGAGCTCCAAAAGCTCGGCAGCGGGGTCGCTGAAGACGAAGGGAAACGCCTGGAAGCCGTGGCTTCCGCCCTGCGCGAGCACGGATCCGAGGGCCTCGCGGCCCGCGTGGAACAGTACATGACGAAGACGAAGGCAGAGGGCTCGAAGGGCTCTGATAACTCCGGAGGGGATCGCTAATGGCCAGGACAGCCATCGGCGTCGATGTGGGCTCCCGTTCCGCCGTGGCCCTCAAGGGCTCATGGAAGGGAGGCACCTTTCACCTGACCGGGTACGCGGCCGCGGACAACCACGGCGGCGACCTGCGGTCCGGCTGGGCAGCGCTCCGGCCGGCCTTCAAGCTCACCCGTGCGCGGGTCGGTATCAGTGGCCGCGACGTCAACGTCCGGTACACCCGGGTTCCGGAGGTTCCTGATTGGCAGCTTCGGAACCTCATGCGTTTCGAAGTCCAGGAGATCGGCGATCAGTCGGGCGCCGACGTAGCGTCGGACTTCAACCTTCTGCCGCGTCCCCCTGAGGTGGCGGGCGAGGATGTCGTGCTCTTGGCGATGGGCCGCGAGACGCTCCTCGAAGATCACATCGATGGGCTCACCGCGTCCGGTGGCTCGATCGAGGCGTTTAGCCCCGCGTCCATCGGGCTCTACAACGCCTTTGTGCGCTACGGGGTGGTCCAGGACGACACCGTCCTGATCGCCAACATCGGGCACGAGACCACGGATGTGGTCATCGCCCGGGGCGCGGATTTGCTGTTTGCGCGGAATCTCTCCGGCGGCGCGGCGCTCTTCGACGACGCCCTGTCCCAGCGCCTTGGGCTGGGGCCCGTCGAGGCGGAAAACGCTAAGATCGACCATGTGGACCTCACCCCTGGCGCACGCCACGGCAGCTCCGAGGGCGAGAAGGCCACCCGCTCAGTCTTGGCCGCCGCGGGGCAGCTCATGTCGCTGCTCCAAAGCTCGGTCATGTTCTGCAAGAGCCAAGTTCGCCTCAGCGGGCTGAAGCTCGACCGGGTGTTGCTCGCCGGCGGCGGCGCCGCGATTGAAGGGCTTCCCGAGTACCTCTCCGCAGGTATGGGAGTTCCCGTCTCCCGCTTCGACGCCTTCCACGTGGTGGATACGTCGGCGCTCTCACCCGAAGAAGTGGACCTTCTCGAGGGGCGCGAGCTGGAGTCGGTCGTGGCACTGGGCCTGGCGACGATGTCCTCCGACGACGAGGCGTACTCCCTTGAGCTGCTGCCGGAAGCGGTGGCGAAGAAGCGCGCGTTCTTCGGTGGCACGATCTGGCTGATCGCCGCCGCCGTGCTTGGGCTATGCGTGCTCGGGTTCAAGGTCCAGCACAGCGCAGCGGAGCTGGAGCGCGTCGAAGGCGATGCCCGGCGTATCTCCAAGGCAGCCACCAGGGCCAAGAGCACCCACGAAGCGACCGAAGAGCTCATCCAGGAGAATCAGGAGCTTGGCCTGCGTGTGGATGAACTCTATGGCGTGGCCGGCTCCGGCGAGCAGCTCGCCCGGGTCATGGGGCTCATGGATCAGCACTTACCCAGGGACTTCTGGGTGACGCGCATCGAGAGCTCGTTTGAGTCCGACGAGGAACTCGGTCTAGCGCGGGGCGAAGAAATGCCCGTCCTCACCGTGAGGGGCTCCGCCCGTGAAGGCACGCAATCACCTGCCTCGCAGTTTCAGAACTTCCTCGCGTCCCTCGAGAGCGCTCTTCCCAGCGCGACCTTCAAGACATCCATCACGGGCAAGTCGTTCACCATCATCGTGACGTTCTTCGCCGAGCTCCCCGACTCCGGCGTCAACGCCGATCTAGAGGGGGCCTGATCACCATGGACCTGAACGAAATCTGGCAGGAGCACAAACGCTTCATTCTCATGGTGGCCGCCGGCTTCCTGACGTTCTTCGTCGCGAATTCCGTGATCGAAGGCATGTACCGGGCCGACATTCGGTCAGCGCTCAGGGGCGTCAGCAAGGATCGACAGACCCTTGCAGACGAGCTCTACCGGGCATCGGACCGCGAGGCCGCGGAGCTTGAGAACGACGCGCTTCGTGTCGGCTACGACAAGCTCGTGGCGGCCAGCGCCTTCCGCCCGCGGGCGGAGTTCGACTTGGCGCAGACTCCGGGTACGCCCCAGAATGCCTACATTACGGCCGTGGAGCGCCTCGAGGATCGATTGCTCGATCTCGCGAGCCAGAAGCGAGCGATCCTGCCCGACGGGCTTGGGCTCGAGACGGTGCAGACCCTGAACGTCGACCTCGTCGAGCGTCATTTGCATGCCGTCGATCTCCTCGAGCGTGCCGTGCAGATGGCCCTCGAAGCCGGCGTGCGCCGGGTGCGCCGCATCGACGTGAGTCTCGACCCCGCGTTCAAATCGAACCGCGGTCTCGGGGCCATCGAGCGTACCAAGGTCCAGATAGAAACGGACTCCACGGCGGAGGCCGTCACCGAATGGCTGACCCTGGCGGAAACGCCGGTCGGCCCCGATGGCGGAGGCACTGCGGCGTCCGTTCGACTGCAGCCTCTACCGTTCCAAGACCTCGAGATGAGCCGGGTTTCCAACAAAGAGAACGAGGTCCGCACTTCGATCACCTTCGTGGTGGTCCGGGTCCACGAGCTGAACACGGACGACGAGGACGACACCCTATGAACCTTCGCAAGGAACCCATCGTCTTCATTGCCGGTGCACTCATCTGTGGCTGGATGGTGAAGGGGATGCTCAGTGAGTCCGGGCCGTCGAGCCGAACCCGTAAGGGCTCGCGCAAGGAGTACGTGAGCGAACGCCTGCCGGACCTCGGCATGGTGATGCCGGACGGGTCACGGTCCACGACCTTCGAGCGCAACCTCTTTGCGCCGCCGTCAGCGACGTCGCCCCTCCCTGTCTCTTATACACATCTCCGAGCCCACGAGACTAGGCATGATCTCG
>OJFX01000238.1_pt1 | contig 19718 bp, 14 predicted proteins | sample 1594171 | NCBI WGS metagenome assembly OJFX01 (sample SAMN05416840, study PRJEB24817) | seawater metagenome | isolation source: Sea water | place: Canada:Atlantic | collected 2013-07
GCCGAAAGCAGGTGCCCTGGTCGGCGGCTTGCACCAGGGGCACGGCGCCAACGCCATCGCGCCGGATCCCGGGGGCTGGTTTGCGGTGGAGGCCTGCGAGTACGACCGTTCCTTTCTCCACATTGCGCCCACCGGTGCGATCGTGACGAACCTCGAGGCCGATCACCTCGATTGCTACGGCTCCATGGCCGAGCTCGAGCGTGCGTTCTGCAGGTTTGTGAATTCCGTCGACCCAGAGGGGCTGGTGATCCTCGGTCCCGAAGTGCCCGACAGCCTCATGGAGGCCACCCGTGGGCGCGTCTGGCGCCTGGGTAAGGAGCTGCACGTGGACCTCCTGGGCGAGAGCCGAGGGGTCTTCCGATTCGGGCTTCGCGGCCCGGGATGGGCGACGCCGCCCATCGAGCTCCAGGCGCCGGGGCAGTTCAACGTGGACAACGCAGCCCTGGCCGTGGCCCTTGCGGTGGGGCTCGCCCAGGTGAGCCCGAAGGCGGCATCCCGCGGCGTGGCGGAATTCCCCGGCGTGTCGCGGCGATTCGAAAGCTGGGGCGAGCCCGCGGGCATCCCCCTGGTGCACGACTACGCGCATCACCCCACCGAGCTCCGTGTGACCCTTGAGGCCGCACGCCGGACCTTCCCCGGGAAAGCGCTGCACGTGCTCTTCCAGCCCCATCAGGCCAGCCGTACGGCGCGCATGATGGACGGTTTTGTGGAGGCCTTGCGTGGCATGGATCGCGTCGTCGTGGCCGATGTTTACGGGGCGCGCAAGCACATCGATCGAATCGAAGGCGCAGATGCGGAGACCCTGGTATCACGCCTTCGACGGGCGGGCGTCACGGCCGAGGCCGGGGGCGCGCCGATGGAATCTTCGCGGGTTCTCGTGAACGGCATGGGCCGGGACGCCGCCGTCATGGTGCTCGGCGCCGGTGACATCGATCAAGTTCGGGGGGAACTCACCGATGCTGTGGCCCTGCGCTTCCCTTCCTAACGCCGACCTCAAGGGTCGCACGACCCTTCGGGTGGGCGGCCCTGTGGAATGGCTGCTGGAGCCCGCTAACCCGGACGAGCTGCGGAAGGCGATCGTGGCCGCCCGGGAAGCCGGGTTCGTTCCGCGGCTCTTGGGCGGCGGTGCCAATGTGGTGATCGACGACGTTGGGCTCCCCGGTGTCGTCATCGCCACGGACCGCTTGAACCGGGTTTTCCGGCCGCCCTCGGGCCCCTCCTTGGACGGGGCTCCGACCGGTGCGGATGCGGGGGCGGCTGCTCTCCTCGACGAGCTCTTGCCGTCGTCCCAAATGGCCCCGCCCGATCCCTCGTGGGATCCCCGACTGATCGCTTGGGCCGGGGCGCCGCTGCCGAAGCTCTGCCGCGCCGCAAGGGATCTTGGGTATTCGGGCCTCGAGAAGATGGCCGGGGTGCCCGGCCATCTCGGTGGGGGCATCGCGATGAACGCAGGGGGCAAGAGCCCCGATGGCACGCTTTGGCAGATGAGCGACGTCGTGGATATGATCCGCGTTGTGGGCGCGGACGGCCAGTTCCAGGACATTCTGCGGGCCGATTGGGCCCCTGAGTACCGCGACGGGCGCCTCGGGGACGGCATTGTGGTTGGGGCGGTTCTTTCCTTTGAGCCACGCCCGAAGGCCCAAGTCATCGAAGATTCGAAGGAGTACCTGCGCCGGAAGAACGCCGTTCAGCCGGTCACGGAATGGAGCGCCGGGTGCGTCTTCAAGAACCCTGACCCCGAACTGTCGGGGGGGAAGACGGCGGGCCTGCTCGTGGACGAGGCTGGCGGCAAAGGCCGTCGGCACGGCGGGGCTGAGATCTCTGAGCGTCACGGGAACTTCCTCGTGAACCGCGGGGAGGCTACCGCGGCCGATGTCTTTGGGCTGATCGAGGAGATCCAGGCCCTTGTGGCCGAGAAGGCGGGCGTGGTGCTGGAGCCTGAAGTGAAGATCTGGCGCTCCTGAAGCGGCGGCCTGTGGCCGATGGAGTAGGGGAGAGCCAGGAACTGGATCCTGGGGTGAAGCCAACCCCGGTCTCGTCCATACTGTGGCTTGGCCCTTCCCCAGGTCGGGGGGGGCTCCTATCACTTCAACTCCAACAATTTCATGATCGAGGCAGAATCGGTTCCTCAGGTCGAGGGGCCCTACCCGCTATCGACCTTGCGCCACTCCGTGGCGCATCTCATGGCTTCGGCCGTCCAGAAGCTCTACCCCGGCGCGCAGTTCGGCTTTGGCCCAGCGATCGAGCACGGCTTCTACTACGACTTCGAGCTTCCCGAGCCCTTGACGGAGAAGGACCTCCGCAAGATCGAGAAGGAGATGCGGCGCATCGCGAACCGCTCCCCGAAGATCGAGAAGTCCGTGGTGTCCCGAGAGGACGCGCGCAAGCAGCTCCAGGAATGGGGCCAGACCTACAAGCTTGAGGGCCTGGACCTCATCCCTGAGGACGAGGAGATCACGTTCTACTTCCACGGGGACGGTGACGTCCGGTGGGGGGATCTCTGCGAGGGGCCCCACGTGGACTCCCTCAAGGACCACAACTTCGTGTTCAAGCTGCAGCGGGTCGCGGGCGCGTATTGGCGCGGGGACGAGAAGAACCCGATGCTCCAGCGCATCTACGGCACGGCCTTCTGGGACAAGGAAGCGATGGACGTGCACCTCGCTTGGCTCGAGGAGGTGAAGCTTCGCGATCACCGCAAGCTCGGGAGCGATCTTGACCTGTTCAGCACCCACGAGGAGGCGGGCGCTGGATTCGTCTTCTGGCATCCCAACCTCGGCACGGTGAGGCGCGAGATCGAGCGCTACTGGTGGGACCTGCACACCGCGGGGGGCTACAAGCCCGTCTACACGCCGCACGTCTCCCGGGAGAGTCTCTTCGCCGTTTCGGGGCACCTCGAGAACTACGGCGACATGATGTACGCGCCGATGGACCTCGATGCTCTGCCTTACCGGGTGAAGCCGATGAACTGCCCGGGGCACGCTCTGATCTTCAAGGATCGTGGGCGTAGCTACCGCGAGCTGCCCGTGCGTTGGGCGGAGCTTGGCACCGTCTATCGGTATGAGCGCTCGGGAGTGGTGCACGGCATGCTGCGTGTCCGTGGGTTCACCCAGGACGATGCGCACATCTTCTGCACCCCAGAGCAGCTCGCGGACGAGATTGCGGGTGTCTGCAAGCTGGTGGACACCGTGCTGAAGACGTTTGGGTTCGAGTACAAGGCGTACCTGGCCACGAAGCCCCCCGAAAAGACCATCGGAGACGATGCGATTTGGGAGCGCGCGACCGAAAGCCTGAAAGAGGCGGCCGCAAGCGTGGACCTGGAGCTTGAGCTCGACGAGGGCGGTGGCGCGTTCTACGGCCCGAAGATCGACTACAAGATCAAGGACGCCCTCGGGCGCGAATGGCAGAACAGCACGATCCAGTGCGACTTCAACTTGCCGGAGCGCTTCGACCTGCACTACACGGCCAGCGATGGCTCTCAAATGCGGCCGATCATGGTGCACCGAGCCATTCTCGGGAGCCTGGAGCGCTTCGTCGGTGGCTTGATCGAGCACTTCGGCGGCAAGTTCCCCGTCTGGCTCGCACCGACGCAGGTGGCCGTGATTCCGATCCGCGAGGAGCACGCTGGGTACGCCAAGGGGCTGGCCGAGCGGCTTGAGGCGGAGCTCTTCCGGGTCGAGGCGATGCTCGATGCTGGTCACATGAACAAGAAGATCAAGCAGGCCCAGAAGGACCAGGTGCCCTACATGCTGATCGCGGGCGAGCGGGAAGCCGCCGAGGGGACCGTCGCGGTCCGTCGGCGCGGGACCCGGGAGCAGACGGTGGTGCCGTTTGAGCAGTTCCTGGAAATGGTGACGGGGATCAGGGACACGAAGTCCCTCGAAGTTCCGGAGCCCTGATCCGGGCCGCCGCTAGGGCGCCTCGGATGGCACGCGGTGGGCCGTTTTCCGCGTCCAGCCGGCAACGAAGTGGGTTTTGGCCCGAATATAGAAGAGGCGCCTGGTCTATCGGACTGGGCGCCTCGACCTATTCCCACTTCCCCCTTATCGCCCCATGCGCACCATCGCCAGCCTCGCTGCCCTCACTCTTGTCCTCTCCGCCTGCCAGAGCTCGGAGTCCTCCCGGGTGATGGACACACCCGTCGTCGAGACCTACCGGACGAACTACGCCGGGCCGAAGGCGGCCCTCTCGCTCGGAAAGTTCAACAACGGCTCGCCCTACTCCCGCGGCATCTTCGGGGACGGCCAGGACCGCCTCGGGGGCCAGGCCCGGACGATCCTGAAGACCCACCTCTCCCAAACCGGGCGCTTTGACCTGCTGGATCGTGAGAACCTCGAGGCTCTCGGTCAGGAGGCTGGTTTCAGCGGCCAGGAGAGCCAGATCGCCGCCGCCAACTACGTCATCTCCGGTGAGGTCACGGAATTCGGTCGCAAGACGACCGGTGACAAGCAGCTCTTCGGGGTTCTTGGCCGCGGCAAGCGCCAGGCCGCCCAGAGCAAGGTCTCGATCAACGTGATCGACGTGCGCACGTCCCGGGTGGTCCATTCGGTCCAGGGGGCCGGGGAGTTCGCCCTGTCGGACCGCGAGGTGATTGGCTTCGGGTCCGAGTCGGGATACGACTCGACGCTGAACGGGAAGGTCTTGAACCTCGCGATCACGGACGCCGTGAATAAGCTCGTGCAGGACATTGAGGCTGGCGTCTGGAGCCCGGAGGCGGGGCGTTGAGGCCCTCCAGCCATCGATTCAGGGTCCTTGCCTCGGCTCGGGCTTGGATCTGTGCCGCTGGGCTCGTGTTCGCGAGCTGCTCTGGTAACTCGAGCCGCTACGTCTGGGGTGGCTACGAGTCCACCGTGTACAGCGTCACCGCCGGGATCGGCAATGACGGCACGGAGGACGTTGAAGCCCTCATCCAGTTCGCCGAGAGGGACATCGAGCGCGCCACCGTCTCGGAGAAGCTCATCCCGCCTGGGCTGCACGCCCAGCTGGGCCTGCTTTACAGCCTGCGAGGTGATCTCGCGCTCGCCAAGGCGGCATTCGAGGCCGAGATGGAGCTGTATCCCGAGAGCCGGGCGTTCCTGGGCGGCGTTCTTGAGCGCATGGGGGCGGGATCGTGAGCCTTCAGAGAATGAGAAGTGGGGGGCACTGGGCAGCCAAGGCGCTCCTGGCGGTCTCGGCACTTGTGGCGATGCCAGCCTGTGCTGGAACGAAGACGGAGATCCTCCCGGCCCTGCTCGAGAGGGCGCCACGGTCGATTCTCGTCCTCCCACCCCTGGATGAGTCGATTGAGACCGGCGCGACCTACGGGGCATACGCTTCGGTGGCGCCCCCGCTCATCGAGCTTGGCTACTACGTGTTCCCGCCAGCCCTGGTGGACACGGTCATGCGCGAGAACGGGCTTCCAGACCCTTTTGACATGCACCAGGTGCCCCTGGCGAAGCTCAGAGAGGTCTTTGACCCGGACGCGGTGATGTACATGAAGGTGACGGACTGGGGTACCAGCTACCAGGTCCTGAACTCCGTAACGCGCATCAGCATCGAGGCACGGCTCGTCGACGCAGAGACCGGCGCCTTGCTCTGGCAGGGGAGTCGAACGCTCTCCCAGAACTCGAACAGCGGTGGTGGTGGGCTCGCCGGGATGCTCATCGGGGCCGTGGTGAACCAGGTGGCGACCTCCATCTCCGATCCGAGCCGAGGAATCGCCCGCGCGGCTAACGGTTTGATGCTCGGACCGGGCAACAGCAGCCTGCTGGTGGGCCCGTATCACCCCAAGTACGCCGAGATCTTCGGTGCTGCCGTGGCCGAGCAGCAGGTCATCCAGTAGCTGGGGGGGGCAGTGGGGGGGGCGGACCCCCACCGCAGGCGGCGTGCGACCTCAACGTTCGTTGATGTTGCGCGCCGCCTTGCGTTCCTAAGTCCTTTGTTTCGAGGTCATTGTGTCACGGATCCCAGGGTTTGAGATGATTTGCGAGCACAGGCGTTGACTGGGAGTTCTGGATCCATATGATTCCCCCCTCCCGAGCGGCGCCAAGCGCTGCAACGGACACCGCACCACCCGCTTCGGCCTCCTCCGCACGGCGCCGCGAACCAGCTTGGTTCGCTGGAAACCGACCATGGAGCCCACCAGTTGATCCTCCGGGGTCGCACTGCTGGGAACGGCAGGGAACGGGCGAGCTCTAACTCCAACACGAGTTTCTGCTTCGGCAGCGCGACGATCCTTTGATCGTTGTTGCGGCCGAGTGAGCGCTGTGAGCGCCGCCGGAAGGTGGCTGCTCGGCAGAGCAAAGCGGTTCTTTGAAAACAGGGTGACTCTTGAATTTGAGTGCGAGCGTGTTCACCACGTGGCTCAGGTTAGCTATCGGCTTGCCGTTAGTTAGTGCTGGGCGCGTAGGTAAACAACCAACAAACACAAAGCCAAATCAACTCAACTGAAGGGTTTGATCCTGGCTCAGAACGAACGCTAGCGGTGTGGATTAGGCATGCAAGTCGTGCGCGAAAGTCTTCGGACAAGTAAAGCGGCGAAAGGGTGAGTAACACGTAACCAACGTACCCTGCAGATTGGAATAACCTCTGGAAACGGTGGGTAATGCCAAATGGTCCATGGGAAGGCATCTTCCTGATGGTAAACGGCGGCTTCGGCTGCTGCTGCGGGAGCGGGTTGCGGCCTATCAGCTTGTTGGTAAGGTAACGGCTTACCAAGGCTATGACGGGTAGCGGGTCTGAGAGGATGATCCGTCACACTGGGACTGAGACACTGCCCAGACTCCTACGGGAGGCTGCAGTCGAGAATCTTCCACAATGGACGAAAGTCTGATGGAGCGACACCGCGTGCAGGATGAAGGCCTTAGGGTTGTAAACTGCTGTCACGCTATAGGAACCGGCGATGGTGAATAGTCATCGTCCTGACTAAAGCGAGAGGAAGCACCGGCTAACTCCGTGCCAGCAGCCGCGGTAATACGGAGGGTGCAAGCGTTGTTCGGATTCACTGGGCATAAAGAGCATGTAGGCGGCTCGCTCAGTCAGGTGTGAAAGCCCACGGCCCAACCGTGGAACTGCACCTGATACTGGCGAGCTCGAGGTCGGAAGGGGTGAGTGGAACTTCAGGTGGAACGGTGAAATGTATAGATATCTGAAGGAACACCGGTGGCGAAAGCGGCTCACTGGTCCGACTCTGACGCTGAGATGCGAAAGCTAAGGTAGCGAACGGGATTAGATACCCCGGTAGTCTTAGCCGTAAACGATGGGTACTAGGCAATGGGCTTACCTATGAGGTTCATTGCCGTAGCTAATGTGTTAAGTACCCCGCCTGGGGAGTACGCTCGCAAGAGTAAAACTCAAAGGAATTGACGGGGGATCACACAAGCGGTGGAGCATGTTGTTTAATTCGAAGCAACGCGAAGAACCTTACCAGGCCTTGACATGCATGGATTAGCAGCTTGAAAGAGTTGTGACGCCTCTTCGGAGGTGGAACATGTGCAGGTGTTGCATGGCTGTCGTCAGCTCGTGCCGTGAGGTGTTGGGTTAAGTCCCGTAACGAGCGAAACCCTTATCTTTAGTTGCCAGCGGGTTATGCCGGGGACTCTAGAGAGACTGCCGTTGTCAAAACGGAGGAAGGTGGGGACGACGTCAAGTCATCATGGCCCTTATGGCCTGGGCTACAAACGTGCTACAATGGTCCGTACAAAGGGTTCCGAAGCCGCGAGGTGTAGGCAATCCCATCAAAGCGGGCCCCAGTTCGGATTGCAGGCTGCAATTCGCCTGCATGAAGCCGGAATCGCTAGTAATCGCGTATCAGCCATGACGCGGTGAATATGTTCCTGATCCTTGTACACACCGCCCGTCAAGCCACGGGAGCGGGTAGCGCTCGAAGTCGTTTTGTCTAACCGTAAGGGGGACGACGCCGAAAGCGAGATCCGTGACTGGGACTAAGTCGTAACAAGGTAGCCGTAGGGGAACCTGCGGCTGGATCACCTCCTTTCTAACGGATTGTTAGACCTGTACTGCTTGAGGCTTCGGCCGATGGTAGATACAGCGTGAGCATAGGCGTTCGCCTCAATAACGAGAGTCACCCTCCTTCTTCCACGCCGACCTGTGTCGCTGGTTTCCCTTCGGGGTTACCTTGATGAACAGATCTGCTCCGGGCCTGTAGCTCAGTTGGTTAGAGCGTTCGCCTGATAAGCGAGAGGTCGGTGGTTCGACTCCACTCAGGCCCACCATCTTGGTTCATGGCTTACCCATGACGATGGCGGGCACCTTTGGTTTCGGAGCGCGCGGTACACGAGCGCACGGTATCTCGGGGGCTTAGCTCAGTTGGTAGAGCACCTGCTTTGCAAGCAGGGGGTCAACGGTTCGAATCCGTTAGCCTCCACCAACCGACCGTATCGAGTGCGAGCAACTGGGTGAGTCACCCTGGCCTTCAGTGGTTTATCTGCTGTTGGATTGGAAGAAGAAACAGTTCAGTGCTGTCTAGCGCTGGCCAACGAGTTCGCTCGTAGGCTTCAGCCAGAGCAGCACGTTCTTTGAAATCAAGATGGATTGAGAACGTGGCAAACCGAGTACAAAACGAGGTTAAGCTAGAAAGGGTGTATGGTGGATGCCTTGGCGTCCAGAGCCGAAGAAGGTCGTGGGATAGCTGCGAAAAGCTTCGGGGAGCCGCTAACCAGGCTATGATCCGGAGATGACCGAGATTGGGTAACCAAATGGGGTAACCCCCATTGACGGCGTAAGCCGTCGGGAACGCGGAGAACTGAAACATCTAAGTACCCGCAGGAAAGGAAAGAAAACTCGATACCCTCAGTAGCGGCGAGCGAACGGGGTTCAGCCTAAACCGGTGTAGTGTCAAGCTTGAGGGCGTTGCTATACCGGTGTCGTGGGACCTACAGATTCAACCTCAATAGAATCAGAGAGTTACAAAGTGATCGATTAGACAAATGGCATGGGAAGGCCAACCGCAGAAGGTGACAGTCCTGTAGTCGAAAGTCGTGAACCTCTCGTAGTAATCCCGAGTAGTGCCAGACACGGGAAACCTGGTATGAATTCGCGGGGACCACCCCGTAAGGCTAAATACTCCTGGACGACCGATAGCGTAATAGTAGCGCGAGCGAAAGGTGAAAAGTACCCCTGTTAGGGGAGTGAAATAGTACCTGAAACCATATACCTACAAGCTGTCGAAGGCCTATGACTCTTCGGAGTAACGGCTGACGGCGTGCCTTTTGCATAATGATCCGGCGAGTTACGCTGTATGGCAAGGTTAAGGGTCTAAGGCCCGGAGCCGAAGGGAAACCGAGTGTGAATAGCGCGATTACAGTCATGCGGCGTAGACCCGAAAGCGAGTGATCTATCCATGGGCAGGCTGAAGCGGATGTAACAGTCCGTGGAGGGCCGAACGGGTATAGGTTGAAAACTGTTCCGATGACCTGTGGATAGGAGTGAAAGGCTAATCAAACTCGCAGATAGCTGGTTCTCCCCGAAATAGCTTTCGGGCTAGCGTCAGGTAATTAGCAAGCGGGGGTAGAGACACTGATTGGGATAGGGGCCTTTCGAGGTACCCTACCCAGCCAAACTCCGAATACCGCTTGTGGTATCCTGGCAGTCAGACTATGGGCGATAAGGTCCGTGGTCGAGAGGGAAACAGCCCAGACCGCCAGCTAAGGTCCCTAATGTGTGCTAAGTGCAGAAAAGGAACTGAAGTCTCTAAGACAGTCAGGATGTTGGCTTAGAAGCAGCCATCATTTAAAGAGTGCGTAACAGCTCACTGATCGAGAGGCTTTGGGCCGAAAATGAACGGGGCTCAAGTGCACAACCGAAGCTGCGGATTGGAAGTGATCGTTGATTGCTTTCAGTGGTAGGGGAGCGTTCTGACTGGGTGAAGGGCTACGGTAACGAGGCCTGGACGGTTCAGAAGTGATTATGCCGGAATGAGTAGCGATAAAGCAGGTGAGAATCCTGCTCGCCGAAAACCTAAGGTTTCCTGGGCACGGTAAATCCGCCCAGGGTTAGTCGGTCCCTAAGGCGAGGCCGAAAGGCGTAGTCGATGGGTAACGGGTTAATATTCCCGTACCACTAACTGGCGTTTGACCGATGGAGTAACGCGGAAGAGAGTGTTATCGCGGTGACTGATGTCCGCGTGTAAGCCCGAGGGCGGTAGATAGGTAAATCCGTCTACGTAAACCCGGAGGTGATGCCGAGTGCGAATGCGCGAAGTAACAGGATTGACCGCCGAGAAAAACTTCTAGGGAGCCACGTTAGTGTCCGTACCAAAACTGACACAGGTAGGTAAGGTGAGAATCCTAAGGCGCTCGAGAGAACTGCTGTTAAGGAACTCGGCAAAATGACCCCGTAACTTCGGGAGAAGGGGTGCCGTTGAAGGTGTAGGTCTTCGCGATCGAAGCTTTCGGCGGCCGCAGAGAATTGGCCCAACCAACTGTTTACTAAAAACACAGGTCTGTGCTAACTCCTAACGAGGATGTATACAGACTGACGCCTGCCCAATGCCGGAAGGTTAAGGGGAGTGGTTAGCGTAAGCGAAGCTGCGAACTGAAGCCCCGGTGAATGGCGGCCGTAACTATGACGGTCCTAAGGTAGCGAAGTTCCTTGTCGGGTAAGTTCCGACCCGCACGAAAGGCGTAATGAGTTGGGCACTGTCTCAACAGCAGACTCGGCGAAATTGTAGTCGTGGTGAAGATGCCACGTTCCCGCACTAAGACGGAAAGACCCCGTGAACCTTTACTGCAGCCTGATATTGGTGCTTGTTATGTAGTGCGTAGCATAGGTGGGAGGCGTCGAAGCGGACCTTTCGGGGTTTGTGGAGCCATTAGTGAAATACCACTCTCTGCATATTAGGTCTCTAACGCGTTTATCTGAATCGATGACGCGGACAGTTTCAGGTGGGTAGTTTGGCTGGGGCGGTCTCCTCCTAAAAGGTAACGGAGGAGCGCGATGGTACACTCAGTGTGGTTAGCAATCACACGTAGAGCGCAAGGGTATAAGTGTGCCTGACTGCGAGAGATATAGCTCGAGCAGATACGAAAGTAGGTCCTAGTGATCCGGCGGATTCCGAGTGGAAGGGCCGTCGCTCATCAGATAAAAGGTACTCCGGGGATAACAGGCTGATCTCCCCCAAGAGTTCATATCGACGGGGAGGTTTGGCACCTCGATGTCGGCTCATCGCATCCTGGGGCTGAAGGCGGTCCCAAGGGTTTGGCTGTTCGCCAATTAAAGCGGTACGTGAGCTGGGTTTAGACCGTCGTGAGACAGGTCGGTCCCTATCTAGTGTGGGTGTAGGATGACTGAGGAGGTTTTCCCCTAGTACGAGAGGATTGGGGAGGACGAACCGCTGGTGCTCCAGTTATCACGCAAGTGGTACAGCTGGGTAGCTACGTTCGGAACGGATAAGCGCTGAATGCATCTAAGCGCGAAGCCTTCTCCAAGACGAGTCATCCCTTTGAGTCCCCTGGAAGACTACCAGGTTGATAGGCAGGCGGTGTAAGCGCAGCAATGCGTTCAGCTTACCTGTACTAATCGGACCAACGGCTTAACCACTTTCTCTCTTGGAGTCTGGTTGGTGGGTTTCGTACCTACAAACCAGGCGATCATGAGAGAGAGCTGTTGAATGCTCTGCTATTGTTCTCAATCCATCTTTCTTCCAGCCCTCGGAAGGCCCTGCGGGCCCCCGGCGCGCTTGGGACACGACGTAGTCGTGGCCCGCAAAGCTGCTGCCGCCCCGCACAGGCTCCGAAGGCTCCCGAATTCCCGGTGACCATAGACAACTGGCCATACCCGTTCCCATTCCGAACACGGTCGTCAAGCAGTTGTCGCCGATGATAGTGCTTATGCGCGAAAGTAGGTTATCGCCGGGTTCTCCCAAGGCGCTGCTCGTACCCACGAGCGGCGCCTTTTTTTTGACTGCGCTTTCGACTGTGCGAGCCGCAGACTTTCGAATTCCTCCTCTCCCTTGCCGATCCTTGTAGAGATCGTCGTGGCCTCCAATCGAATGGCAGGTTCCGCCGCTCTATCAGTTCCCTGGCCGCCTTTTTGGCTCCCTGCGGTCGCCCAATCCTCCGTTGTCGGGGTGGTTTGGGCTCGAGCCGTCGAAGGGGCGCACGCGGTCGAACTTGAACTGTTGCATCAGCTCCAGGGGCCAAGAATGGCGTCTCGGTTCGTAGCCGGGTACCTTTCTGCCCAAGGGACCTAGATCTTCGCAGCGATCGTGCCGGGAAGCGCCCAGAGCGATACTCCCCCGTGCACCTCCCCAAAGCCCAGCTATGACCAACGCCACCGCAGCCACGCCCCCCCGGCGGACCGAGTGCCCTCAGTGCGGGACCAAGCTGCCGGACATTCCGGTGTCGCTTTGCCCCTACTGTGCTTCGCCCCTGGAGACCGCTGCGGACCGCAAGAAGCTCGAGAGCGTCAACGCGAGCCGGATCCAACGGGTGAGCGAGCACAAGGACTACGCGGATGCCGAGGCATGGACACCGCCGGAATCCGTGGACTGGCACCGCGGTGCTCAACAGGTCTGGTGGATGGTCCCAACGATCCTCATCGGCCTCCTGATCCTGGGGGTTGGGGTTCTGCCTCCCCTTGGCCGCGGCTTCGACTTGTGGGGCATCTTCCTCACCCTCGTGTCCGCTGGGGTCATCGGCCTTGGCCTCTACCTCGGTGTGACGGGCAAGAATGCCCAAGCGAAGGCCCTGGAGCGTCCGCTCATGCGTCGACCGGGACTGATCGTCGACCGCCGTAGTGAGACCGAGGTCCGTGGATGGGGTGGCCGGACCACGTACTACTTCAAGATCGAGCTCGAGGACGGCGTCGTAGGTGAGTTTCGATTCCCTGGGCTAGGCGCCCAGGAGGATCCCTATCCAACGAATTTGCCGGGCATGGCCTACACCAGGGGCACGGAGCTCCTGCACTTCCGCCATATCCGGGTCTGACCCGGGCTCGGATCTTCCCTTCCCGGCCTTCCCGTCGGATTCCGCAGGGTTCCAGCGTGGCGTCGACCTTGTGGGCTCGTCGGATCGCAGTCCCCGCCTTTGATGGGCTAGGACGCGGGTGCGGCTGACTGCCTTTCCTCGGCGGCCGCGAGTCCCCGGCCTAGGGGGCCAAGAGCAGCACGGACAAGCGCTGCTCATCGCGTTGGTACTCGATAGAGCCAGCGTTGAGCCAGCCTTGAGCAGTGGGTGAATCGATGGCTTCATCCACCTTTCGGGCCACGTCCTCGGGAACGTCCCAGAAGGTGATCATCGAGCCCTGGCTCTCCCGAACGTCGGTGGCCCCGTTGGCATCCACGTCGAATCCATCATCGCCGGTATAGGCGTCCACGATGTAATTGAAGATGTGGACCTGGCCTCCGCATGGGTTCCAGGAGGCCCGGATGGGACTATCCAGGTACGGTCCTTCCCAGCCGGCGGTTCCGGGGTCCTCTGAGAGGGTGTGGAAGCTTGGACCAAACCAGCCGCTGTATTCCCTCGGCAACCTTCCGGTGTCTTGGTGGTATTGCGTTGCCCGGGGTCGCAGGTCTCGGATGCACTCCACTATCTTCGTCGACTTCGATTCCGCCGAGACGTCTGTCACGCGCATGGAAACGACCCCAACCAGGATCGTCATGACCGTCATCGTGATGGCTAACTCGACCAGCGAAAATGCACCTCGACCCGATGCCGAGCGCTCCAAGGGGAGCACTCCGGGGTCGCTCAGGGCATGGGATTGGTCAGGATTCATGGGACGTCTCGCGGGAGTTGGCGCCCCTCGTGGGGGCCATGCAGGCGCCAGGGCCTGCCCAGGGCCCCGGGAGGGGCTTTTGGTTCGGGCGATCAGGTCCCTGGGGACGTCCCCGGGGGCGATGGGGGCCCACACCGGGACGAGTCATCGTCAAGGCTGGTCCTCCATCTGTAGCCACGACCCCCAAGAAGGCCAGGGCCGCCCTTTCCCTTCGCGCGCAGTTTCGCGGCCCCAGGGCGCGTGCCAGACGTCCATGCCGGGCCTGCCTGCGGCGGGGCCCTTGCTCACGAGCGGCGCCTGCCGGCTCTTGGTTGCTCGATTCCTCGTCCTTGCCTGCTTTGCGTGGCTCGGGTCCCAGCCGGCATTGGCTTCTGACCCCCTTGGGGAGCCCGTCGGACGGCCGATCGTCGCCGGGAGCAAGCGGGCGTCCACGGAGGCATGGTCCCTTCCGGCGCCATCGATGCCCCTAGTCGCGGCGCCCTCGGCCCACCGGTCCCAGGACTCAGAGGCCCTCCGTAAGCAGGTCAACGCCTGGCTTGAGGCTTCGACGAAGTGGAAGGGGCCCACCAAGAAGGCCGTCGATCGCTTCGTGGCCTCCTTGGAGACAGCCTACCAACAGGGCCCCGACCTGCCCTTTTGGGAACTTTGCCTCCGCGCCCACGGCCTAAAGAGCCGCTTCCCTGGTCATCCTGAGCTCCTACGCGTGGCCGACACGGCGGATCGACTCATTCGTCAGGACCTACGGGGAGAGAAGCAGCGCGGGGACCGGACCGGGGGCGGCCGCAGGTTCTCGCCGTGGGCCTTGACCCGCGTGATTGCCGCGAATCAAAGCAGCGACGCCAAGGGGGGCCCAGGCCGTCGGGGTTCATTCCCGACCCTCGAAGATCGAAGGGTCGCCCTCAGGCACCTGGAGAAGGCCCGCCTACCGTCGTTGCGCATGGCCCTCTTGGCCGTGGGGCGGCGGCAAAAGGATCCCCTTCGCCCGGAGGTGCTCGGGGCCCTTGGGCGATGGATCAAAACGGTGGGCCCCGATCCAGCGGTGGATCTCTTCCTCGTCCAGCTCCTCGGCACGTCGTTCGATCGGTCGACCCACCCGCATCCCTACAACATCCTGCTGACTCGTCTCGGGTCCGGCGCGATACCGTTGGCGGAACGCGCCCGGAAGCTCCTCGGCGGCCGGGTTGGCGCCATGCTCCTCTCTGCGGATTGGAGAGAGGGCGCCCGGGCGATTCGGTTGTCGACGGGGTTCCCGGTGGAAGAGCGAGTTCCGATGCTGATGGACGCTCTCACCGTTTGGGACCAGCGCGTGAAGTCGGGGCAGAGTTTCGACGGCGTGACCCGCATCCAAGGTGACCTGGTGCGAGCGCTCCGTGAGATCAGCGGACGCTCCCACGGGAAGCGGCCCGGCCCGTGGATCCAATGGTGGGTCCAGGTTCGCCAAGGCTTGCTTCCGATGCCCGGTACCGCAGAATTCGAGGCCAAGCGCCGGGACCGCGAAGCCGAGCCACGCTCCACCGCGTCATTCTTTGGACTGCGTCCCGAGTCGGACCGCGTGACGTTCATCATCGATCACTCCGGATCCATGAACACGGGGTTCGCGACGTCGAGCAATTCCCGCTACGTAGAGGCCGTGGAGCAGATGATGCGCTTCCTCCAGGGCGCGCCCGAAGGCACTCGCTTCAACACGATTCTCTTTAGCGATGAGACCATCTCGTCCGGTGAAGTCCTCGATCCAGCGACGCCAAAGATGTTGGGGCTGGCACGGAAAGACCTTCTGCAACGGGAACCAAAGGGGGGGACGAACCTTCGCCCCGCGGTCTACCAGGCGCTCTCCCTGGACCACCGGGGCTTCCCCAATACCGAGGTCCTCGAGGCGGACACCATCATTGTCCTGTGCGATGGAATGACTGCTGGCGGGAAGGCATGGGTGCAGCCGATGCTCAACAAGGTGCTGCCGATCCACCCCGTGGTGTTCCACTGCGTTCACCTCGGACCCACGAGCGATGGCGTGCTCGAAGCGCTGGCCAAGGGATCGGGCGGGAGTTATCTCCGCGTTGGCCGCTAATGCCCGGCATCCATAGCTCGCAGCCTTGACCGGCTCTTCCCCGTCGTTAGGGCCTCAGCGCAACGACCCATGCGATCGCGATCACGGCGAGGGTGAGTGCGCACATGAGGGATTGCTGCCTGGTAGTGGTTCGGTCGGGCAGACGAAGTCGGCCGATGACCACGCCGATCAAGCCGCCCACGAGGAATCCCGTCGCGTGGGCCAGAACGTCGACGCGCCCGGACCCATCGCCAGCACCGAACCACCCGAAGACCACGGCTCCGCCGAACAGAGGCGCTACTCTTCGCACCCAGGGCATGCGGTTCTGTCCACGACGGGTCCATTCGGCAGCTGTCATCAAACCGAGCGTGCCGAAGATCGCCGTGGACGCGCCGATCGCGCGGTGGCCTGGGTCCACAAGGAACGACTCGAGCGCGTTGCCACCTGCGCCCGCCAGCAGCGTCCCAAGCCAAGTGATTCCCGTCCCGAGGGTTTGGGCGCAAAGGGCTGCGAAGAGGGCGCCAAACACCAGGTTGCTGACGAGGTGGGAGAGGTCCACGTGGAGCGTGAGCGCCGTCACGGCACGCCACCATTCGCCCTGGCGAACGGAGCCGGCTTCCATGCGCCCCGCGCTTAGCCAGTCGAGCCCGTAGCCCTGGCGGGTTTCCATCCAGAACATCACGGAGATCAACGCCGCGAACACCACGGAGCCAGCGACCCCGTTACTGAGGAGCTTCGGCATCGGCGACTTAGCCGGGGGCCAAGCGGCGTTCTCTTGGCTGTAGTCCGCCAGCTCATGGCGTGCCCGATCCCCATCCAGGGACGTGACGATGATTCGTGCGCCACTCCCGTTCGCTTCGATCGCATGGTGGATGCCCGCAGCCTGTAGGACGAGCGCGGCTTCGCCGATCGCCTTCTTGGATCGACCACGGAGGACCTCCTCGTGCCCAAAAGGTGGGGCTGCGAAAGCACCGTAGGCGTGGGCTGAGGTGTCTTGTGGCCGATGATCTTCCATTCGATTCAGGCGAATCGCAGTCCGCAGCCAGGGCAACGACTCGAGCCCCTGGGGATTGAAGTCTCGCAGGCGGGACACGGAGACCCGTCTTCGTCCAGATTGATCACATGGGAGGCAGCCTTTTGGGCAGCGCCGTTCGTATCGATCTTCCGCAACTCCTCCTCCGCGCGTTCGCGCAGGATCTCGACGGCTTCCACAACATCAGGCTTCGCGACCGCGAGCCAGAGCTTGGCGCCTCAGCCGTTGGGGTTCGCACCCGGGGGGCAGAGGATGTCGTTGTCGATGCCTGCGTTATCCAAGAGCCGCTTCTGCGCCTGGATTTCTTTGACGCCGCTCTCGGAGATGACCTCTGTGGCCGGCATGGGGGTTTCGTTTGCCATGTGAGTGGTGGATCCGTTTAGTCGCCTTCGGAAGGCGTCTCGATTCGATGCCGTTCCATCAGGGGAGCCTGAGTGAGTAAGAAGAGGAAGGTCAGGGGCAAGATCCCGAACGTCTTGAACGTGATCCACTGGTCCAGGCTCATCTGACGCCGGACGACTTCATTCAAGGCTGCGATCGTGAGAAAGAACAATGCCCATCTGAATGTCAGCTTGCGCCAGCCCTCATCGTCCATGGGCAGCGTGGCGCCGAGCAGGGGCTGCACGAGGGACTTCCCGAAGGCGAGGCCCGCGATGAGAATGGACCCCATGAGCCCGCTCACGATGGTCGGCTTGAGCTGGATGAAGCTCGAGTCGCCGAGGTAGATCGTCAGCGTTCCCATGACGGTCACGATGATCGCCGTGACCAAGGTCATCGGTGGGACGCGGCGCTCCACCTTGTAGGAGACGGCCAGGGCCACCATGGTCACCACGACGAACGCGCCAGTGGCCCAGATCATTCCCTGCTCGGCCCCAACCACGCGCTTGGCGACGAAGTAGCCGCCGAAGAAAACGAGCAGGGGTCCCAGCTCCACGGCGATTCTCGCCCCAGGGGATAGTCCAGGGGGGGCATCCGAGCCAGGAGGGTCCCCCTGTGCGGTGGCGCCTTGACCCGGGCCTTTGGGGGCGGGCGGCCCCGTCTTCGAGGATGGGGTCTTCGAGGATGGGGTCTTCGAGGATGGGCCCTTCGAGGATGGGCCCTTCGAGGATGGGCCCCCCAGGCCCGGTTCCGATGTGTCCGGATCCGGTCCTTGCTTCGATTCTCTCGACTGCGGTTTCGTCATGGCCGCCGGGATCCTACCTGCCCCGGGCCGCGGCGTTCTCAAAACCCGAGGGGCCTCGCGCCCAGGCAGGGATCCGGGCGCTCCATTCATCCCCAATCCAAGGACGGTGGTCCACAGTCCACGGCGGAACCACGAATGGGAGGGCCCCCCTCGGACAGGTACAGATCAGTACCGGCGAACGACGCCGGTCACAACACCTCGGATCTCGACGTCGTCCACGTAGATCGGTTGCATCGTCGCGTTGGCTGGCTGCAGGCGAATCCGCCCGTCTTCACGATAGAAGCGCTTGAGAGTCGCCTCGCCGTCGGGGAGGACGGCCACCACGATCTCTCCGTTTCGAGCCGTCTCGCGCCTCTCCACAAGAACGATGTCGCCGTCGGCTATCGAGTCCTCGATCATCGACGTGCCGGTGACCTGAAGGGCATAGACGTCGCGACCTTCGGGAACCAGGTCGGCGAAGTCGAGGCGCTCTGGCTCCTCGATGGTTTCGATGGGGGAGCCAGCCGCGATCTTTCCGAGGATCTGGAGCGACGGGAGTGAGGACTCCTGAGATTCGTCATCCACGATCTCCAGACCCCGACTCACGCCCTTCGCGCGCCGCTTCAGGATTCCCTTTCTTTCCATCTCAGCGACGTGGCCAAAAACGGTGACCTTGTTGACGCCAAAGTGGGCTGCGATCTCCTCCAGTGTCGGGCTGATGCCCTGTCGATCCACGTAGCCGCGGAGGAACTCAAGGATGTCTCGCTGGCGCCGCGTAAGGGGAAGGGATGGGCTCATGGTGGGGATCGTGGGCAACGACGGACGAACGAAAGAAGAGGGGCGCGAGCTCAAGGAAAGTAGGGAGTCGCCCACGCGCACATCGTGGGCGACTCCCGAGGGAAGCACCTCGGCCGCCGAGGAGGGAGGAGCGGCGCGGGGTGGAAGGGGTTAGGGGCAGGCGGTGCAGGTCCTGGTGGTCAGTGATCAGCGACTTCTATAGGGATCAGACAAAGAACGTGCAGGCGAGGAGTGCCGCGGCAAAGACGTAGCCTGCCCATGCTTGGATTTGTTCTTGGCAGAGGCCCAAGCTAGATGCCGTTCCCATGGATGCCCCTTGGGAGGGCGCCACCACGGGGCGGACGACCAAAGGAGTCGCACTGGTCACTGAAGGTGCACGGGAACCCACCGCATCGCTACGGCTGACGCGGCGGGCCCCCATTTCCATCGGATGGGTCCTGCCAGAACCGCACTTAGATAACGGGGCGTTGGCATTCTCCGGAGCGGAGGAGCCGACTTGCCCATTGCGGGATTCAAATCCCAAGTACGTTCCGACCGCGAAGCCCGCGTCGGATACCTCCCACGAACCGCCGTTCGTGGAGTTCTTGATACGCCTCACCACTGCGTGCCGAGGGGTAGCCAAACGCGGGCCACCGTGCCGATGGCGCCCCGGAGTCACGTCGGCACTTTGATCTGCGATCAAGGCCGGCGGCACCACCGAGATAGGTACCACTGAAGATGGCATCACTGAAGAAGGCACCACCGCTTTCACACCAGCGACGGATCCACCTTCGGCGAAATTCACCGCTGAGGCGATTCCGGTACTCGTCACCTTCAGATCCGGGAGGTTCAGATCAGGGAAGAGGAGTTGTTCAGCGGTGTCAGACATGCGGCGTACCTCGAGTCAATGGGCGCAGGGCCCGGTCGTGATGTCGCTCGATGGGCGATGCGCAGGAGTCAGTTGCGCTTCCCTTCCGAACCTGTCTCTTATA
>OJFX01000240.1_pt1 | contig 19618 bp, 13 predicted proteins | sample 1594171 | NCBI WGS metagenome assembly OJFX01 (sample SAMN05416840, study PRJEB24817) | seawater metagenome | isolation source: Sea water | place: Canada:Atlantic | collected 2013-07
GTGACGGTGGGGCGGTGGGGGACGAAGCGGAAGCCTGCGCTGTGGACCACCGATAGGTCGCTCGGGAGAGGAAGGCCTGCTTCGAGGTTGGTCAGGGTCACGGAGGCGGGTTTGATGGGCTCGAGGGTGACCGATGTTGGCACGCCTCGCAGCAAGGTCACCTGACCCGTTGCCAGGATCTGACCGCCTTCCATGAGGACCTCGTAGGTTCCCGGCGGCGTGTGCTTGCTGTAGTGGTCCGCGACGCCAAAGCGGGCAAGGCGAGCGGAGTTGGGGCTGAACTGGCGTCGGTCGAGACGGATCTCGAGGGGGCAATTCGCGAGGTCTTGGACCTCTAGCTGAAGGTCGCTCTCGCTGGTCCCATCGACCGAAAAATCCAGTCGCCGCGTGTTCTGGAACGAGCTGCGGCAAAGGCAGACGTAACGCCCTTTGTCCAGGCCGACAAAGCGCGCGAGGAACGGCGAGTTTGCCTTCGAAGGCAAGCGATTGGCCTTGGCGACGGAGATTGCCGGCCCATCCTCCCTGCATTGGAAGAGCTCGTACGTACCGAGGACGGAGGGTAGGTATTCGGACCCCGTTGCTTGGACGAGTTGAACCGAGGAACGACTCGACCCCAGGTCCACGCGACCTGGGAAGAGCCGAAGTGGCTGCGTCAAGATGACGGTCCCGCGATGGTCGGTGGCGCTCACGGTGAAGGGGCCCTGTTCCGCGAGGGGGATCGCCACCCTGACCCGTCCGTCTTGGTCCGCGGTGAACGGCATGGCGAAATGGCTCGACAGCGATCGGATCTGACCGGCTGCCCCTTGCAGAGCGTCCCCGTCGACAAGGAGCACGATGTCGGTCATTGGACGGTCCGCGGGTAGGACCAGGGTCTTCTCAACGTCTTCGCCGTGGACCCAAACCAGGCCCGTGGCCTCCCTAGCCGTCGCGGCGGGGATGGCCGAGAAGCTGCTACCCGACAACGGGCGAATGTAGAAGTGCCCGTCGCTGACCGGGCCGAAGCGGAAGCGGCCGGCGTCGTCTGTTCGCACGAGCTCTGGGATGTGTGTGAACGTGCCGCCGTTAGGAATGGGCATCGGGGTGGGGCGAGAGCGCCGCAGTTTGATGGGCACACCTGGCAGGGGCGCGCCAGTCGAGTCCTTTAGAATGCCGAAGACCCAGGAACCCTCTCCGGTGTGATGGAAGTCCATCTGCGAGGACTCTCTGTCCGCCTCAATGGTGACTGCCTGCCGAGCTTCGTGGGTGCCGCGGCTGAGGACCGCGAGGTAGGTCCCCGGCGTGACGCCCTCGCAGCGGAAGGTGCCATCGGGCGCAGGCTGGCGCACGAACGTCTTGCCGATGCTGTCTTTGATGAGACCCCGATGGCGCCGTCCGCCGGGAAGTAGCCCAACCGAGACTTCATTGAATGGACTTGGTCCGGCGACCCTTGCCACAAGGGTCCCTGGGCGTTGGAGCCTGACCGTGGCCCTGCCCGCCGCGCCATTCCAAGCGACGTTGACGGAGGGCTGCAGATGTCCGACGTGGTGGCCTCGGAGGAACGAAAATCGGATGGACCCGCGCCAATCGTCCCGCGGTTGAAAGTCCACCCTCCCCCTGCCATCGGTGACCCGCCGCGGGGCGGACATGGTACGCCCCCGATTGAGCAGAGCTTGCTCGCGTACGAACGCGTACTCCACGGGAAGGTCAGGGATCGAAATTCCCAGATCATCCACGAACTGAACGGTGAAGCGGTCTTGCCCCTGGGCGGGCGCGGGCGAGGCCCAGAACAGAGCCGCGAAGAGAGCGAGAAATGGCGCGAGCCATGCGAGCTTCGAGGGCATGGCCCCAAGCTAGCATGGCTCGTCGAATCCGGGCAGGGCCCGGGGCGGCGCGCAGGTGGTTCTTCGCTGGGCTATAGGACCCGGAAGTTCAGCCAGGCCATGAAGCGGTTGGTATCCCCAAGGCCGTTCTTGCCGTTGAAGTCCGCGTAGCGCAGCCCAAGCTTCATGCGCTTGGAGAGCGGTGCGATCACGTTGAGGTCGAGCTCGTTGCCGTAGCTGTTGCTGCCTGCGTCCGAGTTGAAGTCGTGGTAGGTCGCTGCGACGGTGAGCGGCGCGGCCAAGGCAGGCATGTCGAAGTTCGTGGCGAGCTGGATGTAGTTGTCCTCCAGGCCGCCGTCCGGGGTGTTCAGGAACACGTCGGCGAAGCCGTTGAACTTGTGCAGGGTCGCAAAGGGGGTCGAGAACTTGTCGCCGGGGTCGCCGCTGCCGCCGAGGGTTTCGGTGGCAAGGGTCAGCTTCCAGCGGGCGACCGCAGCGGATGCCTCCAGAAAGAGGTAGTCCTGGTCGATCTCGATGGGGTTGTCCGCGGCGTCCTTCTGCGTCGCGAACTCGGCCGTGAAGCCGAGGTTGACGTCCTCGCCGAACATCTTGCCAGCTTTCTGATTCGTCGAACCCCGCAAGCCGAGGGTCTGGGCGCTGAGGGCAGCGCTCTGGTCAAAATCCACCATCATCCCGTAGGCGGCAAGCTTGGTGCGCTGGTCGACGTCGTAGCGAAAGTCCAGGAAGTGAGCCAAGAGCTGCTCGTCGCCTTTGGCGCTCTCATCGCCAAAGATGCGGTTCACCTGCATGGCGAAGGAGTAGTCGAGGCGCATCTGATCGTTCACCTTGTAGAGGCCGCGGGCGCCGTCGAAGCTCTGGTGGTTCTGGCGCCACGGCACGGCGCCCACGAAGCGATCGTTGCCGAGGGAGATCTCCTGGCGTCCGAGGCGGAGCTCGAGGTCTTTGGCGGCGTCCACACGCAGGAACGCCTGGTTGACCTCCGTGGAGTCAGGGTCGGCCACGATCGAGCGCGCCGTTTTGCCGTTGACCGTGTCGTTGTAGGAATCGCCGAAGACGTTGTCGATCGACTCGAACTCGACGAAGCCGCTCATGCTCTGGTATTTCGCCGTTTCGTACCCGAGGGCGGTGCGCAGCGTCGAGGCCCAGCCGCGCTCGGCAATGAAGCTCTGGTCGGCGCCTTCGAAGCGGTACCGGAAGTCGAGGGACGTCTTGCCCTGGGTGAGGGCATCCATCAGGGTCGAGGGCGACGTCTCGGCCTCCTCGGCGCTGAGAGGTTCAGGGGCGTCGAGCGTGGGGGGCGCGGCCGGAGGCGCAGCGTCCTGGGCGAAGACGGTCGACGGCAGGGATGCCGCGAGCAGCGTGGCGCCCAAGTGGGGGAGGAGTTGATTTGCCATGGGGGGGGAGGCTTGTTTCGTAGCTTTCAAAAGCCGCGACCGGCGCGGAAAGTGGCTGGAGAGAAAAGCTCCAGACGCTGGGCAGTGGGGAGTGAGCGAATGCGGCCTTACCGCGACTGAATCGTTTCGCGCCCCGAGAAGATCGGCAGCGCAACCTTGAGACCCAGGGTCAGGATCATGAGGCCGAAGGCCCAGATGCTGGCGGTGATGCGCCACTCGGCTTCGCTCGGCACGTACTCGACGACCTCATGCAGGGTCGAGGGGATGAAGGCCGGAACGATCAGTCCCATGCCTTTCTCGATCCAAAGGCCGATAAAGGCCAAGACGCAGGCGATGACGAGGGTCGGAGCATGCTCGTGAACCTTGGGCCTGAAGAGCAAGATCGCCGCCACGATCGTGGTGCCGATCGAAGTCCACGTCCAAGGGACGAGTGCGGTCTTGCCGTGTAGCCCGAAGAACAGATAGCGCGAGGAGGCCGAGTGGCTACCGCCGGCGTAGAAGTGCGTGAACACTTCGGAGGCCACCATGACCAGGCTGATCAAGATCGTGACGCGCATGATCGAGCTGAGGGTCTTGATCGGGCCATTGCCGAAGGTGACCCCCGCAAAGCGGCGTGCGATAAGGAGTAGCACGATGATGAACGCAGGCCCTGACACAAACGCCGACGCAAGGAAGCGCGGGGCGAGCAAGGCCGTGTTCCAGAAGGGGCGTCCGCCGAGGCCGCAGTAGAGGAACGCGGTCACGGTGTGGATGGACACCGCCCAGATGATCGATAGGTACACAAAGGGCACGTACCACTTCTGGCTGGGCTTCTCCCCGAGGAACCGCTTGTAGAGCAAGTACCCGACGACGTGCAGATTGATCAGGAGGTACCCGTTGAGCACGAGCACGTCCCACGTCAGCATCGAGCCCGGCCAGTTGAACTTCCCGAAGAACGGCATCATGTGCCAGAACCGGTCGGGGCGGCCCAGGTCGACGGTGACGAAGCCCAGGCACATGAAGATGGCCGCGATCGCGACGATCTCACCAATGATCACGAGATCGTGCATCTCGCGGTCGTGGTAGAGGTAAGCGGGGATGACCATCATCACCGCTCCGGCCGCGACGCCGACCATGAACGTGAAGTTGGCGATGTATAGGCCCCACGAGACGTGGTCGCTCATGTGGGTCATTGCCATGCCGTCGCGCACCTGGAGGCCCCAGGTGTGGACGCCCACGAGCCAAATGGCCGTGAGCGCGATCATCCAGGCGTAGAACAGCGGTGAGCCGTCCGTGGCCATTCTCATCATGCGCAGGAGGAAGCGGCCATAGCCGAATCGCTGGCCGTGATGATGGCTTGCGGCCGCGCCAGGATCTTGATCGGTGGGCAGTGTCTGTGTCATGGATTGCTCCCGGATCACTCGTCGAAGAAGTAATAGAACTGCGGCCGTGTCCCGAGCTCTTCCTTGAGGACGAAGACGCGCTTGTTCTCGAGGACCCAGCGGATCTCCGAGTCGGGGTCGAGCAGGTTGCCGAACACGCGGGCGCCGGTGGGGCACGCTTCGAGGCACGCGGGCATCTTGCCCTTGCGGGTCCTATGCAAGCAGAACGTGCACTTCTCCATCACGCCCTGGGGGCGGATGCGGTTGCTGAGGTAGGACTGGTCGGGGTTGATCTCCGCTGCGGGGATCTCCGGCTTGGACCAGTTGAAGCGGCGGGCGTGATAGGGGCAAGCGGCCTCGCAGTAGCGGCACCCGATGCACCAGTTGTAGTCGACCGTGACGATGCCGTCGGGCTCCTTCCACGTGGCTTCGATGGGGCAGACGGTGACGCACGGGGCGTTGTCGCACTGCTGGCACTGGATCGGCATGTAGAACTTGTCCGACTGGGGAACGGCGTGGTCGTAGTCGACCCTGCCCGTCTCCATGTCCATGGAGCCCTTGTCCATCTCGAGCACGCGGATGTACGAGTTGTGGCTCGCGCGGTCGTGGTTGTTCTCTTCGTGGCAGGCTTCGGCGCATTGGCGGCAGCCAATGCACACGGAGAGGTTCAGGGCGTAGCCGAACTTTGTGTTCTCGAGGGGGGGGACGTCCTCGACCGTGACCTTCGCGCCGTAGTCCTCGAGGGTTTCCGCCTCGATGCGCCGCAGGACGACTTCAAGCTGATCCGGGGTCAGCTCGCGGTAGTGCTTTTGTAGGAACTCGTCGACGGAGCCGCCGGTCGTTGTCCATTCCACGATGGGGGCCACGGCCTTCGCGAATGCGGCCATCCCGAGGGTGGCGCCGGCGGCTTTCATGGCGGTGCGCCGATCGAGGCCGCCCGATGATTCTTGATCAGTCATGGTCTTGGTTTCCGGCGGAGCTGTTGAGGAATCGATCGTTGGGCGGCGGGGCGGGCATGACCTGCTCGATGGCCGGCGCGTGGGGGTCGTGGCAAACCGTGCAGTGGTTGCGAATGCGGTCGCCTTTGGTCAGGTCCCAGTAGCCAGCCATGCCCCCGTGGGCGCCGTGGCGCCAGTCCCGGAGCTGGGGGCCGTGGCATTGGCCGCAGAGCTGCATGGAGTCCTCGTAGGGGAGCAGGCGCCCGTCGGCGAGGCGCAGGGAGTCCGCCGCGGCGTCGTGGCAGGTCACGCAGGTGCTCCCGCCGTGGGCCATGGCCATGCCCTGGTGGAACTCGTCGAGCTGGTCGGCGCTGTTGGTGGTGCGGTCGGAGACCCGGTTCGAATGGCAGGTCGAGCAGTTGGCCGTGACCGGTTCTCCGGTCTTCGGGTCGGTTCCGATCGTGATGGCGGGGCGGCTCTTGGGCCGCCTGATGATCACACGGCCGACCTTGGCGGGGAGGTCATCCGAAGCCGTCACTGGGCTGGCTTGCTCTTGCTCGGGGCCGGAGAGGGCCGCCGACCTCAATGCGAAGGCCATCAAGACCGCAATGGCGCCGATTCCGACGGCTCGCATCACTCTTTTGGGTCGGGGATTCATGGGCTCTGGGGGCGAGGGACGGGGTCGTGTCGCTTGGCGGAAAAGAGGATAACTAGAGAAAGAGAGGTGTAAGTCCTTTTATCTCGATATCGTATCGGCGTCTACCGATAGGAACCTGGTCAGGAAACGGCCAGACCCCCGCCAAGCAGCTCTTGGCGTCGCGTCACGCACCTGTCGTTTCCCCCACGGACCAACCCACGCCCCAGCCATGCCAGTTAGCGGACTCGTTCTTCTCCTGCATCCGGATCAGCCCCTCTCGCCCCTCCTGGACGCGCTCGAGCGGCACCCCGACCTGATGATCGCCGAGCCGGTTGAGCGGCGGGTTCCTCTTGTGGCCGACACCCGCGACGCCCAGCACGACAAGGAGGTCTGGGGCTGGCTTCGCGCCCGCCCCGAGGTCCTCGACGTCGCGGTCGCCCTCATTCACGACGACTCTCGAAACGCCTGATTCCCACCACCGGAGAGTTCCCTATGACCATCGATTCCAAACCCCTGAACGCTTTCCCCGCGCTTCCAGAGATGGACCGACGCGAGGTGGTTCGCTTCGCTGCGCTCACCGCGGCGACGGGCCTCGCCGGCAGCCTCGCTGCGAGCGCCAGCGCCCAACAAACGGACGCCCCGCCCCGTCCCGAGGCGCCCGAGATTGACGGCGTCGAATGGAACAAGGCCCCGTGCCGATTCTGCGGCACCGGCTGCCACGTCATGGTGGGGGTGAAAGGCAACAAGGTCGTCGCCATCGCCGGCGACCGCGAAGCGGACGTGAACAAGGGCCTTCTTTGCGTGAAGGGCTACCACGTTGGCTCGATCCTCTACGGCGCCGATCGCCTGACGGAGCCGATGCTCCGCAAGAACGGCAAGCTTGAGAAGATCAGCTGGGAGGAGGCCGTCGACATTGCGGCAAGGAAGGTCATGGATGCGGGCCAGGGCTTTGGCCTGTACCTGTCCGGCCAGTCCACGATCCCCGAGGGCTACATCGGCCAGAAGCTGATGAAGGCCGGTCTCTCCAACAACCACATCGACGCGAACGCGCGCCTCTGCATGGCGTCCGCGGTGACGGGTTTCATTTCCACCTACGGCGTGGACGAGCCGGCCTCGTGCTTCGATGACCTCGAGAACTGCGACGTGCTGATCCTCTGGGGCAACAACCCCGCGGAGATGCACCCCGTGCTCTGGAGCCGCGTGATCGACCGGGTCGCGCGCGGCGAGAAGGTGAAGATCATCGACATCGGAACACGCCGCACGCGCACGACTGAGCACGCGGACATGCACCTGTCCATGCAGGCGAACGGCGATCTCGCTATTGCCAACGCCATCCTTCACATCCTCGTGAAAGAGGGCAAAGTCAACGAAGAGTTCGTCAGCAAGCACTGCTCATTCCGCGCGTCCCACAACGCCGAAGGGCTTTCGCATCCATTGGTCCACGACGAGTTCACCGCTCGACTCGCGGAGCGCGGTGCGGGCGGCCTGAAAGGGACGGCGATCGATCGAAAAGACTTCGAGGAGTTGATCGACTACTACACGCCGGAACGTTGTTCAGAGATGTCGGAAGTGCCGGTGGAGCAGCTCCGTGAGCTCGCCGCGCTCTTCGCCGATCCGACCCTGCGGATCACCTCCCTCTGGTGCATGGGCGTGAATCAGCACACGGCGGGAACCGCGATGAACAACATGATCCACAACGTGCACCTGATTTCGGGGCACTGGGGCAGGCCCGGCGACGGCCCACAGTCACTGACGGGCCAGCCGTCAGCGTGCGGCACCGTGCGGGAGGTCGGGACCTTGGCCCACGCGCTCCCCGGCGGCCGCCTGGTCGCGAACGACGGGCATCGCGCCGATTGCGAAGCGCGCTGGAACGTACCTGCCGGGCGCATCGCGTCCAAGCCCGGGTATCACACGGTCAAGATGTTCGAGCAGTTCTCGAAGCCAACCTCCGAAGGGGGCGACATCAGTGCGGTTTGGGTGCAGGTCACGAACCCCGGCCAGTCGCTTCCGAACACCAAAAAGTTGATCAATGGCGTCAAAGCCCAGTCGGACAAGTTCCTGATCGTCTCGGAGGTCTATCCGACTGCCACGACGGAGCTCGCGGACCTGGTGCTTCCAGCGGCGATGTGGGTCGAGAAGGACGGCGTGGTCGGCAACAGCGAGCGCCGCACGCAGCAGTGGTTCCGCATGGTCGATCCCCCGGGCCAAGCGCGGGACGATGCATGGCAGCTGATCGCCGTGTCGCGGCGTCTCTTCGAGCTCGGCCATGCGGGCCTGCGCGATAAGGACGGCAACTGGCTCTTCCAGCAGCTCGACGAGAACGGCCAGGAAATCGAGATCTGGAAGTGGGACGTTTGGAAAGCCAATCACTTCGACCGCAACTTCTTCGAAGAGTACCGCCCGTTCACGGTGCTCAAGCACAAGAACGTGGCGCCCTACGACCTGCTGGTGGAGAAGCGCGGCATGCGATGGCCCGTCGTGGAGACCTCTCCCGGGGAGTACCGCGAGACGCGATGGCGCTTCGTTGAAGAAGACGATCCCTTCGTGGGGGAGGGCGCGCGCTTCGCGTTCTACCACTCCACCTCGGGCGATGACCGGGCTCAGATCTGGTTCCGTCCCTGGGAGCCGTCCCAGGAGACATGCGAGGACGAGTTCCCCCTGATGATGTCCACCGGCCGTGTTCTGGAGCATTGGCACACGGGCACCATGACCCGCCGGGTTCCGGAGCTGGCGCGGGCCATGCCCGGGACCTACCTGGAGATGAACCGCAAGGACGCGGCGGATCGAGGCATCAGCAACGGCGAGATGGTCCGCGTCGTCACGAAGCGCGGGTCGATGAAGCTACCCGTGTGGCTCGGCGGCCGAGCGGAGCCCAGGCGCGGGCACGTCTTCGTGCCATTCTTCGACGAGGCCCAGCCCATCAACGAGCTGACCCTCGATGCGATCGACCCGTACTCGAAGCAGCCCGACTACAAGAAGTCCGCGGTGCGTGTGGAGCGCCTTGCGGATCCGAAAGGGGGCACCCAATGATCCAGGAGCTAGATTCTGCGTCGAGCCCCGGAGGCCGCATGGGCGGGCTGCTTGCGGCGCTGGCCCTCGGCCTGGGCGTGGCGGGGTTTCTGATCGCTACGGGCGTGGAGCTTCCGGCTTCCCGTCCAGACGACGCTTCCCGCGGCGCCGAGGCGAGCTCGGGGGTTGCCAACGGCACGGCGGAGGCGCAGCGCTACACGGAGATCGTCCCGAGCTCGATGGGCAAGAACGCGGCCAGGGCGGCCTCGGTGGAGCCCGCGGCCCTCGGCGGTGTCACGCCTAACGAACTCATGGCGCGCTACGGAAGCGCAGCGCCGACGCCAGGGGAACGGGGGGCGGCCCTTGTGGGTCGCAGTATGCGCCGGGCCTATGCCGGCGCCCCTCCGGTTGTGCCCCACGCCATCGACCAACTGGGAACCTCGGCGTGCGTCGTGTGCCATTCCAACGGCATGAAGGTCGGCGACGTGGTGGCCCCCGCCATGAGTCATGGCCTCCTGGCGAGCTGCACCCAGTGCCACGTTGAGGAACGCGGGGCACCGCCGGTGGGCGGGATGACGGCGACCCAAATCCGGGGCCTGCTCGCGGAGAGCGGCTTCGAAGGCCAGGCCGAGCCGGGCGAAGGGTCCCGTGCGTGGCAAGGCGCTCCCCCGACGATTCCCCATTCCACATGGATGCGCCAAGCCTGCATCTCGTGCCACGGAGGGGAGTCCGAGGCGGGCCTCAGCTCGTCCCACCCTTGGCGGGCGAGCTGCACCCAGTGCCACGCGCCGTCGGCGACCCTCGACCAGGCGCCTATTCCGGCCACGCCGCTCCCTGCCGGTCAATGAGTCAGTCACGAGTCACCCGCCGCGAAGCCCTTCGTGGTCTCTTCCGACGCGCGCCCAGCGCGCCGGAAGAGACCCCTGGGCCGGATCGTATGGATCCCAAGGTGCCAGGGGACGCTCCAGAGCCGCCGCCACAGGTGGCCATCATCCAAGGGCGCCAGTGCCTCGCCTACCGCAGCCTCTCTTGTTCGGTCTGTGCCGAACGCTGCCCTGAGCCAGGTGCGATCATCCGCGAGCGCGGCATCCCGCGCGTCGATCCGATGGTGTGCACCGGGTGCGGCATCTGCCAAGAGGTTTGCCCCGCCCCCCAGAACGCCGTGCTCGTCATGCCTGCTCCACCCAAGACGCTCCCCATGAACTGGGGCCCAACGAACCATGGAATCTGACGCATCAATGAATGACCCCATCGGGGAACTGCGCGACGGCTCGGACCTGCCCGAGCTCCTCGAGGGCGACATGAACAGCGCAGACCTGGCGTCGTTGCAGCGGGACCTTTCAGAGTTCACCCAGATCGAATCGGTGGTCCCGCGAACCCGCGGCGGCCTGCCGGGACAGCCGCCCCCGACGATCGCCCTTGACGCCGCGTTCGACGGGCTCCTTGACGGCAGCCTTGCGGGCGTTCAGATCCGCTATCGCTACGACGGGCAAAACTTCTGCGATACGTTGATGCCGACGCCCACGGGCGCGCGCCTCGTGCGCATGGCGGACATCATCCCTCGGTAGTGCTGAGTCCTGGGAAGCGCCGCGAGTTCCCTGGCGCCGCCCGCAAGGAAGGTCGCATCCGCTCGCAAGGGTGAACGACACCCAATCCGCCGCCACCAAGGCGGCCGATCGTTCATGAGCCTTCGCCTACCCGAAGGACAGGGGATGTCGGCGTCCAAGAGCTCGTGTGGTCGAGCGGCACGCCAAGGGACTTGCGGCCTTCATCGGGGCTGCCACGAAAGCCAGAGCCCAGGATCCCATTGCGCAATGGGGGCCGGGGCGCCATCTTGCGCGGCATGATTCCTATCTTTGATGCCCATTGCGACGCGCTGCAGCGCGCCCTTGATCTTGGACATGACCTGGGCGGCGAGACCCATGGGCACTTCGACCTGGCGAAAGCGGCCCGGGGTGGCGTGCGGGGCATCTGCTTGACGGCGTGGGTCGATGGGACCTATGCGGACGAGGTGGGGGCGTCGAAGCGGCGGACCAATGCGCTCTTGGATGCGGCGGATGACCTTTTTGCGGCGCACCCAGGCAAGCTCCGACGCGTGGACGATCCGGCGGGCTTTGACGCGCTGCCGGCCGGGCTGATCGGATGCGTCCTCGCCATCGAGGGTGGGCATGCGATCGAGGACGACCTGGGCCAGCTCGAGCACTACGCGGGTCGCGGGGTGCGGGTCATGACGCTGACGTGGAACAATCACTTGTCCTGGGCGCGCTCGTGCCGCGATGGCGCGGGGGCCGGCGTGCCTGAGGGGCTTTCGGGCCTCGGGCGCGACGTCGTGAAGCGCATGGGGGAGCTTGGCATGCTCGTGGATCTCTCCCATGCGGGGGAGCGCACGTTTTACGACGCCCTCGAGTGCGCCGCGTCGCCACCGATCGTCAGCCACTCCGGGTGCAGCGCCCTCGCCGATCACCCACGAAACGTCACGGACGATCAGCTGCGGGCGCTCAAGGAGAAGGGCGGCGTCATTGGCATTCCGTTTGCGACGGCGTTCCTCGACGAAGATGAGCGCGCCGCGGAGCGGGCCTACCGGGACACCGACGAGTACCGCGCCGTGAAGGGCGGGGACCCGACGGAGTCGCTCCTCCTGCAGGGGGACGCCATCCAGACCGCGCTGGCGCCGTTCCCCTTGGAGCATGTGGTGCGCCACGTCATGCACGCGCTCGAGGTCTGCGGCCCGGAGCACGTCGCGATCGGATCCGATTTCGATGGCATTGATCGGCGCCCCGCGGGGTTGGAGGATGCCAGTGGGTATCAGGTACTCATGGAGGCGCTCCGGGGCCGGGGCCTGGACGGCGCCACCTGCGAGCGGATCGCATTCTCCAACGCCCAGCGAATCCTCTCAGAGGCCTTTGGGGCGCGAATTCGATGACCTGACGCGGGTTGATTCAGGGGGCTGATCGGACCGACCACTGAATTTGAGCGAAGCGAATCCTCCGTCTGCCGAAAGGGATGTTCCCATGATGTACATGAAGCTCCCTTCCCTTCCGCATGCGCTGGGCCTGGCCTTTGGCCTCGCTCTCACCGCCGCCGGTGCCCACGCCGCAGCTCCCACCTTGGCCCCCGTCCAGGGCGTGGTCACGGTCAGCGACATTGAATTCCATGAGCCTGGCCCGAAGCTCGAAAGGGTCATCTGGCTGAGCACCCTGACGGGGACGTCGCTTTTGCCGCGGATCGCGATCGAAGGGGTGGACTCCGCGGTCGGCTTCCCGCCGATGAACAGCGGCATCAACTTCGGAGAGCTCTTGAGCGCTCCGGTGGCCCTTGGCATCGACGAGGTCCCCGCCGGCAATCTAGCGGGCACGTTCTTTGTCTCCGACGACGACGGCCACCGTATGGAGGCCTTTCCGTTCACGGTCCATCGGGACGATATCCGCATGGATGGTGACGCGTTCCGGCGCGCGATGGCCGGTCACTACGATGGCCTGGCGGGTACCGGATCCCCCGGTGCGCCGTGGTTCCGCAGGCGCGCCAAGGCCCATGGATCGGATGGGACAGGGGAGAGCCGGTGGGGCTTCCTGCGGCGCTTTTCTCGGGACGACACCTTCGCGATGTTCACCGGCGGAAAGGCCCTCGCGGAGAACCTTCGCCTTGAAGACGCGATCGACGCTCGGGGGGACGGCGATGCACTCCGCGACATCAGCGGGATCGACGGCATTCGGGTGCCCGGCATGCGCTGGGACGGACTGTTGCACGAGGAGAAGCCCGCCATGGACTTCCTGGCCCGCGCGATCCCCGAGGACCAGCACGCGGTGTTTTTTCCGTCCTTCGACGCGATGGTGGAGGTGGCAGACCAGCTTTCGGACAGCGCCAAACCGTTCGTGCACCTCTTCGATGGCCGCGCGGAGCAGTCCCTTGTGCGGGATCGTTACGAGGCGCAGCTTTGCCTGAAGCTCGACGGCCTGACGCGCGCGCTTGGGGGGCAGGTGATTCGGGAGGCCGCGATGACGGGATCGGATCCTTACATGCGAACGGGGACCGATCTTGCGCTCCTCCTGCGCGGCAACCCTGACGCCATCGGGGCCTTCCTCCGCCCGCGCGTCGCGGCGGCCGCAAAGGCCAGCGGCGTCGAGGTCGTGGACGAGAAGGTCGCGGGGTGGAAGCTCTTCTACGCCCAATCCAAGGACCGCGCGCTTTCGAGCTTCGTGGCGGCGACCGATCAGATGGTGGTGGTGGCCAACTCCAGGGAGCAGCTGCGCCGGGTCCTGGAGGCGAATGACGGCACGGGCCCGCGTCTCGCCGCCACGGAGGAGTACCAGTGGTTCCGTCAGCGTTATCCATTGGGCGACGCCAGCGAGGACGCGTTCGTGGTGGTGAGCGACGCCGCCATCCGGCGCTGGGCGAGTCCCCATTGGCGCATCGCGACGGCGCGCCGGACGAAGGCCGCAGCCTTCCTTGCCGATGCAGATGCTTTCATGATCGGCAATCAGATGAACGTCGGCGTCATCGGGGATGCCCCCGGTGAACTCGGGGTGCATGGCGCTGGGCGTCTCGACCTGTCCGGGGGCATGGCCCGGGATACGGTCTACGGAACGCGCGCGTTCCTGACGCCGATCTCCGAGCTGGAAATCAAGATGGTCTCCGAGTCGGAGGTCCTGGGCTACGAGCGCTGGCGCCGCAGCTTCGAGGCTTCGTGGGGCGGCGCGTTTGATCCGATCGCCATTCGAATCGGTGCGAATGATGAAGGGCTCGACGTGGACCTGACCCTCGTCCCTCTGACCGTCCGAACGGACTATCGCGAGTTCATCGATATCGCCGGGGATGAGAACCTCGGCACGGAGGCGCCCGCGCCCCACCCCGAAGCGCTGATTTACTGGGCCTGCGCGATCGACCGCGAGGGACGGACGTTCCAACAGTTCTCGCGCATGCTTCCGGATAGCGTGCTCGGGGAGAACAACGCCATCGATTGGGTGGGCAACCACGTGGCGATCTGGCTCGATGACGACCCCGAGTACTTCGACGAGATCCGCGACGCGGACTCGATGGACTCGTTTCTCGAGGAGATGCTCGCTGGCTTCCCCGTCGGCATGCGGATTTCAGTGGACAGCCAATTCGGAGCCGCTGGGTTCCTGACCGCGGTTCGGGCCCTCGTCGAGGAGGCCATTCCCGGCATGATGAACTACGGGACCCACGGCCACGGAGGACGTCAGTACGTGAGCGTTTCCTTGGCCCAGGACATGGGTTTCGATGAGGCGCCGTCGCTCTACTACGCGCTGTTGCCCCAGGGACTCATCCTTAGCTTCTCGGACAAAGTCATCGAGCGCGCCATCGATCGAGCGGGCCTGGCGGCCAGGGAAGACCTGCCGACGGTGGATTGGAGCGACCGCGGCGTGGCGCTGCATGTGCGCGGCGAAGCGACGAAGCTTGCCGATATCGAGTGGCTCGACTTGGCGGTGAAGGATCAGCTTCGTTCGCGGTCGTGGGGCAACCTGGCCATCCTCAACGAGTGGCGGGCCCTCGGCGCAGAAGATCCCGTTGGATTCCACGAGCAGCGATGGGGCGCGCGCCTCGTTTGCCCCGGCGCGGGCGAGTACGTGTGGAACGAGGAGCACCAGACCATGGAGTCCACTGCCTTCGGCCATCCCGCTGCGCCCAAGGACGGGCCAGCGCTGCCGCCCGCGCTCGGGGAGCTTTCGCTGGCACAGTTTGGGCTCGTGTTTGAGTCCTTTGCCGCGGCTCCGCTCGAGCAGCGGCAGGGACAGAATGTTGCCGGGCGCGTGGATGAAGTGCTCGGGCTGCGGGCGAAGATCCAGCTCCGGCGGCGCTAGGTCAGTGGGAGGCGGGTTCGCTCGCCAGCGTGACTCCAAAGGGAAACGGCGCGGGCCCCGGCATCCAAGATGCTGGGGCCCGCGCCATTTCGGTCTGTGATCACACGGGTTGGTGCGGGGATCAGCGGCGACGCTGGCCGTTGCGACCACGGGCGTCCCGCCCGCGGCGACCGCGGCGGCTGTTGTCCTGACGGCGGCTGCGGGGACCTTCGCGGCGGGCGCGGGAATCCTGGCGACGAGCCTGGGGACCTTGGCGGCGTCCGCGGGGCCCGTCACCGCGCTGGGCCTCGCCACGGCGCTGGGTCTCGCCGCGGCGTTGGCCCTTCTGCTGGCCGCGGGCGTCACCGCGGCGACGGGTGTCTGCGCCGCGCCGTGCGCTCGGTCGGCGGCCTTTGCCATTCTGGGGTCGGCGGCCTTGCTCGCCGCGCTTTTGTCCCGCGCGCTCCCGCGGGCCCTTCTCGCCGCGGACTTCTCCGCGCTTGCCCTGTCCCTTCTTTGCCGTGTCCTTACGGCCCTCCGCGTCCTGGGGCTTCCGGTCCTTCTTGGCGTCGCCGCGCTTCGCACCATCACGTTGTGCTTTGCGGGCCTCGCCGGCGGCCTTGCGCTCGGCCCCGTCCAGTCGCCCATCGCCGTCCTTGTCGAACTGCTGCATGCGTTCGGGTAGGGCACGCTTCTTCTGGGGGCCGTCGTCCTTGCTCTTCTGGGCAAGGGCGGAGGAGGAGAGGCCGATGGCGAGGCCGAGGGCGAGAATGCTGTGTCGAATCATCTTGGAGTCTGTTGTCTGAGTGGAATGTCGTGCGGCGGGGCGCGGCCGATTCGCCCTTCGACAACCGGAACCCAGGTGGCGGCCCAAGGTCTCGCTCACTTCGTCAACGGGGCCCCCGGAGTTGGGAGTGGCCCAGGTTCGTGGCGCGGAGGTGGACCCTTCCACATTGCAGGGACCCATTCCATAAGCTGCCGGGAGTGCCCCGTCCGCAGGCCCCGCGGGGCCGCCGCCTGCCCTCCGACGTTATGCGTGTCTACTTTTGCGATCACTTCGAGGTGGTGCTGCCCCCGAAGCATCGATTCCCGATGCACAAGTACGGGCTCCTGCGCGAGCGCCTTCTCGCTGAGGGGCTCGTGGGGGAGGCGGATTTGATCCCGGCCGAGGCGGCTCCACTCGAGGACATTCACGCGGTCCATGACGCCGGCTACGTCCAGGGCTTCCTGAGCGGAGAGCTCGATCGGAAGGTCATCCAGCGCATCGGATTCCCTTGGTCGGAGGCGATGGTGATGCGGTCGCTGGGCAGCGTCGGCAGCACGCTTGGGGCCGTGGAGGCGGCCCTGGAGGACGGGATTTCAGGGAGCCTGGCGGGCGGGACCCATCACGCGTACCGGGACTTTGGCTCGGGCTACTGCGTATTCAACGACCTGGCCGTCGCCGCGCGCCGGCTCCTGGACCGCGGCGCCGTGGCGCGGGTGCTGGTCTTCGACGTGGACGTGCACCAGGGCGACGGCACCGCGTCGATCTTCCAGGACGACGAGCGGGTCTTCACGTGCTCGATCCACGGGGAGAGGAACTTCCCGTCCCGCAAGATGACCAGCGACCTCGATGTGGCGCTGCCCGATGGGACCGGGGACGACGAGTACCTGGCGCAGCTCGATCGTGCGCTGGATGAATCGATGGAAAGGGCCCGGCCGGACATCGTGCTCTACCAGGGGGGCGTCGACGTGCTCGCGGACGATCACCTGGGGCGGCTCGGGCTCTCTGCGGCCGGCGTCTTTGAGCGCGACCGGCGGGCGATCGGCCGGTTTCGAAGCGCGGGTCTACCCGTCGCGTTGACGCTCGGGGGAGGCTACGCGCAGCCCATCGGTGCGTCGGTGGACGCGTATGTGGGCACGTACCGGGCGGCACTGCAAAGCGCGGAATCCTAGCGCTTGAACTTGAACTGCTGGAGGCCCGGGGAGACTCCCTCCACGACCATGGCGGATTCTCCACGGTAGAACACCTCGATCCGGTCGACTTGTTTCGCGTCACCCAGGCCAACGTGCAGAACCGGGGACGAGGCGGCGCAGTAGCTGTCGGTCGTTCGGACTTCCCGGCGCACGGTGCGATCCCCGATCGTGATCAGGACCCAGGCGCCGATAGCGGGGGACCCGCTGTCGTGGCGGATGTCGATCGCAGTGGATCGGGCTCCGCGGTCGGCGCTCAGGTTGCGCATCAGATGGGCGCGGCCATCGCGGTTATGGATGAGGATGTCCTCGTCGCCGTCGCCGTCGATGTCGCCGAAGGCCGCCGCGCGGGAGGTGGCCGAGACGGGGGTGGCCAGGCCCGCGCGGGGCGTGACTTCTTCGAAGCGGCCGTTCGGTAGTCCACGCATGAGCACGTTCTCCTCTGCGAACGGGTCGCCAGCCATGGTCCGAGCGGGCTCGGTCACGCGGCCGTTGGCGTGGTAGAGATCAAAGAGCCCATCGAGATTGAGGTCGCGCAGGGCCACACCGAATCGCGTGCGGCGCCGCGACACGACGGCGAGGCCCATGGCGGGGGTTCGATCCACGAACTGGCCCTTGTCATTGCGGTAGAACGAGTCGTCCTCGCCGGTCAGGTTGACCACGAGGAGGTCCTCGTCGCCGTCTGCATCCACGTCCGCGGCGGCGACGCCCATGCCGGCCTTCGCGCGGCCCTGAGTATCCACCGCGCAGCCTGCGCCCAGGGCGGTGTCGGCCCAGCGCCCGGTGGGGGAGGGGTCCCAGAACTGGTTCGGCGTGCCGTCGTTCGCGACAAAGATCTCAGGCATCCCATCGAGGTCGAAGTCCGCGCACACAACCCCGAGGCCGTTCCCGAAGGCCGCGTCCAGACCCGCGGACTTCGAGACGTCGAGGAAGGTGCCGTCCCCTTGGTTCTGGAAGATCTGGTCCTTGGCGGGGCGCCCATAGGACTTCGGGCTGCAGTAGGTGCGGGTGTTGCGCGGCGAGGCGCACACTTTTTCCCCGTCGGGCGACCACTCGATGTAGTTGGTCACAAAGAGGTCGAGGTCGCCGTCGGCGTCGTAATCCACGAACGCTGAGCTTGCGCTCCAGGCCGTGGAGCCTGTACCGCTCGCTTCCGTCACGTCCGTGAAATGCCCCTTCCCGTCGTTGTTCAGGAGCGTGTTGCGCTCGAGGTTGGAGATGTAGAGATCGACGTCGCCATCCCCGTCGTAATCCCCTGACGATACGCCCATCCCGTAGCCGCGGTCGTCGGCGCCGCTTCCGTCGGTGGCGTCCTCAAACGTCCCGTCCCCGCGGCCAAGGAATAGCCGGTTGCCGGGCCGTTCGCTGGGGGCGCTGCGCACGGCGCCACCTTGCACCAGGTAGGCATCGAGGTCGCCATCGCCGTCGGCGTCGAAGAGCGCCGCGCCGGTGGTCATGATCTCGGGCATGAGGAACTCGCCAGCCGCCCCCGATTCGTGTACGAAGTCGATGCCGCACTCCGCGCCGACTTCTTCGAACCACGGTGCCTTCAAGCTCGTCCCGTCCGCGGCGGCTCCGCCGCCTGGCGGCGTGTCTCCTCCGCAGGCGGCCAATGGGGCGATGAGGGCGAGGGCCCGCGTGAACTGAGATCGGTTCATTCTTAGCGATCTCCCGACTTGGTGAGCGCCGCCTTGGCCTTGTCGCCGTGGACCTCCACGGCGCGCTGGTAAGTTCGATCGATTTCGCTCTGACTGACGCCCGCCATGAACTGGGCCTGGAGAGTGGTCTGGAAGAAGAGCAGCGAGGGCACCACGTCCGTGCGCGTGATGGCCGACGTCAAGATCGCAGCGGCTTCTTTCGCCCGCTCACGGCGGAGCAGCATGCGCGCTTCGAACATCTGGGGCCGGAGGTCTTTCGGGGCGTTCTCCGCGGCCTTCTTGTAGGAACGCCGCGCTTCACCCACGCGCCCGAGGTCATTCAGGATCTCGCCGCGAATGAGGAACGCCGTGGGGCGTTCGGGCCAGCGCGCGATGATCGCATCCGCCCTCGAGAGGGCCTCTTCCCGGGCCCCTGCACGGCGGATCGCCGAGACCTGTCCCACCAAAAGCTCGTAGTTCCCGGGGAACCGGAGCGTGGCCTTCTCGAAGTGACGCGCAGAGTCCTCGTGGCGCCCAAGGGCCAACAGGACGGTGCCTCGACGTAGGAGCGCGTTGGTATCGTCGGGGCGCCGGCTCAGGACCTCGTCATAGGCAGCGAGCGCGGCCGCAAACTCGCGCTTCGATTCGTGCTCCTTGGCCTTGGCCATGAGATTTGCGTCCCGATTCCTGCGCCGTTGGATCGATTCGCTCCAGGGGTCGCGGTAGGACGGGCTTGAGCCTTGACCAGCTTGGAGGTGGGGGGCGGCCTCGTCGTCCTGGCCGGCGCGACGAAGGGCTTCCCCGAGGATCAGCCTTACGTAGGGGTCATCTTCTGCGAGCCGGAAGGCGGTCCGGGCGTGGCGGAGAGCGCCATCGATGTCGTCGTCCAGCAGAGCCGTCCGCGCGAGTCCAATCGACGCGTCGGGGGCTCCGGCGAGTCTCGTGCCCGCCTCCTCGAACGCGCTGCGGGCCTCCTGCGAGCGGCCGAGGTCGAGGAGCCAAGTGCCCTTCCGGCGCCACGCCTGTCTCTTATACACATCTGACGCTGCCGACGATATGCAGTGTGTAGAT
>OJFX01000241.1_pt1 | contig 19595 bp, 12 predicted proteins | sample 1594171 | NCBI WGS metagenome assembly OJFX01 (sample SAMN05416840, study PRJEB24817) | seawater metagenome | isolation source: Sea water | place: Canada:Atlantic | collected 2013-07
TGAAGGATCTTCTGGAGAGCGGCCTCGGGGAGTTCGTCACGGAGCCCCCGCCACCGCTCTTTCGAGCCGCCATGGGTCGCACTTTTGAGCGCCCCCACGGCCGCTGGAGCCCCTTCATACGCGGCGACCTGCGACCCGCGGACGATCCGGTGGCGCGACCTTCCGTCTACCTCTACCCGCGTCCTGGGGATCTGACTGTCCCCCGCTGGCTCTGGGAAGCCGAGGCCGTGCGCTACGGCATCCGCGGCGAGGCACTTGCCGACGCCTACCGACGAGCCGCCGTCGAGAGCCCGCCCTACCTTCGCACGATGCCCCGCGAGGCGTTTCAATCCGCATGGGGCCTCTACGCCACCGCCGAGGTCTTCCGCGCGGGCGAACTGCGCGAAGTGGATCGTGGCTTCGGCTGGCGAGTCCAGGAGCTCTGCGCATTTGCGGCACTGATCGTCGATATCGGCATGCACGATCGCGGCTGGTCCTATCGCCAAGCGATCGATGCTTTCCTCGAGATGACGCCCGTCCCTGAGGTCGCCGCGGAGGAGGTCATTCTCCGCTCCATTGCGGAACCCGCTCGGGACGCCTCCTCTGCTCTGGCGCTGCTAAGGATCCGCAGGCAGCGCCGCACCATCGAAGACCTCCTCGGGGACGAGTTCCGTCCGGAGGAATTCCACAGGGCGCTCCTGACCGGCGGCCCCGTGCCCATGTCGGAAGTGAATGGCCGTATCGAGAGCTGGCTCGCCAAGCGGGCCATCGATTCCCGCCGATGACCTTCCCGTCGAGATCCATCCGGCTCCTGGCGTGGGCCGCCCTCGCCCTGGCTGGTGTCCTTGCCGTGGTCATCGGTTGGGACCGGGGACCTGACCCCCTCATCGACTTTGGGCGAGAGCTTTATGTGCCCTGGCGGCTCGTGGAAGGGGACGTCCTGCACCGGGACATCGCGTGGTTCAACGGGCCCCTGGGCCCGTGGCTCATCGAAGGCTGGATGCGTGTATTCGGCGTATCGCTCGATGCGCTGCAGGCCTTGAACGCCGTCGTCATCGGCGCTGCGACTTGGCTCCTCGCGCGGCTCGTGGGGCGAATCGCGGGGGAGGTCGGCGCGTGGCTTGGCTGCTTCGTCTTCCTCGTGGTCTTCGCGGTGGCACAACAGGAGGCCATCGGCAACTACATGTTCCTCGCGCCGTACTCCCACGGCATCACCTTCGGCTTCACCGCGGCGCTCGCTTCCCTCTGGGCCCTGGCGCGCGCGGGGGAATCCACCCCAGGGAGAGTGCAGGAACACCGAGCGCGGCCGCGATGGCTGATCCTCTCCGGAGCGTGCGCAGGGCTGGCCTTCCTGAGCAAGGCAGAGATCTTCCTCGGGGCGGGTATCGGCGCCTCCGCCGCCCTCTTCGCCGTCGCCGTGGGGCTACCCAGCGCCAAGGACCGAGCCGCAGTGCTGGGCTTCTTCGCCTTCGGCTTCGCCTTGCCCGTCCTCGCCGCGGGCGCGCGGTTCGCGGGCCAAATCGGCCTCGATGAAACACCGCTCGCCCTCGCTGGAACGTGGCCCTACGCGTTCAACGAAGAAGTCAGCAACATGCCGTTCTACCGCAAGATGCGCGGCACCGACGATCTTGGGGCGTCGCTCACCCGTCTCGCGGCCACAACCGCCGGGATGGGCGCCTTCCTTGCGGCGCTCTTCGTCTTCGCTGGGGAGATCGCCACCCGCGTGAGAAGGCCCCGGGTCGCGGTCGCGGCGGCGTTCAGCCTCGCCTTCGCACTCACGGGCGCCGCCTTCCTCAAGGTGCAAATCGCCTGGATGCTGCTGCCCCTGACCGCCATCTTGCCGGTCATGGCCCTGGGCTCCCTGCGCCGCTTGTTTCGGGAAAGAACCAGCGGGGCGCCCACGCGGCACGTTGCGCTGGTGGGCTTCAGCTTCTTCGCCGCCGGCCTCTTGCCCAAAGTCCTCTTCGTGCCCCTCGCGCGCCAGTACGGCTTTGTGCTCTCGGTCCCGGGCTGCCTGCTCGCGGTCGTGCTCCTGGTGGTTTGGATTCCCAACTGGCTTGCGGCCCGGCGGCCGGGCGCGGGGCCCCCTGCTCAGACGTCCACCCTCTGGGCCCAGCGCGCCGCTGCGGCCGCCGCCATCCTGGTCTTCGTGGCCATGAACGCCAACGCAACGCGGAACTGGTTCACCCAGAAGACCGTCGATTTCGGCGAGGGGAACGATCGGATCCTGAGCGGCCGTTGGCGCGGGGAGAAGATGCGTGAAGCCTACTTGGACCTGAAGGAACGCCTGGCCCCCGGCGACGAACTACTCGTCCTCCCGGAAGGCATCACGTTCAACTACCTGCTGCGCGCGAAGACGCCGACGCGGCTGGTGAACTTCATGGCCCCTGAGCTCGCCATGTTCGACGAGGCCGAGATCGTTCAATCCCTCGACAAACGCCCGCCTGCGGTGGTGCTTCTGGTGCACCGCCCCACGGACGACTACGGTTTCCCCTTCTTCGGCCACGGCTACGGCGACTCGATTCTGGAATGGGTCCAGGACCGTTACCGCGTCGAGCGCCAGATCGGCGAGCGGCCCTTCGTCCCCATGGCCGAATCGAAGGAGAAGTTCGGCGTCGCGATCCTCGTCCCGCGCTGAGGGACCTTGGGCCCTTCGCGGACCCGATGAATCGCGGCCGCGCATGTAGGTGCGCCGGGAACCTCACCACTGGCCGCGACCGGACACGGCAGAATGACGCGGAAACGACGACAGCGATGAGCAGCACAGATTCCACGCGGCCCGAACACAGCCTTTGCCCCTCTCCGCCAGGGCCCTCCCCTACCCTGTCGCGCCAGTCTCCCTGGTCGACCATGCAAAAACTCTCCCTCCTTGCCGCCGCGGGCCTCGTGTCTGTGCTCCTGTACCCGTCCATTGCTCGCTCGTTCCTTGTGGACCCAGAGGGCGTCGACCTTGAGCGCGCGTTCCCGGACTTTGAGTTCGAGCGGCCCGTCTACCTGACCGGCGCCGGCGATGGCACCGAGCGGGTCTTTGTCGTCGAGCAGGCCGGCAAGATCTGGACCTTCGACGGAACGACCGATACGCCCGCGGAGAAGACGATCTTCCTCGACATCTCCGAGCGGGTCAGCCGGGTGGGCAACGAGGAGGGTCTTCTGGGCCTCGCGTTCCACCCAGACTTCGCAGAGAACGGGCAGTTCTACGTGCACTACTCGTCGTCGGTGAACGACGAGCACGGGATCCTCGCGATGTTCACTGCCGATGAAAACACAGCGGACCCCGACTCCGAGAGCGTCTTGCTCGAAGTGAAGCAGCCGTTCCGAAACCACAATGGAGGCATGATCGCCTTCGGTCCCGATGGGTACCTCTACATGGCCCTTGGGGACGGCGGCGCCGCCAACGACCCGTTCGGCAACGGCCAGGACCTGTCGACCCTGCTGGGCACGATCCTTCGGATCGACGTGGATCAGACAAGCGGTGACCTGCCCTACGGGATCCCAGGGGACAACCCGTTCGTGGACGTGGACGGCGCTCGCCCGGAGATCTACGCCTTCGGCCTGCGCAACGCGTGGCGCTTTGCTTTCGATTCAAAGACCGGCGAGCTCTGGGCCGGCGACGTGGGCCAGAACAAGATGGAGGAGATCTCCCTCATCGTGAAGGGCGGCAACTACGGCTGGAAGACCTTCGAAGCCTCGCTGGACTTCTCGGACGACCCCCTGTCCCGCGGTGAGCACATTCCCCCGGTCGCAACCTATGGGCGAAAGGACGGGATCTCCATCACGGGAGGCGAGGTGTACCGCGGGCTGCGGTATCCGGAGTTCGAGGGCGCGTATTTCTACGCCGACTACGTGTCCGGGAACATGTGGATGATCACGCGGGACGCGAACGGACAGTTCCAGAACGAGCTGGTGCGCCGCACGCGCCGCACGATCGCTTCGTTCGGCACCGACGACGCGGGCGAGGTCTTCGCGCTGGCCTTCGACGGCAACATCTACCGCATCGTGCCTTCAGAACTGCCCGAGGGCACCTTCGACGATTGGCCAGCGAAGATTTCGGAAGCGGGCATCTACGCATCCGCCAAGGAGAAGACCTTCCTCCCGGACGTGGTCCCCTACGAAGTCAACGCACCGTTCTGGTCTGACGGCGCGGAGAAGCGGCGCTACCTGCAGCTTCCCGAGGGTGCGTCGATGACGTACCACGAGGACGGAGTGTGGGAATTCCCCGTGGGCGCGGTCATCGTCAAGGAGTTCATCTCCACCGGCGGCCGCGAGGAGCGGCACCTGGAGACGCGCCTGAACAAGTTCACGGAGACGGGCTGGGAAGCCGCCACTTACGTTTGGTCCCTTACCGGTCGCGACGCGCGCCTGGCCGTCCCGGGCAAGAGCGTGAAGTTCAAGGACGCGGTCCTCGGGGATGAGAAGGGCCGTGCGATCTGGCACGCGCCGTCCGCAGCAGCCTGCACCAGCTGCCATCTCCAGGACCAGGGTTTCGCCTTGGGGCTCTCCACGATGCAGCTCAACATGGACGTGGGCGGCGAAAACCAGATCCAGGCCCTGGCCAAAGCGGGCCTCGTCGCGCTTCCGGAGGGCTTCAACCCCGAAACCGCCCCAGCCCACGTGTCCCCCAGCGACGAATCGGCCCCCATCGGGAATCGCGCCCGCGCCTGGCTCGACGTGAACTGCGCCATGTGCCATCAGCCGAACGGCCCCGGCAACGCCGCGATCGACCTGCGCGTAGGAACACCACTTAGCGAAACCGGCTTGGTGAACGCCGCGCCGTCCCAGGGGGACCTCGGTATCGAGAATGCGCTCATCGTCGCCGCCGGCGAGCCGGATCGATCGATCCTCGTCCACCGCGTGGAAACCCTCGGCGACGGCCGCATGCCAAACATCGGCAGCCACCGCGTCGACGCCGAAGGAGCCGCGCTCCTGCGGGCCTGGATCGAGTCCCTATGAGGGCTGCGCTTCGGTGACCGTCCGGCTCTTTCGCGAAAGAGCGAAGACGGCGGGGATCAAAAGCAGCGTGATCGCGGAAGAGCCCACGAGGCCGCCGACCACGGCCCGGGCGAGTGGCGCCTGGGCGTCGGCGCCCTCGCCGATGCCGAGTGCGAGCGGCATCAGCGCGAGCACCGTGGTGAGCGTCGTCATGAGGATCGGACGAAGGCGGCGCCTCCCCGCTTCCAGGGCTGCGGCGCGCGGGTCGAGACCGAGTTCGACGAGGCGGCTCGACTGGTCCACGAGCAGGATCGCGTTGTTGACGACGATCCCCCCCAGCATGATGCAGCCGATCCCGCTCTGCAGGTTGAAGGTCGTGTCCGTCAGGTAGAGCGTCACGAGCACACCGATAGCCGCCATGGGCACCGCGAGCATCACGATCAGCGGATCGCGGAGGGACTCGTACTGGCAGCTCAGCACCATGTAAACGAGGGCGATGGCGAGCAGGAACGAGAGGGCCAGCTCCCGGGTGGACTTCTCCTGGGCCTCGAAGCTTCCCGCCACGCGCAGGTCGTGGCCCATGGGCCGCGGCAGCTCATCGAGGCGTGCCTGCACGTCCCGGGCCACATCGCCCATGGCGCGGCCCGCCAGGTTGGCCGTGACCTTCACGAGGCGTTCCTGGTTGCGGCGCTCGATGATGAGCGGCCCTTGACCAGAGGAGGCGTCCACGAGGTTCCTGAGGGCGACGGGCTGGCCCGTGGACGTGCTCAGGGTCATGTCTAGCACCTCGTCGATGGAACGCCGCTCCGCGTCCTCGAGCTGGACGAGGATCCGGTAGGCGTTGCCCTCTGACCGATACTCGCCGGCCTGGGATCCCGCAAAGCCGGTCTCCAGGACCCGCGTCACGTCGCGCACGGAGAGCCCTACGTCGGCGACTTTCTCGCGGTTGAGGCTCAGCTCCGTTTGGGGGACGCCCGCCTGCACGCTGACCTCCACGTCCGTGACGCCATCGACGCTCCGCACGATGTCCGCCGCGCGCTGGCCGAGCCCCGCGAGCACGCCTAGGTCGAATCCTCGCACCTCGACTTCAAGGCCCTCGTTGCTACCCAGCACCCTCTGCAGGAGGAACTGTCCCTGGGGCGCTCGGGTACGAATCTTCATGCCCGCGATGGTGCCCTCAAGCTCTTCGCGCAGCGCATCGGCGACCTCTGAGTTCGAGCGCGAGCGGTCCTTTGCGGGGACGAGCGTCAGCTGAACCTCGCCCCGGGCGGAAAGCGCGCTGCGGTAGCTCGGCCCCACAGTCACCACGGCGGCACGGGCCTCGGGGACCGCGGCGACGATGCGGTCCTCCATGAGGCGCGTCTGCTGGTCCACGAGATCGAGCCGGGTGCCGTTCTCCATCTCACCGGTGACCCGCACTTCCCCCTCGTCACTGGGCGGCAGGAACTCGGTGCCGATGTGGGGGTACAAGAAGAGACTCGCCCCGAGCAAGAGGCCTGATCCCACGAGCGCGACGGACGGCCGCGCGAGGGTGCGCTTCAGGACGCCGAGGTAGAACCGGTCCAGCCCGGCGAGCAGGCTCCCCGCGACAGACGCGAGGCCCCTGCTGTCCTCTCCGGAAGGGGCGCCCTGGCCCGCGAGCAGGCGCGACGCCAGCACCGGAACGAGGCTCAAGGACACCATCAGCGAACAGGCCAGGCTGAACGCGATCACCAGGGCCAGTTCCTTGAAGAGCAGCCCCGAAACACCGCGCACAAAGATGAGCGGCACGAAGATGACGAGGGTCGTGATCGTGCTCGCCACGATGGCGCCGGCCACTTCAGAAGTGCCGTTCACCGCGGCATCCCGCGCGTTCTCTCCCTCTTCGGCGCGGCGCCGGAAGATGTTCTCGAGCACCACGACGGAGCTGTCCACCATCATCCCTACGCCGAGCGCCAGCCCCCCGAGGGTCATCAGGTTCAAGGTGAACCCGCCGAGGTACATCAGGGCGAAGGTCGCGATCACCGAGATCGGAATCGCGGACGCGATCACGAGCGTGCTGCGCAGGTGCCGTAGGAAGAACAGCAGCACAAGCACCGCGAAGAAACCGCCGTAAAGCACGGAGTTCGCGACGTTGCTAATGGAGCGCTCGATGAAGTTACCCTGGTTCGACACCGCGACCACCGAGATCTGCGGGAAGGCGCGGTTGACCTCTTCGATGCGCTCGAGGATCCGGCGCGAGACTTCGACAGTGTTGGCGTCAGCCTGCTTGCGCACGGCCACGCGCATGCCGAGGTCGCCGTTCACGCGCACGTGCCTGGTGAGCTTCTCGTAGGTATCCTTCACCTTGGCGATCTGCCCGATGGTCACGGCTCCGTCTCCGCGCTCGAGCACGACCGTGTCGCGGATCTCGTCGAGGGTTTGGAACTCTGCGGGGGCGCGAAGCGTGACCTCGTAGCGGCCGTCCTCGAGCTTGCCCGCCGGACGGTCCAGGTTGGCGCTGCGCAGGGCGTCGAGCACCGTGTCCAGGGGAATGCCCAGGGCGTTGATTCGGCCCGGGTCGAGCTCGACGCGCACCTCGCGGCTGTACCCACCCCACACGTCCACCTGGGCAACGCCGGGAATGCGCGCGAACCGGAAGCGCACCTGGTTCTCGACGAGTTCCGTCAGGTCGACAGGGTTGAGCTTCGACGAGATGCCAAGGATCACGACAGGGAAGCTCGCGATGTCGAACTTCGACACGCGCGGCCGCCCCACGTCCTCGGGCAGCTCGTCGATCTCTTGCTCGAGGCGCGACTGCAGCTCGATGGCCGCTTCGTCGAGGTCCACGCCAAAGGCAAACCGCACGGTGATGCGACTGGAGCCCTCCGAGGACGTCGAGCTGATGTCCTCGACGCCGGGGACCGTCGCGACGATCTCTTCGGTGATCTGGGTCACGAGCCGCTCGACCACCTCCGGGCTCGCGCCTTCGTACTCCGTGCGGATCGTGCAGGTGGGGAGCTCGACCTCCGGCAGGAGGTCAATCCGCAGGCGACCGAGGGAGAAGGCCCCGAGGGCCACCACCATCAGGGTCACCATGGCCGTGAAGATCGGCCGCTGGACGCTGCGCGCGGGGAGGTTCAAAGGTCGCCGGCGCCGCTGCGCGCGCTGCTCGCCGATTCACCCATCTTCGCATCGATGATCCGCACCGGGGCCCCGTCGTCGCAGAGCTCCTGGCCGAGGGTCACGACCTGTCCACTGACTCCGTCGCCGAAGACCTGCACGAAGTCCCCCTCGCGGATCCCGGCGCGCACGGGCCGCCAGCGCGCGACGTCCCCGGCCCGATCGATGGTGAAGACTCCGAGCACGTCGCCGCGCCGGGTGAGGGCCGCGTAGGGAACGACAGTGGCCCCCTGGTCGGCGCCCAAATCGAGGGCCGCGCGCACGAACATGCCCGGCTTGAGCCGCAGGTCTTTGTTCTCGACTTCGAGCTCCACGCGCACCTGGCGCGTGTTCTGGCTGAACACGGGTGCCACGCGGGCGACCGTGCCAGTGAATGACTCTCCCGGGTACGCGTCGGTGGCGATCGTCGCCAACTGCCCCTCCGCCAGTCGCGCGTAGTCCCTTTCGGGTACGAACACCACCGCGACCATGGGCTGGAGGCCCACGATCGAAAGCATGGCCGTTCCGGCGCTGACGTTGGTGCCTTCATCGACGAAGCGCCGGGCTACCACCCGCGCGCCATCGTCATCGCCGTCCCAGTTTGCAGTGACCGTCGCCTGCTGGAGCCGGATCTCCGCCGACGCCAAGGCCGCGTCCGCCCGCTGCACCTGGGCCTTCGTTACCGACACCCGCGAGCGCCGGGCCAGGGCCGCCGTGCGCGCCGCGTCCATCTCGGACTCTGAAGCGACGCCGTCCTTGCGCAGCCGCTCGATGCGCTCGAAGGTTCGCTCGGCGATCTTGGCACCCGCCTCCGCCTCCTCGACGTTGGCCTTCGCCACCGCCAGCTCTGCCCGCGACTGAAGCACCGCCTGCACCCATTCCTGGTCATCGATCCAGGCAACGACCTGCCCACGTGTGATCGGGTCGCCGATGTCCACCGCCAGCCCCTTCACGTGTCCCGAAATGCGCGGCGCCACGGTCACCTCGGACGCCGCCTCAAGGGCCCCGCTGAACGTCCGTCGTAGCGTGATCGGTCGCACTTCCACGGCCCCAACGGCGACGGGTGCCACCACGGTCGGCTTCCCCGTCGGTGCCGCGCCGTCGCTCCTTCCGCACGCGACCGAGGTCCAGGGAATGAGGAAGAGAAGAAGGAGGGCGCGCATGGGTCGAGGGGTGGGCTCCAGAGAGTACGCCCGCGCACCATTCGGGTGACGACCCAAGTCCGATGCAGTCTGCTGGGTTACACGGCTATTCCATGGCACTTCCCGCCCTGGAACACGCGCTCCCCATCCGAGCCATATCCCAGGCGCCCCATGGGTCAGAGCTGCACGGCGGAATCGCCGAAAGGAGCGGACACGCCAGCTGGCGCAGGTCCTGTGGAGTGTCGCTGCTCTCCAGGAACATGGGAACGTGCGCAGAGCCCGGCCCGCCGTCGCCGTCGCTGCCATCAGCCCCTACCGGAGGACTCTCCCCTCGTCAGATCGGAACTGGGCCTGAATGACTCTCCCTGGGACATAAAAGCCACGATGGCTGGATTTGGAGACTTCGGAATGACGATCCTTCCCGCTGGGTGTATATGTATACTAATACACTGATACGCGTGACCCATGACTATCCCCCTCCACATCCAGATCGACCGCCATTCGGGGCTCCCGGTGTACCGCCAGCTGGTGGACCAGGTGCGGTTCCAGGCGACTGCAGGGACGTTGGAGATCGGGACGGAGCTCCCCTCCACCCGCGCCCTCGGGCTCGAACTGGGGGTTAACCCGATGACGATCAGCAAAGCCTACGGAGAGCTGGAACGGCTGGGCGTCATTGAGCGCCGACCCGGCAAACCGAACGTCGTCTCGGCGCGCTTGGCTGGGACCGGCGCCGCCGACGCTGAGGACGAGCTACGGCGCGCCCTCCAGCCCGCGGTCGTGGCCATCCGCCAGCTCGGTGTGACAACCGGCGATGCCCTGCGGGCACTGGAAGACCTTCTGGAATCCGACGACCAAGAGCCCCGCTCCCCGGGCGACCCGACCCCTTGACCATGAACGCCCAAGCCATGAACCACCCCATCGTCGCCACCGGCCTGACCCTCCATCTTGGGGGCACCCAAGCCCTCCGCGGGATCGACTGGTCCGTGCCACCGGGCACCGCGACCGGGCTCATTGGACCCAATGGCAGCGGCAAGTCCACGCTGATGCACACGGTCATGGGACTTCTCGTCCCGACCGCAGGTCAGTGCCTCACCCTTGGTCAGGAGGCTCAACTCCTCGACGACGACCACAAGGCGCGCCTGGGCTTCGTAGACCAGAACTTCCGGCTCCTCGATTGGCTGAGCGTTGAGCAGCAGATTCGATTCATCGCCATGATGCACCCGCGCTGGGACTCGACCGTCGAGGCACGCCTTCTGGACGCGTTTGACCTGGAGCGCGTGCTGCAGAAGGCGGTGGGGAGCCTACCGCAAGGCGAGCGACAGCGACTTGCGGTCCTCGTGGCCCTCTGCCACCGCCCAGATCTCGCCCTCCTGGACGAGCCCGTCTCCGCCCAGGACCCGATCTTCCGATCCGTCGTCCTGGAGGAGATCGGCCGCCGAGTGATCGAGGACGGCACGACGTTGGTCCTCTCAAGCCACGTGCTTCGGGATATCGAGTCGTGCGTCGACCGTATCACCATGGTCGATGGCGGCCAGGTCACGGCGAACGAGGACCTCGACACCCTCAAGGAAGAGCACCAGCGCTGGACCATCGTCGGCGCCACGGCCGAGCTCTCCGTGAACGAGCCGTACGTCCGGAGCGTCGAGCGCCATCCAGGCGCGCTGACCCTGGTGGTCCGCGCCGGTGAAGCCGAGCGCCGTGCGCTGGAGAAGAAGCACGGGGTCATCGTCGAGGTGAGGCCCGTGGGCATCGAAGGCCTCTTCCCCCTGCTTCTCGCTCCACCGGCGGGCTCCGATGCATCGAAGGAGGTGGTGGCGTGAGCGCCCGCGTGAGCTCCATGGGCCTACGGTCCCTCGGGCTGATCCCGTGGCTCATCACAAGGGACAGCCGGGGCTGGCGCCACGGGCTGTTCAGCCTCTTCATCTTCCTGTTTGTTTCCCTCGCCTCCGCGGTCGCCCTGCACCGCAGCGACGTCTACAGCGCGGAAGTCCTCAGTGATCTAGCGCTGATCGTGCTCGCGGGCTTTGTGCCCATTGCTTTCGGCATGCGTACGGGCACCAGAATGCACGCCGTCTGTGCCAGCCCCGCCCTCGCCGCCCTGCCAGGCCTGCGCCGAAGGACCACGGCCTCCACCGTCGCGACCGCCCTTGCCCTCGGCCTGCTCGCCGCTGCCTCAGCGGCTTTGGCTGCGCCAACGGTCAAAGCCTTCGGCCCCCTCGCAGCGGGAGGGACGTCCATCACGCTCTTCTACATCGCCTACCGCGTTGGGCGCTGGAACCCCCGATCACAATCGCTGTCTCCCGCCAACGGCGAGAGTTTCGGCCACGGGTTCACCGTCGATTCAGCCCGCCAAGCGAGGCCGCGGACGAACGCGACCAAGGGCGCCCCTTCCCTCGACGGGCCCGCTCGCCTTAGGGCGGCCTCCCGCTACGCCCTGGCCTCCGACCCGCGCTGGTCCAGGTCTCGCGCACTCAAGAACGCGGTCATCATCGTGCTGGCGGCAACGATCTCAACCACCGTCATGAACGTGGTCCTGGCGGGCGATGGCAACCTGATCGCACGTCTAGAGAGCCTCCTATTCGCACCCTTTGGCGGGCCACAGTCTCCGGGGCAGATCAGGGGGGCAGGGCGGGACCTTCTCGTCATCCTTGCATTCGTACCCCTGTTCGCGCTGACACAGCACGGGCCCTTTGGCCACCAACCCTTCAGCCGGAACACCATCGCGAACCTCTGCGCCAAGCGCTTCTGCGGCTTTGGACTGACGATCTTCGGCGTGGCCGTACTCGTGGGTTCTGTGCTCGTGGGGGCTGTGACCTGGACTTCGGGGGCCCCTGTGACCGAGCGCCTGGTTCCCTACCTTGTGTCTGCGCTGCTGATCCTCGCCACCCTCCCGGCCTTGGCTGCCGTGGCCCTTATGGGCGCCACCATGAAGATCGTCACGCGCTCGAACCGCACGAAGTCACTCAGCCTTCGCCAACTCGCGGCCGCATCGGTTCAGATCAACATCGGTTTCCTGGTCGTCCATGCCTGCGTCTACTTCGGCCTTGAAATGCGGGAAGGAAGCTACACGCCGCTCCCAGTGGGCGCCGTGGCTGCTGCGGTCTTTGTAATCGCCAGCTGCATGCTCCCTCGTCTGTTCAGGCGGCACTACGCGTCGGTCTCGCTCGTGCCGTGAGAGTCGCGCCGCACCGCCGCGCAGAGCCCGTCGATCTCAGGTCCCCCCGGATCCCTGGACTAAAGCACGGCCACGGTTCTGACGGGGCCGAAGAGGAGCGCGCCGTTGCGTACGTGGGCGCTTTGGAAGCGCCATGCCTCGCCGAAGAAGAACGGAGACAACGGTACCGTGATCGGCACGGTGGCCGTCGAGGAGCTGATCCCCAGGCGGCGGAGACGGGAGGCGGGGCCGCCGAGCAGGAGGGCCCCCGTGGCACCGGGCAAAGTCGTTCGGCCGGCGTCGATGCCGAAGAGGAGAAGCGCAGGGTCCGCCGGCTCACCGCGCACGTCCACAACGAACGTGTCCCCGAGCTGAACCCACTGCGGACAGTTGAGCGTCGGGGCCGTGCCGTCAAGCGGTAGAAAAAGCCCCCCATTGCGCGTCTCGAAACCCGGTCCGGGATTCCCGGGGCCACCGCAGTCCCAGAATCCGATGCCGCCCGGGCCGCCCTGCGCGTAGCCGCCAAGCTGCTCGAAAACCGATCCATCGATCTGCACTCCGGGGCCACCGTCCATGGCGAAGGACAGGCATGTGACCAGCCCACCTCCGAATTGCGGCCCGCCCTGGCCGCCAATGAGCGCACAGTCCATGGCGATGGCGCTCGAATCAATGAGCTGAAGTCCCGCCGCGCCCTCCCAATCCCGGGGCGATGATCCACCACGGATCCGCGAGGAGAACAAAGTCAGGTTCGATGAGCGGCAAGTCAGGCTAGGCCACGCCCCCCCATTTCGGAGACCGCACTTGTGCAAGCTGACGTCATCGCAGTCGATGATGTTCAACGCCCGCGAGCCAAAGTTGATCCCAACGAGCATGTCCTGAAGTCTCACGGACCCCGCGCAATCGGAAATCGTCACGATCGACGTTCCTTGAAGATCGTCACAGATCAAGCCGGAGAGGGTCACCGTCTCCGACGCCTGGAGGTCGACGATCTCGGCGGTGCCGAGAACATGCGGAGGGGCGTTGCTGTCGGCGGCGACCACCATCAAAGATTTAGAGTCGATGACGAATCCTTGGTAGTCCCCTGCGGCGACCCGAATGATGTCTCCGCTTGCGGCGGCATCGATGGCGTCTTGGACTTCGAAGTAGGGTCCAGCAACTCGGTCGACCTCAAGGAGGCCTCCGGCGCAGAGGGCGGTGATCGCGAGAATCATGGCGAGCGTGGTTGGGTGCGAGCCTTCCGAATGCGAGCCTTGAGCTTACCACTCCCTCCTGGATTCGCTGGGCCCCGTGCGCTCCGAGGCTACGCACACCGCCCCATATCGCTTGGGGTACCGCTCGCCCACAATGCGCGCATGAAGAAGACCATGATGGCCGCTGTCTTCGTCGAGCCTGGGCGAATCGAGCTGGTGGACAAGCCCATTCCCGACGTTGGGCCGAACGACGCACTGATGCGCGTGACGACGACCACGATCTGCGGCACCGACGTTCACATCCTGAAGGGCGAGTACCCCGTTGTAAAGGGACTCACGGTCGGTCACGAGCCCGTGGGCGTGATCGTCAAACTCGGGGCCCAGGTTCATGGCTACGAGGTCGGGCAACGTGTCATCGCCGGCGCGATCTGTCCCAGCGGCCATTCCCACGCATGCCTTGATGGCCTGCCCGCCCAAGACGGTCCGGGAACACGTCACGGCCTCAAGCCCGCCGGCGGCTGGCGATTCGGCAACACGATCGACGGCACCCAGGCGGAGTACGTTCTTGTGCCGGACGCCATGGCCAACCTTGCGTTGGTGCCCGACGGCCTCACCGACGAACAGGTGTTGATGTGCCCCGACATCATGTCCACGGGCTTCGCCGGAGCCGAGAACGCCAACATCAAGATCGGCGACACGGTCGCCATTTTCGCCCAGGGCCCCATTGGCCTGTGCGCCACGGCGGGCGCGAAGCTCAAGGGAGCGACGACCATCATAGGCGTCGACTCCGTCAACGAGAGGCTGGCCATGGCGGTCCACGTGGGTGCTGACACCGTCATCAACTACAAGCTGCTCGATCCCGTCGATGAGATCATGCGCCTGACCCAAGGCCGCGGCGTCGATGTGGCGATCGAAGCCCTGGGCACCCAGGCCACGTTTGAATCCTGCCTGCGGGTCCTCAAACCCGGAGGGACCCTCTCCAGCCTCGGCGTCTATTCCGAGGACCTCACGATCCCACTCGGCCCGTTCACCGCCGGCCTCGGGGACCACAAGATCGTCACGTCCCTGTGCCCTGGGGGCAAAGAACGCATGCGCCGGCTGATGGAGGTCGTGGCCTCCGGACGGGTCGACCTGACCCCGTTCGTCACGCACCACTACAAGCTCGAAAACATCGTCGAGGCCTACGACCTTTTCTCCCATCAGAAGGACGGCGTGCTGAAAGTCGCCATCGCCCCGTGACCGGCGCCATGGTGGAGCGCTCCACCCCACCGCGGAGGTAGCCCTGGCCGAGGCGGCTTCCGCGGGGCTGCCCGTGGAATGGGTGGTCGCAGCTAGCGGTTGTTTCGACGGTGCCCGAAGCGCATCCTCGGCCCATGCACCGCACCTGGCCACGAATACTGCGTAACGTCCTCCTCGCGTGCCTGGGCACGCTGCTCCTCAGCCTACCCGCGGGCGCCTCCCAGGGGGGAGGCTCCGGAGGCGAGCCGGGCGTGGCGACCTCGACCGAGCAAGGATCGGCCGGCGCCGCCGAAGGTGCCGGGTCTACAGGCACTGGGCCCGACAGCAACGCGATCGAAAGGGCCAAGGACAATCTGGAGATGGGGTTCAAGGACCTGCTCGCCGATCCAGGGGGAACCATGAAGCGTTGGGCGCTCGAGGACGGGCCCGCCATCCTGGGGCGCATCCTGCTGTTCCTTTTCCTCCTCATGATCTCGGGCATGGTGGCCCGCTTCGCCGGGCGCGTGGTGCGCGGGGCCGTGGACCGGTCGGCCAAGAACGCGAGCGAACTCCTCAAGTCGTTCATTCAGACCTCGGTCTCGAAGGTGGTGTTCTTCATCGGGCTCGTGCTCGCCCTCCAGAACCTCGGGATCGACATCGCGCCCCTGCTGGCTGGTATCGGCGTGCTCGGCTTCGTCGTGGGCTTCGCGCTCCAGGACACGCTCGGTAATTTCGCCGCCGGGATCATGCTCCTCATGTACCGCCCCTTCGACGTGGGCGACTTTGTGGAAGTGAGCGGCCGGGAGGGAACCGTGGAAGCCATGACCCTCGTGTCGACGACCCTCCTGACCCTCGACAACCAGCGCCTGACGATCCCCAACGGCAAGATCTGGGGCGACGTCATCCGCAACGTCACGGCCAATCCCCAGCGTCGCATCAACGAAGCGGTCGGAATCGGCTACGGGGACGACGTGGACCGCGCCACGGCGGTCGCACTCGAGGAGCTGAATGGGATCGACGCCGTACACGCGGAGCCCGCGGCCCAGGTGCTGCTCACCAGCCTCGGGGACTCGTCCGTCAACCTCTCGCTGCGCGCCTGGGTGGATACCGGGGACTACTTCGCGACATGCTGCGAGCTGAGGCGCAGGATCAAAATGCGCTTCGACGCGGAAGGGATCTCCATCCCCTTCCCCCAGCGCGACGTTCACCTCTTCCGCCAAGAAGCCTGATCCACGACTAGGAGTTTCGCCAATGGATGACACACCATCGATCCTGGACGTGGGTTCGATCGTCCTGTTCGCCGAGGACGTGGAGGCCACAGCGCGTTTCTACCGTGCCCTTGGACTACCGCTTGCATCGGAACAACACGGGGACGGTCCGGTGCATTACAAGTGCACGCTGGGACCTACGCACTTCGCGATCTTCGTGGGCACGCCAGGGGCCCCCAAGGTCCCGGCGCCGGACCACCGTCTCGCAGGAGGGCAGTTCTTTGGCTTGACGGTGGCGTCCCTCGACGCCGCCTTCGCGGGAGCCAAGAGCCACGGAGCAAGCGTCGTGCAGGAGCCCCGGGACTACCCGTGGGGCAAGCGCGCCCTCGTCCGCGACCCCGACGAGCGGGTCGTCGAGCTGTTCGAGCGGCCCTGAGGACAATCACCTGGACCGCTCGTGACTGTTCGTGCGCGCTCCACCGCGACCGCGGCCCACGAATAGACGAGATTTGAGCCGATCGTTGGGCGAAGTCTTATCCTTCGCTCACTTGCCACGCGTGCCGCCGTCCGTTGGCGGCCCACCGTGGCACACACCGTTCCCCGCCTCGCCATGAGTCCCCGAGTCGTCGCCCCATGAGCCACCAAGACCGGGAGGGTCGCGACGTCGAGCGGCGAGGTTCAGAGAAGCGCACCGCGGACCGGGGCCGCTTCGGCACCCTCGGCGGCGTATTCACTCCGTGCACCCTGACGATCCTCGGGGTGATCATGTTCCTGCGCTACGGCCAGGTCGTCGGGAGCGCGGGGGTGTGGCATGCGTTGATCATCGTCGCCATGGCGAAGGTGATCACGACCCTGACCGCTTTCTCGGTGTCAGCGATCGCGACCAACAGCCGGGTCCGTGGGGGTGGCGCTTACTACATGATCAGCCGCAGCCTCGGGGTGGAGTTCGGCGGATCGATCGGCGTTATCTTCTTCCTGGCCCAGGCGGTCTCGGTGGCGATGTACGTGATCGGATTCACCGAAGCCTTCGTCGCGGCGTTTCCCGAATGGGCGGAACGGCGAGAAGCGATCGCGAGCTTCGTAAACGCCGTCGTCTTCGTCTGCGTCTTCATTGGGGCCGGTTGGACCATCAAGGTTCAGTATGTGATCCTGGCGGCCCTCGCGATCTCCCTGGTGTCGTTCGCCGCAGGAGCCCTTGGGACAGCGAGCGTAGAGAACCTCAGCGCCAACCTCGGGCCCGCGTACCCGGAGGGTCAGAGCTTCTTCACGATGTTCGCGCTCTTCTTCCCTGCGGCGACGGGGATCATGGCGGGCGCCAACATGTCCGGCGACCTGGCCAATCCAGCCCGATCCATCCCACGCGGGACGCTCATGGCCATCGGAGTCACGGCGCTCGTCTACGGGGCCATGGCCCTCCTCCTGGCGGCGTCGACCCCGCGCGCGGACCTGCTCGCCGACGAGATGATCGTGAAGTCCCTTTCTCTCTCGCCGTCCCTCGTGACGCTTGGGGTCTTCTCAGCGACCCTGTCGTCCGCGATCGGGAGCATGATGGGAGCGCCGCGCGTGTTGCAAGCCCTCGCCCGGGACAAGATCTTCCAGCGGCTCTCGTTCTTTGGCCTCGGCTCGGGCGTCACCAACGAACCCCGGCGAGCCACCGTGGTCACGTTCCTGATCGCGGAGGCGGGCATCCTGATCGGCGACCTGAACCTGATCGCCCCGATCATCACCATGTTCTTCATGGTGACGTACGGCTACCTCAACTTCGCGACGTTCGTCGAGGCCTACACGCGGAACCCGAGCTACCGCCCGACCTTCCGGTACACGCATTGGTCCCTCGCGTTGCTTGGGACCCTGGCGTGCCTGGCCGTCATGTTGCTCATCGCACCCATCTGGGGCATCGCTTCGATCGTGCTCATGGCGCTGCTGCACTGGACGATCGCCCAGCGCAAGCTCGTGGTCGCATGGGGCGATGCGCGCAGCGGTGCCGCCTACGAGCGTGCGCGTAAGGACCTGCTCCGCCTCGACGACGAACGTTACCACCCTAAGAACTGGCGGCCGAACGTCTTGGCATTCAGTGGCAGCGCCGGCCAGCGTGTGCGCCTGGCCGAGTTTGGCCATTGGCTGGCGGCGAGCCGCGGGATCTTGACCCTTGGTCAAGTCATCTCTGGTGATCTCGATGACCTGGTGGAGCGGCGACGGGCCCAGGAGCGGGTGCTCCGGAACTCGATGCGCGACCATGAGCTCTCCGGATTCCCCGCGGTCGTGGTGGCCGCCACGCGCGAGGAGGGTATCGCCGCCCTCGTCCAATGCCACGGACTAGGCGCGTTCCAGTGCAACGCCGCCCTCTTCGGCTGGGCGGACGATGAAGAGCGCATGGGTGAACTCCTAACGTCGGTGCTCGCCGCAAAGCGCCTCGGGCGCAGCGTTCTCTTGTTCCACGACGCCGTCGAGGAACGGCAGGCGTGGGAGGTCCCCGAAGGCTCCATCGATGTGTGGTGGCGGGGCAAAGAGAACGGGCCGTTGATGGCCATGCTCGCGCACCTGATGACGCAGAACGAAGCGTGGTCCGGAAACGTCCTCAGAATCCTGCGCGCGGTGCCCCACGAAAGCGGGCGTGAGGAGTCCGAGAATCACCTGCGCGGCCTCGCCGCCGAGGCACGCATTCCGGCTGAGGTGAAGGTCTTCGTGGGCGATGATCCGGCGAGCATCATCGTCGAACAGTCCAAGGGCGCGGCCTTGGTCTTGCTTGGGCTCTTCGTCCCAGACGACGTCGACGCGCGGGCCTTCTACGAGCAATGGACCCCCATCATGCGCGGCCTTGACACCGTGATCTTGGTCAACAGTGCCGGAGACGTCGCCCTCGACGTTTAGCCGGGGGTGCCGGCCGTGCCCACACAGTGACGGCGAACTGACGGCACAGAGCTCTGGCGCCCCAGTGGACCTAGAACTTTCCAAGGTGACTTCGAAGTATGGGCACGCATCCCCGCAAGTGTCGGTGGGGGCGTGCCCTTTGCCTGGCGTGGTCAATCGGGGCCCTGCACGGGGAGAATCCGCCCCAAGCCACCGTGCCGGAACGGCTAGGGAAAGGGCGAACCCAAAGTGAGGGGCCAAGTCGGGAACTTTCCGTCCAGTGCACCCCGGCGGCGGGCCTGAACGTGGGCCCTGCGGTGAGGGCGAAAGCAGGCCCATGGGGCACGCCATCGCCAGTAGCGTCGCCCCGTCTTGGGAGCCCGGCCAAACCAGCGGTGAATGTGGCCCCCGGGGGCCCGCTGCCACGCCGGGATTGGGCGTCGTCTGGTAGTGTGGTCGAGCGGCTTTTCACCCCTCCCAGGAGCTGAGCCGCCCCGTCCGCTTGCGGGCGAATCGCGTCCCACTGAAGCTCGTCACGACAAAGCATGCTCGTAATCTCCATTGGCGTTGCCGCCACGCTCAGTCTCCAGACCAGCACGCAGCTCGGCGTGAACTACTGCCCGTCCGCGCCGAACAGCACCGGTCAGGCGGCGACGATCTTCGGAACCGGCAGCCCCATCGCTGCGCAGAACGACATCACGCTCGACGTTGTCGATTTGCCGCCGAACCAGTTTGGGCTCTTCGTCGTGAGCCTCGAATCAGGCTTTGTCGTGAACCCGGGCGGGAGTCTCGTCAACCTCTGTCT
>OJFX01000249.1_pt1 | contig 19430 bp, 12 predicted proteins | sample 1594171 | NCBI WGS metagenome assembly OJFX01 (sample SAMN05416840, study PRJEB24817) | seawater metagenome | isolation source: Sea water | place: Canada:Atlantic | collected 2013-07
ATCAAAGACTGCTTTGGCGCGTTCGAACACGAATGGATGCGGAAGATCCTGGACCGACGGATAAGTGATGGAGTGCTGATCCGAACGATCGGCAAGTGGCTGAACGCAGGCATCATGGAGGACGGACAACGGACCAAGCCGACGAAGGGCACGCCGCAAGGTGGAGTCGTTTCGCCGATCCTGGCCAACATTTTCCTCCATGAAGTGCTCGATGCATGGTTCCACCGATACGCGAAACCGCTGATCGGTGGCCGTGCAGAGCTAGTGCGCTTTGCGGATGACTTTGTGATCCTCTGCGATCGGAAGGAAGACGCCGAGCGTTTCTACAAGGGCATCTTTCCGCGCTTCGAGAAGTTCGGACTGACCCTGCATCCCGAGAAGACAAAGCTCGTGCCGTTCAAGCGTCCGCCTCGCGGCGGCCCAAACGAATCGGAGAGCTGGGACTTTCTGGGGTTCACCCACTACTGGTCGAGGTCGCGGGATGGCTACTGGGCAATCTTCAAGAAGACGATGGCAGCACGCCTGAGCCGAGGCCTTAATGCGATCGGGGAATGGTGCCGAACACATCGGCACATGCCCGTGAAGATCCAGCACCAGATCCTGAGCCGAAAACTGAATGGACACTGTGCCTACTACGGCATCACCGGAAACTCGGTGGCGCTTCAGAAGTTTCGGCGAGGGATGCGGGCGCGATGGATGCGATGGTTGCGGCGGCGTTCCAACGCCGCTTACGCAAAGAACTGGGATTGGTGGGCTAGTTTTCACGAGCGATACCCGCTGCCTCCGGCTCGAGCCATTCACTCATCGTTCCGGCGCACGTAGCGAACCCATGAGTCTGAGGAGCCGAATGCGTTAATCGCGCACGTTCGGATCTGTGGGAGCCCCGGGGAGGTAACGACCCGGGGCCACCCGGCGCCGCCCTAGAACGTGACCGCGAGGCCGTTGGAGAGGTTGGAGCCCATGCTCCCGTCTCGGTGCCACAGCTGGAAGTAGTAGGTCTGCCCCGCGGTGATCGGAGGCGTGCCGGGGAATGGGAGCAGCGCCGGGATCTCGAAGCCCGTCCCGGTGGTTGACGTCCCCGACTGGTTCCGGAAGGCGCCGGAGCTGTCGAACTGGCCAATCGAGTTGAACGCGGCACCGCCCGCGTAACGACCGATGGGCTGCCCCGGCTGCCTTGAGAGGCACAACAGCCCGCTCCCCAGCACGATCCCGACCGGGTCGCTCGCCACTCCGACGACGCAGAAGCCGAACTCACCGGGCGGCCCATCGGTCGCCTCAAGGCGGACGCCGGTCCCTGGGCTGGTCGACGCGTTGGCCCGAAGAACGGTCCCGGTTCCAGAGGAGTTTGTGACTGCCGGGTCGCAGAACGGCATCCCAACGGGATCTAGATCCCACTCGACAACGTAGAAGAGGGGTCGCTCGGGCCAGTCTTCCCACGCGCCGCGGAGGCTCATGAAGTTCTCGTCGCCGAGACCATGCCCGGTGAAGTTGTCCGGTCGATTAGGACCGATCCAATTCGTGTACGTCACCGGTTCACCGGTGACCCAGACCCAGCCGCCATCGGGCTCGACATAGCTCGGGGACGTCGTGTCCTGGAACAAGCCCGACCACGCGCCTTCTGAACCGGGGCCGAACGGAAGCTGCGAGCCGAGCGCCGCCCTCCTCTCGCTGATCATCGTGTTCACGAAGGTATCCTCCGCCGCACTGGAGAGCGTGACCAAGTGGCCGTTGACGCCCCGGAACACTGATGCGTCGGCGGCCCGGCGCGCATCGTCGTAAAGCAGCGCGTCCGGGATCCACGCGTAGGCGTGTCCGCTGGCCGGGTCCACGGACGGGCGAATGGTCTCGAGCGAGAACGTGCCTGTCTGTGGAGGAGTGTCCGTCCTGGTGCCGATGGCGATGAAGTATTCGGTCCCCGCTGTCGCAGGGAAGATCAGTTCAGCTTCCTGAAAGGTGGTATCGCAGGCGATCGGGGGCGCGCCGCAGGTGTTGTATACCGCGACAGCGGCGCGCCGGTTCGGCGTCGAGAACTGCACGAATCCGTCCTTCGGCGCTCTCCATCGAAACCACACGTCGTTGTCGATCGGGCCGCACGGCATCGTTCCTGACATGGTGACTGGATTCGCGTGGTCGAACGCGAACGTTCCGTCGCCGGCGATCGCGATCGCTGCGGAGCAATCTCCGTTGACTGGATCTTCTGCGCGTCGAATCGTGAACTCGCCGACCTGCGGGCTGGAGAACGCGTGGGCGAGCCTGATCGTGTATCGGGCGCCCTGCACTCCACCGAAGGCGACGCGCGGATCCGGTGAGTTGTTGAGGTTCCCGCCCCTGCAGGTGATCAATGTTCCACCGCACCCATCGAGCACCGCCACGATAAACGAGGGGGGCGAGAGCACCTCGAAGATGTACGAGTCCGTCGCGGGCGCAGTCCACTCGAACCAGATGTCGTTGTGGAAGGTGAAGGAGCAACCGGGTTGGTCCACCCCGTTCGACGTCGCCGCCGACGCGTCTGAGGGGTGTGGACCCGGTCCGAAGATTGGCGTGGCGTCGATGCACTCATCCGCCCCCTGGAGGGGGGCAGCGGTGGCGAGTCCGAGAGGCGCGGACGCGAAGAGGAGCGGAGCGAGCGAGTACCGGCCAAGGGGCCACAGCGAGCGATTTTTCGAGCAGAGCATGGAACCGAAGGTAACAGCCCTCGCCCAGCACGCGGCGTTGGTGCCGGAATGCGGGCGCCTAGGGCGACCCCAGGGCGTCCTTTCTCGCCCGGGCGGCCCATCGGTGACGGAAGGCGCTCAATCGTTCAGCTCAGTCGTCCTTGTCCTGAGGCCTAGCCTGCTTTTCTCCGAGGCCGTCTCCGCCGATCGTGACCACAGTCGTCTCACCAGGTCGCACATGGAACCTGCCCATCGCGTTCTCTGGAACCCGCGGCTGGTGGCTCCATCCCAATCGGCTAGACCCATCGTTGACGGGAATGTACTCAGGAAGAGCTAGCAGGCCTGGCCCGGCGGGAAAGCGTTCGATTACGAAGCGCCCTGCTGAGTCACCCTCTAGTTGGTAGTCGAAGGTATAGGGGCTGCTGTAGTTTCCCGCGGATTGATGTGTGGTGTGGACCAGGACCTTCTCGCCAACCCCAGGGCTCTCGCCAATCAGCACCTTGCCCTCCACGCGTCCCCAGTTGACCAGGTTCAGTCTGCTGTCTCGCTTGAAATCACCGAATGGCACTTGGTGGGTTCCCGACTCGTGGATCGCGACCACAAATGCGGAAGCGTCGGTTTCCGTCGGCAGTCGGAACTGTCCCTTGGCGTCAGCCTTGACCACAACTCCACGACTAAAGCGTTCGCGGGCAGTCTTGGGCGGTGGTGATTCGAAGCCGAAGGTGCACCCATCCAAAGTCAAACCGCGAGACACCATTTTGATGCCGATCTCCGCACCGGCGGCGGGCTCTCCGTTCGGCATGAGCACTTGGCCGGTGATATAGGGGTCCTTTCGGAGACGGAAGACGATGGTCTGGGCCCCGCGGCTCTTGTCGATCCAGGTATAGCGCATCGGCACGTATCCATTCGCTTGAACCCTCAAGCCAAACAACGGGTACATGCGACTGATCGGCCGGAAAGCCTCTCCGTTCTTGCCCTCGTAAGTCAGATGTGATTGCCAGTTCACGATGCTGTCTTTCCCGTGCTTCGCGCGGAAGTCCGGGCTGAGCATCTCCTCGCGCACATGGGACCCTCCTATGGCCAAGAAGCTCTCGAGCGGCAGGTCCGTCTCTGCGTCGAGTGCGCGAATGCGCAACGCGGGCTTCCCATCCAAGTGCACGTCGGGTGTGTCTGTGAGTTCGATCGGGGTCTCACCTGCGTCCTTGGTCGTCTGATCGGCCGGGTTATGCACCGCAATGCCGTCGGCCGGATCGAGGGGCGGTGCTGCCGCGACCAGGGAGGCCGCAAAGAGTGTGGATGCAAGCGCCCCGCTGCCCAGTAGTGCGCCCATTCGGAGGCTGATGCGATGTGCCAACGGACGCTCGGTGGCGAGGATCGAGTTGATCCGGTCCTCCACCATGGGTCGGCGTGCCATTGAGAGGGTCAGCGGCCAACCAAGAGAGGACAGGCGCTGTCTAGAATCGGCAGTGGTCTTCTCACCCGCAAACTCGAGCAAGCTCCGTGCGTAGCCGAATCGATCATTCAACCGGCCAATCACGGCGTCATCGCAACACTCTTCCGCTGTGCGTTCCAAGAAGCCGTTCAGGATCCAGGCCACCGGGTGAAACCAGTAGATCGCTCGGTTGAATTGGGAGAGCACTGAGATCATCCAATCACCTCGTTCGGCGTGGGCGGCTTCATGGGTGAGGACCGAATCGAGTTTGCGCGTGTCCCAGTCTGTCCAGTTCACAGGAAGTAGGATCCTGGGTCGAATCACCCCAAGCATCATCGGAACGCGAATGGCATCTGACTCTCTCAGTGTTGCCCTGGAAGGTCTGAAGCCACGCATGTTCGGGATCGGTCGTGAGGCGCGTATCAGACGCCTGGCCAAGAACAGGCCGAGAACCAGTCGTGCCAGCAGCAGGGCAGCACCGGCGGTGTAGGCCATGAAGAGAACCAAGGGCCACCACGAAGGCGAGGGATCTGATGGCGTCGTGGCAGTGATGGTTGGAACTACGGTCCTACCAAGGCCATGTCCCGGTTCCAGAATTGCGCCGGCAGGGTTCGCATCGTGGCGCGCCGATGTTGAGGACGGGTCGCTCGAGCTGGAGAGTGGCGGCACGGTCGGTGGGGAACTCGCTCCGCTGTTCGCCGATGCCAAAATGGCTAAGGTCACTGGGGGAGTCACCAAGACCAGGATCGGCATCGACAGCATGCCCAGCATGGCGACCGCAGCGACCCGATTGCGCATGTTCCCATCGCGAACAACACGAATCGCGAGCCACGCAAGGAGTCCGATCAGCAACGACTTCAGGGAGACGTCGGCCATGAAGGCCAGGGGGTCTTGAAGAGGGTCCATGTTCATTTTAGTTCTCTCTCGAGGGGTCGTCGCGCCCCGTGGCCGGGTTTGCGGATTCCGCCTGGCTGATTCGATCGGCCAGCTGTTTCAGCTTCGCTGATGACAAGACCTCGCTGTCCACAAGTCCGACTAGCAGCGTCTCTACCGAACCGGCGCAAAACTTGTCGATGATCCCCGCTACCGCATCGGCCGCGATGCTGGTTTGCGCAACACGGGGTGAGTAGACGTAGGTGCGGCCTTGCACCGAATGCTTGACGAACCCCTTGTCACCCAAACGTCGGAGAATCGTCCGCGCGGTCGAGTCTTTCATCGGGTGGGCTTCGGACAAGGCCAGTCGCACTTGCTCGGCCGTGACCTGGTTCTTGGCCCAGATGACTTGCATGACTGCTTCCTCGAGATCGCTGAGGGCTGGGTTGGACTTCTTGCTCATAAGGGGTGTGTTACGCTTTGTACCGTTACAGACTGTAGCAGTTATGCTCCTCCCCGCGAGGAGTTGAAGAGAAATGACCGCGAGTTCCCGGGGATAGACTGCATAAGTCTTTGCCGGGCGGATGCTTGGGGCGTGCGTGCACGAGGGTCTGCCCCTGAGGGGGCACCCTGGCTGCGAGGGCAGCGCTGGTCGAACTGCGATCTGCACAAGGGGCGGTATGTAGACGCTGAGCAGCTGCACCGAGCCTTGGAAGGCGCGCTCGTGGAAGAGGGGGCGGTGCCCACTGGGCAGCGTCATCTCGGCGTGAAGCTTGCCCGTCACCTCGCCCGGAGAATCCCCGACTTCTACGAGTCATGGCATGGGGTGCATCCGTCCGGGGGTCACCAGGCCCACGCCCAAGAATGGCGCAGGCGTCTCTCCCTGTGGACGGTCAGATTTGGCTCTTGCCGTCCTTCGCATTGCAACCCGAAGTGTCCCAACGGTCAGCCCACGCCCTGGCGGGCTTGAAGCCACTTGCGTGTCAACCGCGGGGCCCTGAGCGAAGGGAGACAATAGCGAGACTGCGGCTCCGGTCGGGGCCGGCGGGGCTTCTGACGCGCCAACATGCGCGCGGGGGCTCGGCTCGCCAGGGCCGCCCACCCAAGTTCGCAATTGGCGAATCTCTGGGACACGGCGCTCGTTGCGGGCGGGTTGGGGAAAACGGCGTCCTGGCCCCGTGGCGGCCGCCTTTCCTCAGCTAGGTGAGAAGTGGCTCCCAGACGAGGTAGGCTGCCTCACGGCGCGTACGGCGTTTTCAGGAGGGACAACGGAGCCCGTTGCACAACATCGAGTCCACGACATGAAGGCGGGAAGCGAGGGAAGGTCAACGGTCACCCCGCGATGGGTGAGTTGATGAAGTCCTAAGGCGTGATGCCCTGGCAGGGGCGGAGCCCGAAGTTGAGGTTGCGGGACCCTGGCGTATTGCCATGGCAGTACCGCGAGCGCGCGAGCGAAGCGGCGACGGTAAAGCTGCCGCCGCGATAGACGCGGTACGTGGCTCCGAGCTGGTATCTGAGGCCGTCCATGGGCCGCGGCGGGAGATCCGACTCATAGGGATCCTGGCACCACTCACACAGGTTGCCGTGCACGTCGTGTAGCCCGAACGGATTCGCTTTCAGGGTGCCCACTGCCTCGAGTTTGCAATAGCTGTCGCTCGGATTGAAATCGACGTTCGCTGCGCCGCGCAGGAGGGCTTTGTCAGCACCCGGCCACCACGGCGTCGCCCTCCCCGCCCGGCAACCGTACTCCCATTGCGCTTCACTCGGCAGCCCCACCCAACTCGGTAACGCGCCGAGACAGGCCTGGCAGTCGTCCCAGCTGACGCTGTTGGCGGGGTGCAGTGGCGAGCTGCCCCCGAAGAACCGGCCCGTCCAGCCCGTCGACATTCGCGACCACTGCCCCCGGGTCATCTCGTACTTCGACAGCAGGAAGGGCGCCAGGTCCACTTCGTTCAGGGGCCCGGGTGCCGCGCCATCCTCGACCGGAACCCGCCCGCCTGGCAGCAGCACGAACAGCAGACCGGTCTCGCCCGTCAGGTCGAGCTTGCCGTTCGTGCCGCGCACGGCAGGTTCGCCCGTCAGCAGATGCGCGAACTCCCACAGTCCGGAGTCCGGGTCAGCACCCAGAGGAAGCAGGAAGAGCTGCGGGCCCAGCTCCAAGCCGTCATAGCTGGGATGGGACTGGATCGCCGTACGTGCCTCCGCCCAGAGTGTCTGCGCCTCCGGGCTGGTGGCGCAGCGCTCCGCGAGCGTGAGGAGGTCTCGCAGCTCCAACAGGTCAGCTTCCAGGCCCGTGAGTTGTTCGTTCCACCAGCGCTTCTCTCGGTCATTGAATGACCAGCCGACTTGCTGCCCCTCTGGATCCAGTTCCGCCGATGTCGGTGGCGCCGCGAACGAGCGAATCTCCGTCAGGAGTCGCTGGTGATCCGCTAGCCCGGGGCGTCGCCGGGTCCCGGCGGCCTTGTCCGCAGGGTGCCCGTCAACCAGTCGGTGCGCCGTCTCCAACCACCATTCCACACCAGGGCGCTCTAAGGCGTACGCGAACTCCAGGTCCGAGCTCTTGCGCTGGAACTCGGCCAGCTCTTGGATTGTCCACAGCGCGTCGGACCGCGCGAGCGCATCGTCCCGCAACTTGGTGGCCCGCTGCTTCTCGTTGAGCGCCTCCTGTTTGGCCGCTGCTTCCGCCGCTGCGAGCTGACTCGAACGTGCCGCTTGGGTTTTCGCCTCAAGCGTTGCCGCATTGGCTTCACGCGTCTTCAGCCCGAACGCAATCATGCCCACGACGATCGCCAGGACCGCAGCCGCCAAGCTTGCCGCGAGCGGCTTGTTACGCCGCACCCACAGCTTCAACTCGACCACAGCCCCGGTGCGATGCGCCTGAACAGCTCGCTGGTCAAGGTAAGCACGGAGGTCGGAGGCAAGGGCGGTGACATTCCCATACCGCTGTTCCCGGTCGCGCTCCATTGCCCTCTCGACGATCGCGACAAGCTCCGCCGGTACGTCCCTCTCGATGTCCTCGATGCGCTTCGGCGGACCGTCCGCCACATCCTCCAGGATGCGGTATGCGTACTTGCGGACGCCGGGCGTGGTGTAGGGCGCGCGCCCGGCGAGCAGCTCATACAGCATCGCCCCGATGGAGTAGACATCCGTGCGCGGGTCGAGATCCTCGCTGCGCGCTTGCTCCGGCGACATGTAGCTAGGCGTACCCAACTTCTGCCCGTCCATGGACACGACCGAGGAGCCCGCCTCCTCATGCGCATCCCGACCGCGAGCCGAATCGACCAGGGAGATCGCGGACGCATCCTCCGGCTGAATACGCAGATCGCGCGGGTCCGGCTGCCCAAGGACCTTGGCAAGGCCCCAGTCCATGACGTAGACCTCACCGAAGCGCCCGACCATGACGTTCTCCGGCTTGAGGTCGCGGTGCAGGATGCCCTTGCTGTGCGCGAAGGCAATGGTGTCGCAGACCTTGAGGATGACCTCGAGCGCGCGAGTCACCGTCCAGTCGTCGCCCCCGTCGTGAACCTCGCGAAACACCGCGCCCGCCGTGCGGCCCCTGATCAGGCGCATCGTGAAGAACGCCTTCCCGTTTTGGTCGAGACCCAGCTCGTGGACCGGAACGACTCCCGGGTGGTCGAGCTGGCTGGTGACTTGGGCTTCTTCAAGGAAGCGGCCAAGCAGCTGGTGGGCGAGCTTCTCCTCGAACTCGTCCTGGGGAGGCTCCCGGTCGAGCAGGACCTTCATTGCCAGTCGACGGTTCAGGTGCCGGTCGTGAATCTTGAGGATGGCTCCCATCCCGCCGCGGTCGACCTCGCCCTGGAATTCGTAGCGCTCGACGTCGAGCTTGGGGGACTCCTCAAGCCGATCCATGAGTTCGTCGGTGGCAGAGGACTGCACCTTGTCGCTGGAAGCGGAAGTCAGGTCCACGCCGGTGATGGTGGCCTGCGTCACTCCTTCGTCCTTGAGGGTCTCCAGGGCGGCGTCACGTAGCGCGTGGTCATCGCTCGCCTCGTGTCGCACGTGGGCGTCGCGGTCGGCGGGAGGGAGGGCGAGCGCGCTCTCGATGAGCGGCCGCAAACGACGGGGGTCGGGGGAGCTTGGCATGGCAGGTGGCTGCAAGGATACCAAGGCCGGTTGGCGGGCTCTCTCTCCCACCGATCATCAGCCTGCAAGGCGGAGGAACGCCCCGGGCGGATCATCTTCTTCGGGGAAGAGTGGCGTTGGTGCATGAATCGAGCCTCCGCGGAGCGCTCTGGGGGCCAGGTCCGCCGGTCGCAACTCGATGGGGCACTCTGAGCGCATGAAGTCACGCGAAAGTACGCGGTCCTGGCTATCGAGACCACGCTCACCATCGGACGATTCGCGGGGTCGCGCACGTCGGTCGCCGGAGTTGGAAGAAGGAGTAGGGCTACCATCAGCAGGGGACGGTCGAGAACGCCTTCTTTCGTTACCGGGCGTTGGGCCCCACGCCCGGGGTCTGGCTGCACAGACGACAGGTGCTACCCTCAGGCCCGGCTCGGTGACCATTGCTCGCTGAATTCGGCTCTCGAGGGGGTCTTGCCGGACAATCGGGTTTGTGCGCCAACGCCGAGCCGCCCCGCAGTTCCGCAGAATAGATTCGAGTAAAGCTGAACGTGACCGGTTCGCTTCCCGCCGTAGTAGTAGAAGCGGGCGCTACGCGCTCTTGTATCCCCTCGTGGCGGGCCCATTGCCCCCTTGCCAGTCCCCTCGCATGCCGCATTCAAAACACAAGAATCTCATTCTGAGCGCCGCTCTCGGCGTCCTCTTCGCCCCGACCGGGCTCTCCCAACAGATCACAGAGATCCTCGACTCGACCGGAGATGGCGTGAACGGGTTCGATGCTGCGAGCAGGGTCGCCCTCGACAGCGCAGGGAACGTGTACGCCACTGCCATCACTAGCAACAACGTATTCAGGGTCACGCCAGCGGGCGTCATTACCCAGGTCCTTGACTCGACTGGGGACGGCAGCAACCCTCTTCTTTCTCCTTCTGGCATTGCCGCGGGCGCTAATGGGAATGTGTACGTACTCGGCACCTCTTCCAACAACTGTTTCGAGATCGGGCCGCTCGGAGCCGTCACGGAGATTATCGACTCAACTGGAGACGGCGCAGGCAACCCGCTCCTTCGACCCTCAGGCTGCTGTGTGGGTCCATCCGGAAACGTCTTCGTTGCAGGTAGTCTTTCAAACAACGTGTTTCGGATCACACCGGGGGGAATGATCACGGAGATCATGGACTCCACGGGCGACGGCACGCACACCTTCAGCAACGCGCGTGGCATCGCCGTCGATGCGGCCGAGAACGTCTACGTCATCAGTGGAGGGAGCACCAGTGCCTTCAAGATCACTCCAGCCGGGGCCATCACGCAGATCATCGATGCATCCGGAGATGGGATGGGCAACATCCTCGATTTGCCCTTCGCGATCGCGGCGAATGCGGCGGGCAACGTCTACGTTACCGGGACCGACAACGTCTTCATGATCACTCCAGCCGGTGTCATCTCGGAGATTGTCGACCATACCGGGGACGGTGCCGGCCACCCCCTCATCACTGTAAGTGCGGTCGCGGTGAATGACGTGACAGGGAACGTCTACGCCTCGGGGGCGGGCTTCTTCTGGGGGGGATCGAACAACGTTCTCCAGATCACGCCAGCCGGGGCCATCACGCAGATCCTCAGTGGATCCGGGGATGGAATGGGAGCGACCCTCAACTACCCGATTGGCATCGCCGTGGACGCGCTCGAGAACGTCTTTGTTGTGGGGTTCACCTCGAACAACGTCTTTAGGGTCGAGGCCGGGTTCGGAGACCTCGGCGCGAACTACTGTATGGCGAACCCGAACTCGACGGGCGCCGTTGGAACCCTGACGGCGACCGGTCAAGCGTCAGCCGCCGCGAACGATGTGACCCTTACGGCTGGGAACCTCCCGGCCAACCAGTTCGGCATCTTCGTCGTCTCGACGATGCAAGGCTTCGTCGCTTCGCCGACGAGTATGAGCAACGGCAACGTGTGCCTCGACGGCGCCATCGGACGCTACAACACGATCCTGAGCGCGGGTGTTGGCGGCACGTTCAGCCTGCCGGTCGATCTGACGGCAGTTCCAGCCGGCGGCGCGACGCTCAGCATAGTGGCTGGCGACACCTTGAACTTCCAAGCGTGGCACCGCGACGGCGTGGGCCTTGGGTCAAACTTCACGGAAGGTCTTTCGATCACCTTCAACTGATGGAGATGTATTGCCCCACCCGTCCGCCTATGGCCTGACGATACCTTCAAGGCCGGCATGAAGTCCCGCGTGCACCCCAGGTACAAGACGAAGTATCGAGTCACCAGCTGGACCGAGTACGACCGGGCACTCGTCCTCCGGTTGCCGCTTCGCCAGGCCGAGGGCTTCTTGCGATCCCTGCCTTGATCCGGCGGACCTCGACCTTGACGTCGCAGATCACACTACCCTGTCTCGATCGAGCAAGGGCCTCAACGTGAATCTAGTGCCCATCGTGTCGAAGAAGCCGATCCACCTGATCATCGAAAGCACCTGACTTTCGATCGTGGGTGAGGGCGAATGGGCTGCAGGCAAGCGCGGAGGGCGTGGAGAGCGGAGTTGGCGCAAGCCGCCCCTCGGAGTCGACCGACTGGGGCTGATTCGTGCGCAGGTCCTGACGGACAGAGGGGGCGACGATGTGAAGACCGGGCTCGAGGTCATCAAGAAGACCAAGGGCAAGCTGTTCAGCGTCACGGGAGACGCGGCCTGCGACACGGTGGCCCTCTACGACCTGGCTGCTTCAAGGGGAGCGCGGGTCGTCGTGTCCCCAACGCGATCGGCATCGGTGTCCGGCGGCAAGCGGAGGTCCGAAGAGCCGGACCGGACAGTTCCTCTGGTCGGGCAGGTCGGTCGCCGGAGGTGGAAGAAGGAGTAGGGCTACCACCAACAGGGTGCGGTTGGGAACGCCTTCTTCAGGTACAAGGTGATGTTCGGCGACCGGCTCCACGCCCGGCGTCTATCCGCAGAGAAGATAGAGGCGACCCTCGGGTGCAAGATCTTGAATCGGCTGCCAGGCCCTGCTCGGTTTATCGCTCGCTGAAGTCGTCAATGGTGGGGGACTTGCGGGCCAAACCGGTTTGTGCGCCAACGCCCACTGCCATCGTGCGCTCTTGCACGCAGCGATGCGCTGTTGGCATCAGGCCGGGGTTGAGACGGTATTCGCCGTCGGCAGATCGTGATCGCGGACGAGCTGTTGGACAAAGCTCTTGATGAAGTCCGCCTCCCGATTGGATGCCTACTGAGCCATGGCTACGGAGCGCGTCCGCTTGTCGGGTTCGGAGAGTCGCCACCGCGACGTAACCTCATGATGAGTATCGAGTAGATACACTCGACAGGTTTCAGTTCCTAACCTCATCCCAGAAGGTACCCATGTTAGTCCCACTGCTCGCGCTCGCACCCTTGGTCCAGTCAGAGGTGGTGACGCTAGACACCGTCCCGCCCACGCCAGTGCCTTTTGCCAGGTGCAAAGCCGTCGACGCCCATCCCGCCGGTGGCGTCATTGGTACTTTCAATCTACGCACGAGCTCTTCCCTTTCGGTAGACATCGAGACCCGCCGCTACTCTGCGCAGGGAGACTTGATCTGGGCCGCGCGAATGAACGTCGGCCCGCTTGTTGTCCTTGGCCAAGCGATCTCCGATCTCGGTGGCGTCGCCCTGGGGATCGCGGGTACCCCCCAACCAGGAAACGGCGGGCCGCGCGTCGTGCACTACGGCTCCGACGGCACATTGCTCTGGGACGTCACTCTGGATAGTGCTTTTCCACTGACGGAGCTATTCCTGATCGAGGACGTTGGATTCACCGCAGCGGGTGACGTGGTCGTGGCTGCCTTTGACGGGGCGCCGCTTTCACCATTGAGGACGGTCACCGCCCTCGCCCTTGACGGCGCCACGGGGGCAGAGCTTTGGCGCCAGGAGATTGTCAGTCCTGTTCCCGGTAACACCCGGGTCGTCGGGGGCGAAGTCTACTTCACGACGTGGGGCACGGCAGTGAGCCCAACGGTCGGGCGGATCGACTCGGCGGGGCAACAGGTCTACTCCGTTACATCGCCCTTTCCGGGGGCCGTTGCGATCGCCGACGTCGATCCGTTCGGGAATGTACTGATCCGAGCCCATCAAGCAGCTGCTCTGCTCGACGGCACGGGAAGCCCTGTCTGGGTAAACCCACAGTTGAGCACTGCAGGATCCATGGGGACGCTCCTCTCCTCGGGCGAGGTGATCTTCGCGTCCTCGAATCCAAGCCCGGCGCTGGAGTGGCTGCGCGTGGATGGTACCTCCGCCTGGTCCCGACCCGCCGACCCCGTCGTGCGCTCCTACGACGGGCAGCCCATCCCCCTGGCTACCGGGGAGGTCGCCTTGTACGGCCGTCGCTTGGGGAACCCCACCACTGGGCCTCTTCTCGAGATCGTCGACCCCACTGGAGACACCGCTGATCTGCAGATCTTCCCGAGCATCCCTGCCTGGTTCGCCCTTGCGGAAGCCGCAGCCAAGGACACGCGCGGCAACGTCTGGATCGGCGGCTCCTTCTCCATGCCGGGCGCACCGACGCAACAGGCCTTCGTTTCCAAGGTGGTCCCAGGTTCCGAATGGGGCAGCGTCGCATGCTCAGGGTGGGCGCTGAACAGTAGCGGGCAGTTCTCGAGCCTGCACACCATCGGCTCTCGGATCGCAACGGACAATCGTCTGACCCTGGTGGCGAACGACCTTCCCCCCAACGTCCCAGTTCTGTTCCTCAACAGCGACACTTCCGCATCGATCGTCAACCCCGGAGGGAGCCTCGGGCGACTGTGCCTGGGCGGTGCTATCGGGCGCCACATTGGCCCGGGCGAGATCCGCTTCGCAAGTCCCGCCGGCTCTACGTCACTCGAGCTCGACCTCACAGCGATTCCTCGGGGCCCAGCAGCTCAGGCCGTGACTACAGGCCAGCGTCTCTTCTTCCAAGCGTGGCACCGCGATACCGTCGGGGGGGTGGCCACGTCGAATCTAACGGGGGCTGTTGAGCTCACGTTCCAGTGAAACGAATGGACGGGTGAGGCGGGCAAGGTCAGCCCGGGGGAATCTTGGCGCCTCGCCTCCGCTGGGGCGTTGGTGCATGAATGCCGGCTCCAGGGGGCGCTCGCGCGGCCTTCTGAGCGTTGCAGGCGACCGTCGAGCATCCTGGCGGCATAAAGTCACGGGTCCATTCGGAGTACATGACTTGTACCGCGTGACCAACTGGCGTCAGTACGAGCAGGGTCTGGTTCTGCGCGGCGACGGCACGATCTGGCTGTTACCTGAGGCTGTGAGTGCGTGGAAAGCAACGCCAGTGGGCACCGTTGGGCCCATCTCAAGTTCTCGGACCTGGCAATCGAGACTGCGTTGCCACCAAGGCTCGTCCTTCACCTGCCGCTACGACAGGCAGAGGGGTTTCTCCGGTCTCGATTCAGACTGATGCGAGTGGATCTCGCGGTCCCCGATCACACGACGCTCTCGCGTAGAAGTGCGAAGCTTGAGGTCTCCCCCGCGCGGCAGGCGAAGAGCGGTCCCAGCGACCTGATCATCGACAGCAGCGGCTTAGCGATCGTCGGCGAGGGAGAGTGGGCTGCGGCAAACATGCCGGGAATGGGCGCCGCGGCTGGAGGAAGCTACATCTCGGCGTTGGCGCGACTGGAGGGATCGTGGCGCAGATCCTGACGGACAGCAATGTTGACGGAGGATCCAAGGGCGTCGCAATCATCGAGGACCTTGGCGATCCTTTTTCGCTCGGTCATCGCCGATGCCGCCTACAACACAAGGCCGGCTTACGATGCCGCCGAGACGCGAGGCGCCGAGGTTGTCGTGCCACCGGCCTCGAAGGCTAGTACCTCTGGGCGACGCCGGAGATCAGAGGCTCGGGACCAGACGGCTCGGCGAGTGAAGGAGCTCGGGCGCCTGCGGTGAAAGACGGAGTCGCGGTACCACCGGCAGGCACGAGTCGAGAACACGCTCTTCCGCGAAAAGACGGTAATCGCCGGACGTCTCCGGACGCGCACATTGACGCATAGGGGACGGAGGCCGCGGTTGCCTGTACCGGTCTCAATCGGATGCGCGAGCTTGGATGGCCGACGTCGGAGAAGGTGGCCCTTCGAAGACGGTGGGGATGGGGAACCTGCATCATCGTTTATGCTGCATGCACCAACGCCGAACGGGGGAGCGATAGCCTTCGGACAAGGCCGATTGGCTCGCCCCCTACCTTCGTCCCCCTCGCAACCCCTTATCCTGCCATGACAATGACCGACCTCCTTCGTGTCACCGCTCCGCTCCTCGCAGTGGTGGCGGCGCCCGAATTATCGGCTCAGTTTGGGACCCCTCAGGAGTTGACCGGTACCACTGGTGGTTCGATTGCCCCGACGCTCGTGGACCTGGACGGCGATGGACGCTTGGACGTCGTCACGGGCGACTATGGACCTATGGGCTGGCGCCGTAACCAAGGGAGCACCTTTGGGACCGTGCACCTGTTCGGCGGCGATTGCCCGGGCATGAGGGAATTCAGGGTGACTGACCTCGACGGGGACGGGACCATGGACGTCGTCAGGGTCTCGACCACCGTGGGAGTCAATTGGCTGCCCGGCTTGGGGGGCGGCCATTTCGGCCCCGCGCAGAACATCACGACCGCGCTGCTGCCCTGGGATATTGCGGCTGTCGATCTGGATCTGGACGGCGACACTGACTTGGTGCTCGCATCGGGTGGCTTGCACGGGCTTCAGGTCATCGAGAATCTTGGATCGGGGAGCTTCGGCCCTCCCCAGCCGCTCGCACAAGCAGTCTACGGCGCGCGGGCTGTTGAAGTTGGGGACCTCGATGGCGACGGGCTACCTGACTTGGTCTACAGCTCCGAATCCGTCGAACAAGTCGATTGGATCCGCAACCTCGGTGCATTCGCCTTCGGAGCGACCTCCGCCGTGGGACAGGGGCTTCGCTTTGTTGCCGACATCGAATTGGAGGACATGGATGGAGACGGAGACCTCGAGATCGTTGCGGCGGCTGGGGGGTCGAACCGGATCGTTTGGTTTGAGAATCAGGGCAGCGGCACTTTCGGAGCTGAGCAACTGCTGAGCCCGCGGCCGAGTCCTTTCCAGATTGAGTTCGTGGATGTGGACGGGGATCAGGATCGAGACCTCATGGTGACCTTCGGGAGCAGCACAGGCCTCGGCTGGTTGGAGCGCACATCGGTGGGGACATACCTCTTCCCGAGACGCATCGTCCCCCAGGGCTGGGCTTCCGGCTTATCCACAGGAGACGTCGACGCCGACGGGCGCGTCGACGTCCTCGCCTCGACACAGTTCGACGGACTGGCTTGGTATCCAGGAGCCGCCACCCCGACGGCTTTTGGACCGCCGAGGCATTTCCACGACCTAGTTCAAGAAGCGCGGGACATCGTCGCGCGGGATATCGATGGCGATGGCGACACCGACATCATCGCCGCCTCCCTTGACGACGATCAGATCGCACTGTTCGAGAATCTTGGTGCAGGGACGTTCGGGCGGATGGAGCGCATCGACCGAGACTGTGACGAATGCAACCGCGTGCGCGCCGAAGACGTCGACCTGGACGGCGACGTGGATCTCGTTTACGCCTCGGCCGGATCACGGGAGGTCTATGTCAAGCACAACACGGGTGGAGCGTTCGGACCGAGGCAGACAATCGTCACCCTCAACACGGAGGCATACGGCCTTGAGCTAGTGGATCTGGACGGGGACTCCGATCGGGACCTCATCGTCCTCGACGACCGGGTTCACGTGCTCGAGAACGTGCATGGTTCATTCGTGCCCCGGGCCCTATTGTCGGGGCTCAACTTCCCTCGCGCGCTGGAGGTTGGCGACATCGATGGAGATGGACTCCAAGACCTGCTCGCGCTCTCCAGAAACGACCTCAGCATCAAGGCTTCCTCAAACCTTGGGGGGCTGTCCTTCAGTCCGATGACGACGATCTCACCAACGGGCTCGATCCCGTTGGACTTTGCGATCGGCGATCCTGACGGCGACGGTGACCTCGACCTGGTCACGATTGGCGGCTGGGACAACTATCTTGTCCGGCTCTACCGCAACAACGGTCAGGGGGCCTTTTCCCCGGCGGTCATCGTCGACCAGACCACCTTCAACGCCGAGCGGGAGCACATCAGGTTCTCCGACTTGGACAACGACGGCGACGACGACATTGTCCTGCATCTCTCAGACACGTCGACGGCAGGCGGAGTCTTTTGGTACGAGAGTTTCCCCGCCAGCTTCGGGCCACAGCAGCTCGTGACCGACCTCGAGCAGAAACCCTCCGCTGGAACGGAGGCAGACATGGACGGCGACGGAGACCTGGATCTGATTGTCGCCGCGGAGTTCGGCAACACTGTCCATTGGGTCCCCTCCCACCTAAGGAGCACCATCGGAACGGACACGTGCGGTCCGGGCGCCCTCAACAGCACCGGTCGGGCGGGGGTTCTGTACGCCATTGGTTCCTCCGTCGCCGCCGACGACCAACTTTCCCTTCGAGTGCGCGCGCTCCCTTCGCAGCAGTTCGGCCTATTCGCGACCGCCATGGCCTCCACAGCACCAACGGCCATTCCCGGCAGCATGGGGCTGCTATGTCTTGGCGGCACCGTAGGCCGCATTCAGGGCCCCGGTCAGATCATCCAGACCTCCCTCGCGGGGACGGCGCACCTCGACATCGGCACTAACGCACTTCCCTTGGGTGGCCAGTTCTTCCAAGCGGCCACGGGAGAAACCTGGCACTTCCAGTTCTGGCATCGCGACGTCATGGGCGGCGCCACGAGCAACCTGACCAACGCCGTCGGAGTGACTTTCCTCTAGGGCGAGGAATCTGCGGCACAGAAAGGCGTTGGTGCACCATCCCCCGGCTTAGAAGGGGCCCTACGGTGGCGGCCTCAGGCCCAGCCCTTGGCTAGCCGATGGTCCCGGCATGGACTCCCGCGGGCACCCCAGGTAGAAGACAAGAAAGGTTCGAGTCACCCACTGGGCCGAGGACGACCGGGCTCTTGTCGAACGCGGCGACATCACCCGGTGGATTTCACCCGGCTCGATTCAGGCTCCGAGTGCAAGACCGTTTGGACGCAGAGAAGCCCCTTAGAAATACACGGACCTCGCTCTCGAGACCGCGCTCACTCTTCGTCTTGTCGTCCGGTGACTGCTTCGCCAGGCCGAGGGGTTCCCCCGGTCCAACTTCAAGCTGAAGAATCTCAGCCCCGAAGCCCCAGATCCGGTCTCGACGTAACAAGGGCCTCAACGCGAAGCGGATACCCATCGTGTCATGGAATCCGATCCACTTGATCATCGATAGCACTGGGCTGTCGATGGTGGGGGAAGGCGACCGGGCCGCAGCCAAGCACGGAGGGTGCGGGAAGCGTGGTTGGCGAAAGTTGCATCGCGGCGTTGATCGAGCGGGGATGCTCCGGGCACAGGTTCTGGCGTACTGCACGGGCGACGAGGCGAGCACAGGGCTCATGGTCGTCAAGAAAACGATCGGCAAGTTGTCCAGCGGCACCGGTGACGCGGCCTACGACACGGTCGCCATCGACAGCCTGGCCGGTTCCCGAGGAGCGCAAGTCGTCGTGCCCCCGACCCGATCGGCATCGGTAACGGAGGGCCAACCGAGATCGAAAGAGCGGGACAAGACTGTTCGCAGGGTGAGGCAGGTCGGTCGCCGTAGATGGAAAACGGAGTCGGGCTACCATCCAAAGGGGACGGTGGAGAACGCCCTCACCAGGTAAGGGGCGATGTTCGGCGACTGGCCCCACTCCCGCGGTCTATCTGCACAGAAGCCAGACGCGACCCTCGGCTGCAAGGTCTTGAACCGGCTGTTAGTCTTGGGCAGGCCCTGCTCGGGCGCCATCGCCCTTTGAGTCCGTCAATGGGTGGACGGGGTGAAATCTGGATTGCGCCCCATCGCATGAATCAGCTCGAACAACTTCCTTTCCCGGGAACCAGCCAGACCATGAAAAGACACGCGTTTGCTTCGCTCGCCGTATTCCTCGCCACGCTCTCCTTCGCCAAGGCGCAGATTCAAGATCTCGGCGCCCCGTTTGGAGGGAGCCTTGAACCGATACTCGTCAGCGCAGACGGCTTGATCGTCGCTGGCAACGCATCCGCACCCGGGATGCCCCAGAAGGCCGCAATCTGGACGGAAGCGGACGGACTCCAGTTGCTGGAAGCGACGGATTCGGATGCCTACCACGTCGTGGACATGAGCGACGACGGGCGCTTCCTCATCGGGCAACGTCAGACCCATCCATCGGTCTCGTTCCTGGGTCTCGGGTCCGTCTGGGACCTGCAGACTGGGCAGCGCTACGATATTCAGCCACTCGCTGGCTTCGACTACTCGATCCTCACCGCGATCAGCGGCGACGGGTCCACCGTGGTCGGCTACTCGCGGAACGCGGGCAACTTCGAAG
>OJFX01000250.1_pt1 | contig 19382 bp, 12 predicted proteins | sample 1594171 | NCBI WGS metagenome assembly OJFX01 (sample SAMN05416840, study PRJEB24817) | seawater metagenome | isolation source: Sea water | place: Canada:Atlantic | collected 2013-07
CGTCGACGAGGGCTTCACAGTTCTGGTAGTGGCAGTTGTCGTCGCCTGTTCCGTACACCAGCAAGAGATCCCCTTGCAAGCCCGCCGCGTGGGTGATCGGTGAGCCGTCACGGAAGCCCTCCGGGTTGCCCTCAGGCAGACCCATGTAGCGCTCTTGATAAATGGTGTCGTAGAAGCGTTGGTTGGCCACGAACGCGATCGCCATCGCGGTCTGATAGAGGTCCGGATAGCGGAAGATGGCGTTGAGGCTCATGGATCCGCCACCGCTCCAGCCCCAGATCCCGACGCGCGAGGGGTCGAGGTAGTTCCAGCGCTTCTGAAGTGCGCGGAGGGCGGCCGCCTGGTCCTTGGGCGCGATGATGCCGATTTTGCCGTAGACCGACTTCCGCCACGCCCGGCCGCGCGGGCCCGGGGTCCCGCGGTTGTCGATGGAGAGCACCACGTAACCCTGCTGGGCCAGCATGAGATGCCACAGGTAGTTGTGGCCGCCCCAGCGATCGAGCACCGTCTGCGCTGCGGGTTCTCCGTACACGTGGACCAGGACCGGGTAGCGCTTGGTCTGGTCGAAGTCGGGGGGGCGGATCACCCAGCCGTCCAATTCGATGGGATCGGCGTCCGCGTCCTCGTCCGGCTGGATCTCGACGCGGAAGAATTCGGTGGGTCCCTTGCGGACCGCCGCCAGCTTGGCCTTGAGCTCCGCGTTGTCGGTCATCGTCCGCAGGACCCCGTGATCAGGCAGCGATACGAGCTCCACGGTGGAAGGAGCTTCGAATGTCGAGTAGCGATGGATCGCGAACTGTCCGTTCGGGGCGATCTGGTAGGCGTGCATGCCCCTGCGCTGGGGCGTGATGCGAACGGGCTTCCCGCCGTCCCGGCCGTCCAGCCAAACCCTGTAGAGGAAACGCTGGGTCGGATCCTCCGGAGAGGCGATGAAGTACACCCATCCCCGTTCGGCGTCGATGTGCTCAATGCTGACCACGTCGTAGTCCCCTGGGGTCAGTAGGGTTGCGTCGCCACCGTCGCGGGAAGCGAGGTACAGGTGCCGCCATCCGTCGCGCTCGCTCACCCAGGTGAAGCGTCGGCCCCCGTCGAACCAGCGTACGTCGTCACACTCCTCGACCCAGGCCTCACCGCGTTCGACGAACGCGGTGCGCACGGCGCCGGTGAGCGCGTCGGCAAAGAGGACCTTGCACTCATTCTGGAGCCGGTTGAAGCGCTGGATAATGAGCTCGCGCGAGTCCGCCGCCCATTCCATCCGGGCGACGTAGTCGTCGCTCGGGTGTCCGGGAAGATCCATCCACTGAACCTCGCCGCCGCCCGCGGGGAGCGTGCCAATCCGGCACGTGGGGTTCGTCGTGCCGACCTTGGGGTAGCGGTAGCGAAAGACATCGGCGTAGAGCCCCGACGTGTTGTTCACGAGGCTGAACTGCCCGACCTTCGCGGCGTCGATTTGCCAGAAGGCGATCCGTTCACCGTCGGGGCTCCAGCGGAAGCCGTCCCGCAGGCTCCACTCCTCTTCGTACACCCAGTCAAAGGTGCCGTTGCTGAGCGTGTCTGAGCCGTCTTGTGTGAGGCGGGTGATTCTTCCGCTGGCAACGTCCTCGACGTAGATGTCGTTCAGGTAGAGGTAGGCGACGCGCCTTCCTGCGGGATCAAACTTCGCAAACTGAAGCCGGGCCTCGTCGAAGCCCTTGCCGAGCTGACGTAGCTCTCCGGACGTTCGATCGAGCAGCCAGTAGTCGCCGCGCGTCCGGCGGCGCCAGACCCGGCGCGTGTTGGTGAAGATCAGCACTCGCTGGCCATCTTCAGAGAACCGGTAGCCCTCGATCTTCAACGGCTTGGAGGCACCCTCCGGCACGAGTTCACTGGCGGCGACCAAGACCTTGCGCTGGCCGCCCTCCGGGTCGTAGCGCACGAGATTGTTCCCCGATCCCGTTGCTTCCTCAAGCGTGGCGAGTCCGCTGTCCTCGAGCCACCACGCGGGCCCAAAGCCCTCGGAGGCAAAGTGCCCGTCAAAGAGCTGGTCCATGGTGATGTCGCCACTGCGACGGGCGGCCTCGCCAGGGCCCACCTCCTGCGCCGGCGTCGCCGCGCATCCGAGTGCAGCAAGGGACGCCAGTACCGCGAGGAGTGACGGGCAACGCAACGGTCGAATGAACTTCATGGGGGTAAGGTACCGCAAGCGCACCTGCCAGAGCGCCACCACATTCCGGGCGGGTCCCCCGATCAGCGGAGTCGAGGTTCTGCTTCGCGGCGATGGCAACGGCCCATCAGGTGCAACCCGGACTGGCGCGTCACCAACCATGGCTGAGCCCAGGCGCCGTCAGTGGACTCGCTCAAAAGAACCCCCGTTGAAGCGATAGACCCCGCCAGGATTCTCGCCCCCGAACAGCAGCTGACCATTGCGCTTCTTGTGGATCGTCCACGCGTTCTCGCATGGCCAGCCCTGCTCTTCGCCATAATTGGTGAAGGTGCCCTTGCGGAGGGGGTCGTCCTCCGAGGGCTCGTACCGCCAAATGCCCGAGTAGGCCGTCCCGATCCAGAAGTTCCCGTCGCCGTCCTGCGCGATCGAGAAGGCCCGGTGGAGGGAATTGCCTTCCGTGTCTTGGTCCCGAAGCCCGTGAATCGCGGTGAAGTGGATGACGTCCGTTCCGTCGTAGACGTAGACCCCGGCACCGTTGTCGGCCATCCAGAGGTTCCCGTTGTCGTCCAGGTGGTAGCCGCGGATGCCCATGTGGCGCGGGTCGTCCGCACGTCCCATGCGATCGCGTCCCACGATGTCAAAGGACTGCCCGTCGAAGCCGAAGGCGGCGCTGAAGGTCCCGAACCAGAGCGTGCCGTCCTTCCCTTGCATGGGGCGGGAGGTCAAGGGGAAGAAGGGGTGGCGCGTACCGGATGGAGGTTCCGGGAAGGCGAGGAAAGAACACTGCCCCCCGTGGTAGCGATAGACGCCCCATTGACCTTCCTTCCCGTTGAACTCGATCCCGCCATCTGGGCCAAACCAAAGATCGCCGGGCGATTTGGCCCATTCGTGTTGGCTGTCGTAATCCCTGTCGGCGAGCAAGGTGAACCGTTTGCCGTCGTAGCTGTGGATGCCGTCGACGCCTTGGGTCCAAAGGAGTCCGTTGGAGTCCTCTTGAAACCCACCGAGTAGGACCCCCTCCGGCCGTCGGGGGAAGTAGGTCAGGCCGGCATCTTCGTCATCCCGGGCCGAGGGGTCGTATCGGAAGCTCCAGTCAGGTGACGTGAAGTAGAGGTTGCCCTTGCTGTCTTCAAAGATGCCGCGGACGCCGGACGTGGGTCTCAGCCAGCGGCGACTATCCACCGCGTGGATCGCTGGGTGGTCTAGCTGGGAGCTGCTGGTGCAGGCGCCCAGCGGGGCCAGGGCGCACGCCAGGAACCATGGCCGGGGATCGAGGCGGGGTTGGGGCACGGGTCAACTGTAGGGGGCGAGCGGGTGCCGGGGTCATGGTCCTTTGACGACCCGCGAGGATCACCACGTCTCCGTCTCCGTCGCCGTGGGTCTCAATCGGCGAGCCAAAGGGGGCATCCGGGCCGCCCAGGGGCACCGAACCACGTACGCAGGGACCATTGCTTGTGTGTAACTGGTGGCAATGGGGGGATGCGTGCACCCTGAGTCGGCATCGTTGCGTCCGCTCCACCCCCGACCCTTCCGCTCCATGAAGTCCCGGCACCCGTCTTTTGTCGTGCTCCTAGCCACCGTCCTTGGCGCACTCATCGGCGCAGACGCCGCTCCCGCGCAGGTGGGGGCTCAGTTCATTCAGGCCGGGCCACAAGGCCCGAGGTCGTCCCTCCGGCGCCCCGTGATCTGGCACGTGGACTCCCTGGCCACCGGGCCTGCGAACGGCCGGTCTTGGTCGGCGGCGTTCCCTGATCTCCAAGACGCCCTGGCCCAAGCCGTCGCCGGCGATCAGATCTGGGTCGCGGCGGGGATCTATGTCCCGACGACGGTGGGAGGCCCCCAGTCCGCGACGTTCCTGGTTCCAGACGGGGTCTCGATGTACGGCGGTTTCACCGGCTTTGAGATGTTCCTCGACCAGCGCGACCCATCGATGAACCCCACGATCCTGAGCGGCGACATCAACGGTGATGATCAGTGGATGCCCAGCTTCAATATCGTCACGGGGAACAGCTGGAACATCGTCACGATGCGGGATGTGGGGGCAGGCACACGGATCGACGGATTCGAGTTTGAGACGGGGCACCTGTACGGGGCCCCGTCACAGCAGCGGAACGGAGCCGGCATTCACCTGGAGAACAGCAGTCCGACGATCGCCGGATGTCGTTTCAGTCACTGCGTTGCGGCGTCCGGCGGTGCGGTCCACGCGGACGGTGGATCGCCGACGGTGGAAGGTTGCTCGTTCCACTTCAACTACGCATCCGGTAGTACCGGTCTGGGTGGTGCCGTCGCAAGCGTTGCCGGCGACCTGACGGTCCTGGATTCGTCGTTTACCCAGAACACGGCGGAAGGCGTCTTGGGCCGCGGACTTGGTGGCGCGATCGCAAGCGTCTCGGGCAGCACGCTCATCGATGGATGCTCATTCTCCTGGAACGAAGCTCTCCCCAGGGGCGGGCTCTACGGCAACACGGTTTCCTTGGGCGGCGCGGTGCACGTCGAATCGGGAACGACCACGATTACGGCTTCGCGCTTTGAGCACAACGTCTCGAACGTGGGGGGCGCGGTGTCCACGAGCTTCTTCGGCACGCCGGTCCTTGAAATCACGAGCAGCGTCTTTGTCCGCAACGACGCGATCCCGATCACAACGAGCAGCGGCTTCGACCTTGGCGCCGAGGCGGGGGCGATCTACGGGTCGCCGGTCAGCCGCTGCGACCTTGCTGGGTGCCTCGTCTATGGCGGGACGGCGGACAACAACGGCGGCGCCTTCGTCGGCGATCTGGGGTCGGTATCATCCTCGATCTTCTGGGGCAACTCGGACAGCAAGGGAACGATTGGACGGTCCCAGGTCAAGGCGCGCCGCGTCTACCACTCCTGCGTGATGAACATGCTCGTGGGAGAGCCCGGCGAGGACCCGCCCGATCCCGCGCACTTCCCGGGCAGCATCTCCCTGGATCCGATGTTCCAGAACGCTGGCGCCGGTGACTTCCATCTGCTCGCTGGTTCACCGTGCATCGATGCGGCGGACAACACGGCCTTCCCGGCGTCGGCGCTGACGGACATCGACGGCCTGGCCCGTTTCGTGGACGACCCCACTGTCGCGGACACGGGCGTGGGCTCTGGTCCGATCGCTGACATGGGCCCGCACGAACGGCAGTAGCGTCCCCCTGATTGGAAGATCCACGCGTCGCTGCACGCGATGATGTTGCCCCAGGCGATCGCCCAGAGCGATGGGCACTCCGTGACGTTCGCAGGCGGCCGGATTCCCGTCACACCAGAGGCGGCGAGCCGGCGTCCGAAGGCAACAGCACGCGGTGCAGCGCGCTGCCATCCGGCGTGTTAGGGTCGGACCGGACGCGCTCCGGCCCGACGACTTACCCGTGAAGGGGTTCCATGGAAAACCGCCGCATACTGGGTCTACTGATCCTGGTTAACCTCGTTGTGCTCCTCGGGCAGATCTGGCCTGAGGGAGCACCACCCTTTGCGAGGGTCGTCAACATTGGCTTTCTCGTTGCGACGCTCCTGTGTTTCAGTGCAGCGTTGAAGAAGGCTCCGTAAGACGTCGGGATGTGGGTAGGGGTCATGAATGGCGCAGCTTGTGCAGAGTGGGCGCCCCTCCCACCCCTTAGCTGGGGGCCCATTGCTGAGGGCCCGTTGGCGAACTCTGACTGGCGGGGCGCAGCATCAGGGCGCAGTATGGGAGCCTCCTGAATGGAGCGTTCCCATGAAGCACAGCCAGTTTCTCCCGGTCAGCCTGATGGTGATGGCCATGGCCTCCTCCCACGCGGCGGCCTCGCCGCGTGTCCAGGTCCGGGATGGCGTCACCCAAGAGTCCGTCTCTTCGGAAGTGCCCGATCCCGATGCCTTCCGCCATTGGATCGCAGACTTGCGCCGCAATGCCGTGCACCATGACTTTGCGGCGCTGCACGGCGATCGCATCGACCGTCTGGTGTTTGCGCTGGAGAATCCGCTCGGGAGAGTGCTCCCAGGGAAGCCTCCGCTTCCCGACCATCACGACGCGAAGCGGCCCGGATACTTCACCACCAATGGGACCAACGGGAGCGCGCTCGCGTGGCTGGTTGACTGCCGGTTCAAGAGCCAAGAGGCCGCGGAGGCGAAGTTCGCGGAATTGAAAGTCCTCGCTGAGATCTTCCGGGAGGAGATGGGCGGTTGGGAGCTGAGGGAGAGTGGGAGGTTCGAGACCGATAGCCCCGAGTACTACGAGGTGGAGGCCACGCCGCGGCTCTTGGACGGAGGCCGGAAGCCCGGGTACTACTATTTTGGCCCCCAAGTCGTCTTGGAGTGCCGCTTGCTCGACGAGTCTGCCAACGCGGGCGAACCCCGCTGGCGCGTCATGGCCCACACCCGGGGCTACGCGGACACCCCCGAGAATCCCGGATTCCCCAACGGTGAGGCAGCGCGCGAATTGATCTTCCCGAAGGAGCCCATCCCGGAATACTCCGGGGACGAGAGCGCGGACCGTCTTGCATGGGCATTCACGCGGGCGCTCCAGCAAGGCGCCCACTGGCAGATCGATGCTTTGAGCCCCACTGCCGAAGAGCTCCACGCTTGGGCGATGCGCGCTTTTGAGGCTGGTACTTACGGTGACGCTCCACCCGGTCCGTTCCGCGACGAGAGGGTCTACCTCCTCGAGGAGCTCGGCCTCATGAGCCGGTCCTTCCGGTGGCTCGGCAAGTCCTTGGCCACTGGGGATGTGGTCCTGGATCCCGCACACCTCATCCTGACCGGGGTCCAGACTTACTCGCAACGACGTGCGGCACTCCCGGAAGATAAGAACGAGTGGAGCTCCGAAGACTTCGACTTCGTCGATCGGTACGACGACATTGACGGTCACTTCGACGATGTCGTCGTGATGAGCTACGAGGCGAGGATCCCCGGCGGACCGCCGCTTCTCTTCGAGTACGAGATCCTGATGATCAAGGGTTCCCGGCGCCCCATCCTCTCGGGCCTGGGCGACGGATTCGTGGAGCTCCCTGGCCAGACCGTGGGGGACTTCGTGCAGCTCGCGGGCGAGGCCTTTCTGAAAGGTGACCAAGCCGTCTTCGGGGAGCTGCTGGTCGACCCCGACGATGTCTCTTGGTGGCTGGAGCACCGGGCACCGAAGGACATTGACGCGGCCCTCGAGCCCAAGGATTTCGCCGTCGACGCCGAGGAGGCCCTACGGAGGTACCACCTCCTACGGGAACCCCTTGAGCGCGAGGGGCTCGATTCCTCCGACGCCTTCACGGTCGACTCGGTCAGCGTGATAAGCCAGTACACCCTGGGGGCCACCGCGCAGGTCATGGCCGCATGCACCATCCCGGCCGGCGGGGGAGCGCCCCGCAAGGTGAGCTTTCGCCTCGAAGTCACCCAAGGTCCTTCAGGTCTCCGCCTCCCGGCGCGGGGGCACTTCGAGCTGGTGCTCCGCGAGGCCGAGAAGCCCCCACTCAGTGACGCGGGACAGGCGGCGCGGGAAGCAGAGGGAGCAATGCATCAGCCCATCGGCGGAAGTGACTGGACGAACAACCTCAAGCAGGAGGCGGCCTTCCTCGCGGGTCACTCCGAGCTTTCGCGCGGGCAGCAGGTGAGCGGCTTCCGCGTTCTCGCGTCGTCCTACGCGGCGCGCCACGGGAAGGCGGCTCAAGCGAGTGGAGAGCCGAAGGCCCGCGTCGAGGACCTTCTAAAGGCTGCCGAGTACTACGACCGGGCCCACCGTATCCAAGCGGAGGGCAATGGGAAGGCCGACCGTGGCGGCCCCCGGGCGAGCCTGCGGGGCGATCAGGTTGATCCGGACCTTCGCTACATTGCGATGGCGTGCATCCGAACGGCGTCGGAGGCCAAGGAGGCCGGGCAGGACCCGGCGAGCATCGCCCACATGTACGAGGCCGCTGCGCGCGCAGGAAGCTGGGGGCTACGCGGTTCCAGTCCAGAATTCCGAGAGGTGATGGCGCAGTCTGGGTTCATCGCGGCGCAGACCCTGGCCGAACGCGGTGAAGGGTCCGAGGCTTTGCTGCTCCTGCAGCGCTTCTTTGCCATCGAACCGTCGATGGAGAACGAAGAGCTTGCCGCCATCGCAAAGCGTGCGCGCGTTCCCGTGGAGTGGCTCTACGGGACCTACCGCCTGCTGGGGACGCTCTCGTTCAATGACGCCTTGCGCATGACGCAGGAGTTCGGAGCGAGTGTCCGGCCGAGGCCAGCACTCCGGTTGCGTGCCTTGGAGCGGCTCGGGGAGGCAAAGCGCGCCTTCTTGATCTCTGGCCGGGCGGCTCCGAGCGGCGCCCCGGATGAGGGATTCGCCGCGGCGTGCGATCAACTGCGAGACGTGTTGCAGCAGGACTAGGCGCGGCACCGAGGGATCGGTACCGCGGCAATCCGACATCGGGCCAGCGAGTGGAGCAGCGAGTGGAGCAGCGAGTGGAGCAGCGAGTGGAGCAGAAGCCAGCTCCGGACACGAAGTCAGCGCTTCGGAAAGGGGTTGTGAGTCCCCTCCATCGCCGCGATCGCGTCGTAGGTGGGGAGGGCCCGATCGCTCCAGCGCTCTTCGACGACTTCGATCAGCACTTTCATCACGTCCCTGCGGGTGACGATGCCGATTGGCTTGCCGTTCTCGACCACGGGCACGCGCTTGTGCGGGCCTGTCCCGACAAGTGTCACGAGCTGGAAGAGGTCTGTTTCCGGACCAACCGACTTCGCAGGGCCATGCATCACATCACCGACGAGTGTCGGAGGCGGCGTTTCAAAGAACGCAGCGGACGAGAGGGCATTGACCACGTCAACCTCGGAGAGCATCCCGACAAGCTCGCCCGCTGAGTTGACGACGGGGGCACCGGACCAGCCCTTCTTGGCGAGACGGCGCGCAGCCTTGACCACGGATTCGTCGGCCTCGGCGCAACGCACGGGATGGTGCATGATCGACCGGGCGGTCTTCAGGAGATGTTTCGACATGATGCCCCCAGGATGCCGACCCATCCGCAGCGCTACAGAGCGCTGAGTGCGCAGAGCCCGGGGATGAAGTGCGTAGGCCCCCCGAGCCGGGCGTATTGGCTCGTCGCTGCGCCCTCCGAGCCGTTTGCGCCGCTTCCCCGAGGCCCAGGCCCCATGGCGGGTGGCGTACGTCGCCGTTTGCACTACCCTCAGGTCGACGTGAAATCCAACCCAGAAGCCATCGCTCCGGACCGAAGTGGGGCGCCGCCACGGCGTGTCGGGCCGGGCTCCCTTGCCCTGGCGGCGCTCGGTGCCTTCGTCTCGGCGGGTTGCGTGACGGATGATCAGGTGAGCTTCCCGTTGTCGCGCTCCATCTATCTCAATCAGGAGGTGTTTCCCCGCATGACGGAAGGCCTGGCTAGCGATCCCAAGGCGGTCATCGACAGCCCCGAAGCCGCTGCGCTCTTCCTGGGGCTGCCGCTGGCGATCGACCTCGCGCTCCTGCCGTTCACATTGACGTGGGACATCTGCCTCGGGAACTGGTGAGGTCGGTTCGTAGAACAATGCATGGGCTCCCGGTCCCCATCGGGATCTCCGTGTCGGTGAGTGGGGGAGGGCCTACCATGGACCTAGCATGACCATGAGCAGTCCCATCCCGACGCCCGGCAGTCCAGAGGAGCACAAGGCATTCGCCGCGCTCCAGGCGCGCCTTCCTGCCCTCTATCAGCGCGTTTTTCCCCACCGCCTTGAGCCGCGAACCGTGGTCGTGCTCCCGAGCCTGACCTTCGACTCCGCGGTGATCGAGCGGCTGACGGGGCTCCCGCACTACGAAGAGCGGCTTCTATGCATGCTGATGCTGCTGCGCCTCCCGCGCACGCGCGTCATCTACCTTACGAGCACGCCCCTGCACTCCTCGATCGTCGACTACTACCTGCACCTGCTCACGGGCGTGCCTTCGTCGCACGCCCGCAGACGCCTTGTGACGATCTCCTGCCACGACGCAACGCAGCGCACCCTCACCTCCAAGCTCCTCGAGCGCCCGCGGCTGATGGACCGCATCCGCGAGGCGATCGGCGATCCCCACGACGCACACCTTTCCTGTTTCACGGTCAACGCCGAGGAGCGCACCCTCGCTGTCCAGCTTGGGATCCCAATCTATGGCTGCGACCCCGCCCTCGCCGACCTCGGGAGCAAGAGCGGCAGCCGCGAGATCTTCCGGGAGGCGGGTGTGCCGCTGCCGGACGGCCGCGAGCGCCTGCGCGACGTAGGGGACGTCGCCGAGGCCCTCGCGGAGCTTCGCGGCCGGGATCCTGAGCTCCGGCGGGCGGTCGTCAAGCTGGAGGAGGGCGTGTCGGGCGAAGGCAACGCCGTCTTCCGTTTTGAAGGTGCGCCCAGTGGCGGTCCAGGGCTCCAGCGCTGGATCGAGGAGAGCTTGCCGAAGGACCTACGCTTCGAGTCGGACGGGATGAACTGGGATCTCTACTCGTCCAAGTACGCCGAGATGGGCGGCATCGTCGAGGCATGGCTCGAGGGCGACCGCAAGACGTCCCCCTCCGGCCAGGGCCGAATCGATCCCCTCGGCAGCTTCGAGATGATTTCGACCCATGACCAGATCCTCGGCGGGCCGAGCGGGCAGGTCTTCAAGGGCTGCACATTCCCTGCGGCCGCCGACTACCGCCTCGACATCCAGGACATCACCCGGCGGGTGGGCGAAGTGCTGGCCAAGCGCGGCGCCCTTGGGCGTTTTGGGGTCGACGTGGTTTCGGTCCCGCGCGGTACCGGCTGGGAGCACCGTGCCATCGAGATCAACCTGCGCAAGGGGGGGACGACCCATCCGTTCCAGACCCTCGAGTTCCTCACGGACGGGCGCTACGACGAGGAGACCGGGACCTTCCGGATCCCGACGGGCCAGGAGCGCGCCTACTTCGCGACCGACAACCTCTACAAGGCCGAGTACCGACGCCTGACCCCCGTGGACCTCGTCGACGTGGTCGTCGACCACGAGCTCCACTTTCACGGAGCGACCCAGAACGGCGTCGTGTTCCACATGCTCGGGGCTCTCGCGGGGTACGGGAAGCTCGGGATGGTGTGCGTCGATGAGACGACGGAGAAGGCGGAGGCCATGTACGACGACACGGTTCAGCTCCTCGATCGCGCCGCGGCCGAGGGGATGCCTGAGGGGGACTGAATGGGCTGTCGCAGCAGTTCGTAGATCATCTCGCTTGGGGAGGCGCTCCCCCCCCTTGTCGCCCAGGGTTCTCCGCCGAGGGGGGGGCGGTCTCGCGCGGGAGTGGGAGGTTGGCACCAACCGTGCCTCCGGGGGAATCCGATGGCTGGCCATTGAGCGGGGCAAGGTGCTCCGTGTTAGCTTTCTCAGATGCCCGAAATGCCGTCGCTCCTCACCGCCATCATCCTTGGCTCCGCGCTCCAGCTTTGTGGCTGCGGGAAAAGCCCATCTAGTCCTGGAGTCGCGCCCGTCTCCGTGCCGGAGGACTTCAGTCGGGAGGTCTCGGTCCAGCGCCTCGTGGAGGGCAAGTTCGAGGCTGCGGCTGCGGATCCAGGCAACCCGGTACGGCACCGGACCCTCGGCTTGGCGCTGGCCGCCAACGAAGGCTGGGAGCTCGCTGAAACCTCGTTTCGCAACGCGCTGGAGCTGGACAGCGACGACCACGAATCTCGCTTCCAGCTGGCGGCTGCACTCAAGAACCGGGGGGACCTCGACGGCCAGGTTCAGGAGCTGCGGGCGATCGTCACGAAGGACCCGACATTCTACGCAGCCCACTATGCCCTCGGCTGCGCGCTGCTGGATGGGGGCGAGCTGGACGAAGCGGCCGCGATGTTCCGGACCGTCGAGGCAGGGGAGGGCGCCAAGGGCTTGGGCGAGCTAGGCCTGGGCCTCATAGCGCTGGAGCGCGACGAGCCTGAACAGGCCCTTGCACGGCTGACCGCCGCGGCCAAGTCCTACCCGGAGGACAACTTCATTCGATTCCAGATCGGTCAGACCTACCTGGCCCTGGGCAAAGAAGAGCAGGCCAAGCAGATTCTGTCGGGGGTCCAGGACGTGGGGGGGCGCCCGGCGCTTCGTTCTCCCGGCAGCGCTGAACTCAAGCGCTATGCCATGAGCAGGAGCAGCCAAATGGCGCGAGCGCTTGAGATGATCAAGCGTGACCAGCACGCCCAAGCGATTCCCATCCTGGAGGGTTTGGCCGAGTCGGATCCCAGCGACACGGCGGCCGCGAACAATCTGCACGTGGCCTACAAAGGGGTCGGGCGACTCGATGACGCCCTTCGCATCATTGATGACGCGATCGCGAAGGCGCCCGACCAGCACGCGGCCTACCTCAATCGTGCGTCTTGCCTGCTTCGACGCGCTGAGGTCAAGCGCAAGGCGGGGCGTATTCCAGAGTCACGCGATGAGCTCGCGCTGGCGCTCTTGTCCAGCGAACAGGCCGTGGAACGGGCGCCCCGACTGGGCAAGGCACGCCTGATGCAAGGGCAGATCCTGTCGGCCCTTCGCCGCGACGCCGAGTCGATCCAAGCGTTCCGCAAGGGGATCGAGCTCGGTGAAACCCAGGCGAGCACCTACATCGACATGAACGTTCCCGTGCTCCGGTCGGGCGGTGTCGCCGCATCAGAAGCACTGCTGCGAGAGGCCCTCCAGTACCCGGATGTGCGGCCGCGGATTCGTTTCGAACTCTGCGGGGTTCTTCTCAGTACGGGCCGGGGCGCGGAAGCGCGGGCGGAGCAGCGCAAGCTCGCGCGACTGGCCCCCGGTGATCCCTTTGCCGTTCGTGCGGACAAGATTCTGACCAAGCAGGGATACTGATGGCTAGGCCCACCCATGACTCCACGCCCTGGCCCGTGCTTTTGGCCCTGCTCTCCGTTCTGGGCTGCGGGGGGGACTCCAATGGGGACGCGCCCGCGAACTCGGCGCGGCCCGATGCCGCCGGCGCCGGTTCGACAGAGGGCTCTGGTTCGAGCGTCTGGTTCCAGGATGTGGCCCTTTCGAGCGGCGTTCGCTTCCAACACGGCTTCGGTCCTACCCGCCTTTGGATGCCCGAGGTGGCAGGGTCAGGCCTCGCACTCTTCGACATGGAAGGGGACGGGGACTTGGACCTGTATGCGCTCCAGGGCTGCGACCTGGATCCGGACCCCGCGTCGGCTACCCCGAGTGGGGGCAACCGGCTCTTCGAGAACCAGGGCGACGGGTCGTTCATCGACGTGACTGAGGAGGCTGGAGTCGGCGACACGGGCTTCGGCATGGGCTGCGCCGTTGGCGACTACGATGGCGACGGCCGGCTCGACCTTTACGTGACCAATCTGGAGTCGAATGTTCTCTACCGGAACCTCGGGGACGGGCGCTTCGAGGATGTCACGCAGACGAGCGGCACGGCCTGCTCGGTGTGGAGCACCTCCGCCGCTTTCGTGGACTACGACCTCGATGGGCACCTCGACCTCTATGTGGTCAACTACCTCGTGTGGGACTCCAGCGACGAGGCCGCCTGTAAGAACGGGCGCGGGGAGCGCACCTACTGCGACCCCAATCGCTACCAGTCGCCCGAACGGGACACCCTGTTCCGCAACCGCGGAGATGGCACGTTCGAAGATGTGAGCGAGGCGGCCGGCCTCGGCGCCGCATTCGGTAACGGGCTCGGCCTGGTGTGGGGCCATCTCGACGATCGGCCTGGGGTCGACTTTTATGTCGCCAACGATGGCATGCCGAATCAGCTCTGGAGCGCCTCCGGCAACGGTACGTTTGAGGATCGCGCCATGGTCCTCGGGTGTGCGCTCAGCGGCAATGGGGTCGCCGAAGCAGGGATGGGCGCGTGCATGGAGGACATGGACCGCGACGGCAAGTGGGACCTGTTGGTCACGCACCTGTCCGGCGAGACGAATACGTTCTACATGAGCAGTCGCCGGGGCTACCGCGATCGAACGTCCAGCTCCGGCACCATGGGATCAAGCCTTTCTTCCACGGGATTCGGAGTAGGCATGGCGGACTTCGATCACGACGGCTGGCTCGATGTCTACGTCGCCAACGGGCGGGTGACCCATCCGGGCAAGCCCGTGGACCGGGCGCGGCCGCTCGCCGAGTACGACCAGGTCTACTCCGGCAAGCCGGGCGGCGGGTTCACGGAGCTGGATCCCGGTCAAGTGCAGAGCCCCCAGGCACTGACCGTGTCACGCGGCGCCGCGTTCGGGGACATCGACGGGGACGGGGATGTGGACGTCTGCATCAATGACTACTGCGGCCAGCTGCGGATCCTGAGGAACGTGGCCCCGAAGAAGGGCGCCTCGTTGACGCTCTCTGTGCTGGAGAAAGACGGCCAGGCTGCGCTGGGCGCCGTCGTTCGGTTTCGCGATCAGGGCACGTCCATCCAGCGCCAAGTGCAACGGGCGTACTCCTACTGCGCCAGCAATGACCCGCGCCTGCACTTCGGCCTCGAAGAGGGGACGTCGATCGAGCAAGTGGAGATCACGTGGCTCGACGGAACGAAGGAGACCTTCGGGCCCGTGGCGGCGGGCGGCAGGGTGGAACTCAAGCGAGGCACCGGAGACTCCTAGGGGAGGAGTCTTGGGTGCTGGGCCGCCGCGACCTAGGCCGTCTGGGTCTCCGGCCGGCTCGTGTAGGTCGGTGTGATCGTGCTCGTCGCTCCGGTCTCGAGGTCAAACGCTTGGCATGACTCGATCGGCTTTCCGTAGACGTGGACCGTGACGGTCGTCGAGTCGCTCGTGTTCCGCATTCGATGAACGTCCTTGTGGGGCGGCACCACGTAGGCAACGTCCCCCGGGCCCGCCTGGACCTTGCCGGTCTCCTTGAGGCCGCCACCGTCGTCCGAAACGTCGTACTCCGTGAGTTCGAGCTGGCCCTCGAGAACCCCCACGACGCCCCAGGTGCCGTGATCGTGGGGTTGGCTGTCGGCGCCGGCGGGCCAGGCCATGGCGATGACGACGCACCCGGAGCACGGGTCCTCGTAGAGCAGGTGGCGCCCGTGATGGGCGCCGTCCGGCACCTTCTGCGAGGGCAGGAGGTCAAAGCCTTCCCTGAACGCCTCCTTGGCTTGCTCGACGATCAAGGGGACCATCAGGTCGTCGGGGAGGGACTCCGCCGTGATGTCCCGTACGAGGTCAATGTAGTGTTCGAGGCGTGGGTGCATTCTTTGGAGGCTACGGCCAAGAGCACGAAATAGGGACGGGCCCTAGTGCGTAGCCAGGAGCGGTGAAGGGCGTAACTCAGGCGCCCGAACGCTCCCCAACTCCCAACCGACACATGACCAAGCGATCCAAACGACACGGCCTCAGCCCCATTGGGCTCACTCTGTCAGCGCTCTCGATGCTCAGCCTCGCCGCGGGCTGCTCGTACGAAGCCAAGGGCTCCTTCAGCTCACCCGGCTCGGCCACGATGAGCGGCGGCCTCGAATTCACAGCCGGCGGGGTCGACACCGGGTCGGACAGGCCCGACTTCATCTTCGGGACCACGCGGGGCGCGGGCGCGCGGGAGTTCAGCTACCTCATCGCCGTCAACCAAATGGATCCCGATACCAAGGTCTACACCGCTTCGAGCGACGGTAGCGCCTCGATGACCGGGGGCGACTACGCTTCGTCGCACGTATTCGACCTCGATGGCGTCTCCGTACGCGTCGAGCATACGGCCAAGGTCGACCCCGTGACCGGGGCCGTCAGCGATGAGAAGCTCATGGTCCAGGGCAACCCGGTCGACCTTTCCAAGGGGCGCTTGATCCTACTTGGTGATGGCAGAACGGTTGGGAGCTGGGTTCAGAGCTTGGAGTCGCTCCCCAGTGCCCCGGCCGATCTGTCGGAGCTCCCGGAGTTTGCCGCCACTACGGTGGCCAACCTCGCCCAATCCAACGGTGAGATCGAAGCGTTCCTTGAGCGCTGACCTTGCGGCACTTGTCTCCGCAACGATGCTCGGTGCGTGGGTGGCGGGAGCGGGCTGTCCAGCAGCGCGCCCCCGCGTCGTCGCACTGGGGCGACGACGCGGGGGCGCTTCACGGACCTCATTTGCATCGGGTCCCTTCAGAGCCATCGTCTGAAGCCGAACCCTCGGGCGGTTGAGAGGTCCATCCACATCACTGAAAGAGAAGCGAAACGGCGTTCGTGAAGTTGGATGTTGCGACACCGCCGACCACGTCGCGGTGCCAGAGCTGCCATTGGTAACGATCGCCCGCAACGGCTGCATGGAGCCCGAACGGCGTCGGGATGACGGCGGGGTTGATCGCAAACGAAACCACTCCGCCGGGACTCGCCATGGACACGAGCGCGTTGTAGCGCCCGAGCTGGCCACCGAGGCAGAGGTTGCCTCGGCTGCCGCCGGGGTTGGGCACAAAGTCCATGCTGCTACCCGTCAGGAGAAGTCCGAACTGGCTCCCGGGTAGAGCGGAGGCGACGAGGGTTTTCGTGGCGCTGGTCGAGCTGGAGCCCACCATCGCCAAGAAGCTGCGATCGCCCGTCGAGTTGGCAGTGCTCTCGCAGTACTGGAAGGCGCCCGCGTAGCCGTTGCTTGCGTAGTGGGTGGCGCCTTCCATCTCGAAGTCGCTGCCCAGGGCATCGTATCGGGCCCAACCGATGCCGCTGTAGCGGCTGTTGAGACCGCCCGACGCCCGAGAGGCGAGCGCCGCTCCGCCTTGGATCGCACTCCCGGCCGTTCCGAGCCACGTCCGGCGCTCGGAGATTGCGATCTCCGACGCTTCCGTGAGATCGAGGCAGGTCATGTACGCAGTCCATTGCCCGCCGGAAGCCTCGAGGTAGGTCACCAGGAAGTCCTCGGTGGTCGTCCCGAGCTGGGTCTGGTCTTGGTCGCGCGACAGGATCGCATGCTCGCGAAGGTTGAGATCGAGATGTCTCCTAAAGCTGTTGTTGCGGCAGACGACGAGGTCGACGTCGTTGTTGACGGCCGCGTAGTTGTCGAAGGACACAAGGTACGTTGGGGCATAACCACCGAGCGCCAGACCGTCCGAAACGTCGATGTCCCGGGCGCTGCTGCCCGCGGGTACGAGGTAGAGGGTCCCGGGGCCGTTGGTGATCGCGCCCGCTGCGTTCACGGTGACGCCACGGATCTGCTCGCTTCCGGTCAGGATGGACACGCTCCGGTAGGCGACGTTCCAGACGTTGACCGTGCTCGGGTTGCCCGTTGACTCCGAGACGACCACTTCGGTTCGCGAGAGATCGACGCCGTTATCGAAGGTCATCAGGGTGCCGAGCGTCCCATCTGCCTGGACCGTACGCATCCGCGGCAGCGTTTGTGTCGGGCTGAAGATGCGCTCCCACGTGACAAGGAAACTGCCCCCAGGGGCAGAGGTAGAGTTACCCCCAACGTCCGGGCGCGCGTTGGACCAACGGGTGGAACTTCCGGTGTCGCCAATCACGACCACCGGCCCGAGCAAGAAGGGGCCCGCGCCGAGGGTCCGGCCGACGATATCGCTGTAGCCCGTCCCCGAGCTACGTGCCGCCACGATCAGGTACGCATCCTCTCCGTTGAGGTTGGCGATGCTCGGGTTCCTCCAATCGTCAGCGCTGGAATCGACGTACCCGCCGCCCACGTAGGTGGCATTGGATTGGTACGTCCTTCGGTAGAGATCCCTATCGGTGGCGGAGAACGTGTCTTCGTAGACGAACGTGTAGCTGTCCGACGTGGCGTCGTACGCGACATCGACGTTGCCCTGGTCGCCGCTCGCGGTGTCGACCGTGAACGTTGTCAGGATGGGGTCCACGACGATCTGGCCCTCGGCGGCGAGCAGGAAGGACGCCGGCACGGTGAGCGTCAAGACGCCGCCCTGCAGCTCCGCAGGCACGCCCGCTGCCCGGCCACGTCCGTCGAGAACGGTCGCGGCGCCGTAGTTCATGCCGCCGTCGGGCCCATCGAACCGGAAGCCAGCGCCCGCGCGCGACGATACGAGGTCGCTCTGCACGTCGAGGGTCAGGACGAGATCTCCAGCAGCTCCGGCCGCATCGACGCGGAAGCTCTGCTCGATTTGCTCAAGGGCGACGTCGTACACGACGTCCACGGGCCCCCGTTGAAGGACTATTCGGTTGTCGACACGGGAGACGCCCGCGGATGCGTCCAGTGCGAGGGGGACTCCCGACAGCACGGCTGATCGAAGGCGGAAGGCGACGGGGTAGTTCCTCGGTGCATTCGACCCCAGGAACGGGATGTACGTGAAGCCATCAGCGGACGCCTGCGCCTTGTAGGACTTGCCGCGAATCCAAAGCGCGTCGCCATCTGGGGCGAAATGCACCGCCTCGTGCATTGAGCCGCTGAACGGGTCGATGGCGGGTGCATTCGCGAGCTCTTCGTCGGATCGAGCGGTTGCCGCTGCGGCGGTCTCCGCGGGTTGATAAAAGACCTCGCCGCGCGCGGCGGGACTCGCCGTTCCAGCGAGGACATCCGCGCCGTCCCAAACGACAGGGGAGCCAGGGACAGCGCTCGTGGGCTCGACGGCGTGCCCCTCGGAGTCTTGGGTGGACGTGGCGCTCAGCTCCTGACCGAGCGCGACGGGGAGTGTTGCCGTGGCAACGACAATGGACTGCAGGAAGGGAGAGAATCTCATGGGGCTATCGAGGCAATGCCTCGCCGGGGGCATGGATTGAAACGAAGGAAGCGCATGCTTCCCGCTTCAAGAGAAGGCGAGGGACCAGAGTTCTCCAGGGTCGTTGTCGAGGAAGGGCGCATCTGCGCACTAGCTCTTATCGACTTGCTCCTCGCGGGTCGCTCCGACTACGGCTGTGGGACACCATCGCGGGAGTTTCGCGGAGAGCCACGCGGAACAAGCTGCCGCGGCCGCTCCCCACCTCCGGGCCGTTGGCCCGTGCCCTGGGTTGAGCCGGCGCAGCGGCCAATGGCGCAGTCCGGCTGCCCGCACGCTCACCGCTGGGTGTCGCTCCGCATACGCACTTCTCGGGTCATTTAGGTCGGCGCTTCAAGCCCCCAGCACTGGGGAGCGAGCACGGCCAGGCACTTCGCGATCTAACGCAGACCGCCCTTGGCGGGTCGCAGGTAGGCGACCCAATACACGCCGGCTACGAGCAACGTTCCGCCGAGAATGTTGCCAATCGTAACCAGCAGCAGGTTCTGCGCGGCGCCGCCGACGATCTCCTCGGCGCCCAGAGCGATCGCCCAGGGCAAGAAGAACCAGTTCGCGATGGAGTGTTCAAACCCGACGGCGACAAACGCGGTGATGGGGAACACGATCGCGAGGACCTTGTCCGTCACGCTGCGCCCCGCGATGGACAGCCAGACCGCCAAGCAGACGAGCGCGTTGCAGCCGATGCCCAGCGCAAGCAGTGGCAGCACGCCTTTCGT